>WNGM01000046.1_pt1 | contig 115535 bp, 93 predicted proteins | sample 5400571 | NCBI WGS metagenome assembly WNGM01 (sample SAMN13153378, study PRJNA577476) | soil metagenome | isolation source: 100 cm soil or saprolite under Garry oak tree replicate 2 | place: USA:California | collected 2016-06-15
GATCAACTCTCCCAACCGACCGGCAGGGGCACGATCTTTCGTCAGGACTCAACGTCCAGGAGCAACGAGTGCTCACCCGCCGGCGGCTGCCTATCCACCAGGAGTCTGCCGGATGGCTCACTCCCAAATCTCATTAGGATCCCGGCGACTCCGCGGACGTGCTCTCCGGATGCGGCTCGACATCCCAGACCGGCGTCATCGCCGCCTCATGGACCCTCCGGACCTCCGCCAGGCAAATCAGACTGCCATCCGACCAGGTGCCGGGCTCGATCGCCTGGTCGTAGACCCACTTGGCGGCGTCGGCGTAGCCACGAACCTCCATGTACTCCCTGAGTTGCTTGTCGCCGACCGCCCGACCTTCGGCCAACAGGGCCTCGACCTGCTTGAGCACAAGCGTGTTGCCCTCGATGGCCGTGGAGTGATGAGCTTCCTGATACCAGATGTCTCGCCAGATGCCGGTCGCCTCAGCCGGGCTAGGGAGGCCGCCGATGCGGCCCCATAGCTCGTCAATCTGGGTGTCGAGCCGCTCGTAGATGATCTGTCGGGAAGGCCGACCACGCGGACTCATCGAAGCTCCTGGTTGTTGAGTTTGTGCGCCAGCAAAAGAACCGTACGAATTCGGAAGTGTACTCCTGAGCCCCAGCTTGCTCCCGCCGTACAACTACCAGGAAAGCCTCCGAGGAAGACCCAGCGGTACAGGCCGCCACGCCTGTCGTCCGCAGCGGCAGCAGCCGGTCCGCCAAAAATCGGTTGCGTCGGCGGATGACGACCGGCACAGTCGTCGCGACGTTGTCGTCGACCGGCACGTGAGCCGGGGAATTGGAGGAGGTGCGTCGTGGCCATGTCGACCGTTTCCCGGGGCAGGGCCCGTAGCCGCCCTCCCCTGCATCTCCCCGAAGCCTGACCCGCGCGTCGCGCGCACGGCTCTGGGGGATGCGATCCCTCAAAGGAGCACACGTGCGCAAGCGCGACATCGAGCGATTCCTCACCGGTGAGGTTCGCGACACCGATTCTCTCCATGAGGTGGCCGACGAGGCCGACACCCCTGTTCAGGTGCGGATGCGTCGCAACCGCGACGGCCAGCCGGCGCCTCGCACCAGGGGCCGACTGACCGAAGAGGCGCGCGCCCGCCTCGTGCAGGAGCGCGAGGCCGTCGTGATCGACGACGGCCCTCCACAGGGCGACCGCTGGTCGAGCTGGGGCGACGCCGAGGAGGCGGGCCCGCGACCACATCCGAGCTGGGTGGTCACCGAGCTCGCCGCGGTCGACACCGAGCTCGGCGTGATCAAGACGGGCAAGGAAGCCGACGTGTTTCTGGTGGAGCGCGCCGTGCCGGACACCGACCGGTCCTGCCTGATGGCCGCCAAGCGCTACCGTGCCGGCGACCACCGGCTGTTCCATCGCGACGCCGGCTACCTGGAGGGCCGGCGCGTCAGGGCCACCCGCGAGATGCGGGCCATGCAGCGCCGCAGCGACTTCGGGCGCAACCTCATCGCGCAGCAGTGGGCAGTCGCGGAGTTCGCCGCCCTGCGCGAGCTCTGGGCGATCGGAGCGCCGGTGCCCTACCCCGTCCAGCGCATCGGCACCGAGCTGCTGCTGGAATTCATCGGCGACGCCGACGGCACTGCCGCCCCGCGCCTGGTCCAGCTCCGCCCTGACCGGGACGAGCTGGCCGATCTGTGGCAGCAGCTCATCGAGGCGATGGTGACGCTGGCACGGCGCGGCCACACCCACGGCGACCTCTCCGCCTACAACCTGCTCGTCCACCGAGGAGAGCTGCTGCTGATCGACCTTCCGCAGGTCGTCGACATCGTGAGCAACCCGCGCGGGCACGAATTCCTCCAGCGGGACGTCCGCTCGGCCTGCACCTGGTTCGTCTCCCGCGGGCTGCCCGGCGACGTCGCCGATCCCGAGGTGGTGGCCAATCTGCTGTTGCGCGAGGCCGGCCTGCGATGAGCCCGTCCGGTCCCACCTTCCGCCGAGCCGCGCGGCGGGACGTGCCGGTGATCGTGCGCCTGCTCGCCGACGACCAGCTCGGCCAGACCCGTGAGCAGGCCGGCACCGGGTCGGACGACCTGCCGTCCGACTACTGGCGCGCCTTCGAGGCGATCGCCGCCGACCCGCGCAACCTGCTGGTCGTGGCCGAGCTGGACGGGCGGGTGGTCGGCACCCTGCAGCTCACCTTCATCCCCTCGCTCACCTTCGTCGGGGGCGAGCGCGCGCAGATCGAGGCCGTCCACGTCGACGGCCGCCACCGAGGCCAGGGCCTCGGCACTGCGATGCTGCGCTGGGCGATCGAGCGGGCGCGTGAACGGGGCTGCCGGCTGGTGCAGCTCACCACCGACAAGCGGCGGCCCGACGCGCTGCGGCTGTACGAGTCGCTCGGCTTCCAGGCGACCCACGAGGGCCTCAAGCTACGTCTCGACGACCCATGAGGAGGGAAGGTGCCGAGCCGATGGGAGCACGAGGAGGTCGCGCGGGCGACTTGGTCCTGGTGGAGTGCCTGCTCGCCATCGTCTCCAGCGGGGTCGAGCTGGCGGACCCGGCGGTGGTCATCGCCGGAGATCCCGGGCTGCTCGACCGCTTCCCGCGCCGCCCACCGATCAGCCGCGCCGAGCTGGAGGAGCACCCCTCGGAGCGCACCCGGTCGAGCGGGCCTACGACGAGCTCAAGGCGGCCGCGCGCGCCGCCTTCGACAAGGCATAGGCAGGCCCAGGTCCTCCAGGACGATCACGGCGGCGTTGCGGCCAGGGCCCGCGGACACCGAGCCGCCGGGGTGGGTGGTCGCGCCGGTCTGGTAGAGGCCCGGGAGTGGCATCCGATGGCTGGCCCAGCCGGGCACGGGGCGCAGCGCGCCGGACTGAGCTGGCCCCTGGTCCCCGCCGTGGCAGGAGCCGTGCCAGTTGTGCGCGTTCATCCGCTCCAGGTCGAGCGGGCTCTTCGAGTGCGAGGCGAGCAGCGTGGCGTCCACCAGGTTGGGCGCGTAGCGGCGGAGCTGCTCCAGGTTGACCTGCGACACCACCTCGCGCAGCTCGTCCCAGCGGGCTGGGCCCTCGTTCAGCTCGTAGGGCTGGAACCCGATGACTTTGAGCGTATGGAGGCCCTCGGGCGCGCGCGAGCCGTCCACCACCGTCGGGCACAGCACCAGCAGCACCGGCGAATCCAGGGCGATCCAGCCGCGTCGGAAGTCCGCCTCGAGCCGCAGGAGCCGCTCCACCGAGACCGGCGTGCCGGACGCGACCGGAGTGATCGTTCCCCCATCCACCGGGAACCGCGGCGGCTCGGTGGTGGCGTAGTGGGTGACGAACATGGAGATCCCCGGCTGCCAGGTCTCCACGCCGTGCAGGAAGTCCTCGCCCCAGGTCTCGGCGGGAGCCATCTCCACCAGATGTTTCACGTGAATCGTCGAAATCACCGCTCTGGAGGCGCGGTAGCTGCCGCCGTCGGCCGTCTCCACGCCGACGCAGCGGCCCTGCTCGACGATCAGCGAGGTGACCTGCTTGCCGGTGAGGATGGCGCCTCCGCGGTCCTCGATCATCCGGACCAGCGCCTGCGGCAGCGCCGCGGAGCCGCCGCGCGGGAGCGTCCAGCTGTGGCGCTGGCGGCCGAACGGCAGCGACCACGCCAGCACCCCGCTGCCGGGCCGGTCCACTCCTTGGAGGGTCATGAACGACAGCCACAGCATGAAGGCCCGCGTGTGCTCGTCCTCGAAGCGGTCCCTGATGATCTCCCACGCCGTCATCTGCTGGCGCCGCAGCCATTTCATGCCGTCCGGGTGGTGGCCGAGCATGGTGTCGAGCGAATCGCCGTGGCCGACCGGCGTATAGCGGTCACGGTTGAAGATCGGCGCGACCGCCTCGTACTCGCTCATCATGCAGCGGTAGGCCTTGGCGTCCGCCCGCGAGAACTTCGCGAACTCATCGCAGGTGCGGTCGAGGTCGCGCCACTGCGTGATCCAGCTCCCATCGGGGAACGGGAGGTGGACCACCGGGTCAGGCGCCAGGTACTCCAGGTCGTAGTCCTTCAGGCCAAGCTCGTCGTCGCGGATGGTCGGGCTGGACTGGATCAGGTTGTGCGCTGTCGAGCAGGTGTCGTGCAGGAACCCCGGCAGCGTCAGCTCCTCCGAGTTGGTGTTGCCGCCGACCGTGGTCCGGCCCTCGAGGACCAGGCAACGCAGTCCGGCCTTGGCCAGATAGGCCGCGGTCACCAGGCTGTTGTGCCCGGCCCCGGCCACCACCACGTCGGCTTCGAAGCTCATCCACACCAACTCGGGCATCGAGGTCGGCACCCTGGCTTCCCGACCAGCTCGGGTGGTGCCGGAGTGCCTGCAGTCGCTTGCGAGGGATCGTGTGAGGGACTCAGTAAGGGACCGACCGACCGTAGGGCCGGTCCCTCGCCCTGTCAACGCGACCGTCCCCAACCCCATTCCGCCACGCTTGCTCACGGACGGCCGCAAGGGGGTGGGGACAACCGTTCGACCGCGGGCGTCCTCGCGGTTAAGGTTCCAGCTAAATGGCTCCAATGGAGGAGGCAGGGGTGGACGTCGCAACCGCGCTGGACCGGTTGCCCAAGGTCGAATTGCACTGTCATGTCGAGGGGACGATGCGGCCGCGGACGGTGGTCGAGCTGGCCCGTGGGAACGGCATCCCGCTGCCCACCGCCGACCCGACCGAGCTGTACCGGTACACCAGTCTCGACACCTTCCTGCAGGTGTTCTGGCTGGTGCAGTCGACCCTCGGCGGCCGTGCGGACTGGGCCCGGCTGGCCTACGAGAGCGTCGTCGACGGCGCCGCGCACGGCCTGGTCTACCGCGAGACGTTCTTCACACCGGCCCGACACCTGGCTGCGGGCCAGGACCTGGCCGAGATCATCGCCGGGTTGGCCGACGGGCTGGAGGCTGGCGAGCGCGAGACGGGTGTCCGCGTGATGCTCATCTGCGACATCGACCGGGCCTATGGCGGAGCGGCCGGTCGCGAGCTGGTCGAGCGGCTGGTCGAGCTGCGCCGCGCCGGGGCACCCGGCACCGATCGCGTGATCGGCGTGGGCCTGGACTCGACCGAGAAGGGCGTGAACCCGACCCAGTTCGCGGAGGCGTTCGAGCTGGCCGGCCGGGCCGGCCTGCACCGGACGTCGCACCAGGGTGAGGAGACGCCCCCCAGCTACATCGAGGCTGGCCTGGACGTGCTCGGCTGCGAGCGCATCGACCACGGCCTGTCGAGCATCCACGACGCCGAGCTGTCCAAGCGGCTCGCCGACCAGCGCATCCCGCTGACCGTGTGCCCGAACTCGAACGTGGTGATCGCCAACGCGGTACCGCGGCTCGAACTGCACCCCTACCGACGCATGCGCGAGGCGGGCCTGCTGGCCACGCTCAACACCGACGACCCGGCCCTCACCGACCTGGACCTCGGCCGCGAATACTTCTCCGTGCTGGGCGCGTTCGACTACACCTGGGACGACATGGTCCAGATCAGCGTCGACGGGGTCGAGGCGACCTGGTTGGACGAGGACTCCAAGCGAACCCTCATCGCCCGCGTCGAGAAAGAGGGGGCCGAGCTGGGAACATCCATACAGGTCTGACCGGAACCGGGTTGGTCGGGGCTGCGCCACGCGTCGTGCCGCGTCAGGGGCCGAGGCCGGCGACGTCGTCGGGGCGGAGCGGGACGCGGGTCAGCGGGCGGCCGGTGGCGGCGCGGACGGCGGCGACGATCGCGGGCGTCGACGAGATCGTCGGTGGCTCCCCGACGCCCCGCACACCGTAGGGCGAGTCTGGGTGCTCCAGCTCCAGGACGTCGAGCCGGACGGGCGGCATGTCGAGGACGGTGGGGATCAGGTAGTCGGTGAACGAGGGGTTGCGGACCTTGCCGCCGTCGAGCTGGATCTCCTCCATCAATGCGAGACCGAGGCCCTGGGCGATTCCACCCTCGATCTGGCCCTCGACCGCCTGCGGGTTGAGCGCCCTGCCCACGTCCTGCGCGGTCGCGATCTCCACGACCTTGACCAGGCCGAGCTCGGTGTCGACGTCGACCACCGCGCGGTGCGCGGCAAAGGCGAAGGCGACGTGCGCGTCGCCCTGCCCGGTCTCGGGATCCAGCGGAAACGTCCGGCGATGCCGGTAGGTCCGGGTCTCCTCGACCACCGTCGCCCCCAGCAGCTCCGCCAGCCCGAGCAGCACCTCGCCGCCACCCGCCTCCAGGATCCTGGCGGCCCCGGCTGGGTCGGGACCCTCGCCGACCCGGGGTGGATAGGGAGCCCCGCCGGCCCCGGCTGGGTCGGGACCCTCGCCGCCATCAGCCGGGTCGGGAGCGTCGCCGTGGCCGGGTAGGCGGGAGACGATCACACCGGTTGAGAGGGCGAGGGTGGCGGGGTCGCGGCCGAGCTTCGCGGCGGCGAGCCGGAGGACGCCGGCGCGGACAGCCTGGCAGGCGGCGCGGACGGCGCCGCCGGTCATCCAGGTCTGCCGTGAGGCCGACGAGGAGCCGGCCGAGCCGACGGCGGTGTCGGCGGGGAGCACGACCACCCGCTCGACCCCGAGCTCGGTGCGGGCGATCTGCGCCTGCACCGTGACCAGGCCCTGACCGACCTCCACAGCGGCGGTGTGCACCTCCACCAGGGGCTCCTCCGCGGTCACCGACAGGCGCACACGCGCGGTGGCCGCGTCGTCGAAGCCCTCGGAGTAGGCCAGGTTCTTGTAGCCGACGGCGTACCCGACGCCGCGCCGCACGCCCTCGCCATGGGTGACGTTGCCGACGCCGCCCGGCAGGTCACGCAGGTCCCCCGGTACGTCCGCGGCTGGCGGGAGCGGCATGTCACGGACGCGGCGCAGCAGCTCGGCCACCGCGACCGGGCCCTCGACGCGCTGGCCGGTCGGCAGCGAGCTGCCGGTGCGCATGGCGTTGCGGCGGCGGAGCTCGACGGGGTCGATGCCGAGCTCGGCGGCGAGTCGGTCCATCTGCGACTCGTAGGCGAAGCAGGTCTGCACCGCGCCGAAACCGCGCATCGCTCCGCACGGCGGGTTGTTGGTGTAGACGACGTAGCAGTCGATGCTGGCGTTCGGCACCTCATAGGGGCCGGGCGCGAAGCAGGCGGCGTTGGAGCACACCGCGGTGGAGCTGGAGGCGTACGCGCCGCCGTCGAGCACGATCCGGGCGCGAACGTAGACCAGGCGGCCGTCCCTGGTGGCGCCGTGCTCGTAGCGCAGGCGCGCGGGGTGCCGGTGGACGTGGCCGACGAACGACTCCTGCCGCGAGTACAGCATCTTGGTGGGCCTGCCGGTGCGCAGCGCGAGCATGCAGGCGTGGATCTGCATGGAGAGGTCCTCGCGGGCGCCGAAGGCGCCGCCGACGCCTGCCAGGGTCAGCCGCACCCGCTCTGGCTCCAGACCGAGACTGGCGGCCACCTGGTCCCGGTCGATGTGCAACCACTGCGTCGCCACGTACAGGTCGATGCCGCCCTCGCCGTCGGGGACCGCGAGCCCCGACTCGGGGCCGAGGAACGCCTGGTCCTGCATGCCGACCTCGTACTCGCCGGCGACCACCACCTCGGCGGTGGCCTCGGGGTCGCCGTGGCGGACCCGCACGTGGCGGAGGAGGTTGCCGTCCGGGTGCAGGCGAGGGGCGTCGTCGGCCATGGCCGCCTCGGCGTCCGCCAGCGGCTCCAGGACGTCGTAGTCGACCAGCACCCGCGCGGCTGCTCGGCGGGCGATCTCGGGATGGTCGGCGGCCACCAGCGCCACGGCCTCACCCTGGTAGCGGACCTCGGGGAAGGCCAGCACGGGCTGGTCGTGGATCTCCACGCCATAGGTTGGCCTGCCGGGCACGTCCTCGTGGGTGAGCACCGCGGCGACCCCGGGCGTCGCCAGCGCCTCGGCGATCTGGATCGAGCGGATGCGCGCCCGAGGATGCGGGCTGCGCACGGTGATGCCCCAGAGCATGCCCTCGACCCACAGGTCGGAGGAGTAGGCGAAGTCGCCGGTGACCTTGAGCGTCCCGTCCGGTCGCGGCGCGCTCTGGAACAGCCCGCCGCTGATGGGCGCCCGCTCCACCCGGACCTCGGCCTCCGGACTCGCGGGGGTCATGCGGTCACCCCGGCAAGGCTGAGCAGCCGGCGGCTGGCGGCGCGGGCCTGCCGGGCGATCTCCTGCTCGGAGCCGGTCCGCAGCTCGCCGCGCTCGACGACGACGCGCCCGCCGACCAGCAGCAGCTCCACCGGCGCGGGCGGTCCGAGCACGAGCGCGGCCACCGGATCGGCGATGTCGGCGTGGCCGAGGCCGTCGACACGCCACAGCGCCACGTCAGCGAGCTTGCCCTGCTCGAGGCTACCCAGCTCGTCTTCGCGGCCGAGGCACCTGGCGCCGCCGATGGTGCCCAGCTCCAGCGCCTGCCGCGCGGTGAGCGCCGCCGCGCCGCCCCGCAGGCGAGCGGCGAGCAGCGCCTGGCGCAGCTCGGGACCGAGCTGGCCGGCCTCGTTGGAGGCGGCGCCGTCCACGCCGAGGCCGACCGGAGCGCCGGCCTCCAGCAGGTCGGCAACCGGGGCGATCCCCGAGCCGAGGCGCGCATTGGAGCTGGGGCAGTGCGCGACCGCCGTGCCGGTGCGGCCGAAGCGGCGCACCGCCCGGGCTTCGAGGTGCACGCAGTGGGCGAGCCAGACGTCGTCGCCGAGCCAGGCGAGTCCATCCAGGTATTCGGCGGGGGTGCAGCCGAACCGCTGGCGGCAGAACTGCTCCTCCTCGACGGTCTCGGCCAGGTGGGTATGGAGGCGGACGCCCCGGCGGCGCGCCAGCGCGGCGGCCTCGGTCATCAGCTCGCCGGTGGCCGAGAACGGGGAGCACGGGGCCACCGCGATCCGCACCATCGCGCCCGGGCCTGGGTCGTGCCAGCGGTCGATGGCCGCCTCGGTGGCCGCCAGGGCGGTGTCCCGGTCCTCGACGATCTCGTCGGGGGGGAGGCCGCCGCGCGACTGGCCGAGATCCATGGACCCACGGGTCGGATGGAAGCGGATGCCGAGCGAGCTGGCCGCCTCGATCGAGGGGCCGAGCAGGTCGCCGGCGCCGGAGGGGAAGACGTAGTGGTGGTCGGTGGAGGTCGTGCAGCCGGAAACGAGCAGGGCGGCGAGCGCGGCGCGGGCGGCCGCGAGCTCCAGGTCGTCGTCCAGTCTCGCCCACACCGGGTACAGCTCGGTCAGCCAATCGAACAGGTTGGCCTGCTGGGCGAGGCCGCGCGTGATCCACTGGTACAGATGATGGTGGGCGTTGACCAGTCCGGGCGTCGCCAGGCACCCGGTGGCATCGATACGGCGGGCGCCAGCCGTGCTCAGTAGGCCCCGGGGGGCCGGGCCCGGGCCCACGGCCACGATCCCCTCCCCCTCCACCACCACCAGGTGCCCCGAGCCATGCTCGCTGCCGTCGCCATCCACCGTGGCGATGGCGCAGTTCTCGATGACGATCACGGCCGGTCCTCCACGGTGCCTGGGCGGGAGGGGGCAGGGCGGCCGCCCGAGGCGGCCGGGCCGGAGGGGCTGGGGTCGCTGGGGTCGCTGGGGTCGCTGGGGTCGCTGGCGGAGGCTTGCAGGCGGGTGGCGGCGAGGTGGACGGCGTCGAGGATTTTCTGGTAGCCGGTGCAGCGGCAGAGGTTGCCGGCGAGGGCTTCGCGGATGCGGGCGTCGCTGGGGTTGGGGTCGCGGCGCAGGAGGTCGTGGGTGGCGATGAGGAGGCCGGGGGTGCAGAAGCCGCACTGGACGGCGCCGGCCTCGAGGAATGCGGCCTGGACGGGATGGAGCCGGTCGGTTCCGGGGCCCCCGCGGGGCAGACCCTCGCCGGCCAGACCCTCGACGGCCGGGCCCCTACCGGCCAGGCCCTCGACGGTGACGACCTCGGCGCCCCGGGCCTGGCCGGCGGCCACCAGGCACGCGCACACCAGCGTCCCGTCCAGGTAGACGGAGCAGGAACCGCACTCGCCCTGCTCGCACGCGTTCTTGGAGCCGGGCAGACCGAGCCGCTCGCGCAGGACGTAGAGCAGGCTCTCGCCCTCCCAGACGTCGTCGGCCACCCGGGGCTCGCCGTTGACGGTGCAGTCGACGCGCATCTCATCCCCTCCGGTACCGGTCCCAGGCCCAGTCGAGCGCCCGCCGGGCGAGCACCTTCAGGGCGTGGCGGCGGTAGGCGGCGCTGCCGCGCACGTCGTCGATGGGCCGCGCGGCGCTTGCGACCAGCTCGGCGAACCGCGCGGCGGCCGGCTCGCCGAGCGGCCCGCGCGATTCCCACAGCCCCTCCGAGTCGAGCACGCCCTCGAGGAACCGCTCGGCCTCGGCGGCGACCAGCGGCGTCGGCCCGGCCGAGCCGATCCCGGTGCCGATGCGGCGGCGCTCGGGCTCCAGGCTGATCGCCAGCGAGCACACCGCGATGACCATGGCGTTGCGCGGGCCGACCTTGGCGAACTGCTGCGGCCCGCCGGCCACCGGCACGTGCACCGCGGCCACCAGCTCGTCGGGCTCCAGGACGCTGCGCTTGGGCCCGGTAAAGAATTCGGCCACCGGCAGCCGCCGCGAGCCGCGCACCGAGGCGACCTCGACCTCGGCGTCGCCGGCCAGCAGCGGCGGGTGCGCGTCACCGGCGGGCGAGGCCGAGCCGAGGTTGCCGCCGACGGTCCCGCGGTTGCGGATCTGCGGAGAGCCCACCGTGCGCGAGGCGATCGCCAGAGCGGGCAGGACGTCGCCGAGTCGCTCGATGACCTGGCTGTAGGTGAGGCGCGCGCCGAGCCGCAGGCGGCCACCGTCGCGATCGAAGCCCTCCAGCTCGCGGACCCTGCCGAGGTCCAGGATCGCCGCCGGCCTGGTGCGATCGAAGTTCAGGTCGACCATCACGTCGGTGCCGCCGGCGATCGGCAGCGCCTCTGGCCTGGCCGCCTTGGCCTCGAGCGCCTCGCGCCAGCTCCCCGGCTGGAGGAACTCGATGGGCCGGGGCCGAGGTGGCGGGAGCATCCGGCTCATCCCCACGCCCGCCCGGCCGGCGGCGCGCCGGGCCGGACGACCTCGCCCTCGATGACGCCGAACGGGCGGTCGGTTGCCACGAACACGCAGCCGTCGTTGGTCTGACCGTAGGGCTCCAGGTCGACCAGGACGTGGTGGCGGTTGGGCATGACCATGCGGATCTCGTCGACCTCGGGGCAGGCGGCCAGCACCGCCTCGCCCATGGCGGACAGCGTGTGCTGGAGCGAGCGGCTGCCGTCGTGGGTGGCGAAGGTCTTCACCAGCGCCCGGCGCGCTGCTTCGAAGGACTTGGACCAGTCGGCGGCCGTCTCCGCGTAGCGCCAGCGGGCCGTGACCGAGGTCGCCAGGATCCGGTCGCTGGCCTCCTCCAGGGTGGTGAAGCGGTCGCGCAGGAACCCCTCGAACGCGGAGCCGGCCGTCTTCAGCACCACCAGGTCGGTGACCCCCGCGACCACCCAGGACTCGGTCTTCGCGCTGGTCACCGAGGCCGTGCGGCGGCCGCCGCCGGCGGCGGTGAAGGCGTGGGGATGCGGCGAGGCGCCCACCTCGATCCTCGTCCAAGGATCGGCGACCAGGTCGATCCTGGCCAGTGTGGCGGCTGGCATCGTGTCGAGGAAATGGCCGGCCAGTCGCAGCCCGAACGCCTCCGGCTCGCCGACCGGGCCCTGGCCGGCCAGCGCGTAGACAGTGCCGCGCATGGTGTCGGTCGGCAGCACCGCCGAGTTGTCACCGGCCACGTAGGCGGCGGCGAAGTCGCCCTCGACGGTCACGTCGATGGTGAGGTCGACCAGGTCGTGCCAGGCGGCCGCCCGGTCCACCCTGACCAGCCGGATCCCGGACTTGCCGTAGCGGTTGCCCCCGAGCACGCTCAGCTCCCCCGGTAGGTCGAGTAGCCGAATGGGCTCAGCAGCAGCGGCACGTGGAAGTGCTGGGTCGGATCGGAGACCTCGAACACCACGCTCACCTCCGGGTAGAAGGCGTCGACACCCTGATCGGCGAACCACGCGCCCGTGTGGAATACCAGACGGTGCGCACCGGCGGCCAGCCGCAGGCCGGCCGGCAGCAGGCCGGACAGCCGGCCGTCGATGTCGGTCGCGCCCTCGCCGAGCCGCCGCCAGCCGTCGCCGTCGCGGGCGTCCAGCGCCACCCGCACAGCGGTGGCCGGGCGGCCGGCGCGCAGGTCCAGGACGTGGGTGGTCACGCTCATTGCCGTAGCAGCTTGTCGAGGCGGAGGGCGGTGATCTTGCGCTGCTCGGCGGCCGCCGCCCGCAGCTCGACCTCTGGATCGTTGTCGAGCCGCTGGTGGAGCGCGGCGAGCAGGTCCTCGGCGCTGCGGCCGCTGGCGAAGATCAGGAAGACGTGGCCGAAGCGCCGCTCGTAGGCGAGGTTGCCCGCGGCCAGCGCCGCCATCACACCCGGATCGGCGTCGCCCACCCGCGCCTGCTCCGCCCGCGACCAGGAGGCCCCAGGGTCCGCCCTGGAGGCGCCCGGGCCCGGCCCGGAGGCCCCAGGGCCCCGCCGGCCGGAGGCCCCAGGGTCCGGCCGTGGGCCTCCGGCGGCCTGGCCCGGGCCACCCGCGCCACCGCCGGAGGCGCGGGCGCCGATGCGGGGGTGGGCGGCGAAGCCCTGGAGCCAGTCGTCGGGGGTGAGGGAGTCCCAGACCTGAGCGGCGGTGGCGGCCAGGGCGGCGGCGTCGGCGAAGGGCCGGGCGGCGGCCACCCTGGCGGCCCATGCCGCCGAGCCGCAGCAGGCCAGGAGCTCCTTGGAGGCCTGCTCGGCCGGCAGGGCGTTCAGCCAGCGCAGCCCGCGCGCCTCGCCTCCAGCCCGACCGGCGGGAAGATCCGCCAGCGGTTCGCCAACTGCCTCAGGATTCATCCCGGCGCCTCCCTCACGAGCAGCCTGCCCCTCGGGTCGGCGAACCCCGCCTCGTCCCACGCGAGCTGGCCGCGCAGGTACGTGGCTCGTACCACGCCGTGGAGCACCCGGCCAGCGTAGGGCGTGACCGGGTGGCGATGGTAGAGGGAGGCGGGGTCGACCGTGAAGCTGGCGTCGGGGTCCAGCACCACCAGATCGGCGTCGCGGCCCGGGGCGATCGCGCCCTTGCGACCGTCCAGCCCGGCCAGCCGGGCCGGCGACGCGCACATCCATTTGGCGAGGTCGGCCAGGGTATGGCCGCGCCGCCGGGCCGCCGACCAGAGCAGCGGCAGGCCGAGCTGCAGCGAGCTGATCCCGCCCCACGCGCCGAGGAAGTCGCCGTCGTCGAGGCGCTTGCGCTCGGGCGGGCAGGGCGAGTGGTCGGAGCAGACCATTGACAGGTCACCGGCGGCCAGGGCGGTCCAGAGCCGCTTCTGGTTGGCCGCGGAGCGGATCGGCGGGGCGCACTTGAACGTGGTCGCGCCGTCGGGCACCCGCTCGGCGGCCAGCGTCAGGTAGTGCGGGCAGGTCTCGGCGCTGATCGGCGCGCCGTCGGCGCGGGCGCTGCGCAGCGGCTCCAGCGCCTCGGCCGAGGACAGGTGCAGCACGTGCGCGCGGGCGCGCAGTCGCCGCGACAGCTCGGCCACCGCCGCGACCGCCTCGGTCTCGGCCTGGTCGGGACGCGACCGGAGCCAGGTCCGGTAGGCGCGTGGGTCCTCGCGAGCCACGGCGGCTGTGGCCGCGGCGATCGGCTCCTGCGCCTCCGCGTGCACCGCCGTGAGGGCGCCGAGGTCCGCCAGCACGCCCATGGCCGCCTCCAGGTCCCGCGGCTCCACCGCGGGGAACTCCGGCACCCCGGAGTCGACCAGGAACGCCTTGAAGCCGACCACGCCGGCCGCGGCCAGACCCTCCAGCTCGCCCAGGTTGCCCGGGACGATCCCACCCCAGAAGCCGACGTCCACGTGGCATTTGCCGGCCGCCGCCGCGCGCTTGGCCGCCAGCGACGCGACCGAGGTGGTCGGCGGCAGGCTGTTCAGCGGCATGTCGACGATGGTGGTGATGCCGCCGGCGGCGGCCGCGCGGGTGGCGGTGTCGAAGCCCTCCCAGTCGGTGCGGCCTGGCTCGTTCACGTGCACGTGGGTGTCGACCAGGCCGGGCATGACCACCGCCTCCCCCGCCTCGATCAACCGGCCAGCGGTCGGCACGTGGTCGTAGCCGGTCACCGCCTGGATCACGCCGTCGCGCACGTGCACGGCCGCGGAGACCGGCCCGGCGCCCGTCACCACCGGCCCGGCGCCCGTCACCACCCTGCGTCCCCGAACCACCAGGTCGGGCGCGTCCATGCCAGGCCTCCCAAGTTTCGCGCGATGCTGCCAGACGCAAGATCGTACGCAGAAGAGGCTTTCCGGGACGGCCCGCTCCCTTGTATCCATCGGCAGGCAACCGTCGCGATGCTCGGCAACGTCGGCTTCCTGGCCGGCACCTTCGTCACAGGCGGTGTCCTCCAGCTCATCCGCAGCGCGTCGAGCTTGACACGCGGTGCCGGCTGTCTAAGGGTAACTTTCACTGGTATTAGAACCTCTGGAAGACCCGTTGCCGCCGGCAGCGGGGTCCCCGCCCCAACCCGGCAGCCGAGCTGGAGGAACCATGAGGCACTTCACGGTTGGTCCACCGCTGACGCTGAAAGGCCGCAAGCTCAAGGGCCTGCGAGGCTACGCCGGCAAGCCGCTCCATCCACCCCTGACCGACGTCCCGGTCACCGCCTACCTGTTCGCGGCGGTCTTCGACGTCCTCTCGGTCGCGCTGCACTCGGGCCATCCGGCGGTGGCGCTCGAGCTGTTCCACGCGGGCACCTGGGTGCTGCTCGGCGGCGCGGCGGTCTCGTTGCTGACCGCCCTGACGGGCTGGGCCGACTGGTACTACTCCAGCGAGGCGGGCACGCAGGCGCGCCGCACCATCAACACCCACGCGCTCACCATGATCGGCGTCACCGTGCTGGTCCTGGTGGACCTGATCGTGCGGGTGGCCGGCGACAGCGCCTCCACCCCGACCGGGCTGATGGCGCTCACCGTGATCGCGGCCATCCTGGTCTGCGCCGGCGCCACCTATGGCGGCTCGATGGTCTACGATTACGGGTTCAACGTGGAGACTTCGGGCGACCACCCCGTTTGGCACAAGCGGGAAGAGGACGTCTGGCCTGGTGAGAAGGAGCCCCGCGGCGCCGCCTGAGCTCCCTCCGGTCAGGACCGGGCGGCCGGCGATACGCTGGTTGCTCGGGACACGGGGAGGTGATCGCGATCGACGAGATCCAGCTCGACGACCGTGCGCTGCGGTCCGACTGGACCATCCAGGCGCTGGTCGCCGCCACGCTGCTGATCGCCGCGATCGGGGTCGGCTGGCTGGTGCTCGCGGCGGCCACCGACGACCACGTGCGGCACCTCCCGGCGATCCGCGTGCAGAACCAGACCCACCTCCCGCTCCAGCTCGCCGTCATCGACAGCGGCGGCTCCCAGCTCGACCTGGGGCCGCACCTGCCGGGGGCGAGCACGGTTCTCGATGTGGTCGACATGGGACCGACCTGGACGTTCGTGGCCTCCTACGGCGGCCACGAGGTCTTCCGGCAGGCGGTCCCCCGCAGCGACGTCGAGACGCGCGGCTGGAGCCTGGTGATCCCCGCCAGCACCACCACTGACCTCGAGCGCCAGGGCTTCCGGTAACCGCGAGGGGGGCCGGCCACCAGCCGGTCCCCCTCGTGAACCCGCTATCAGTCCGGGCTACGGATTGGAGACGTTGACCAGTCCCGCACCGTAGGCGTCGCGGTTCGAGATGGCGGGTCCGCCGAGGTGGCAGAACCCGGTCGGGCAGGCGACCCCGTTGAGGTCACCAGGCGAGGTGTCGGTCGCCGAGAGCACCGGGGTGAAGTTGCGGCCGGGGTTGACGGCCTTGCCCTTCAGCAGGCCGACCAGCACGCCGACGTGCTTGCGCGCCGCCGGGTGCGCGCTGGCCAGCAGCGCCAGCGCGGCGGCCGTGTGCGGCGTGGCCATCGAGGTCCCCTGGATGACCGCGTAGCACTGGTTCTTGGGGAAGCCGCCGGCCGCGCTGAAGGTGAAGCAGTCGATCTGCGTCGCCCAGTTGGAGGTGGTGCTGAAGTCCTCCCAGACTCCTGTCAGGTCGGCCGAGGTGTAGGGGAACCCTGGCGTGCCGCCGCGGTCCCACAGCGGTAGGTTGAACTTGCGGGCGCCACCGGGTGCCGCCACGTCGATCCGGGGTCCGTAGTTCGAGAAGTACGAGAGCTGGTTCCTGTGGCCGATGCCTGGCGCGATGTGCCGGTCGGTGATCGGCTTGCAGGTCGCGTTGACGTCGTCCACGGTCCCGGTCAACCCGGGCGGGCAGGTCGAGGACGGCGCGTTCACCGTGTTGCCGGTGGAGGCGACGTCGACCACGCCGGGGATGCCACCGGGGACCTCGAAGTTGCCGAACTGGTCGTCAACCGGAGAGCCCGGAGCGGTCAGGGTGCCGTGCGACAGCACCAGGCCGCCCGCGCCGATGCGGCGGGACTCGTTGCCGGCCGCCGCCGCGATCACGGTGCCGTGCTGGCGCGCGTAGGCCACCGCCGCCACGTAGGCCTGGTAGATGACCTCCTCGTCGGGGTTGTTACGGTTCAGGTAGCCCCCGAAGGAGATGTTGACCACGTCGACGCCCAGGTCCGCCGCGGCGATGAAGGCGTCGATCAGCTCGGAGTCGAACGCGGAGCCGCACCACTGCGAGATCTTCAGCGAGACCAGGTTCACCTTGGTCGCGATGCCGTTGATGCCCTTGCCGTCAAGGGCGGCGGCGATGTTCCCACCGATCCACGAGCCGTGGCCGTTCCAGTCGGTGGTGACCGGGCCGCCGAGCTTTTTGGCGAGGTCCTGGTCGCTCACGCCGAACGCGGTCTTGCAGATGGGCGGGTCCTCGGTGCCGGTGAAGTCGACCACCTGCTTCACCTTGGGCGCCAGCTCGGAGTGGGTGAAGTCCAGGCCGGTGTCGGCGACGGCGACGGTCACGGCCGGGCTACCTGCGGTGGTCTTCCAGCTCCGCGGCAGGCCGATGCGCGGGAAGTCCCACTGGAGGCCGGGGACGGAGAAGCCCGGGTCCGGGGTGATCCCGGTGCGGCCGCTGCCCCGCTTCGACACCTTGGCGTTGATGCGCTTGGCGCTGCGCAGGCCGGGGGCGCTGAGGTGGGAGACGACGTTGGGGTCCGCCTGCGCGACCCGGATGGTGTGGTCGCGCGCGATGCCCTTGGTCCGGCTGTCGGCGGCCAGGCTGGAGCGAACGCTGTCCGGCGCCTTGACCAGCATGGTGCCGATCTGCGGGATGTCCTTGACGACTTTGGCGCCGCCGCGCAACGCCTTGGCGCGGAGCGCGTCGTAGTCGGCGGAATTCCTCGCCACCACCAGAAATCGCCCTGAGGCGCTCCTGGACGCGGCCTTGGACGCGGCGAACGAGGTGCCCTGCACCATCATCGCCAAGACCGCGAGCACGGTCGTCACGACCGCCACGCGCACGAGCCTGCGAGCTTTCATCCACTCCCTCACTTGTCGAACACCTCAGCCGTCCCTCGGACTGAGTCTTGCCACTGCTGCTCGCGAACGCTGGGCACCATTCCCACCGGCAAGCCGCACGAAGCCGTTTGGGGGGACGGGAGCGACGCGGGCACGTGAAGCACGGTTCCAGGAACCGCCGCATCATCCGTTCGGGCGCGAATAGCCGACGATGGGCCCCTGAAACGCGTCTTGCAGCTTGACCGTGCTCCCCGTGTGCGTGGCGGCGATCTGCAGTCCCCCACCCACATACATCGCGACGTGGGAGATCGGGCTGTAGCGGAAGATCAGATCGCCGGGCTGGAGCTCGGACCTGGTCACGTGCCGGCCGATGCCGTACTGCGCCGCCGCGGAGTGCGGCAGGTCGATGCCTCCCTGCCGCCAGGCCATCATGGTGAGGCCCGAGCAGTCGAAGCTGTTGGGGCCGTCCGCGCCGAACGCGTAGGGCTTGCCGATCTGGGCGTAGGCGTAGCGCACCGCGGCGGCGGCGCCAGGGCCACTGGGTAGGGGCGGGAGCTCGCCGGGGGCCAGCCCGGGGTCGATCCCGTCGATCGCTCCGGCGCCGCCGGCCAGGCGCAGCTCGTCGAGCAGGGTCTGGGTGCGCTGGACGAGCTGGTCGACCTTGTCCTTCTCGGCGGCCAACCGCTTGACCTGCTGCTCGCGCTCCTGCTCGACCCTGTGCAGCCGCGCGATCTCGGCCTGGTAGGCGCGGTCGGCGATGGCGAGGTCGTCGAGCTGGTCGCTGGCGCGCTCGGCCAGCAGGTTGAGCGTCTGCATGCGGTCGAGGGTGTCGTCGGCGTTGCCGGGGTTGAGGATCAGCGCCACGTCGGCGGGCCCGAACATGTAGGCGTCGGCGGCCTGCGCCGAGACCAGCCCCTTGAGGCCGTCGAGCTGCTTGCGGGCGATCTCGACCTGCTGGCTCAGGCTGCCGAGCGAGGCGCGAGCCTGGTCGAGGCCGATCTTGGCGTCCAGGTAGCGCTCCACCGCCTGGTCGGCCTGGCCGTTGAGGCGGCGGAGCTGGTTCTGGAGGTCGCCGGCGCTCGGCTCGGCCTGCGCCGCTCCACCGGCCCACACCAGGGCCAGCGGCAGCGTCAGCGCGAGGGCGAGCAGGACCTTCAGGATGCGGGGGAACCGTCGTGCCGACCGTCGAACGCGCACCACCAGGGAAGATCTCCTTATGGGACAACTGGGGGGCTGCCACGGCGCAAGAAACCGGCCGATCCTACGAGGCGCCGGTTCTGGCTGCAAGTCACCCCATCAGGACCAGATGTCCCAAGTGCCTGATCAGGCCGGTGCTCAGACGGTCCGCTCCGGGGCGGTCTGGCGCGGGACCTCGAACCAGACCGTCTTGCCACCACCGGGCCGGCGACTGGTGCCCCAGCGCCGCGCCAGCGCCTGGACCAGCGACAACCCGCGCCCCGAGTCGTCCTCCAGGCCCGAGTGCCGCGGCGCCGGCGCCGCCTCGGAGCGGTCGGTCACCTCGACCCGGGCGATCGCGCCGGTCAGCCGCACCACCACGTCCACGTCCGTGCCGGCGTGGACCACCGCGTTGGTGACCAGCTCGCTGGTGAGCAGCGTCACGGTGTCGACCAGCGGCCCGAGCTGCCAGGGCTCCAGCGTGCCGGCGACGAAACGGCGGGCGTCGCCGGCGCTGCGCGGGTCGCTGGACAGGCTGGTCGAGGCCTGGACGAGCACCGCCTGGACCGCGCCGACCATGCCGGCGACGGTTGCCAGCTCAGCGGGGAACTGGCTCGGAAGGATGTCCTTGCCGAGGAAGCCCAGCGCGCCCGACGAGTGGGCGGCCATCTCGACGTCGGCGGCGGCGTGGCCCGACATCAGCACCACCCTGCTCGACGGGCTGATGCGGCGCAGCTCCGGGAGGCAGTCGAAGGCGTCCGCGCGGGGCATGGAGCAGTCCAGCAGGACCAGCTCCGGCTGGTACAAGTCGGCCGCGGCCACCGCCTCCAGGCCGTTGCGGGCCTCGGCGATCACCTCGTAGCGGATGTCGGCCTCCAGTGCCAGCCGCACCAGGAGCCGATAGTCCGCGTCGTCGTCGACCAGCAGCACCCTCGCCATCAGCCGGCTCCCGCGGCGCCGGGCGGCGCGTTGGACGGCAGCGTGAACGAGATGCTGGTGCCGCCGCCGGGGGCGGGCTCGGCGCGGATGGTGCCGCCGTGGCGCTCGACGATCCGCCGGCAGACGGCCAGACCGATGCCGTGCCCCGGGCGCTCGTCGCTGGAGTGCAGGCGCGCGAACACGGTGAAGAGGCGCGGTGCCACGGTGGGGTCGATGCCGATGCCGTTGTCGGTGACCACCACCGTCCAGCCGTCCTGCGCGGGATCGGCCCGCACGGTGATCCGGGGAGGCGCGGCCGAGCGGAACTTGACGGCGTTGTCCAGCAGGTTGACCAGCAGCCGCTCCAGCAGGTGGCGGTCGCCGCGCACGGTCGGCATCCTGCCGACCGTGTCCACCGTGGCGCCCTGCTCCTGGAGGGCGGGCACCTGCCGCGCGGCGTCCTCCAGCAGCTCGTCGAGCGGCACCGGCTCGCCGTGCAGCGGCTCGGTGCCTGCCTTGGCGTACGACAGCAGCGCGGAGGTGAGCGAACTCGCCCGCTCCACGCCCCCGGCGGCCCGCTCGGCGAGCAGCGCCGCCTCCCCGTTCAGCTCGTCCCGGTGGCGCGACAGCAGCAGGTCGAGGAAGCCCTCGATGTTGCGCAGCGGCTGGCGGAGCTCGTGCGCCGCGATCTCGGCGAAGCGCTCCAGCGCGGCGTTGGACCGCTCCAGCTCGATTCCCTGGCGGGCAAGCGCCACGTTGGCGCGGTCGAGGTCGGCCAGGCGCTCCTCCAACTGGGCTCGCTGGCGCTCGATGATCGCCCCGCGCTGCCACAGCTCGATGAACACCCGCACCTTGGCGCGCAGGATCTCGGGCGCGAACGGCTTGTAGACGTAGTCGACCGCGCCCACCTCGTAGCCACGCAGGTGGTGCTCCGGCTCGCCGCTGATCGCCGTCAGGAACACCAGCGGGATGTGGCGCGTGCGCTCGCGCTGCTTGATGAGCCTGGCGGTCTCGAAGCCGTCGAGGACGGGCATCTGCACGTCCAGCACGATCACGGCGAACTCCTCGCCGAGCAGGCGCCGCAGCGCCTCCTCGCCCGACCTGGCGGGAACCAGCTCGGCGTCCAGGGGCTCCAGCACCGCCGCCAGCGCCATCAGGTTGTCGGGCCGGTCGTCGACCAGCAGCACGCGCGGCCGCGGTGGCTGGTCGACGACCTCGGCTTCGCTGGCCGCGACAGCTCGCGAGGATCCGCTCATCGGTACAACCACACCCGCATCATGTCGAGGAGCTGATCGACGTCAACCGGTTTGGTGATGTAGTCCGAGGCGCCCGCCGCCAGGCTCTTCTCGCGGTCGCCGCGCATCGCCTTGGCGGTCAGCGCGATGATCGGCAGGCCCTGGAACCCCTGGAGCTGCCGGATGGCCCTGGTCGTCTGGTGGCCGTCCATCCCGGGCATCATCACATCCATCAGCACCAGGTCGATCCCGGGCTCGTGCTCGAGCAGGTCGATCCCGGCGCGCCCGTCCGGCGCGTACAGCGCCTCCATGCCGCGATCCTCCAGCGCGCTGGTGATGGCGTACACGTTGCGGACATCGTCGTCGATGATCAGCACCCGCTTGCCGGCCAGGCCGCCGTCGCCGCCGCCCGCGCGGCGGTCGCTCGCCAGCACCCGTCTCAGTGAGCCGAACCAGGAACCGTCGCCGTCGCCTGACGAGCCGGCCGCCGAGAGTGCCTGGCCAGCCGTCCTCTGGGCCGGTGAGACCTCGATCAGCGCGGGGATGAACAGGGTGAACACGCTGCCACGGTTCGGCTCGCTCTCGACCTGGAGCTCGCCGCCGAGCAGGCGCGCGATCTCGCGGCTGATCGAAAGGCCCAGGCCGGTGCCGCCGTACCTGCGGCTGGTGGTGCCGTCGGCCTGCTGGAACGCCTCGAAGATCTCCAGCACCTTGTCGCTGGAGATGCCGATGCCGGTGTCGGCGACCGACAGGGCGATCACCTCCGGCGCCTCGCGCAGCCGCGGGCTGGCGAAGCGCGCGCCGGGCGGCGCCGGCGCCGCCCGCAGCGCCACCGAGCCGCGCTCGGTGAACTTGAAGGCGTTGGACAGCAGGTTCTTCAGCACCTGCTCGACGCGGTGCTCGTCGGTCACGATCGAGGACGGCGTGCCCTCGGGGATCTCCACCGTGAAGGCCAGGGATTGCTGCTCGGCGATCGGCCGGAAGGTCTGCTCGAGGTCGGCGCAGAGCGCGCTCAGCTCCACCGGCGAGGGGCTGATGTCCATCTTGCCGGCCTCGACCTTGGACAGGTCGAGGATGTCGTTGATCAGGTTGAGCAGGTCGTTGCCCGCCCCGTGGATGCTGCGGGCGAAGTCCACCTCGCGCTCGGTCAGGTTGCCGTCGGCGTTCTCGCCCAGCAGCCTGGCGAGGATGAGCAGGCTGTTCAGCGGCGTGCGAAGCTCGTGCGACATATTGGCCAGGAACTCCGACTTGTAACGCGAGCTCAGCGCGAGCTGCTCGGCGCGCTCCTCGACCTCGCGCCGAGCAAGCTCGATCTCGGCGTTCTTGACCTCGATCGCCTGGTTCTGCCTAGCGAGCTGGCGCGCCTTCTCCTGCAGCTCCTCGTTGGTGCGCTGGAGCTCCTCCTGCTGGTTCTGCAGCTCGCGGGACTGCGACTGCAGCTCCTCGGCCAGGCTCTGCGACTGCTCCAGCAGCTCCTCGGTGCGCATCGTGGCGATGATGGTGTTCAGCACCACCCCGACCGTCTCCACGATCTGCAGGGTCATGACGCCCCGCGGCGACGCCTCGCCCAGCCCGGAGCCGATGGCGATGTAGCCGTCGGGCAGGTCGGTCACCAGGATGGTCTTGCCCTCCAGCGCGGCCTGGCCGATCAGGCCCTCGCCGATGCCGAAGGAGGTGGGGCGGTGCTGGCGCGGCGGCAGGCCGTAGCCGGCCAGCAGCTTGTACCCGGTCTCGCCGAGCGCGTTCGTCTCGGCGATGTAGAAGGCGCCGTACTGCGCCTCGACCAGCGGCGGCAGCTCGGACATGAGCAGCCGCGAGACCGTCTCCAGGTCCCGGTGGCCCTGGAGCATCGCGCCGATGCGGGCCAGGTTGGACTTGAGCCGGTCCTGCTCCTGGTTCTGGCGGGTGGTCTCGCGCAGGTTGGCGATCATCTGGTTGATGTTGTCCTTGAGCTGGCCGACCTCGCCGGGGGCGTCGACCGCGATCGCCCGGGAGAGATCGCCCTTGGTCACCGCCGTGGCCACCTCGGCGATGGCGCGAACCTGGGTGGTCAGGTTGCCGGCGAGCTGGTTCACGTTCTCGGTGAGCCGCTTCCAGGTGCCCGACACGCCCTCGACCTCGGCCTGGCCGCCCAGCTTGCCCTCGGTGCCCACCTCGCGCGCGACCCGCGTCACCTCCGCCGCGAAGGCGGAGAGCTGGTCGACCATCCGGTTGCTGGTGTTCTTCAGCTCGAGGATCTCGCCGCGCGCGTCGACGGTGATCCGCTGCGAGAGGTCGCCACGGGCCACCGCGGTGGTCACCTGGGCGATGTTGCGGACCTGGTCGGTGAGGTTGTCGGCCATGGAGTTGACCGAGTCGGTCAGGTCGCGCCAGGTGCCCGACACGCCCTTGACCTCGGCCTGGCCGCCGAGCTTGCCCTCGGTGCCCACCTCGCGCGCCACCCGGGTCACCTCGTCGGCGAACGAGGAGAGCTGGTCGACCATGGTGTTGATGGTGTTCTTGAGCTCCAGCAGCTCGCCGCGCACCTCGACGGTGATCTTGCGCGACAGGTCGCCCTTGGCCACCGCGGTGGTCACCTGGGCGATGTTGCGGACCTGGGTGGTCAGGTTGCCGGCAAGCTGGTTGACGTTGTCGGTGAGGTCCTTCCAGGTGCCGGACACGCCCTTGACGTAGGCCTGGCCGCCGAGCTTGCCCTCGGTGCCCACCTCGCGCGCCACCCGCGTCACCTCGTCGGCGAACGAGGAGAGCTGGTCGACCATGGTGTTGATGGTGTCCTTCAGCTCGGCGACCTCGCCGCGCGCCTCGACCGTGATCTTCTGCGACAGGTCCCCGCCGGCGACCGCGGTGGTCACCTGGGCGATGTTGCGGACCTGGGTGGTCAGGTTGCCCGCGAGCAGGTTGACGTTCTCGGTGAGGTCCTTCCAGGTGCCCGCCACCCCGGGAACGGTGGCCTGGCCGCCGAGCTTGCCCTCGGTGCCCACCTCGCGCGCCACCCGCGTCACCTCGTCGGCGAACGCGCGGAGCTGGTCGACCATGGAGTTGACGACCTCGCCGATGTGCTGGAACTCGCCCTTCATCGGGCGGCCCTCGATCGATAACGCCATCTTCTGGGTGAGGTCGCCCTGGGCGGCGGCGGAGATGACCCTGGCGACCTCGCCGGTCGGTCGGGCCAGGTCGTCGATCAGGGAGTTGACCGCGTCGACCGAGGTCGCCCAGGTGCCGGTGGGGTTGCCGAGCTGGACCCGCACGGTCATGCGGCCCTCCTGCCCGACCACCTTGGCGACCCGCGCCAGCTCGCGGCTGAACCGCGTGTTCTGGTCGATCAGGTCGTTGTAGGCGCGAGCCACCTCGGCGGCGAGCCCGGGTTTGCGGGTGTCGAGCCGGGTCGCCTCGCCCGCCTTGGCGGCGGTCAGCGCCACCAGCAGGTCCTGGAGGAACCGCTCGGTGCTCTGGTCGCTCCTGGAGTCGCCCGCGTGGTCGAGCCGCGACCCGGTGGCCGTCGACTGCCTTGATGCGCTCATCGCCTGCTCCAAGGCGAACGGCAGAGCAGACGCGCGAGGGCCAGCTCCATGACACCCCTTCCAGTCACGAGCCAGCCCCTGTTGCTTGCCGGCCCAGTCTACGGCGTGGGGGCGGCGCCTCCAAGGCCGACTCCGCCCGAGTTGCTTGAGGCGCCGGCAGACGGCCGCTTCTTCCCCTGGTCAGGACGGGTTTTGGAGATCGCGGGCCGGGGTAAGAGACTGCCCGTCGGTCGGGCTTTCCGCCAGCCCCCATTCGCCCGGCCCGGCGGCGTCACAGACCACATCGTCGCACCAGATCGGCAGTTCGCCGGTCAATTCATGCTGCCCGCCGGAGGCACCGCTCCGGTCAGGCGGGCGATCGAGCTACGATCCGGTCATGGACCGCGCGCTCTCGTACTGGCAGGACAGCCTGCCCTCACCGCCGCCACGCCCGTCCCTGCCGGGCGACCTCGAGGTCGACGTCGCGATCGTCGGCGCCGGCTACACCGGCCTCTGGACCGCCTACTACCTGTCCTCCATCGACCCGAGCCTGCGTGTGGCCGTGCTGGAGCGCGAGGTCGCCGGCTTCGGCGCCTCCGGCCGCAACGGCGGCTGGTGCTCGGCCCTGTTCCCGGCCAGCACCGCCAAGCTCGCCCGCATGGCCGGGCGCGACGCCGCCATCGCGATGCAGCGCGCGATGCGGGCGACAGTCGGCGAGGTCGAGCGGGTGGTGCGGGCCGAGGGCATCGACTGCCACTGGGCCAAGGGCGGCACGGTGGTGGCGGCCCGCTCGCCGCTCCAGCTCGCCAGGGCCGAGGAGGAGGTCGCCGAGGCGCGCTCGTTCGGCTTCGGCGAGGAGGACCTGCGCCTGCTCGGCGCCGAGGAGGCGCGCGGCCTGCTTGGCGCCACCGGCGTGCTCGGCGGCACCTGGACCCCGCACTGCGCGGCGATCCACCCGCTGCGCCTGGCGCGCGGCCTGGCCGAGACGGTGGAGCGGCGCGGCGTCGGGCTGTTCGAGGGCACCGCGGTGACCTCGATCGAGCCGGGGGTGGTGCGCACCGCCACCGGAGTGGTCCGTGCCAGGCACGTGGTCCGCGCCACCGAGGGCTACAGCCCCGCCCTGCCCGGCCTGCGGCGGGCGATCGCGCCGGTGTTCTCGCTGATGATCGCCACCGAGCCGCTGCCGGAGGAGCGGTGGGCGGCGATCGGCCTCGGGCGCCGCGAGACCTTCTCGGATCACCGCAACGTGATCATCTACGGCCAGCGGACCGCCGACGGCCGCCTGGCGTTCGGGGGCCGCGGCGCGCCCTACCACTTCGGCTCCAGGGTCAGGCCGGAGTTCGACCGCGAGCCGGCCGTGTTCGCCAAGCTCCGGCGGGTGCTGGTGGAGCTGTTCCCGGTGCTGGAGGGCGTGCGGGTCACCCACACCTGGGGTGGCCCGCTGGGGGTCCCGCGCGACTGGTGCGCCTCGGTCGGACTGGACCGGTCCACCGGGTTGGCCTGGGGCGGCGGCTACGTGGGCGACGGCGTCGGCACCAGCAACCTCGCCGGGCGCACGCTCGCCGACCTGATCACCGGGCGCGACGGCGAGATCGTCCGGCTGCCCTGGGTGGGGCACCGCTCGCGTCGCTGGGAGCCGGAGCCGCTGCGCTGGATAGGGGTCAACGGCGCCCTCCGGCTCGCCCTGTGGGCAGACCGCTCCGAGGAACGCAGCGGCCGTCCCTCGCGCGCGGCGGCCGCGCTTGGCCGCCTGATCGACAGCTGACCAGCGGCGCGCCGCGCCGCTCGCAGCCCGAGCCAGTCTGAGGGTGGACCCGGCGCCCCGCCTCAGCCGGCGGTGACGACCGGGACGGCCAGGAGCAGCGTGGGCAGCGCGATCAGCGCGAAGGCGGTGAGGTAGGCGGCCAGCGGGAGCCAGGCCGGGAGCGGCGCCGGCGGGTCGACCAGGCGGCGGACGCGGGCGACCAGCGGGCCCTGGGCGACGCTCAGCGCGCCGGCGGGGGCGACCGAGGCGGTGGAGGTGGCGACCTCGACCAGGGCGGTGGCCAGGACGCGGCGCTGGTGGCTGCGGCAGGCGCAGTCGTCGGCGAGCATCTCGATCAGCATCGACACCGCCTGGTGCGCCCGGGCGACCCAGGGAACCCACGGCAGCGCCGAGTACAGCGCCCGGAACGGCAGCACCACCAGGTCGTGGCGGGCGCGGGTATGGGCGTGCTCGTGGGCGAGCACGGCGGCGATCTGCTGCTCGTCGAGCAGGTGCAGGGTGCCGGCGCTGAGCACCACCCGCGGCCGCAGCAGGCCGGGCAGGCAGTAGGCCATCGCCGCGGGGTGGTCGAGCACCCTGGCGTGCCGCGACGGCGGGTAGGGCCGCGCGACCAGGTCGATCAGCCGGCGCTGCCGGGCGCGGGAGCGCAGCGTGCGGATGGTGGCCACGACCAGACCGCCGGCCAGGCGGCCCGTCAGTAGCACGGCCCAGACCAGGCCGGCGAGGTTGAAGATGCCGAGCCCGGCCAACGGGTGGCCCGCCAGTGTCTGGCTGGCGAGCCGGTCGAGGCCGGGCAGCAGGTGCGAGTGGAGCGGCAGGACGGCGAGGGCGAGACCGGCGCCGATGCCGGCCAGCCCGCTGGCGAGGCCGATCGCCTGCCAAAGGACCAGACCGGCCGCGGGCGCCCGCTGGGGCCAGGTCGCGCGGCGCGCTCAGCCCCAGCACGGTTGTCACGGACCGCTCTCCTGTCTGTCGGCGGCCCGACCCACCGGGCCACCCCCCTGGGGCTCCCCGGAACCCTCCGGGCCAAGCAGCGCGCGGCGCAGGACCTCCGCCTCCTCGGGCGACACCGCGTCCACGAAGCGCATCAGGGCGGCGTCGCGGTCGCTGGCTCGGCCGAGCGCGTCGAGCATCAGCTCGGCGGCGTAGGCCTCGCGGGTGGCGATGGGCGCGTAGCGGTGCGCGCGGCTCAAACGGAGCCGGCGCACCAGCCCCTTGCGCTCGAGCCGGTCAAGAACGGTGAGCACCGTGGTGTAGGCGAGCGGCCGGGCGGCGCCGAGCCGGTCGGACACCTGCCGCGCGGTCGCGGTGCGGTGCACCGCGCTCCCCCTTCCATCGGTCGTTGCGCCGGTCAGGTCCCAGTCGGCGGTCAGATCCCAGAGCGTCTCCATCACCGCGCGCTCCAGCTCTCCGAGCCGGGTCACGGGGACGCTGTTCTCTTGTGTGACCATGGGCTGGATTCTAGCCGACCAACTTCTACATGTGGTAGAACTTCTACGTGATGTAGAAGCCGGCGCCACCCGCCGGGAACGGTGGGGTGGCACGGCCAGGCCAGGCAAGGATGTCGGTCACACCATGTACGACCTGCTGCTCGACGAGCCAGCCGTTCCCGCTGACTTCTGGTCGTGGCGGCTGTGGGCCGCCTGCCGGCAGGCCGACCGCGACCTGTTCTTCTCGCCAGACGGCGAGCGCGGCTCGGCCAAGCGACGGCGCGAGCGCGCCGCCAAGGCGATCTGCGCCACCTGTCTGGTGCGCGAGAGTTGCGCCGCCTACGCGGTCGGCAACCACGAGCGCTACGGCGTCTGGGGCGGCCTCTCCGAGCACGAGCGCGAGCTGATCTGGCGCGACGAGGAGACCCGAGCCGCCTCATGACGTCGTCGGGACGCCCACAGCGGGATGTCCCGACCTCTGCGGGGCGACGCGAGTGCCTACGCGATGTCTCGGCGCCGCAACCCGAACATGCCTGCCAGCGCCAGCGCCGCCGTCGCCGCCACCAGCGCGAGCAGGGGCGTGACCCGCAGGTCGTCCACTGGGAACTGGGGCGCGTGCCGGAACGGCGACAGGTCCACCACCCAGTCCGGCAGCCCGAACGTCTCGCCGAGCTCGCCGAGCAGGAAGTAGGCGGCGAACACCCCCCAGGCCACGGTGACCAGCCGCGGCAGCAGCCCGGTCAGCGCGAACGCCAGGCCGCCGAGCACCCAGGCTGCGGGCACCTGCGCCAGCGAGGCCTCCAGCAGCTTGGGGAGCTGGCCGCCGAGATCACCGGACCGCAGCCCGTGGGCCAGGCCGAGGCCCAGTCCCAGGGCCAGCATGATCGCCACGGTCCCCAGCGCCGCGATGACCAGGTGGGCACCGGCCCAGCGCCAGCGGCTGACCGAGGTGGCCAGCACGGACTCGGCCCGCAGGGCCGCCTCCTCGGAGCGGATGCGGAGCACCGCCTGGATCACGTACCCGGCCGCCACCAGCGCCATCAGGCCGAGGATCCCGCCCAGGTAGGCGTCGACCAGGCCCCCTGACCCGCCGAGCCGGCGCAGCGCGTCGGCGAACTGCTGGTTGTTGGCGAAGACGTCGCCGACGTCCTTGGCGACCGTGCCGGTGACGAGCCCTGCGGCCAGGAACCCGCCGGCCCAGCCGAGCATGGTCCCCCGCTGGATCCGCCAGGCCAGCCCCAGCGGGCCGCCCAGGCTCGCCGGCGCCGACGCCGGGCCCGGCCGTGTGGGCACCAGGCCCTGCCCGTGGTCGCGCCGGGAGACCAGCGCGAAGGCGATCGGCACCAGCACCGCCACCGCCGCCAGCGGGAGCACCAGCAGCCACCAACGATCGCCCCCGAAGGCCCGTACGGCCTGGGACCAGCCGAGCGGCGAGAGCCAGGAGATCGTGCCGCTGCCCGCATCGCCGGCCGCGCGCAGGAGGAAGGCGACGCCGAGGAGCGCGCCGGCGACGCCGCCGGCCGCGCGCCCGGTGGAGGCGAGCTGCGCGGTCACCGCGGCGATGGCGCCGAACACCAAGCCGTTCGCGGCCATGCCGAGGGCCAGCGCGGTCGAGCCGCCCGCGTCCAGCCCGATGCCGACCAGGCCGAGGACGGCCAGCAGCGCGATCGCCAGGTTGGCGATGGCGACCACCAGCATCGCCGCGGCGATGCTCGCGTAGCGGCCGACGACCGTGGCGCCGAGCAGCTCGGAACGGCCGGCCTCCTCGTCACCGCGGGTGTGGCGCACCACCAGCAGCAGGCTCATCAGCCCGGTGAACAGGACGCCACCGCCGGCGCAGCGCCACGCCGTGAATCCCCCGGTCGAGGCGGCGTAGACGGGCCCGTACAGCGCCTTGAAGGCACCGTTGGTGGCGATATCCGACGCGAACTTGGCCCGCTCGGCGGCCGTCTGGTAGAGCTGGTCGAAGCTGGAGGCGGTGGCCACGACGAAGAAGAAGACCCACAGCGCCCACACCGGGATCTGCACCCGGTCCCGGCGCAGCGCCAGCCGCAGCAGACGACCGGTCCCGGCCAGCGCGCTCATCAGTTGGCCTCCTGGCCCACCGGGGGCCGGCCCACCGGGGGCCGGTCCGCCGGGGACTCCTCCACCGGGACCCGATCGCCGTAGTGGCGCAGGAACAGCTCCTCCAGGGTCGGCGGATGGCTGGTCAGGCTGCGCACGCGCGCCTGGGCCAGACGGCGGAGGAAGGGGTCGAGCTGGGCGGTGTCCACCTGGCAGCGGATATGGGTGCCGTTGCGGCGGAGGTCGTGGACGCCGGCCAGGTCCGAGAGGTCGGGCACCGGCCGGGTGGTCTCGGCGGTCACCGAGGTGCGGGTGAGGTGGCGCAGATCAGCCAGGGTCCCGCTCTCGACGGTGCGGCCGTTGCGGATGATGCTGACCCGGTCGCACAGCGCCTCGACCTCGGCAAGGATGTGGCTCGACAGCAGCACGGAGCGGCCGGCGCGCCTGGCCTCCTCGACCGTCTCGCGGAAGACCGCTTCCATGAGGGGGTCGAGCCCCGCGGTGGGCTCGTCGAGCAGCAGCAGCTCGACGTCGGCGGCCAGCGCCGCGACCAGGGCGACCTTCTGCCGGTTGCCCTTGGAGTACGCGCGGGCCTTCATGGTGGGGTCGAGGTCGAACCGTTCGAGCAGCTCAGCCCGGCGCCGCTGATCGAGGCCGCCACGGAGCCGGCCCAACAGGTCGATGATCTCGCCGCCGGTGAGGGTCGGCCACAGGGTCACGTCGCCTGGCACGTCGGCCAGCCGGCGGTGCAGGGCGACCGCGTCGCGCCAGGGATCGCCCCCCAGCAGCTCGGCGCTTCCCGAGTCGGCCCGCAGCAGGCCGAGCAGGATGCGGATGGTGGTGGACTTCCCAGCCCCGTTGGGCCCCAGGAAGCCATGAACTTCGCCGGCCCGGACGACCAGATCCAGACCGTCCAACGCGCGGGTCCGGCCAAAGCTCTTGGTCAAGCCGGACACTGTGATGACGGTTTCCATGCCCGGTAGCCTAATCAGTCTTCACAAGGTTGTGAAGACTGATGATGTTGTGAACAACTGTTAGACTGTGAAGTCACTCACGGACAGCGACCAGGGGGAGGCGGCATGGCCGACCGCACGGCTGGGCAGCGTGACGAGGAGGGGGTCCGCCGGTTCGTCGAGCGCCTTGCGATGATGCTCACGGAATGGGGGTTTCCGCGGATGCCCGCCCGGGTGCTCGGCTCGATGATGACCGCCGACGAGGACTCGCTCACCGCCGCCGACCTCGCCGAGCGGCTCGGCGTCAGCGCCGCCGCGATCTCCGGCGCGGTGCGCTACCTGACCCATATCGGGATGATCTCCAAGGAGCCGGTCCCGGGCTCGCGGCGGGACCGCTACCGGCTGCCGACGAATCCCTGGTACCAGACCAGCCTCCTGGAGGCGGAGCTGTTCAAGGCGCTGATCGTCCTCTGCGACGAGGGCATCGCCGCCGTGGGAACCGAGGCCACGCCCGCCGGGGTGAAGATCGCGGAAATGCGTGACTTCATGCGCTTCCTCGAGGCCGAGATGCCCCGCCTGCTGGACAAGTGGCACGAGGTCCGGTCGGTCGAGGCAAGCGGCTAGGATGCTTCTCCTGCCCCTGGCCAGCGCCGCCGACCCCGATGACCGCCCGAGAGAGGAACCAGCCGATGTCACCGAGCAGTGCCGCCGGCGCTGGTGAGCCGCCGGTGCTCGACCACGTCAACAAGGACATCGTCGAGCAGTTGCAGCAGGACGGCCGCCGTTCCTACGCCACCCTGGCCAAAGCGGTCGGTCTCTCGGAGCCGGCCGTCCGGCAGCGGGTCCAGAAGCTGCTCGACACCGGCGTGATGCAGATCGTGGCGGTCACCGACCCGATGATGCTGGGGTTCGCCCGCCAGGCGATGATCGGCATCCGCGCCGACGGCGACCTGCGCTCCATCGCCGACCAGCTCGCGGCCCTGGAGGAGATCGACTACGTGGTGATCTGCACCGGCTCCTTCGACCTGCTGATCGAGCTGGTGGTGTCCGACGACGAGCAGCTCCTGGACATTCTGAACGACGCCATCCGCTCCATCCCCGGCGTCCGCGACACCGAGGTGTTCGTCTACTTGAAGCTGGTCAAGCAGACCTACACCTGGGGGACGCGATGAGCACCCGCCCGGAGCTGCCAGGGGCCAGCGCCGCCGAGCTGCACGTACTGTCCGAGGGCTACGTGGGCGGCAGGGTCGCCAGTACCGTCGCCGCTGTGATCCCGCCGGACGAAGCACGACCCGCGGAGCCCCGCGGGTCGTGGTCGGGGAAAAAGGGTCAGCTTGCGATGTTCTCGAAGTCGGGAGAGGTGAAGAGCTTGTCCCGCAGTTCCTGGATCTCGCGCTCCGGGTAACGGCGGTGACCACCGAGGGTCCGCATGCAGGGCAGCTTTCCCTCCTTCGCCCAGCGCGCGACGGTCTTCGGCGAAACGTGCAGTAGCTCGGCAACCTCCGAACCGAGCAGATATCGCTGCCTGCTCGTCTGGTCCATACGCGACTCTCCCCAGGTTGTTGTCCCTCGTTGGGACACCTCCGTAGAACAGGATAGCTTGGACAACGGCGCTGGAGGGGGTCTCACCCCCCATGGAGGGCAGGTTCGCCGCCGCTGGGGGCACCGAGCCCGCCAGCTCGGCCGCCCCGGGGAGCCGCAGCAGCGCCCGGAAGAGGCGGTCGCCATCTGGCAGCGGCCCGGCCGCGGAGAGCGGCCGTTGCCAGCGGGTCCAGGCACCGTCGATCAGCCGGCTCGGCGGCAGCAGGACCAGCCCGCCGCCGGCGCCCAGCCGCAGCACGCTGCCGTGCTCCACCATCCGGAAGCTCCAGCCTCCGCTGGCCGGCGCCACCAGGAACTGGTGGTAGCCGGGCCCCGCCGCGATCAGCGGGCCCGCCCGGATGCCCCGCATCGCCAGCCACCCGACGATCAGGTCCACCGGGGCGCGGTGGCACAGCTCCACCATGCCGAGGCCCGGCCCGGCCGGCGTCGCCACGCTCGCGTCGGGGATGCCGACCCACCAGCGCGCCAGCTCGTCCGGGTCGGTGGTGGCGTCGGCGGCGGTCACCGCCCAGATCGGATGGCGCGCCGGCGTCGGGCAGGCCACGCTCCCGCAGGAGCACGCCAGCGAGGCTCGCTCCCCGGCCCCGGCCGCCCTTGCCCGCACCGCCACCGGGAAGTGGCTGGCGAGCACGGGGATCCCGCTGGCGGCGTAGTGCAGCGCCGCCTGCAACCGCGCCGACGGCTCCCCCGCCTGTGTCACGGCACGCTCTCGGCGGCCCGCTCGAGCGGTTCCGTGCCGGAGAAGTCGAGCAGCGAGCACTTGAGCGCGGCCGCGAGCGCCAGCAGGTGGACGCTGGAGGGCCTGGTGCTCCCCCGCTCCCACTGGCTGACCGAGGACTGCCGCACACCGAGCAGCTCGGCCAGCTCGGCCTGGGACAGGCCGGCCCGACGGCGCGCCGCGCGGATCGCTTCTGATAAGTAACTCTGTTCGCTCATGGTTCGCAAGCTAACAGCATTCCTATTCATCGTCAACGTCACGGAATCCTGCATATGACCGCCATGAGCAGGCAAGCGATTTTCGGCTCCGGGCGGGCCCTCCACGCGAACGGGACACGCCGGCATCAGGAACTCTTCTATATTCGTGCCGCCGATGGACAAGGAGGAGTTCCGCCGCCAGCTCGTCGCCGCCCGCAAGGCACGCAAGCTCAGCCAGCACGATCTCGGGCGAATGGTCGACGTCGAGCAGAGCGCCGTCACCCAGTGGGAGACGGGCAAGACGACGCCCGCCCGCGACCGGGTCTTCGCCATCGAGTACGCGCTCGGCCTGCGGCAGGGCACTCTGGCCCAGTTCCTTGGCTTCGGGCCGGCACGCGGCACCCCTGTCACCTTCCGGCAGGTGACCGTCACCGATGCCATCCTGGCGGACGAGAAGCTCACCCCCAACCAGCGCCAGCTCCTGATCGCCCTGTACCGCGAGCTCACCAGCCTGTCCCGCCGACGCTCGCGTTAACCTCGACCGGCAACGGGTAGTACTTCGGGTGACGTCAACTCCGATCGCGGCCGAGGGGGGTCCAGACTGGAGCTCCAGTTCTCCGCGTCCCCCGCACGTCTGGCCGATGTGCGCAGAGCGGTGCGTTCAGGTCTCGAAGGTCGCGTCTCTGACGAGGATCTCGACGACCTGGTGCTGGCGCTCAACGAGGCGGCCACCAACGCGGTGCTCCACGGATCCGGCCGTGGCCACGCCGTGGAGGTCGCCGCGCGCGTCAGCGGCGGATGGGCCGAGATCACCATCCTGGACCGGGGCCACGTGCAGCGTCCGTCGCGAGCCTGGGACGACGAGGACCGCGCCGACGGGGATACCGCGCCGGCCAGCGGCCGGGGCCTGTGGCTGATGGGCCGCCTGGTCGACGAGGTGCGGTTGGAGCGCATCCATCCCCACGGCACCCGCGTCACCCTGCGCCGGCGCGTCGGCGTCCCCGCCGAGCGGAAGGGAGGCACCAATCGGCAAACGGTCCCACGAAGGTATGAGCTCGCCGTTCAGCAGCTTCGCCGATGGCACGCGATGCCCGCTTTGCGCTAGCTTGCCTTCATGGTAACCAGCCTTGGCGATTCGGTCCGGCGGGTCGAGGACCCGCCCATGGTGACCGGTTCCGCGCACTACACCGACGACCTGGCGATTCCAGGAGCCCTGCACGCGGTCTTCGTCCGCTCGGTGGTGGCCCACGCCCGCATCACCGGGCTCGACACCGGCGAGGCGGCCGGCATGCCCGGCGTGGTGGCCGTGCTGACCGCGGCCGACCTCGACCTCCCGCCCCTGCCTCCGGGGATGGGGCCCGCCGAGTTCGCGCGGCCGGCGCTGGCGCGCGAAGTGGTGCGCTTCCTCGGCGAGGCGGTCGCCGTGGTGGCGGCGGCCACCCGTGAGCAGGCGCTCGACGCCGCCGAGGCGGTCGCGGTGGAGTACGAGCCCCTCCCGGTGGTCACCGACCCCGTGGCCGCGGTGGAGCCCGACGCCCCGCTGCTGTTCCCCGACCACGGCAGCAACGTGGCGGTCGAAGCCCCCTGGAAGGGCGACCCGACCAAGATCGACGAGGCCGAGGTCGTGCTGCGCGCCCGCCTGGTGAACCAGCGGGTCATCCCGGCGCCGATGGAGCCCAACACCGCCGTGGCCGCGCCCGACGAGCAGACCGGCGGGATCACCCTGTGGACCCCGACCCAGGCGCCGTTCTTCACCCAGGCGGCCGTGTGCGGCGTGCTCGGGATCGAGCCCGCCAGGCTGCGGGTGGTCGCGCCCGCGGTCGGCGGAGCCTTCGGAGCGCGGATCGCCACCTATCCCGAGCAGGTGGTCGTGGTGGCGCTGGCGCGGCGGCTGGGGCGCCCGGTCCGCTACGTCGAGAGCCGCTCCGAGACGATGCTGGCCATGAGCCACGGCCGTGGCCAGGTCCAGGACGTCGAGCTGGGCGCCACCCGCCAAGGGGTGATCACCGACCTGAACCTGCGGATCATCGCCGACGGCGGCGCCTACCCGGGCGAGGCCGCGCTGATGCCGATGATGACCGTGCAGATGCTCTGCGGTCCCTACCGGATCCAGCGGGTGGAGGGCCGCGCCAGGACGGTGGCGACCAACACCTCGCCGATGGGCGCCTACCGCGGGGCCGGCCGGCCCGAGGCGACCTGGCTGCTGGAGCGCATGATCGACCTGCTCGCCGACCAGCTCGGCCTCGACCCCGCCGAGGTGCGGCGCCGCAACCTGCTGCCGGCCGACGTCTTCCCCTACGCCACCGTGGCCGGGGCCCGCTACGACTCCGGCGACTACGTAGCCGCCCTGGACCGTGCCCTCGAGCTCGCCGGCTACCAGCGACTCCGGGAGGAGCAGGCCGAGCGGCGCGCCCGCGGCGACCGCCTCCAGCTCGGCATCGGCCTGTCGACCTACGTGGAGGTGACCGGCTTCGGGGCCGAGATCGGCGGTGTCGAGATCGAGCCGAACGGGTCCGTCACGGCGATCACCGGCACCTCGCCGCACGGCCAGGGCCACGAGACCTCCTGGGCGCAGCTCGTCGCCGCCACGCTGGGCGTCGAGATCGACCAGGTCCAGGTGGTCCATTCGGACACCGCCAGGGTCCCAGGCGGTGCCGGCACCATGGGCTCCCGCTCGCTCCAGGTCGGCGGCAGCGCGGTCTTCCAGGCCAGCGAGCAGGTGCTGGCCAAGGGCCGCGAGCTGGCCGCCCATCTGCTGGAGGCGCGGGTCGAGGACGTGGTCGTCCACCCGGGCCACGGGCTCGGCGTGGCGGGCGCGCCGGCCACGGCGCTGTCGTGGGCGGCGCTGGCGGAGGCGGCCGCCGACCCTGCTCGCCGGCCGGAGGGCATGGACGGCGACGGCGCCCTGGCCGCCCAGGCGTCCTTCGAGATGCCCGGCAGCACCTATCCGTTCGGCGCCCACGTGGCCGTGGTCGAGGTCGACGTGGAGACCGGCCTGGTGCGGCTGCTGCGCCACGTCGCCGTCGACGATTCCGGCCGGCTGCTCAACCCGCTGCTGGCGGAGGGACAGGTCCACGGCGGCATCGCCCAGGGCGCGGCGCAGGCGCTGTTCGAGGAGGTCCGCTACGACGCCGACGGCAACAACCTGACCGGGTCGCTGGCCACCTACGCCATGCCGAGCGCCGCCGAGCTGCCGTCCTTCGAGACCGCCCGCATGGAGACCCCCTCGCCCCTCAACCCGCTCGGCGCCAAGGGCATCGGCGAGTCCGGGGCGATCGGCTCCACCCCGGCGGTCCACAACGCGGTGGTCGATGCCCTGCACCCCTACGGGGTCACCGACATCGACATGCCCACCACCCCCGAGCGCGTCTGGCGCGCGATCCAGCGCGCCAGGGCCGCGTAGCCGAGCGATCCTCGCCGCCGCCGGCGCCTCATCGGTTCACGACGGATCCCCCTGGGAGGGGACCGCCACGATCGTGAGGCCTCGGAGATGCAGGTCGGTGTACAGGTTGGTGATGATCCAGCCGACCACGCCACAAGCGAGCACGAGCGTGCCGAGGTTGTCCAGCCTCCGGAGCGCCTCCCGGATCCGCTCCGGAGACCCGCTGGCGTCGATGACCACGGCGGCGGGCGAGGTGGTCGACGCCCTCACGACCCGCTCGGGCAGGCACCTGCCGAGCGACTCAGCGAAATTGAGTCCCCGATGACCTCGATCGGGCCGCTCCGGCAGGTCCGTAGCAGGTGCACGAGCTGCTCGACCAAGGTGCTGGTCACGGCCACGGTCAGCGAGCCTCCGTGGGTCCGCCAGCATGCCGCAGCAGGTCCGCCGGCCGGACACTGTGGCCCTCCTGGGCGGATTGGTAGGCCGCGGCGACGAAGGCCTGGGCAATCAGCCCGTCGATCGCTGTGACCTCGGGTTCGCGCCCGGAGCTCACCGCGCTGGCGAAGCGGCTGAAGTAGATCGCTCGGCCCGGGAGCTTTCGCCGCCCGCCGAGTCGTACCCATTGACCGGTGGGGAGCCCGTCGAGCGCCCGCAAGCTGTAGAGACGGCCCGCTGGCAGAACCTCCACCTGGCCGTGCGTCCCCCAGATCCGCATCGCCTCCACCTCCAGCCCGCGCGCCGCCGAACTGGCAACGAAGGAGCCGAGCGCACCACCTTCATAGGAGGCGCTCACGCTGACGCTGTCCTCGACCTCCCCCAGACCACCTGTATTCGAGGTGAACGCCATCACCTCGTCCACCCTGACACCGGTCAGGTGTCGGATCAGCTCGACGTCATGGCACAGGTTCATGAGCAGCACGCCGCCGCCAGCCTGGTCCAGACGCATCCTCCACGTCGAGGGGGAACGGCCCGTGAAACCGCTATAGAAGTAGGACGGCGGTTTGTCCGCGAACCAGCGGACCTCGAGCCCGGCGAGCTCCCCGATCGCCTGCGCCCGCAACCGATCTCGGATCTCGGCTACCGCGGCCTCGTACCGCTTCGGGAAGCAGACCGAAAGCGCGACACCGGCCGCCTCGGCCGCCTTCCACATCCGAACCGCGGAGTCCAGGTCCATCGCCATGGGCTTCTCGACGACCACGTGCTTGCGTGCCTGCGCGGCCTGGATTGCGGCAGAGGTGTGGCGATCATGTGGCAGGCAAAGAATCACGGCATCGATGTCGTCCTGCTCCAGCACGGCGTCCAGGGAAGGAGCGGCCCACGCGCCGTGCTCCGACGCCAGATCCTTTGCCAGCTCGTGGTTGACGTCGTAGCAGGCCCGGAGCGAAATGTTCGGCGCTGTCGCGATGGCGGCCGCGTTGAGCACGGCGATCTCCCCACAGCCGATGATCGCGAATCGGAGGTGGCCCTCCGCGGCGGCGAATGGATCAACCCTGTCGGCCGGGACACGGCGGCGTCGCCGCCCACTGCTTCGGGCCAGCTTGCTCCCAGGTGGGCGCACCGCGGTCCGCTCCGCCTGTAGCGAGGTCCAGTCGAAGCGCGCACCGATGATCGAGCGGTCGCGGACCAGCGACCAGTAGAACAGCTCGGTTTCGCGTGGATTGATGGCTGCGCCGAACAGGTCGGATACGAGGAGTCTCCGGCTGGCGAGCGCGTCGAGCACCGTCCGGGCCTCGCGTTGGACCACGTCGTTCACGCCGAGCGATCGCTCGGCGTGCAGGCCGTTCACGTGCGCGCCGATGACACGCAGTCCCTTTCGGAAGATGTCGTCCACCGGAAGGCTGGAGGCGAGTCCCCGTGGTGAGCCGAGTAGGACCACTCGCCCTCCTGGAGCCGCCACGGAGACGGCGACGGCCAGCCCACGAGGGTTGCCGGTCGCCTCGATGACCACCGGCAGGGAGAGCGCCTTCAGAACCTCGGCGTCCTGATCCAGGGTGACGAACCGCTCCACCCCGCGCGTCTGACCGAGGCGTGCCTTGGCGCTGGTCGCCGCGATCGCGGTACACGGGCCCGCCTCCTGCGCGCCGGCGAGCCGCTGGGCAAGCGATCCGATCAATCCCATGCCGATGACACCAAAGGGTTCCCCGGGCTCGATGGCCGCGCGGCGAAGACCTTGGGCCGCGATGATGCCAAGCTGCAGGAGCGCGGCATCCTCGATCGCCACGTCCGCGGGGACGCCGTAAGCGCGCTCGACCGGGACGGTGGCGACCGACTGGTGAGGGACGTCGAGAAGGGCGACTCGATCCCCTGGGCCGATCCCGGTCACGCCCGCCCCGACCTCGATCACCTGGCCGGCGGCCGCGTATCCGGGCCGATGCGGGAAGGTCACCTCCGCGTTCGGCAGTCCGAGATATCGTGCCCGTTCGGTTCCCACACTGACGACGCTGGTGGAGACGCCCACGGTGAGCTCACCGTCCTTGCACCGCTCAACCTCTATCGGTGCGAGCCGGCTGCAACCCAGCGCCGGCCAGAGAATCCCATGCCCGCCCAGCCTCCTGGCGGCGGAGGCTTCCGGTGGCGCCGCCTCTTCTGATGTCGGATTCACGTAGTGGTGGCTCCATGCAGCGCATCAGCCAGTGTGGACACCTGTGTGCTGTCGTGATCCCAGTGCCCGTCGGTAGAGAGCCGACGGCGAAGCATAGCGCGAGTGGTCACCTCGCAGATGGCCCTGGGCTGCGCCTGTCGGGAATTTGTCAGGAACGAGAGGGGTCCGCCTCCCGGAGCTCGGCCAGGAAGCGCGCGACTGCCTCCTGACCCACGAGATCACCCTTGTCGCGGTAGAGACCCAGCGCCCGCTCCGCCAGCCGCCGCGAGGGCTCGCGTTGCTCGGCAAGTCGCAGCACCTCGGCCAGGTCCATCAGGGCCGTCGCGCGGGTATCCGGCTGTTGCGAAGCTTCCGCCATCGAGACCGCCTCGTCAGCGAATCGGCGTGCGGGGTCGTGGTCACCCCGACGGGCCATGAGCACCGCTTGCACACCCTGCAGGCGTATCTGGAAGTCCGGCTGGTTGTCATGCGCCATCTGCTTGCAGCGCGCGGCCAGTTCCGCGGCCTGGTCGTCCCGCTCCAACCCGAGCAACGCGCGAGCACGCATCACCATGAGTGTCGCCAGCTGTCCTCTGCGACCCATCTTCTCGGCCTTTTCGCAGCCGTCCCTGAGCACCTCTTCGGCCGCCGCGAACTTTTCGGCGAGCAGCTCGATGAGCCCTTCGGTCACCGAGTTCGCCGCCCATGAGAGCCCCTCGCCGACATCCACGGGGATGGCTTTCGCCGCCTCCTGGTACGTCCGGGCCTGGACGAAGTTTCCTCGCATCGCGGTGGTGCGCGCGAGAATGCTGAGCGCCGATGCCTCGAGCGAGGGTGCACCCCCCTGCCTCGCCCAGCCGAGAGCTCGCTCGACGTAGGCGCTGACCTCGTCGAGTGGGGTCGGCCCCCAGAAGAGGATGACGCAGTTCAGGCGGACGATCCTTGCCTCCAGCCGCTGGTCCCCGGCTCGCCGGGCGCTGGCGATCGCTCGCTCGGCGGCCTGCTGCGCCTCGATCGACTCGCCCATGGCGAACTGGGCATACGCCAGCACCCGCCAAGCCTTGGCGAGGCCGAGATCGTCGCCCAGCCGCTCCAGGACCGGGATGACCTGTCGCGCTTCCTGACGACCACCCACGTCGAGCTGGCGGGGGTCCATGAACCACAAGGTGTCGAGCCTTCCGAGCAGGGCGTGCGCGGCATGGCGCCGGTCACCGCCGGCTCTGGCGACCTCGACCGCCCTGGTGTAGGTGGCCAGGGCTCCGGTCAGGTCCTCGGCCTCGCGCAACGCGTCGGCCAGGTCGAGCAGGACGTCGAGGCGCCGCTGATGATCCTCCGGCAGCAGATCGATGGCGCTGGCGAGGAGTTTCACGGCCGTGGCCGGGATGTCACCGCGATTGACGGCCTGATGCCCCGCGATCGCCAATCGCTCGCCGGCCCGCCGGCCGAGCTCCATGGTCGTCTCGTCACGACGGGCCAGATGCAACCGGTGCCGATACGCCTGCTCGAGGTGATAGCCTAGGATCTCGGCCACCTCGAGGTTGTCGGCGGTTGCCTGCCGTTCGAGCCAGCTCGCGTACCGCACGTGCAAGTCGGCGCGATCCTCCTTGGGGGTGCTACCGTACGCGGCTTCCTGGATCAAGGAGTGGCGGAAGCGGAACTGGTCGAGGGTCGCGGGGTCGGGAGGGCCGGAGGCGGCTTCGACGACCAGCAGTTCCTTTCGAACCAGCGCCACCAGCCTCGCATGGACCTCGCTCTCGTCGAACTCCGGCGACAACGCGACGACGGCCCGGGTCTCGAACCGACGGCCCACGACGGCGGCCCTGCTGAGCACCACCCGTTCCCGCTCGCCGAGCTCGTCCACTCGGGCGCTGAGGAGGGCGTGAATCGTTGCCGGCGATCGCAGCTCGGTGAGCTCGCTGGCCACCGTCCAGCGCCCCCCTTCCAGACGAAGGGTCTGGTCATCGATCAGCATCCCGATGAACTCCTCCAGGAACAGGGGGAACCCCGCGGAGGCCTCGGCCAGACGGGCCCGCAGCTCGGGGCCGACAACTCCCGGCCGGAGGAGATGGCCCACCAGCTCCTTGCTCTGCTCGCCGTCGAGCGTGTGGAGCCGGATCGACATGGCATCCAAACCGGCGACGGTGAGGCTGGGGGCTTCATCGAACAGCTCCGTCCGCGTCACGCACACCAGCAGGATCGGGAGGTCCAGTGAAGAGCTGGCCAGGTAGTGGACGAAGTCCAGCAGGGTGGGTTGCGCCCAGTGCAGATCGTCGATGACCAGCACCAGCGGGCGCCGGCTCGCCAGGATCTGGAGCATCCGCTGCAACGCCCAGTAGGCGTCCTTCGGCTCGTGCGCGCCGTGCCGCAGCCCGAGCACCTGGGCGACCTGGTTCGTGATGCGCGGGTCGGCGAGCAACGTGGCCAGCTTCCCGTACCCGGCCTCCCGCGAGTCAGCCGACCCGATGCCGGCCAATTGCCGGACCATCTGGACGATCGGCCAATACGTGATGCCCTCGCCGTAGGAACGGCAACGGCCGCGGAGCACGGTCGCCTCCTCGCCCATGACCCGCTCGAACTCATCCACCAGGCGCGTCTTGCCCACGCCCGCCTCGCCGAACACGATCGCGAGGTGGAAGCGCCGCCCGGCATTGGCACGCTCATAGAACTTCCGGAGCAGGTCCAGCTCCAGCTTCCTGCCGACCAGCGGCGCGTCGGTCCGGCGGGGATGGCGATACGCCTCGGGATCGACGTGGACGACCCGCCAGGCGGGCACCAGCACCGCCTTCCCTTCCAGCTTCAGGGAGGGCAGGGGATCGGCGATGACGGCGTGCCGGATCAACAGGTAGGTGGAATCTCCGATCAGGATGTCGCCAGGCTCAGCGAGCTGCTCCAGGCGGGCGGCCACGTTGACGGCATCGCTCAGGATCGGCGTCTCGTGGTCCGGGCCTTCAGCCGCGAGCACCTCTCCCGTGTTGACCCCCATCCTGACCTGGAGCCGAACCGACCACTCCCGATCGAGATCCTCGTTGAGGCGGTCCAATGTCACCTGGAGCCGCGCCGCGGCTGTGACCGCGCGAAGCGCATCGTCCTCATGGAGCACCGGCACGCCGAACACCGCCACGACAGCGTCCCCGATGAATTTCTCCACCGTGCCGCCATACTCCTCGAGCACCTTGCGTGTGGTCTCGTAGTAGCGCCCGAGCACCTCCCGGAGCGTCTCCGCGTCCAGCCGCTCACCGAGTCGAGTGGAGTTGACGAGATCAGCGAAGACCACCGTCACCGTCTTGCGACTGCCCCGGGGTGTGACGGGCAGGGCCAGGGGTTGACCGCAGTTCGAGCAGTAGCGCGCCCGTTCGTCAATCGTCTCACCGCAATGCGCGCAGATCGGCATAGATCTCCAGAGAGATGTTGTCAGAGAGTTTCGCCCGTTTGTAGAGCATTGCACCAAGCGCGCGACCTCGTCTAGCTGCCGTTTCGGACTGCGCCTCAGCTCAGCGGCGGACGAGGGTCAGGCCGGCGGTCTCGTCGAGCAGGCGGTAGCCGCGGCCGCAGGCGCAGGCCAGGGTGTCGGGGAGGCGCCGCCCGCAGGCGCACACCCAGCCGATGGCTCGGGCCGGGTTGCCCGCGACCAGGGCATGGTCGGCGACGTCGTGGACGACCACCGCGCCGGCGGCGACGAAGGCGTGGCGCCCGATGGTGACCCCGCACACCACCGTGGCGTTGGCGCCGACCGTGGCACCGCGGCGCACCAGCGTGGGCACCAGCTCCTCGCGCGCCTTCCTGAAGCCGACCCGCGGGGTCAGGTCGTTGGTGAACACCATGTTGGGCCCGAGGAACACCTCGTCCTGGACGGTCACCCCGTCCCAGACCAGCACCGCGTTCTTGACGGTGACGCGGTCGCCGAGCCTGGCGCCGCCCTCGATGAAGGCGTGGTCACCGACGTTGCAGTCGGCGCCCACCACGGCGCCCGGCAGCACGTGGGCGAACGCCCAGATACGCGTCCGGGGGCCGACGCGGTCGCTCTCGCACAGCCCCATCGGGTGGACGAACACCGACGGGTCCAGACCCTCCACACGGTTCTCAACGGACATGCCGGAAGGGTACGCTCGCGGCCAAGGGGGCCGCGGCCCGGGCGCGGTAGGGACACTGCCCGCCGGCAGTCCGCACCCGGGCACGCGGCGCCGTCAGGAGAGTGCCAGCTTGGAGGCCGGGGAGGGACTCCGCGCTGACGGCGAGTCGGCCACGGGGCGGGACCTCATCGCCTTCTCCTTCCGGTGCCCTACCACTCGGCCGCTCGCCGGGGCCGTGGTGGCCGCCTGCGATGCCGCCGAGCGGCTCTTGCCGTGGGCGCCGCCCGGCTTGGCCTTGGGCGCGCCGTGCGCGCCCTGGTTGGCCTTGCCGGTGGCGCCCCGCCCGGCGGAGCCGGGCCTGACCGCATCCTGCCCTTGGCGGTGGTGGGGCTGGCCGCCGCTATGGCCGCCGCCGACCGCCGGGCGCTGGTCAAGTCCGCTGCGCCGGGTTACGCCCCCGTCCCCATGCTGCGACGAGGACCCGGGCTGGAGATGCTGCGCCGTGCGTGCAACCGAGTCGGCCAGACGCTGGGCCGGTCCCGGGAGCGCGCCGGTGGCGGCGGCGATGCCGGCGTATCCGGGGGGAGCGTCAGCGGGATCGAGCCGACCGGCAAGCAGCCGGTCGGCCGTGTCCTGGTCGATCGCGAGCGGGTCAGCACCCAGCTCGCCGAGCAGCAGTCGGCGCATCTCGTCTTGGAGACCGTCCCGCTCAGTCACCGCGTTACACCTCCGGCGCCGGGCCCGGCGGGGGTGGGCCGGCCGGTTGCCAGCCGCTCCGCCAGCCGGCGAAGCCCCCGGTGCGCCAGCACCCGCACGGCCCCCGGCCGCTTGCCGACGATGCTGGCGACCTGGCTGACCTCCAGGCCGGCGACGACCCGCAGCGCGACCACCTCGGCCTGGTCGCGGGGCAGCTCGGCGATCAGGGCGAGGGCATGGTAGGTGGCGATGTGCTCCATGGCGTCCGCCGCGGGGTCGTCGGCGGCGGCCCGCTCCGGCATGCGCTCGGTCGGCACCGGATCGGCCGGCCGGCGCCCATTGTGGCGCTGGTGGTCGACGGCCCGGTGGCGGGCGATGGTGAAGGTCCAGGAGCGGAAGCTCCGCTCGCCACCGCGGAAGCGCGCCAGGCTGCGGACCACGTCCACCCAGGTATCCGAGGCGAGGTCCTCGGCGGCGCCCGGCGCGACCACCCGGAGGTAGCGCAGCAGGCCAGGCTGGACGTCACGCCACAGCAGGGCGAAGGCAAGCTCGTCGCCACCAACCGCGGCGGCGAGCGTGCTGTCGAAGGCGGCGCCGATCACCAGTGAGCCCGCGCGGCTACGCTCCAGCCGGCCGCCGGCCCGACCAATGGTCGGCGAGCACCTCGATGGGCTCGGTGAGCAGGCGTGCCACCGGCAGCTCGCCGAGCAGCGACTCGTCGAAGGCCGGCTCGGTCTCGGTGACCGCGCTGCGCAGCTCGGCGAGGCGGCCCCGGTAGCCCTCCAGCACGCGGCGCATGCGCGCCGCCGGCAGGCGGTCGCGCAGCTCGACGTGCAGCAGCACCAGCCCGGTGACGTGGTCGCCCTTGACCTGCGGGACCAGCACGAAGCTGCGGCCGTCGCCGCGGCCGCGCGCGGCCAGCACCTGGCGCTCGGCGGCGACCCGCTGCTTGGTGCCGCGTAGCCGGTGGTCGCCGTCGGTGCGCGAGGGGATCTCCAGCGAGATCCCGCCGCGGTCGGCGACCTCGATGGTGGCGCCGTCGCTGGAGGGATCGCCGGAGAGCCGGTAGCGGGTGAAGCCGGTCACCGCCGCGACCGCGGGGTCCAGCTCGGCGACGGCCCGCAGGCTGCCGTAGGCGATCTGCTCGCGGGCGGCGCCGGCTTCGAACAGCTCGTGGACCAGCGGCACGGTCAGCAGCGCCTCGTCCGAGCGCGAGATCCCCACGGTGACCGTCTTGGCCTGGTGCTTGATGGCGTCGACGGGCCGGGTGAGCTGGTCGATCCCGGTGGTCAGCGCGGCGGTGAGGTCGTCGAGCACCACCCCGGGCGTGCCCACGCGGCCGTGCTCCAACTGGTAGGCGTCCAGTGGCGCCAGACCCTCGGCGTAGCGCAAGAGGGAATGGACCTGGAGCGCGGTGCTCGCCTCGAGCGTGCCGTCGAACTCGCGGGCCCGCACCCGCTCGCGCAGCTCGGCCGCGATCGGCGCCAGCGATGGCCCGAGCCGCTCCAGCGCCTCGTCGGCGCTGGCGGCCGCGGTGGTGGCGCGCTCAATCGCCGCCCTCGCCTTGCGGAGCGGCAGCGCCTGCGCGTCGATCGCCAGCGCGGCCTCGTAGCCGAACAGGTGCCCGGCCATGGTCGACAGCACGTACGCCAGCGCCGGGTGGACCTCCGGCACGAACACCACGCCGGCGGCCCGGTCGAAGCGGGCCTGTCCCTGGGTGGCGATCACGATCGGCACGCCGGCGTGCGCCCGGAAGATGGCCACCTCCTTGGCCACGTCGGTGGCCGGCCCGCCGCTGATCCCTGCCGCGCAGACCAGCGTCAGCGGCTCGGAGGACAGGTCGATGTGCTTCTTGTCCTCGGTGGCGTCGCAGGCGATCGACTTGTAGCAGAGCTCGGACAGCTTGATGCGGATCTCCTCGGCGGCGATCTGGTTGCGGCCGTTGCCGACCACCGCCCAGTAGCGCCGCGAGGGCGCGTGCTCCTGGGCGAGCTGGCGGATGCGGTCGCGCTGGCCGAGCACGCTGGTCATCGCGGCCGGCAGCTCGCGGAGCGCGCCGAGCAGCTCGTGCTCCAGCTCGGGGTCAGCCTGTCCCATCGCCTCGGCGACGCCGAAGGCCAGCAGCGTGCCGGCGGCCACCTGCGCGTAGAACGCCTTGGTGGAGGCCACGCTCATCTCCACGTCGCGGCCGTCGGAGGTGTAGAGGACGCCGTCGGCCTTGTGGGTGAGGTCGCTGGAGCGACGGTTGACGATCGCCAGCACCGCGGCGCCGCGCGCCCGGAGCAGGTCGACGGTGCGGTTGGTGTCGGTGGTCGTGCCCGACTGGCTGATCGCCACCACCAGCGCGTCGCGCATGTCGTCGTCGAGGCCGAAGCCGGACAGCTCAGTGGCCGGCATGGCGGTGATCCGCAGTTCCGCGCCGGCGAGCGCGTCGGCCATGGCGGCGGCGACCCCGCGACCGGCGATCGCCGCGGTGCCCTGGCCGATCACGAAGACGCGGCGGATCTCGCCGCGCCCGAGGCGTTCGCGCAGGTCCGGTGGCAGCGCCTCCGGCCCCAGGTTGGTGACGCGCCGGCCGTCCCGCTCGCGGATGCGCCCGCGCAGCGTCTTGTGGAACGAGGACGGCGCCTCGGAGATCTCCTTCAGCAGGTAGTGCGGGGCCGCGCCACGGTCGATGTCGCGCGTGGTGACCTCGGCCCTGCGCAGGTCGTCGGGGCCCGGCGGCAGCTCGTTGCCCTGGTAGTCGATGCGGCGGATGCCCTCCAGGGTGCCGGCCCGGTCCTGGTCGAGGACCACGATCTGGCCCTTGACCCCGGCCGTGCCGTCGGCCTCGACCGCGGTCGCCTCGCCGTCCATCCGGATGTAGGCGTCGGTCTCGGCGACCAGGCCGTACGGCTCGCTGGCCACCAGGAACGCGTCCTCGGTCAGCCCCACGTTGAGCGACTGGCCGCTGCCGCGCAGCGCCAGCAGGAGCTGGCCTGGCGCCGCCACGGTGTGGGCCGCGATGGCCACCGAGCCGTCCAGCTCGGAGACAGTGCGCCGGAACGCCTCGGCCGGGTCGAGCCCCGACTCCAGGCGACGCGCCAGCAGCACCGGGATCACCTTGGCGTCGGTGGTGATCTCGCCGGGGATGCGCAGCCCGTGGCTGGCGACCAGCTCCAGGTAGTTGTCGACGTCGCCGTTGAGCACCCCGACGGCGTACGGGCGCTCGGTGGGGTCGCCGTCCTCTTCCTGGTTGAGCGGGTGGGCGTTGGCCTGGTTGATCAGGCCGACGCTGGCCCAGCGGGTGTGCGCGAGCACCAGCGCGCGGGCCTCCGGGCGCTCCAGCGCCCGGCGCAGCAGCTCGTCGCCGGCGATCGCCGCGCGCAGCCGGCGGGTGTTGTCGCCCAGCTCGCCGACCTCGCTGGCGGCCTTGTAGACGAAGCCGAGCCGGCCGCCGGGGGCGCGCACCGCCCCGGAGGTGTAGAGCGGGTCGCGCACGCGGTCGGCGAGCAGGCCGGCGACGTCCGGCGCCTCCAGGTCGAGGCCGTGCCCGCTGACCAGCACGGAGAGCCCGGCGGAGTCGCGGCCGCGGACCTCGAGCCGGTCCAGCGCGGCCAGGGCGATCTGGATGGAGCCGTAGGCCTCCATCGCCGCGCGGCCAGGGTGCTGGCCGGCCAGCGCCGCGACCGCCTCGGCGCTGGCGATGCGGTCGCGGCGGATCGCCCAGAGGCCGTCCTTGGCGCCGACCAGCGCGGCGTTGACCGTCTCCAGCGCGTCGGCGGGCATCGTGGCCGCCTCCGCGTCGATGGCCGCCTCGAGCCGCTCGACCCGGCGCTCCAGCTCGGCGGCGAGCCCGTCCAGCCGGGCCCGGCCGTCCGGGTCGGTCAGCAGGCACGCCAGGCCGGCCGCGCCGTGCAGCTCCCGGTCCACGCCGTCCAGGGCTTTGCCGGCCTCGTCGAGCCGGCTCCGGGTGGCGTCCCAGCCGTCGCCGGCCTGGCCGGGCGTGCCGCCTTCGCCTGGGTTGGCGGAAGGGATCATGGCGGCGACCCGCTCCACGGTCTTGAGCAGGCCCGCCAGCTCCGGCGGCTGCCGGTCGGACGGTCGCCGGACGACAGCGATGATCCCACACATGCGTATCGTTCTCCTCGATTACGACCATGAGCACATCGAAGCCCCGGATGCGGGCCGCAACCCACCCGAAGCCTCGCCCCAAGGGGTCAGGATGCGTGAAAACGGTGGCCGTGCCAACCAGCAGGACCAATCAACATGGTCCCGATCGCGGCAGCCGGGGGGTCGTTACACGTCGCCGCCGAGGTCGTGGACGAGCTGCGCGGCCGTCTCGAGCAGCGGCTTGACCATGGTCTTGACGCTGTCCAGCGGCAGGCGCGAGGCCGGAGCGCTGACCCCGAGCGCTGCCGGGAGATTGCTGCTCGGCAGCGGGGCCGCCACGCCACGCTCGTCGGGCTCGTGCTCGCCGTCGTCCAGGGCATAGCCGAGGGTTCGCACCCGAGCCAGCTCGGCCAGGTAGGCGTCGAGATGGGTGATGGTGTTCTCGGTCAGCCGCTCCATCCCCTCGGCCGCCAGCACCGAGCGCACGCGGTGCTCCGGCAGGGTCGCGGCGATCGCCTTGCCGACCGCGCTGGAGTGCAGCGGGTAGCGGTCCCCCCGGCGCGCGGCCACCCGCACGGCGCGGGGGCTCTCGACCAGGTCGAGGAACATCACCTGGTGCCCCTCCAGCACACCGAGCGCGACCGTCTCCTCGAAGCGGTCGCAGAGCTCCTCGAGGTAGGGATGGGCCCGCCGGACGAGCGTGTCGAGCTGGTGTGCCTGCATCGGCAGGAAGGCCGAGCCGAGGCGGTAGTCGCCGTTGGCGGGGATGCGCTCGGCATAGCGGCGTGCCTCCAGCGTGGCCAGATACCGGAAGGCCGAGCTCTTGGGCAGCGAGGTGACCTCGGCCGCGGTCATCAGCGAGACGCCCTCCGGCTCCTCCTGGAGCAGGTCGAGCAGGTCGCAGACGCGCTCGACCGCACGGATCGAATAGGGATTGGTGCTCTCGGAGGTGAAGTCACGCCGGCGGCCCATGGCTACCCCCGTCAGTGTTCGCCTGGTTACCTGACCGGTCGCCCGGTCGGTTTGTGATCCGGCCCAGGCTACTCGCCTTTACCTACCTAATCAACCCCTTTGCGCTATTCGCACGGAGTGGTAGAAGGACCACGGAGAGTGAACCAAGGCGTTCATCAGGAAAAACGCGCCTCGTGAATCCCCTGCTCATCGGCCATATGGCGGAGCTTGCGCCCATTGACAGGGGCAAGAGTCCGTCCATATGATTGCCGAGCTCATCCCGGAACATTTGTCTCATTTAACAAAACAGGGCTGAGTGCCACGGCGGGCTGGCGAGAGGAGACCCACCCGCATGAGAGGCCGCAATGGGGACGTCGGCCGAACGAATTACTCCATCCGGGCCGTCCACCGGGTGTGCGAGATCCTCGATCTCCTCCAGCAGGCGCCGCGCGGGGCCGCGCTGCTCGATGTCGCCAGGGCGACCAGGCTGCCCAAGAGCTCCGCGTTCAGGTACCTGGCCACGCTGGAGCGGCGCCGCTACGTCGAGCGCGACCCGGTCACCGGCAGCTACCGCGCCGGGTCGGCGTTCCTGCCGCTGCGCGCCCACGAGCCAGAGCTGCTCGCCCGCCGGGCGCGCCCGCACATGGAGCGCCTCCGCGACCGGCTGGGCGAGACCATCAACCTCGGAATGCTCGAAGGCAACCGGGTCATCTACCTGGAGATCGTCGAGAGCCACCGGTCGATGCGCCTGGCGGCGCGCCGTGGCGACCGCGACCCCGTCCACGCCACCGCGCTCGGCAAGGCGATCGCCGCCAACCTCCCTGACCGGCGGGTGCGAGCGATCCTCGAGGCGGAGGGCATGCCCCGGCTGACCCAGCGCACCCTCACCGATCAGGACGCCTACCTGGTGGAGCTGGCCGGCACGCGCGAGCGCGGCTACGCCCTCGACGACGGCGAGCACGAGATCGACGGCCGCTGCGTGGCCGTCCCGGTCATCGGCAGCAACCTGCCGGCCGCCATCAGCTACAGCGCTCCGGCCAGCCGCTTCCCGCTCGACCGGGTCGGCGAGATCGCCGGCGTCCTGTGGGAGGTCGCGACCGGAGTCGCCGGCGAGCTTCGCGCGCCCTCGCGGTAAGCGAAATTCGCGGCCGGTCCGGCAATCGTGGCGCCGGAATTTCGTTACTCGTGCAGGACGCTATGATCCTGATACGGGCCGGAATGCGGCCGAGGTGCCGGGGAGACAATCGCTCCTCGCGTCGAGGAGGGTGCGCTGTGCCGGGCGAGGAGGGACTCCAGAAGGCTGGGACCTCGCGGCGAGACCAGATTCTCGCCAGCGCGCTGGAGCTGTTTCGCAAGCAGGGCTACGACCGGACCTCGCTGCGCGAGATCTCCGAGCGCCTCGGAATCTCCAAGAGTGGGCTCTACCACCATTTCGAGGCCAAGGACGATCTGATCTCCAGCCTGGTCAGCCCCCTGCTCGACCGCATCCACGAGATCGCGGCCGCTCCCCCGGTGGAGACCGACGAGGACCTGCGGGCGTTCCTGGCCACCTACATCGACACCTTCATCGAGAACCGCGAAGTCCTCAGCTTGCTCGCCAACGACGTCGGCGTGCGCAACCACTCGCGGGTCAGCCAGCGGCTGGCCAGGGTCAACGACGAGATCTACCACCACATCACCGGCGTCGAGCCCGAGCTCGGCGCCACCGTGCGCGCGGCCCAGGTGCTGATCGGCCTGCAGGGCGCGATCATCCGCTACGCGGCCGCCGACCCCGAGGTCGTGCGGGACGTCTGCCTGCGCACGGCGCTGGCTGCGCTGTCCACCTCGAACCGCTCGAACCCGTAGTTATCGAATTTCTTCGGGAAGCGCCCGGTCTCATGGAGCCCTCATCCGCGAAACGGTTGATTGTCTTCGCAGCACCCTCCGGGCGTGTCCGGGAGGAGTGGGTGGCCGATGCCAGGGACGCCACATCGCCCCTCCCGGACCCGCCCACTTCGTTTCCGCCCTCCCCTGACCCTGCCACGTTCCAGCGTCCCGGGCCTGGCCGCCGAGCCTCCCGCTCTCCAGCCTCCCCGGGCAGGGCGGCCTTGGACTCCACAATGGTTTCGAACCAGCGGCGGGTGATACCCGCCTGGGGAATGGTGAGGGCGGAGGGAGTGAGGCGATGAGCGTGCGGACGAGCGTGACCGTGCCGGCGGGAACCGCGCGCCTGGCGGGGGATCTCGCCGTCCCGGAGGGCGCGCGGGGCGTGGTGCTGTTCGCGCACGGGTCCGGCAGCGGCAGGCACAGCCCTCGCAACCGCCAGGTGGCGGCGGCGCTCGGGCAGGCCGGCCTGGCGACGCTGCTGCTGGACCTGCTCACCGAGGAGGAGGAGGCGGTCGATCGGGACCGCGCCGAGCTGCGCTTCGACATCGCCCTGCTGGCCGGGCGGTTGATGGCGGCGATGGACTGGCTCGCCGGGGACCCCAGGACCTCGGCGCTGCCGATCGGGCTGTTCGGCGCCAGCACCGGGGCCGCCGCGGCGCTGGTGGCGGCGGCCGAGCGGCCGCTGCAGATCGCCGCGGTGGTGTCGCGCGGCGGGCGGCCAGACCTCGCCGGTCCGTCGCTCGGCCTGGTCCGCGCGCCGACGCTGCTGGTGGTGGGCGGGCGCGACCGGGTGGTGCTCGAGCTGAACCGCTCCGCCGCCGAGCAGCTCGGCGTCGAGCAACGGCTGGAGATCGTGCCGGACGCGACCCATCTCTTCGAGGAGCCCGGAGCGCTGGAGCGGGTCGCCGCGCTGGCCGCCGACTGGTTCCGGCGCTGGCTGGCGCCCGACACGAGCCAGAACGGCCAGGCGGGCCACAGCAAGCGGAGGTGGACGTGACCCAGGTCGAGGTGACCAACGCCGACAAGGTGCTGTTCCCGCGCGACGGCATCACTGCGCGCGAGCGTCTCGATCAGCTCCGGACAGCAAAACGATCCATCGGCTGACGATCTGGACTTTCGCGGTCGGGCCGGAGCGCGCTTCACGACCGCCGCGAAGAGCTGAACCCTGTTGGCCGTCAGCCGACGGATCGTTCTTGAGATGGCGGACGGCCTCGGCGGTCGCCCACCGCTTAACTGTCGGGCGGAGTCTCCATCGGCCATCGCCTCCTTCTACCACGGTCTGGCCGCAGTCAAAGGGTGGGGCGTTGGACCCCCCTATCTTGTGGCACCCGGGGGCCGATGCGCAATGAAAACTTCGGGCGGCCCGGCACACTTGTTCTGGTTCTGCGCGGATGCGCCGGCGGAGCCGGCGCCAACGCCGCCGGATGGCGTCCGGTAGCCTGGTCCCGGTCGGGCGGCAGCCGGCCGTGGACGGGGGAACGGGTGAGTGACCATCGGACGATCACCAGCTATCTGATCGATATGGACGGCGTCCTGGTCCATGAGGATCAGCCGATCCCGGGCGCCGACAAGTTCGTCAAGGCCCTCGAGGAAAAGGGCCTGCGCTACCTGGTGATCACCAACAACTCGATCTTCACCCAGCGTGACCTGTCGGCGCGGCTGGCCCGGGCGGGCATCCGCATCCCGCCGGAGCGGCTGTGGACCTCGGCACTGGCCACCGCGCAGTTCCTGGACGAGCAGCGGCCGGGCGGCACCGCCCACGTGGTGGGCGAGGCCGGGCTCACTACCGCGCTGCACGAGGTCGGCTACGTGCTGTCCGACGTCGACCCCGACTACGTCGTGCTCGGCGAGACCCGCACCTACAGCTTCGAGGCGATCACCCGGGCGATCCGGCTGATCCGCGCCGGTGGTCGCTTCATCGCCACCAACCCCGACCCGATCGGGCCGTCGCCGAGCGGGCCGCTGCCGGCGACCGGCTCGGTCGCGGCGCTGATCAGCAGGGCGACCGGCCGCGACCCGTACTTTGTGGGCAAGCCGAACCCGCTGATGATGCGCTCGGCCCTGCGCGCGCTGGACGCCCACTCCGAGGCGACCGCGATCATCGGCGACCGCATGGACACCGACGTGGTCGCGGGCCTGGAGGCCGGCTTGGAGACGGTCCTGGTGCTCAGCGGGGTCTCCAGCCGCGAGGAGGCCAACAGCTTCCCCTACCTGCCCAACCGGATCGTCGACTCCGTCGCCGACCTCTTGGTCTGACGCCGAGCCTCACGGCCGATCAAGACAAAATCAGGATAGGACCGCAACCGTTCAAGCTCCTTGAAGGTATCGATTCGCCCGAGCATCATACGGGCATGATCTTCCCCACGCCCGAGTTCGCCGCGTTCTTCGTGGTCGTGCTGTGGATCTCCTGGCGACTGATGCCGCATCCCGGGCGCTGGAAGCCGTTCATGCTCGCCGCCAGCTACGTGTTCTACGGCTACGCCGACGTGCGCTTCACCCTGCTGCTTGCCGCCATGACGGCGATGAACCAGCTCTTCGCCGTGCATCTCCACCGGGCGACCTCGCAGCGGGCCTCGACCTGGCTGATCCGCGGAGCGGTGGCCGGCAACCTCGCCGTGCTGGGCTGGTTCAAGTACTACGGGTTCTTCGTCTCCTCGGTGGCCGCGACCCTGAACCGGATCGGCCTGCCGGTGCCGCTGCCGATCCTCCAGGTGGCGCTGCCCGTCGGGGTGAGCTTCTTCACCTTCCAGGCGCTGTCCTACGTCATCGACGTGCACCGCCGCGTCATCCAGCCGGCCAAGCCGCTGGACTTCGCCGTCTACCTGGCGTTCTTCCCGCATCTGGTGGCCGGGCCGATCGTGCGGGCCCGCGAGTTCCTGCCGCAGCTCGCCAGCCCACGCGACCCGCGCAAGGTCGAGCTCGGGCGGGCGGCATGCCTGATCGTCGGAGGCCTGTTCAAGAAGGTCGTGCTCGCCGACATGCTCGCCACCAGGCTGGTGGACCCGGTCTTCGGCTCGCCGAGCGCGCACGGCGCCACGGACGTCCTGCTGGCCGTGTACGCCTACGGGGCGCAGATCTACTGCGACTTCTCCAGCTACACCGACATGGCCACCGGCCTGGCCCTGCTGCTCGGCTTCCAGTTCCCGCGCAACTTCAACGCGCCCTACACCGCCACCAGCCTCCAGGACTTCTGGCGCCGCTGGCACATGACCCTGTCGCGCTGGCTGCGCGACTACCTCTACATCCCGCTCGGTGGCAACCGCCGCGGCGAGTGGCGCACGCGCCTGAACCTCATGCTGACGATGCTGCTCGGCGGGCTGTGGCACGGCGCGGCCTGGAACTTCGTCATCTGGGGCGGCATCCACGGCACCGCCCTGGTGGTTGGGCACCCGCGCCGCGCGAAGGCCGGCCCCGGTCCCGCCGCTATCCCGGCCGCGCAGCCGACCCCCGCGACCCGCGGCGCACCGGGCTCGGGGACGGCGGTGCTGGAGGCGCCCCCCGAGCCGGCGCCGACCGAGGTCCGCGAGCCGCCCTCCAGGCGGGCACGGCCGCTCGGTCCGCTGCTGGCCTGGCTGGTCACCCAGCACGTGGTGCTGCTCGCCTGGGTCTTCTTCCGTGCTCCCGACCTCCACACCGTCGGGGAGCTGGCCGTCAGCCTCTGGAGCGGGGCCCCGTCCACCCTGGCCAGCCGCACGCTGCTGCTGGCCGTGCTGAGCGCCTACGCGGTGCAGTGGGTGCCCGAATCCTGGCACGAGCGGATCCGAGGGACAGTCGACGGTTGGGGCACGGTCCGGCTGGCACTGCTGCTGGCGTCTGCGGTGCTGGTGGCCACCGCGCTGATGCCGCGCGAGGGGGTCGCGCCGTTCATCTACTTCCGCTTCTAGCTCAGGATCACGGGGGGCAGCCAGATGCGAAGTCGAGCGAGGACCGGCTACCGGTCGGCGCTGATCGCGGCGGTCGCGGTGCTGCTGCTGACGCCGACGACGCTGCTGCGCCAGGGCGAGGCGATGCAGGAGGGCGTCACCCGCTCGATCACCCTGGCGGTCGCCAGGCCGGTCAGCGCCGTCAGCCGGGCGCTCCACCTGGAGCGGACCGCCAGCTCGATGCTGGCGGGACTCCACATCGGCGACGGCGCCGACGCCGGTACCGGCACCCCGCTGCTGCTCCGCAAGGACCTGAGCCTGCCGCCGCCGGTCCCCCCGCAAGCCCTGCGCGCCCCAGCATGGGGCGGGCGGGCTACCGCGGTGGGCGTCCACGGCGGCTCCGGCGGCGTCGACCCGCGGCTGTTGGACGATCCACCGCGGTCCCGACCCACCGCTGCCCATCCGCTGCGCCTGCTGGTCACCGGCGACTCGCTGGCCGGCTACCTCGGACCGCGGCTCGCCAACTCGCTGGCCGGCGCCGGGGTCGTGCACACGCAGGTCGACGTGCACAACGGCACCGGCCTGACGCGCCCGTTCTTCGTCGACTGGGCCTCGCTGGCGGCCCAGCAGGTGCAGCGCTACCGCCCCGACGCGACCGTGGTGATGCTCGGCGCCAACGACGACATCGGCATGCCGTTGCCCAGCGGGCACGTCGCCGGAGAGGGCTCGCCGCAATGGGCCGTCGAGTACCAGCGGCGCCTCGAGATCGTCATGGGAATCCTCAGCCAGCGCGGCAGGGCGCCGGTGCTGTGGCTGACCCTGCCGATGGCCCGCGAGGCCAGGCGCAGCCGCGACTACGCGCTCATCAACGCCGCCGCCCGCCAGGCGGCCCGGGCCGTGCCCAGCATGCGGGTGGTCGAGGTCGGCGAGCGGTTCACCCCCGGCGGCCGCTATCGGGACTCCATGACGATCGACGGCCGCAACCGGATCGTGCGCCAGTCCGACGGCGTCCACCTCAACCAGACGGGGGCGAGGCTGGCCGCCGACATCGCGCTCGACGCCTTGCGGCACAGCTACGACCTTCCTCGCGTCGAGCCTTCCCTCCTGCGCGGCTAGCAGGTTTCCGCTCGGCTCAGGTAACGTCAGCGGCGCTGGAGACCTGCGCGGCGCCATCCGGTCCGGCACTGCCGCCATCCGACCGGAGCGGCACGCGGCCCGACACAAGGAGCGAGCGACGACCCTCGGCAGGAGCACACTGATGCCGATCGGCGCGGTCCCGCCGGGCGCGAACGGGGTCATTCCCGCCAGGAGGGCGGTGACGCCCTCCGTCGTGTCCACCCGTCCGATGACAGTGAGGGCGCCCGCGCGATGATCTTCACGAGCCACACGACCGGTGCGCTCGAGCTCTACGTCGGTCCGATCGCCGCCGAACTGGCGCACAGGCGCGCCGAGCTGGCGGTCCTCAGGCAGCGGCTGGCCGAGCGCGACGCCGACCTGGCGGACTTCGAGTCCGCCCTCGGCGACTTCGAGATCGAGTACCGGCGCGCGCTCGGGCAGCGCTACGCGGTCCTGGACGACCTCGCCGACCAGATCGAGCAGGCGAAGGTGGACCACTCCGGCGGGCACTCCGGGGACCCGTACGACGACCAGCGCGCCGGCCGGGACGGCGACCCCGACGGCGACGGATCGGACGGCGACGGCCAGAACTGGGCGTGGGCATGGGGCGAGCGCGAGCCGGAGCACCAGTTCCACCGCATCGTCTCCGCCGAGGCCAAGCGCCTGTTCCGGCTGCTGGCTCGGCGCATCCACCCGGACCTGGCGCGCGACCCGGGCGAGCGGGAGCGGCGCACCAACCTGATGGTCGCCGCCAACAACGCCTACGAGCAGGGCGACATCGAGACGCTCCGGCACCTGCTCGACGAATGGGACTCCAGCCCCGACAGCATCGCCGGCTCCAGCCCGGCCTCCGAGCTGGAGCGGCTCATCCGCCACGTCTCGCGCGTCCGGGCGCGGCTCCAGGGCCTCGACAAGCGCTTCGCGGACCTCGATTCCTCGGCCATGGGCTGGCTGCGCCGCCGCGTCGACAAGGCGGCCAGCGAAGGCTGGGACCTGCTGTCGCACATGGTCAAGGAGCTCGACCGCCAGATCGCGGAGGCGCGGGTGGAGCTGGAGCGGATCGAGCTCGAACGCGCCAATGCGCAGATCGCCTCGGCCTGACCGGCGATCGCCGTGAGTGCGGTCCACCCGCGCGAGGTCCGGGCGCGCGAGGTCCACCTGGGGGTCGACGTCGGCGGCACCTTCACCGACCTGGTCGCGCTGGTCGACGGCCGCCTGGTCACCGCCAAGGTGCCTTCGACCCCACGAAATCAGGCCGAGGGCGTGCTCCGCGCCCTGGAGAGCGCCGGCATCGAGCCCGGCAGGGTGGCCGCCTTCGCGCACGGGTCGACGGTCGCCACCAACGCCCTGCTGGAGCGGCGCGGCGCGCGCATCGCGCTGGTGACCACCTCGGGCTTCCGCGACGTGATCGAGATCGGCCGCCAGCAGCGGCCAGCGCTCTACGACCTGGCCAGGGACCGCCCGCCGCCGCTGGTCCCGCGCGAGCTGCGCTTCACCGTGCGCGAGCGCATGGGACCGCCAGGGGAGGTCGAGCCCCTGGACCCCGTGAGCCTGGCGGCCGCGGTGGCTTCGGTCGAGGCGGCCGGTGTCGATGCGGTGGCGGTCTGCCTGCTGTTCTCATTCCTGCATCCCGAGCACGAGCGGCGGGTCGGCGAGGCGCTGCGCAAAGCCCTGGACGGCGTGACGGTGTCGCTGTCCAGCGAGGTGCTGCCGGAGGTCCGCGAGTACGAGCGCTTCTCCACCACGGTCGCCGACGCCTACCTGACGCCGCGACTGGCGGCCTACCTGGAGCGGCTGGCGGCCGAGGTGCGCGGGCGCGGCTACCCGGCACCGCTGGTCATGCAGTCCTCGGGCGGCGTGATCGAGATCGAGCGGGCCGCGCGGCACGCCGCCAGCTGCGTGCTGTCGGGACCGGCCGGCGGGGTCGTGGGGGCAGCCTGGGTGGCCCGACGCTCCGGCCACCACGACCTGCTCACCTTCGACATGGGCGGCACCTCCACCGACGTGGCCGCGGTGCTTGGCGGGACGGTGCAGACCACCACCGAATCGGTGATCGGCGGCGTGCCGATCAAGCTGCCCATGGTCGACGTGCACTCGGTGAGCGCCGGCGGCGGCTCGGTCGCCTGGGTGGACGAGGGCGGCGCCCTCCGGGTCGGGCCCCACTCGGCCGGAGCGGACCCCGGGCCCGCCGCCTACGGCCTCGGCGGCGGCGATGCCACCGTGACCGACGCCAACCTGCTGCTCGGCTACCTCCGGGACGGGGCGCTCCTCGGCGGGCCGGGCGGCGTCACGCTCCGCAAGCACCTCGCGGAGCAAGCCCTGCGCACGCTCGGCGAGCGCCTCGGCCAGGATCCCGTCGGCGCGGCGCTCGGCGTGGTGCGTGTGGCCAACGCCGAGATGGTCCGCGCGTTGCGGGTGATCAGCGTCCAGCGCGGCATCGACCCGCGCGAGCTGGTGCTGCTCGCCTTCGGCGGCGCCGGCGGCATGCACGCCTGCGCGCTCGCGGAGGAGCTCGACATCTCCCGCGTGCTGCTGCCACGGGCCGGCGGCGTCCTGTCCGCGCTCGGCCTGGCCATCTCGGACCTGCGCCGCGACTACGTGCGGCCGCTGCTCGGCAACCTGGACGAGGTCGTGCGGGCCGACCTCGAAGCCGGCTACGGGCAGCTCGAGGAACTGGCGATCCGGGACCTAGGTGAGCCGGCGATGGAGCGCCAGGCGGACCTGCGCTACCGCGGCCAGTCGTTCGAGCTCACCGTCCCATTCAGCGGGCTCGACGAGCTGGAGGCGAGGTTTCACGTGGAACATTCGCAGCGGTACGGCTATCGCATGGAGGACGAGCCGGTCGAGCTGGTGAGCCTGCGGCTGGTGGCCACCCTGGCCGTCCCCAAGCCGGAGCTGCGCGCCGAGCCCGTCGGCAAGGCTCCCGCGCTCCCCGACCGGCGGCGGACCGTCAACCTCGACGGCGATTGGCATCAGGTCGCGATCCTCGAGGGCGACCGCCTGGCACCCGGCTCCGTGATCGTCGGGCCGGTGGTGGTCGAGTACCCCGAGTCGACCGTGGTGGTCCGCCAGGGCTGGCGCGGGGCTGTCGACCAGGTCGGGTCGCTGGAGCTGGAGCGCGCGTGATGGCGGCCGCGCGGCTCGACCCGGTGACGCTCTCGGTGCTGTCCAGCGCCCTGGCGGGCATCGCCGAGGAGATGGGGACCCTGCTCGTGCGCGGCGCCTACTCCTCCAACATCAAGGAGCGGCGCGACTGCTCGACCGCGCTGTTCGACGCCGACGGCCGGATGGTCGCCCAGGCCGAGCACATCCCCGTGCACCTCGGCGCCATGCCAGAGGCCGTGGCCGCGGTGATGGCCCGCGACCCCGCCCCCGGCGACGTACTCGCCATCAATGACCCCTACTCCGGCGGCACGCACCTCCCCGACGTGACCCTGGTCTCGCCGATCGATGTGGACGGCAGCCGCTTCGGCTTCGCCGTCACGCGGGCGCACCACTCCGACATCGGCGGCATGCGGCCCGGCTCGATGCCGTCGGACTCCCGCGAGATCTGGCAGGAGGGACTGGTCATCCCGCCGGTGCGGCTCGCCATCGGCGGCCGGCTCAACGAGGACGTGCTCGCCCTCATCATGGCCAACTCGCGCACCCCGAGGCTGCGCCGCGGCGACTTCCACGCCCAGCTCGCCGCCAACCGGCTCGCCGAGCAGCGCCTCGGTGAGCTGGTCGCCCGCCGGGGTGCCGAGCTGGTACGCGCCGGCTTCTCCGAGGTGCTCGCCTACGCGGAGCGCCGCACCCGCGACCTGCTGGCCGCGCTCCCGGACGGGACCTACCGGGCGGCCAGCGAGCTGGAGGGCGACGGGGTCAGCGACGACGACATCCCCATCCAGGTCGCCGTCACCATCGACGGCGACCGCATGCAGGTCGACTTCGCCGGGACCGCGCCGCAGGTCGCCGGCAACGTCAACTGCCCGCTGGCGGTCACCCGCTCCGCCTGCTACTTCGCCCTGCGCGTGCTGCTGCCCGACGACGTCCCCGCCAACGCCGGCACCTACGCCCCGGTGGAGATCCTGGCGCCCGAGGGAAGCCTGGTGCACGCCGTCTGGCCGGGCGCCGTCGTCGCCGGCAACGTCGAGACCAGCCAGCGGGTCGCCGACACGATCCTGGCCGCGCTGGCGGCCTGCGCCGACGTGCCCGCCGCCGGGCAGGGCACCATGAACAACCTGATCATCGGCGGAAAGGGCTGGACGTACTACGAGACCATCGCCGGCGGCCAGGGAGCGTCGAGCCGGGCGGACGGCCCCAACGGCGTCCACGTCGGCATGAGCAACACCCTCAACACCCCGATCGAGGCGCTGGAGCTCGAGTACCCCATGCGGATCGAGCGGTACGAACTGGTCGACGGCTCAGGTGGCGCCGGCCGGCATCGCGGCGGCGACGGCGTCGTCCGCTCCGTGCGGGTCCTGGAGCCGGCGAGCCTCTCCCTGCTCACCGATCGCCGCCGCCACGGCCCTGCCGGCGCCCGCGGCGGCGCCGACGGCCAGCCCGGCCGAAACCTCCTCAACGACGCCGAGCTCCCCCCCAAGACCAGCCGCCAACTCGCCCCCGGCGACGTCGTCACCGTCATCACCCCCGGAGGCGGCGGCATGGGATCGCCTTCCTGAGCCGTCATCAGGGCTGCTCACCCTGACCATCAGGGGCGCTGGGCGACGAAGAGGCTCTGAAGGCCGCGGGCGACGGGGCCGGTGCGGTCGAAGACGATGGATTCGGCGAGGCCGAGGCCGGCGGGCTCGAGGGTGGAGCGGGCCTGGAGGCAGACCCATTCACCAACAGGAGGCCGGTGCAGGTAGACGGTGAGGTCGGGGTTGATGAAGAGCCAGCGGCGCCAGTCGAGCACCGAGGAGACGCCGTTGCCGGAGTCGGCGGCGATCAGGACCCGCTGCAGCGGGGTGGGCCCCTCGTCAGGGACGAGCGGGTAGCGCATGCGCATCCACACGGTCGCGGGGCCGGGCTCCAGGAAAGCGCCCCGCACGAAGCGCCACTCCATGGCGGTGTTGTAACCCACGTCGTAGCCGGTGGGAAAGAACCGCAGGGGTTCGCCGTGCTCGGGGCCGGCGGGCACGGGCGCCTCCGGGTCGCCCGGGGCCGAACCGGTTGGGATGCCGGCCGCCTGGCCGTCGGCTGGCGCCTCGACGGTGCGGATGCGGACGCCGGTGGCACGCATGACCTCGGTGCCGTCGTTGCGGAGCGAGCCGCCGACCACCTCGACGTTGCGTCCGCCCCGCAGCAGGGTGGTGGTGACCTCCAGGTCCGCGATCGGCACCTGCCGCAGGATCTCGAAGGTGACGCGGACGACCTGGACGTCGTCGCGGCTCCCGAAACGCTCGATCGCCCTGCCCAGCAATGCCGCCGGCGGGCCGGCGTGCTGCGCGCTGGCATCCCAGGGTCCTCGGGTCAGCTCGGTCGCCACGAACCGGTCGCCGTCGGGGAGGAAGAACGCTTCGCCCATGCGCCGATAGACTACGCCCCCGATCCGACGGCGGGAGGCCGGGCCGGGACTGGACCGGTGGAGCGCGGAAGGGTGTGGCGCGCGTGTGGGAGTACACGATCCGGGAGTTCGTCCAGGAGTGGGGCGACCCCGGCGAGGGCCGCGCGGCGGCGACCTTCCTCGGCGAGCTCAACCAGCTCGGCCTGCAGGGATGGGAGGCGGTCGGGCTGGCGCCACGGACCCACTACGACCGCGGCGGCGGACCTCCCGGCTGGGACTCCTTCACCTTCGTGGTGCTGCTGAAGCGCCGGACGGTCGAGCTCGCGCCGCCGCGACCGGCCGGCGGCCAGCCCGCCGAGCAGGAGAGCTGACCGCCAACCAGATCGAGCCGCGCGGCCGGGTGCTCTAGCCCCCCGAGCCAGCCGAGGATCCAACCGGCGGCGTGCAGCGGCCCGCCACGGAGTGGGCCGGGCCCGGACTTACTCCGGTGTTTGGTGGGGGCGGACGCTCAGGGCGGCGGGGTCGAGGCCGCGGATGGAGGCGTCAAGGACCTCGGCGACGTGGGCCATGGGCAGGCTGGCGCCGCGACCTTCCAGGCTGGCGCGAATCTGGAGCATGCACCCGGGATTTGAGGTCACCAGCAGATCGGCGCCGGTGGCGAGCACGTTGCCGGCCTTGCGGTCACCGAGCTCCTTGGCCGCCTGTGGCTGGAGCAGGTTGTAGATCCCGGCGGAGCCACAGCAGATCTCCGACTCGGCGATTTCGCGGACCTGCAAGCCCGGCACACCGCCGAGGCTCTCGCGAGGCTGCGCGCGCACGCCCTGCGCATGGGCCAGGTGGCAGGCGTCGTGGTAGGCGACCGAGATGTCGAGCGGCTTGCGCTCGGCGACCGGTCCGAGCTCGACCAGGAGCTCGGACAGGTCGCGGACCTTGGCGGAGAAGGCGGCGGCCCGCTCGGCGTAGTCGGGGTCGTCGCGCAGCAGGTGCCCGTACTCCTTCATGGACGAGCCGCAGCCGGCCACGTTGACGACCACGTTGTCGACCCCGGTGCCCTCGAAGGCGTCGATCATGGCGCGGGCGTAGGCCTGCGCCTCCTCCTCGCGGCCCGCGTGCATGCTGAGCGCGCCGCAGCAGCGCTGCCGGGGCGCCACCACCTCGCAGCCCTCGGCGGCAAGCACCCGCGCGGTGGCCGCGTTGACCTGCGGGAAGAAGGCGCGCTGGATGCAGCCGGTGAGCATGCCGACGCGCCGGCGGACAGTGCCGACCGCCGGTGTGCGCTCCGGCACCGGCTGGGCCCTGCCCATGTCGGGCAGGAGCCGCTCCATGGCGGCCATGCCCGCCGGCAGCCGGCGGAGCAGGCCGGAGCGGCGCACCAGCCCTTGCAGGCCCGAGCGGCGGTACAGCTCCAGCGGCCCGCGCAGCGCGCGCAGGCGGCCCGGATGCGGGAACAGGCCGAAGATCATCGTCCGCAGGGCACGCTCGCTCCGGGTCCGTGGGTGGCGCCGCTCGACCTGCTGGCGGGTCGCCTCGATCAGCTTGTTGTACTGAACGCCGGATGGGCACGAGGTCACGCAGGCCATGCAACCGAGGCAGCGGTCGAAGTGGCTGGTCATCTCCTGGTCGAGCGGCTCGCCTTCCAGGCCGATCTCCATCAGATAGATGCGCCCGCGCGGCGAGTCCATCTCCTCGCCCCACAGCAGGTAGGTCGGGCACGTGGGCAGGCAGAACCCGCAATGGACGCAGTCGTCGATGAGCTCTTTGTCCGGCGGATGGTGCTGGTCGAAGGCGCCGAGCTGGTCGAGGCCCTGCTGCCGTGCGACGTCCACGCTAGATCCCTCCCACGAACCGGCCGGGGCTCATCGTGCCGCCGGGATCGAACCGCTCCTTGACCCGGCGCATGAGACCCTCGGCGTCCCCGACCGGGCCCCACACGTCCACCTTGCGCTTGAGCTCCAGCGGCGCCTCGAGCGCCACCAGGGTCCCGCCGCGCCCGGCGAGTCGCTCGCGTGCCTCCATGAATGCCGCGGCCAGCGCGGCGGCGTCCCCGCCGCGCAACGCCGCGTAGATGACCCCGACCCCGGCGTGGGCCCGCAGCGAGACGTCCAGGCCGTGGGCGCCGGCGGCCGCCCACAGGTCCTCGATCGCGCCGGGCAGCTCGGTGGGCACGCAGGCCGCCTTGGCGCCCACCAGCGGCTCGCCGCCATCGGCGGACTGCCACGGCCGCATGGCCAGCCCCTCAAGGACCGGATGCGCCCTGCCGGGCTCGATCAGCTCGGCGGCGCCGAACGGCTCCAGCAGCCGGACCGCGTCCCTGGCCTGCTCGGTGACCCCGCCACGCGGCCCCTCGACCAGCAGGACCAGCCGCCCCGGCCCGGAGCGGTCCGGCCAGACCAGCTCGAGGGCGGCCGGCGCGAGCTGCGCGTGCGCCAGCACCTGCGCCGCCTTGCCCGCGCGGTCGGGCCGGTCGACCTCCAGGAAGGCGGCCGTGAAGGAGCTGGCGCGCGGGTGGAGGCGGAAGGTCACCTCGGCGATCAGGCCGAGTGTCCCCAGCGACCCGGAGAAGAGCTTGCCGAGGTCATAGCCGGCGACGTTCTTGACGACCTTGCCGCCGGACCGGGCGATGGTGCCGTCGGCCAGCACCACGGTGATGCCGATCAGCAGGTCCCTGGCGGTGCCGTAGTGGTGGCGCAGGGGGCCGGACGCGCCGGCGGCGACGATCCCGCCGACGGTGGCGCCCCGCTCCGGCGGGTCCAGCGCCAGGAACTGCTCGGCCTTGGTGAGCACCTCCTGGAGGGCGTCCAGGCGCACGCCGGCCTCGGCCCTGACGATCAGGTCGCCCTCCGCGTGCTCCAGGACCCGGTCGAGCCGCGCCGTCGAGACCAGCAGGTCCACGGCGGCCGGCGGGTTGCCCCAGCCCAGCTTGGAGCCGCCGCCCCGGCAGACGACCCGCTTGCCCTGCTCACTCGCGGTGCGGAGGACCTCGCTGGCCTCTTCGATCGTGGTCGGCTCGACGACCACCTCGGGCTGGATGCCGTCGACCGCGTCCGCGGCGGTCGCCGGGCTCTGGGGCGCGGCCACGCTCACCACACCTCGGCCAGGCCGGCCCGCTCCACCGGGTGGACCCGGCGCGGCCCGGGGGCCTCGCCGCACAGACGCGGAGTCGGGAACACCTTGCCAGGGTTGCAGCGCCCATCCGGATCGAAGGCGCAGCGCAGCAGCTGCATGGTCTCCAGGTCGACGGTGCTGAACTGGCGGGTCATGTGCTGCTTCTTGTCGAAGCCGACGCCGTGCTCGCCGGTGATCGAGCCGCCATGCTCCAGGCACAGGTACAGGATCTCGGCCGACAGTTCCTCGGCGCGCTCCTCCTGGCCCTCGACATCGGCGTCGTAGAGGACCAGCGGGTGCAGGTTGCCGTCGCCGGCGTGAAAGACGTTGGCGACCCGCAGGCCACGCTCCCCCGCCATCTCGCTGATGCGGCGGAGCACCACGGGCAGCGCGGTCCGGGGGATCACCCCGTCCTGCACGTAGTAGTCCGGGCTGATCCGCCCGACCGCCGCGAACGCCGACTTGCGCCCCTTCCAGAAGAGCGCCCGCTCGGCATCGCTGGCGGCGATCCGGATCTCCGTCGCCCCCGCCCGCCGGCAGACCTTCTCGACCTCGTCGAACCGCTGCGCGCACTCGGCCTCGGGCCCGTCCAGCTCGACGATCAGCACCGCGCCGGCGTCGGGGTAGTTCGGGTGGACGGCCGCCTCGGCCGCCTCGATCGCCAGCGCGTCCATCATCTCGATGGCGGCGGGCACGATACCGGCGCCGATCACCCCGGAGACCGCCTCGCCGGCGGCGTCGGTGCCGTTGAAGGCGGCCAGCAGGGTCCGCACGGCCGCCGGCTTGCGCAGCAGCCGGACGGTGACCTTGGTGGCGATCCCCAGCGTGCCCTCCGAGCCGACGAAGGCGCCGACCAGGTCGTAGCCGGGCGTGTCAGGGCCCTTGCCGCCGAGGTGGACCATCTCGCCGTCCGGCAGGACCACCTCCAGCCCGGTGACGTGGTTGGTGGTGAAGCCGTATTTCAGGCAGTGCGCCCCGCCGGAGTTCTCGGCCACGTTGCCGCCGATCGAGCAGACCTGCTGGCTGGACGGGTCCGGGGCGTAGTAGTAGCCGTGCGGGGCGACCGCCTTGGTCACGTCGAGGTTGATCACGCCGGGCTCGACCACCGCGCGCTGGTTCTCGAGGTCGAGCTCGACGATCCGGCGCATGCGGGCGAGCACGATCAGCACGCCGTCCGAGACCGGCAGCGCACCGCCCGACAAGCCCGTGCCCGAGCCGCGCGCCACGAAGGGCACACCCGCCTGGTGGCAGATGCGCACGACGGCCTGCACCTGCTCGGCGGTCTCTGGCAGGACCACCAGGCTCGGGGTCACGCGGAACGCCGCCAGACCGTCGCACTCGTAGGTGCGGAGCTGGTTGTGCTCGTGGATCACCCCCCGCGCCCCGACCGCCGCCGTCATCCGGGCGATGAGCTCCGCTCTGTCGACCATCTCATGGCCCCCCTTCGGGCCTGCTCAAGGGCTGCGGCATTCAGGTTACGTTGGCACAGGCGCTCCTGGGGGGCGGGGGGGGAGCGAGCTCCCCCCCGCATGGGTCGGGCCTCCCGCCACGGAAGCGCCGTCGCTAATCCAGGTAGTCGTAGGCGGGTAACGTCAGAAATTCCATGAAGTCGTCGTTGAGGGCGACGCGCTCGAACAGCTCGCAGGCCTCCTTGGCGCGGCTGGAGGCGTAGACCTCGTCGCCGACCGCGCGCCGGATCTTCTCCAGCTCCTCGTCGATGACCTTGCGCACCAGCTCGGGCGTGACCACCGGCCCGTCGGCCAGCCGCACCTGGTTGTGGACCCACTGCCACACCTGCGAGCGGGCGATCTCCGCGGTGGCGGCGTCCTCCATCAGGTTGAAGATGCCGACCGCCGCCGTCCCCCGGAGCCACGAGGACAGGTACTGGATGGCGACGCTGACGTCGTTGCGCAGGCCCTCCTGGGTCGCGTCGCCGCCGGTGGCGGCGACGTTCAGCAGATCGGCGGCGCTAGCGCGGACCTCCTCGCGCTTGCGCCCGATCTGGTTGGGGCGCTCCCCGAGCACCGCGTCGAAGCACTCCATCGCCACCGGCACCAGGTCCGGGTGCGCGACCCAGGTGCCGTCGAAGCCGTCGCCGGACTCCCGCTGCTTGTCGTCGCGCACCTTGGCCAGCGCGACCTCGTTGACCTCGGGGTCACGGCGGCTGGGGATGAACGCGGCCATGCCGCCGATCGCCGGCGCCTCGCGCCGGTGGCAGGTCTTGACCAGCAGCTCGGTGTAGGCGCGCATGAACGGCACGGTCATGGTGACCTTGTTGCGGTCGGGCAGGGTGAACTCGGACCGGTTCCGGAACTTCTTGATGACCGAGAACATGTAGTCCCAGCGGCCAGCGTTCAGCCCGGCCGAGTGGTCGCGCAGCTCGTAGAGGATCTCTTCCATCTCGAAGGCGGCGGTGATGGTCTCGATCAGCACGGTTGCCTTGATGGTGCCGCGCGGGATGCCGAGGCGGTCCTGGGCCAGCTCGAAGGCGCTGTTCCAGAGGCGCGCCTCGAGATGGCTCTCAAGCTTTGGAAGGTAGAGGTACGGGCCCGTGCCGTGGTCGAGCAGGCGGCGGGCGTTGTGGAAGAAGTAGAGGCCGAAGTCGACCAGGCTGCCGGCGGCGGGCTGGCCGTCGACCAGCACGTGCTTCTCGGGCAGGTGCCAGCCGCGCGGGCGGACCAGCAGCACGGCCACCTCGTCGTTGAGCCGGTACCGCCGGCCCTCAGGGCTCTCGAAGGTGATGGTGCGCTCGATGGCCTCGATCAGGTTCGCCTGGCCGCCGAACATGTTCTCCCAGGTCGGCGCGTTGGCGTCCTCGAAATCGGCCATGAAGACCTTCGCGCCCGAGTTGAGCGCGTTGATGAGCATCTTGCGGTCGGTCGGGCCGGTGATCTCGACGCGGCGGTCGGCCAGGTCCGGCGGCAGCGAGGCGACCCGCCAGTCGCCGGAGCGCACGCCCTCGGTCGAGGGCAGGAAGTCGGGCAGCTCACCGGCGTCGAACGCCTCCTGACGGCGCCGGCGCCGCTCCAGCAGCTCCAGCCGGGTGGGTCCCAGCTCCCGCTGGAGCGCGGCCACGAAGTCGAGCGCGTCGGGCGTCAGGATCTGCCCGTACGCCGACTGGGCGGGACCGTGGACTTCGACTCCTGCCGCGCCTGCCATGCCTGGACCTCCATCCGATCGGCCATCCCCCCACCGCTCCACTCATCATAGAGGGCGTCGTTTGGGACCTATAGAGCGCCATCCACAGGGGGTCGCTATCTGTTGGCGATTTCCAGCAGGACGTCCGCGTGGCAGGGCTCGTCGGGCTTGCACCAGCAGGCGAGGTCCCTGCCCTTCAGCTCGCGCCGCACCGCATCGGTGTCGACGTCGCGACGGAACAGCGCGATGCTCTCGTCGCGGTCGTGGGTGGCGCCGCAGAGTTTGCAGCGCTTCCCGATCGGGTGCGAGTTGCCCCACCGGCCCGGCCGCGTGACCTTGACGGCCCCGGCCGGTACCTGCTGGTGGTACAGGTCTCCGGTGATCCGCACGCGCCTCGGCTTCATCACGTCCTCGCTGACCTGGGATGCAAGCCGAGGATATGCCCGGTGGCACGGTGGGGCCACACCTGCCGGACTTCGCAAGGCCGACGTCAGGGGCTCAGGCGCTCGATGGTCCAGCCGCTGGGGACGCGGCGGTAGCGGAGCCGGTCGTGGAGACGGTTGGGTTGGTTCTGCCAGAACTCGATGGCCTCTGGGTGGACCCGGTAGCCGCCCCAGAACGGCGGCAGCGGCACCTCGCCGTCGCGGTAGCGCGCCGCCAGCTCCTCCAGCCGCTGCTCCAGCTCGGCCCTGCCGGCGATCACCTGGCTCTGCGCGGATGCCCACGCTCCGAGCTGGCTGCCGACCGGCCGGGTGCGGAAGTACGCCTCGGACTCGTCGCGGCCCACCCGCTCGACGGTGCCCTCGACGCGGACCTGGCGCATCTGCGGCGGCCACCAGAAGACCAGCGCGACGGCGGGGTTGCCGGCCAGCTCGTCCGCCTTGCGGCTGCCGTAGTTCGTGTAGAAGACGAACCCGCGCTCGTCGAAGCCCTTGAGCAGGACCATCCGAGCCGAGGGCCGGCCGCCCGTGCCCGTGGTCGCCAGCGTCATGGCGGTGGGCTCGATCAGGTCGGCCGCTTGGGCCTCCGCGAACCAGTGCCCGAACTGCACGATCGGGTCGGCGTCGACATGGGCCTCATCCAGAGGGCTCAGCGTTGGCTCCTTCCTCGCCGGGTCGTCGGTCGCACCGCGGCTCCTACTTTGGCACTGGTGGAGGCCCCGGGCACGGCGGCGGCCCCAGGGTGAGTCCCTGGGGCCGCCGCACCTCCCCCCGGAGGTCTGCCGGCTACTCGGTGGTGATCGCCCGCAGCATGTCGACCTTTGCCGCGCGCCGGCCGGGCAGGATCGCCGCCAGCACCCCGGCCACGGCCGCCAGCAGGACGAAGGCGACGAGCTGGCCGCCGGGCACGGTGAACTCACCGAACCCCTGGGACGCCAGCGCCCGCACCATGGTCCAGCCGAAGAACACGCCGACCGCCATGCCGAGGATCGCCCCGAGCACCGAGATGATCACCGCCTCCCAGCGGATCATCGACCGCACCTGGGCTCGCGTGGCGCCGACCGCGCGCAGCAGGCCCAGCTCGCGGACCCGCTCGAACACCGACAGGGCCAGCGTGTTCACGATCCCGAACAGCGCGATGATGATCGCGAACGCCAGCAGGATGCGGACCAGGTTGAGCAACTGGTCGAGCTGCTTGCCCACCTGCTGCTTGTACTGGGCCATGTCCTGGACCTGCACGTTCGGGAAGTCGGCCACCACCTTGTCGATGGCGCCGCGCACGCTGGCGGCCTCAACGCCCGGCTTGACCTCGGCGATCACCATCGAGTCGAGCTGGGTGCCGTAGCCCTTCTGGTAGTCGGCCAGCGACAGCAGGTAGCCGCCATTGAGCTCGTTGTCCTCGTAGATGGCCTTGAGTGGCACCTGCTGGACCCCATCGGCGGGGAACTCCATGGGCACGACGGTGCCGACCTTCCAGCCGCGCTGCTTGGCGACGTCCTCGGAAACCGCCAGGCCGCCGTTCTGCAGGTCCGCGAGACTGCCCGAGGTCGTCTCGGTGCGGACCATGCTGTCGTAGGCGCCGGGATCGACCGCCTGGAGGCCCAGCGACTGCCCGTGCAGCCTCCAGCCGCCATACCGGCTCGAGGTGACCGCCTGCAGGTCGGGCAGGGCGGCCAGGTGCTTGGCCACGTCCGGACTGAAGCCCTGGAAGTTCTGTGTGGTCGCGATGTAGTCGGCGGACACCGTCCGGTCGAGCACGTTGCCGAACGACGCTTTGGCCGAGGCCACGAAGATGCCCGCGAAGGTCACCAGCGCCAGACCGATCATCAGCGCGGCGGCCGTGGCGGAGGTCCTGCGCGGGTTGCGCATGGCGTTCTGCCTGGCCAGGTTGCCCGGAAGCCGGAAGGCCCTGGCGAACGGCCAGCCGATCCACCTGGCCAGCGGCCGGGCGATCAGCGGGCTCAGGATGGCCACGCCGAGGAAGATCACCACCGCCCCGGCGCCGACGACCGAGATCCGGTTGTCGACGTCGCGGAACAGCCCGAGCAGCAGCAGGCCGACGCCGATCAGCGTGACCAGCGAGCCGATGATCGAGCGCCGCCGGATCGAGCGGGACGGCGGCGTGGCCGCCTCGGCGCGCATCGCGGCCACCGGCGGCACCCGGGTCGCCCGCAGCGCCGGCATGAACGAGGACACCAGCGTGATCACCACGCCGACGACCATCGAGACGATCACCGTGCGCAGCTCGAAAACCGTGCCGGTGGACGGCAGATCGATGCCGACGGCGCCGAGCACGCCTCGCAGGCCGAGCGCGATCACCACCCCGAACCCCAGACCGATCGCGGAGGCGACCAGCCCGACCAGGCCGGATTCGAGCAGCACCGAGCCGAGCACCTGGCGACGGCTCGCCCCAAGGCAGCGCAGCAGGGCCAGCTCACGGGTCCGCTGCGCCACGATGATCGAGAAGGTGTTGAAGATCAGGAAGGCCCCGACGAACAGCGCCACCCCGGCGAACGCCAGCAGCGCGGTCGAGAAGAAACCGAGACCGTCCTGGATCTCCTTGGCGGAGCGCTGCGCCTGGTCGGCGCCGGTGATGCTCTCGTACTTGCCGGGGACCGCCCCGGCGACGCGATCGCGGAGCTGCTCCGGGGTGACCCCGGGCTGGGCGACCACGTCGATCTCGTTGAACTTGCCCTCGCTGCCCAGGACCTGCTGGGCGGTCTTCAGGTCGAAGACGGCCAGGGTCGCGCCGGCCAGGTTGTCCGCCTGGCCGAAGCCCACGATCCCGGACACCGTGTAGGTCCGCGTCGGGCCCTGCGACAGGACCTTGACCTGGTCGCCGACCTTGAAGCCCTGCTTGGAAGCGGTTCGCCCGTCGACGGCGACCTCGTTCGGGCCGGCCGGTATCCTGCCCGACCGCATCGTGAAGTTGCTGTTCAGCTCGGGCGCCTCCGAGGCGGACACGCCCAGCGTGGGCGCGCCGCCGGTGGTGACGGCCTTACCGTTCTTGCCGATGAACTGCGCGAAGCCGTTGACCGAGCCCTCGGCGACCTTGACGCCGTCGACGCTCTTGATCTGCTGGAGCAGCGAGGCGGGCACGGGATCACGGGTATCGCCCTGGTCGCTGGCGAAGGTCTGCCTGGTCTGGACGACCACGTCGATGCCCTTGGTGGTGTCCTTGAAGAGCTGGCTGAAGGTGGCGTTCATGGTGTCGGTGAGCACATAGGTGCCCGACACGAAGCTCACTCCGAGCACGATCGCCAGCGCGGTGAGCGCAAGGCGGAGCTTGTGGGACAGCAGTCCCTTGATGGTCGCGTTCCACATGGTCCGTTCAGCCCCCGAGCTTCTTCATCAGGTCGAGGACCTTGTCGGCGGTGGGGTTGGGCATCTCGTCGACGACCTTGCCGTCCTGGAGGAACAGCACGTGGTCGGCGTGGGCGGCGGCGCCCGGGTCGTGGGTCACCATCACGATCGTCTGGCCGAACTCGTCGACCGAGCGCCGCAGGAAGCCGAGCAGCTCGGCGCTGGCGTTGGAGTCGAGGTTGCCGGTGGGCTCGTCGGCGAACACGATCGAGGGCGAGGACGCCAGGGCCCTGGCGGCGGCGACCCGCTGCTGCTGGCCGCCGGAGAGCTCGCTCGGCCGGTGGCTCAGGCGGTCACGCAGGCCGACGGCGTCGATCACCCGGTCGACCCAGGAGCGGTCGGCCCTGGTGCCGGCCAGGGCCATCGGCAGCTCGATGTTCTCCGCGGCGGTCAGCGTCGGCAGCAGGTTGAACGCCTGGAAGACGAAGCCGACACGCTTGCGCCGCAGCAGGGTGAGCTGTTTGTCCGAGAGGGCGTTCAGCTCGGTGCCGCCAATGAGGACCTGGCCGGAGGTCACCTTGTCCAGGCCGGCCAGGCAGTGCATGAAGGTCGACTTTCCCGAGCCCGACGGCCCCATGATCGCGGTGAAGCGTCCGGACGGGAAATCGACGGAGACGCCGTCGAGGGCGCGGACGGCGGTGGGGCCCTCCCCGAAGACCTTGACGACGTCGACCGCGCGTGCGGCGAGGTCGGTCCTCTCCATGGTCAAGTCGGCGGTGGCTGACGCCATGATCACATCTCTCCTTGTGATGGCATGCTCGGGTTGCTGTCGGCGTTGGTTGGGTGGCACCTCTGGGACGACCGTTGACGGCGCCTCCGTTGACGGGGCCTCCGCCCGCGGCCCAGTATCGGCGGCATGCCAGGACACGCCGCGGGGATCGACCTTGGAGGGACCAAGGTCCAGGGCGTGATCGTCGACAAGGCCGGGACCCCGCTTGGCAGCGCGGTGGCGTCCACGCCGGGCGACGGTGGTCCAGCGTCCGTGGTCGACCAGGTCGCCGCGGTGGTGCGCGCGGCGGCCGCCAACGCCGGCATCGGCGTCGACGACCTCGACGGTGTCGGCATGGGCTCGGCCGGCACGGTGAGCCCGGCCGCGGGGGTGGTGCTCGAGGCCGGCAACCTCTCGGGGTTCGACCGGCCGGTGCCGCTGGCCCGGCTGGTCGCCGGCGCGCTCGCGCTCGACCCGCCGATGGTGCGGCTCGAGAACGACGTCAACGCCGCCACCCTGGCCGAGTACCGGACCGGCGCCGGCAGGGGCCTCGACAGCCTGCTGGCGGTGTTCGCCGGCACCGGCGTGGGTGGCGCGGTGGTGCTGGGCGGCCGCCTGCACCGCGGCGCTCGCGGCGCCGCCGGTGAGCTCGGCCACGCGGTCGTGGTGATGGGCGGCGAGCGGTGCCCCTGCGGCCGGCGAGGATGCACCGAGGCGTATGCCGGCCGCACGCCGATGGAGCGGGCGGTGCGCACGGCCGTGGAGGCCGGCAGGGCGACCGAGCTGCCCGCGATCCAGCGGCGTCTCGGGCGGGCGCGGCTGACCACCGACGTGCTCGCCGAGGGCCTGGCGGTCGGCGACGCGCTCGCCGCCGAGCTGGTCGAGCTGGCGGCGCGAGCGCTCGGCACCGCCATCGCCTCCGCCTGCAACCTGCTCGACGTGCAGGGGGTGCTGCTCGGCGGCGGGCTGACCGACGGGCTCGGCGACCCGTTCGTGCGCCTGGTCGAGCGCGCGATCACGCCGCAGCTCCTGGCCAACGAGCCGCCACTGGAGATCCGCAGGTCCGCGCTCGGCGACATGGCCGGCGCCATCGGCGCCGCCTTGCTGGTCCACGAGCCCCCGTCCCCCTCCTGAGCGCTGTCACGTCATGGTGCCTTGGTGCCGTGACAGCCTCGCCCAGGGCATGGGCCGCCGACATCGGGAATGCCCCTGCGCGAACCCTGAACCATCAGGGCCTGGCTCAGGGAAATCCCCCAGTGAACCCGGTCAGGCCTTGACGATCCGGAACACCTGGCCGGCGCCGGACAGCGCGAACAGCTCGCCCCGCTGGTCGACGCCGAAGGAGGTCAGCGCGGGGACGTTGATGCCGGCTACATGCTCGCGCCCGCGGCACATCGGTGTGGGCGCGAGCTGGAGGCGACGCCAGGGTCCTGCCGCCGCGGCGCCCCGCCCGTCGCCGGCCGACGCATCGGCTCGCGGGTGGCGCCCGGGGCGGTCCTCAGCCGTTGTCGCGCAGGGCCGGGGTGGCCGGCGCGGCGCCGCCGATGCGGACGAGCAGGCGCTGGACCTGCCGATCGATGGCGTCGCGGAGGTAGCGCAGGGTCTCGCGGTCCTTGCCGGCCGGGTCGTCGATGAACCAGTCCTCGGCGTGCGGCAGCTCGTCCAGCGTCCGGCTGTCGTAGCCCATCAGCACCACCACGGCGGCCCTGCGGAGCAACTCCGGCGAGGGCGGCCACGACCGCCAGCCGAGCAGGTCCACGCCGATGGCGCCGAGCACCTCGACCACCATCGGGTCCGGCTCGACGGTGGTCTGGCTCATCGAGATCGCCTGGGCCCGGCCGTTGGCCCGGTGCGCGAGCAGCGCCGCGGCGAGGCGGCTGCGGCGGTCGTCGCCAACTCCCACGAACACCACCAGCGGGCACCCCTCGGTCCCGCGCTGGCCCGACCCTGTCAGCAGGCGCAGGCGCACCGCCTGGGCGGTCCCCGACCGCTCCAGCTGCTGGTGCCCGGTCACGCTCGGGGTCGCCGCGGCGGCGGCGCGGCCAGCGGGAGCCGCTCCCGGCCGTATCGGCTGCCTCGCCATGTGCACCCTCGTTCGATACGTCGACTACTTACCAAGACGCCGGAAGCGCATTTCTGGTTCCATGCGCAGTAGTTAATTTCCCCGCTGCCGCGGCGTCTGTCCGGCATGCGACATTGATGCTCGCGGTCCGCGGCGTCGCGTCCCGCTGATATGGTTCGACCGGTTCGGCCTCCCGCTGAAGGGGTCAGCCTCGGACAGGCCGCCTTCACCCGCCGACGATCGTCACCCCGGGTCCAAGCTGCACCTGGCGGTTGACGGCGGCGGGCTACCGCTGTCAGTGCTCACCCGTCGGCGGATGCTCGTCGATCCAGGACCTCATGACGCTGTTTTGGGTCATCTGAGTCTGTTTCACAAAGCTGCGCGAACGGACGGGGGAGCTGTCGTCGGCTGTGACGCCGCGCGGGATGGACCTGTGCTGCGCTGGTCGGGGAAGACAATGACAGAAGGTCGAAGCCACAGCGCTGCCTGGGCTGGCTGCATCGTCTGCTCCACGACCGTCAGCAACTCGGCGGTCAAAGCCTCCAGGTCGATCTCCTCGCGCAGCCGGGCGCTGAACGTCGCGATCGTGCGGGCGGCGTTGTAGCGGCGCCGGTTGAAGCGCCGGTCGACCGCGGCCTGGACGCGGCGACGGGCCGGCTGGAACACCCCGGCCACCGCCAGGGTGGCGCCGGCCACCAAGAGGCTGGAGCCGCGGCCGACCAACTGGCCGAGCCCAAGCACCACCCCGGCGTAGCCACCACCCAGCAGCAGCGTGAGCAGCCCGTAGGCCAGCGTGCGGCTGATGATGCGGTCCAGGTCATACAGTCGGTAACGGGCGATCGCCGCGCCAACCGCCATCGGCAGGATCGCCACCCAGGCGCCGCCCGCCCACGTGACCATGGTGTTGTTGCCCAGCACCTGACCGGCCACGGCCACCGGCACGGCCAGAGTCGATAGACCAGCCGTCAACGCCACCCACCGAAGCTGCTGGCGCTCCATCCCGCCGGCACGGCGAAAGCGCACGACCAGCGAGGCGGCGGCCACCACCAGCCCAAGACTGGTAACGATCGAAGCCACCCCCAGACGACCATCAGCGGGCCGACCAGGACGTGGACGGCGAACGGATTGGGGACCGACTGGAACGGCGGGTGCAACGGTCGGGGCAGCAACGCCTTCGAGCCCAGCAACACCGTGGGCGCGACCACAGCGATGCGCGCCCACCACCGCCAGCGGGCTGAGGGCAACGACCCGGTCGGCGTGAGCAGCAGCACAAAGGCGATGCACACCCGCCCCATGAGCGTGGCGGTATCGGCGTACACGGCCACCTCGCGGGCGGCCGGCAACTCCCCGGGCCTAGCCACCGCGCCGTAGACGGCGTACCCGCCGGCGACGCCGTCGACCGCCACCGACAGCCCCAGTGCCAGCAGCAGCCAACCCACCGGATGCGCTGGGCGGCGGCCGGCCAACACCGCCCCGACCGTCGTCGCGCTCAAGGCCGCCAACACGAAGGGGATGCCGCTGGCGTTCAGCTGGACCAACTCCGGCCTGCCGGCCTGGCGCAGCAGGTGATCGAACCAGGCGATCGCGGCGAGGCAGAGAATAGCCAGCGCCCACAGCACCCAGGCCAGCCCGGCCGGCCGCCAGCGCGCCCATGCCGGCCGGACCCCCGGGGTCATGCCCATGATCGTTGGCGCATGCGGCGGTCACCGTTCCGAGCGTCGAAGGTCACGTGCCAATATGGCCGCTCTCCGTCTCGGAAACGTTACGGACGGCGGCCCGGCGGAACCATCAAGCCTTTGTGATTCAGCTCTTGATGTAAACGGCCAGGGCCGCGCCGCCTGGGCGGCTGGCCAACGAGGTTGGACGGTGGCCGCTCCAGTTGGCGCAGGGTCGGGAGGCCCTACCGCTGGCCCCTAACTTCGACAAACTATTCCGAAGGCATGAGGATCCACAAGATCGGATAAACAATGATCTGACTGCCCGGCACGATGAACAGAATCAAGATGAAAAGGAAGCGGGCCATCCAGGGCGAGATGCCAAAGCGGCGACCAAGGCCCGCGCACACGCCGCCGAGAATCCGCCCTTGCCGAGGACGGATCAACCCTTGCTGACGGAAGTACTCCATTGCCTGCTCCTCTGTAGCCACGTTGTCGTCTCCCGGACTCATCTGCTCGTCATCGACGGTAGAGAAACCTCGGGACCCCCTTCGGAGTACTCCATGCCATTCCCCCTCAGTTGGTCTCGAGGCACAGCGTCATGGCACCACCGCGGCTGGCATCTCGCCATCCGGGATCCCCCCTGAATTCCCCTGAGTCGCTCAGGGAACCGGCAGGGTCTTCCCGGATGTGCCGGCCCGGGCGATCAGGAAGGCTTGCCACCTGGCCGATTCCTAAAGAGTGGGGCCAAGGGGGTGAAGCGACCGTTGAGCGGTGTGGTCGAGGGCATCCTGTCCCTGCACGGCGGCGCGGCGCTGGCGCTGCTGTTCATGTTCACGGCACTGGAGGCCCCCGCCTTCATCGGACTGGTGCTGCCGGGCGAGCTGGCGCTGGTGCTCGGCGGCGTGCTCGCGCACTCTGGTCGGATCTCTTTGGCGGCGGCGATCGCGATCGGGATCAGCGGCGCGATCGCGGGCGACTCGGCCGGCTACTGGCTCGGGCGGCGCTGGCGCCACCTGCTGCTGGCGTCGCCGATCGGCAGGCGCGTCAAGCCGGCGCAGTTGCGCCGGGCCGAGGCCATCCTGAACCGGCGCAGCGGCGTCACCCTGTTCGTGGGACGGCTCACCGCCGGCGCCCGGGTGCTGCTGCCCGGCCTGGCGGGCGCCTCGCGCATGCCCTACCGGACCTTCCTGGTGTGGAACGCGCTGGCCGGCGCGGTCTGGGCGACCGCCCACGTCATGCTGGGCTACGCGGCCGGTGAGAGCTGGCGTCGCATCCACCACCTCGCCGGCCGCTTCGCCCTGTACCTGCTGCTCGGCGCGGCGCTGTTCGCCGCCATCGCGCTCGGCATCCGCCTGCTCCGCCGCCGCCGCTTCCGGGCCGACGAGCCCGCCGACGTCCACGACGCCTCGCCGGTCGCGGAAGACTCCGACGACTACCAGCATTCACGAACCCGCTCCTGACCGCATCGGTGACCCAGGCGGTGTCCAGAGCTCGGCCGAAACGGGTAGAGGGTGACGGTTTGGCCCGGCAAGCCAGGTCCCGCCACGGGGAGCCGCGCGACCGTTGGGATCGGCCTGCTCGCCGCGGAGTTGCTGGCGATGGTGGCCTTCGCGTTCCAGCCGGCTGGTCCGCTCGCCAGCATCGTCGCGGGTGCGCTCGCGGCCACGGGTCTGGGCTGGCTGTCCCGCCGAGGAAATGAACGCCATCACCCAGCTCGTTCCCGAAGACATGGACGTCCCGCAACAGACCTGACCTTGACGTGGCCGGGCCCTCAGTGGCCCTTCAGCGGGGATCGACCTCTCAACGGGATCTGGCCCACAGTTCGGGAACGGCTGTCACTGGCGAGGTTTCCGTGCCCTGATCGCCAGCATGACCGCGGTGGGCGCGCCACCCTCGGCGAACCGTTCCAGCGTCAGGCCCGCGTCAAGGAACGCATGCACCAGCTCAGGCAGCGGGCGGTGGGTCGCGCCGACCTTGTCGCGCAACCCCTGGTCGGTCCAGGACGCCTTGGTCCAGTGGCCGTCGAGGTAGCCAGGGCGGATCACCTCAGCAGGTTCGATTCAAGCTGCGCTCTACGACCCCGTGGACGCGACCCGCTTGACGGTGTCGTCGAGACCGCGGCAGCCGGGCAGCCACTCGCCCGGGGAGTAGACAGTTGACAGGTCGTCTCCGGGCTAACCGAGGGCTAACCGTCATGATCTCCCTGGCGGGACTCTTCCTGACCGGCATCGACGTCTTCTCCGGCATGGCGGTCGGCGCGATCGGCGTGGTCGGCATCGCCGTGCTCGGGTCGGTCACCGTGCTCCCCGCCCTGCTCGCCTGGCTCGGCCGTCGCGTGGACCGAGGCCGGCTCCCGCTGATCGGCCGGCGACGCACGGCCGCGCGCCGCTCGCGGCTGTGGGACGCGCTGGTGCGCCGCGTGGTACGCCGCCCGGCCCTGCTCGGCGGCGCCGCCACCATCGCGCTGCTCGCGCTGGCCGCACCGGCCCTCGGGATGCGGACCGGCGACCCCGGACTCGACGACCTGCCGGCCAGCACCCCGGTCATCCAGAGCCTGCGCCACATCGAGCAGGCCTTCCCCGGCGGCCCGGACCCGGCCAAGGTGGTCGTCACCGGCGACCGCCTCGACCGTCCCGAGGTACGCCAGGCCGTGGGCGCGCTCCGGGCCTACGCCGCCGACAGCGGCGGCGCCCTACATGAGCCGATCACCGCGGTGGCGGCCGCGTCCGGCCGCGTCCTGGTCGTCTCCGTGCCCCTGGCCGGCAGCGGCACCGACCACGCCTCCACCCAGGCGCTGCAGACCCTCCGCGAGCGCGCCCTCCCCACGACCCTCGGCAAGGTCGACGGGATCTCTTATGCGGTCACCGGGCGAACCGCCGACAACCACGACTTCGCCGCGGCCCTGCACACGCGGGCGCCCATCGTCTTCGGGTTCGTGCTCGCGCTGGCGTTCCTGCTGCTGGTGGTGGCGTTCCGGTCGCTGACGATCCCCCTGGTGTCGATCGTGCTGAACCTGCTACTGGCACCTGCCCCGGTGGCTGCGCTGGCTACCCGGTCCGCGGCTCGAGGCACCCGCCCCGGAGCCGATCCGCCCGGAGATGCGCGACCGGGCCGCCTGACAGCCCACCGGGCTCGGCCGCGTCGGCCAGCCGGACGAGGTCGCGGACCTGGCCGTGGCGGTGCTCGGCAACGCCTATCTGACCAGCAAGGTGCTGACTATCGACGGCGGCATGTACCCCCGCTGAGCGCGGGCTGCGCCGGCGTCAGTCGCTGGCCTGGGCCTCCAGGACGCGGCGGGCGATCTCGACCAGGGGGAGCTGGCGGTCCATCGCCGCCTTGCGCATGCGGGTGTAGGCCTGGTCCTCGGTGAGCGCGAACTGTTCCATCAGGCGGCCCTTGGCGCGCTCGATCACCTTCCGGTTGGCGAGCTTGGTCTCCAGGTCCTCGACCGTGTTCTGGAGGTCGCGATGCTCGGCGGAACGGGCCAGCGCGACCTCCACCGCGGCCAGGAGCTGCGCCGGCTGGAACGGTTTGACGAGGTACCCGATGGTGCCGGCGTCGGCCGCCTCCTCGACCAGGTCCTTGTCGGAGAAGGCCGTGAGCACCAGCACCGCGGGACCGCTCTCCTGGGTGATGTGCCTGGCGGCCGCGACCCCGTCCATCTTCGGCATCTTGACGTCCATGACCACCAGGTCAGGGCTCAGATCACGGGCGAGCTGGATCGCCTGCTCCCCGTCGCCGGCCTCGCCCACAACGGTGTGGCCGCCTTCCTCCAGCGTCTCGACGACGTCCACCCGGATCAGGACTTCGTCCTCGGCCACAAGCACTCGGGCCATCTCGCTCCTCTCCCCACGACCAGCACGAGCACGCCAGCACCTCGAACGTCGGTCACGTACCGCGGTGCGCGCGGTTACGGCCTGCTAATCACCGCGGGTGATCGAGGCGCGGCACCGATACATGACCGGCGTTCCAGCAAGGATCGGCAACGCGGGGCCTCCAGTCCAGCCCCGGCCGCCGCCCGGCGCTGGACCCCCAGACTTTACGCCGTCCCCTCGTGTGCCCGCTCGATGGCCGCCACCTCGTCGTGAGGCGCCACGCGCCAGAACGAGCCGGCCGCGCGGTCCCAATTGGTGAGCACGGCGGCGGCGGCGGCCGAGCCGGTCAGCTCGGCGTGGGCGACGATCAGCTCGCGCAGGCGCACCAGCTCCAGGTCGTCGGGGCGGCGCGCCAGCACCAGCTCGCCGTTCAGCCGCTCGGGCACGCGCTCGCCCTCGTCGTAGAGGAACACCTCGCCTCCGGTCATGCCGGCGCCGAGGTTGCGCCCGACCGGTCCGAGCAGCACCACGGTCCCGCCCGTCATGTACTCGCAGCAGTGGTCGCCGGTGCCCTCGACGACGGCCGTGGTGCCGGAGTTGCGGACCGCGAACCGCTCTCCAGCCCGGCCGGCGCAGAACAGCTCGCCGCCGGTGGCGCCGTACAGGACGGTGTTGCCGACCAGCACCGGGTCGCCGGCGTCGTCCGCCGGCGGGCGGATCACCAGTCGGCCACCGCCCATGCCCTTGCCGACGTAGTCGTTGGCCGCGCCCTCCAGGCGCAGCTCGACCCCGGCGGCGAGGAAGGCGCCGAAGCTCTGCCCGGCCGTGCCGGCGAACTCGATGCGGGCGCGCCCGGCCGGCGGCCTGGAGCCGTACCTGGAGGCGATGGCCACGCCGAGGCGGGCGCCGACGGCGCGGTCGGTGTTGGCGATCGGGTAGCGCAGGTGGACCAGGTCGCCTGCCTCCAGGCCGCCGATCGCCTCGGCGGTGACCCGGTCGCCGAGCGCGGAGCGGATCGCGTGGCTGGGGTCGGGGGCGACGAACCGGCGCGGCGCGCCCTCGTCGACGCCGTCGCCGGGGTCCAGCAGCGGTGCCAGGTCGAGCTTGTCGGCCCGAGGATCGCCGACCACCCGCTGCCGCAGCAGGTCGACCCGGCCGATCGCCTCGTCGAGGCTGCGCAGGCCGAGCGACGCCAGCAGCAGCCGCAGCTCCTCGGCCACGAACTCGAGGTAGTGGACCACCATCTCGGGGGTGCCGGTGAACTTGGCGCGCAGGTCCTCACGCTGGGTGGCGATACCGACCGGGCAGTTGTCCTGATGGCAGGTGCGCACCATCAGGCAGCCCTCCGCCAGCAGCGCCGCGGTCCCGAAGCCGTACTCGTCGGCGCCCAGCAGCGCGGCCAGCAGCACGTCGCGGCCGGTCTTGAGGCCGCCGTCGACGCGCACCCGCACCCGCGAGCGCAGCCCGTTGACGCGCAGCGCCTGCTGGGTCTCTGCCAGGCCCAGCTCCCAGGGCGCGCCGGCGTGCTTGATGGAGGACAGCGGGCTGGCGCCGGTGCCGCCATCGGCGCCCGAGATGGTGACCACGTCCGCCAGCGACTTGACCACCCCGGCGGCCACGGTCCCGACGCCAGCCTCGGCGACCAGCTTGACGGTCACGTCGGCGCCTGGGTTGGCCTGCTTCAGGTCGAAGACGAGCTGGGCGAGGTCCTCGATCGAGTAGATGTCGTGGTGCGGCGGCGGCGAGATCAGCGCCACGCCGGGCTGGGTGTGGCGCAGCTTGGCGATGTAGCGGCTGACCTTGTGCCCGGGGAGCTGGCCGCCCTCGCCGGGCTTGGAGCCCTGGGCGATCTTGATCTGGAGCTCGACCGCGGAGGCCAGGTATTCGGGCGTGACCCCGAAGCGGCCGGAGGCCACCTGCTTGATGGCCGAGCCGCGCTCGGTGCCGAGCCGGGCGGGGTCCTCACCGCCCTCGCCGGAGTTGGAGCGGCCGCCGACCCGGTTCAGGGCGACGGCCAGCGACTCGTGCGCCTCCGGCGAGAGCGAGCCGAGGCTCATCGCGGCGGTGGAGAAGCGCCGCAGGATCCCCTCGGCCGGCTCGACCTCGTCCAGCGGCACGGGCGGGCCGGCTGGCTCCATCTCCAGCAGGTCCCGCAGGGCGGCCGGGCGCCGCTCGTTCACCACTTTGGCGAAGTGCTGGTAGCGCTCGAAGGTGCCGCCCTTGACCGCCTGCTGGAGCAGGTGCGCGCCGCGCTTGGACCCCCGCATCTCGGCGTCCTCGCGGACGGTGTGGTGCAGGGCCTGCATGACCTCGGGGTTGGTGGCGTGGTACTCGCCGCCGGGGCGGTGCTTGAACCATCCGGGGTTCTCCAGCCGAGCGGCCTCGGCGCCGGCGGCGGTGTGGCGGGCGAGCACGTCCGCGCCCAGCTCGTCGAAGCCGATGCCGCCGAGCGGCGAGGCGGTACCGGCGAAGCAGGCGCCCACCACCTCGGCGTCGAGCCCGACCGCCTCGAAGATCTGGGCGCCCCGGTAGGAGTCCAGCGTGGAGATGCCCATCTTGGACATGACCTTGAAGACGCCCTCCTCCACGGCGTGGAGGTAGCGGGCCTGCGCCGCCGCGGAGTCGCCGTCCTTGGTCAGGCCGGCGGCGGTGGCCAGGCCGAGGCGCGGGCAGATCGCGCCGGCGCCGTAGCCGAGCAGGGCGGCGGCGTGGTGCGCGTCGACCGGCTCGCAGGTGTCGGCGACCAGGCTGGCCCGGGTCGCCAGGCCGGCGCGGACCAGCCGGTGCTGCACCGCGCCGATCGCCAGCAGTGCCGGCACGGGCGCGCGCCCGGAGCCGTCGCCGCCAGCCTGGTCCCGGACGACCAGCAGGCCGGCGCCGTCCCTGACCGCCGCCTCGGCCTCGTCGCCGAGCCGCCGGCAGGCGGCGCGGAGCCCGGCCGGGCCCTCGTCCACCGGCCAGGTGGCGTCCAGCACGCGGGCCGTGAACGCAAGCACCGCGCCGGGCTCGCCGCCGGCGGCGTGGCCGCTGGCCGGACCGGCCTGCCCCGCTTCGTCGCGGGGCAGGCCGGTCGCGTCGAGGAGCCGCTCGACGCCGTCGGGTGTGAGCAGGAAGGTCTCCAGCTCGACCAGGCGGGCGGCCTCGGGCAGCTCGGCGAGCAGCGCGGCGCGCGGGCCCAGCAGGGTGCGCCTGGACAGCACGTGGCGCTCGCGAAGATGGTCGATCGGCGGGTTGGTGACCTGGGCGAAGCGCTGCCGGAGGAAATGGCTGACCGGCCGCAGGGTGGCGGCCAGCGGGGCCGGCGGCGTGTCGTCGCCCATCGAGGCGGTGGGCTCCTTGCCGCCCGTCGCCATCGGGCGCAGCACCGTCGAGATCAGCTCGCGGGTGAACCCGAAGGCCACCTGCGCGGCGGTCAGGTCCTCCTCCGGAGCCGGCACCGGCTCCCCGGACGAGGCCTCGCGCAGGTGGGCGGCCAGCCACTGGCTCCACGGGCGGCTGGAGGCCAGCGCCCGCTTGATGTCCTCGTCCGTCCGCAGCCCGGCGCCCGGCTCGACGCAGAGCATCTGGCCAGGGCCGAGACGGCCGCGCCGGACGGCGCCGTGCCCAGCCAGGTCGATGGCGCCGACCTCGGAGGCGCACACCACCAGGCCGTCCTCGCAGACCTCGTAGCGCAGCGGCCGCAGGCCGTTGCGGTCCAGCGTGGCGCCCACCACGCGACCGTCGGTGAACACCAGCCCGGCGGGCCCGTCCCAGGGCTCGGTCACGCAGGCGTGGTACCGGTAGAAGTCACGCAGCTCGTCGCTTGCATCCGGGTCGTGCTCGACCGCGGCCGGCACCAGCATGGCCAGCGCGTGGCGAACGTCGCGGCCGCCGCGGACCAGCAGCTCCACCGCGTTGTCGAGCATCGCCGAGTCGGATCCGCCGGGGTCGAGCACCGGCCGCAGCAGCTCCTCCGGGTCGGCTCCGTCCGGGCCGGCCAGCGCGGCGGCGCCGAGGCTCCCCTCACGCGCCCGCATCCAGGCGCGGTTGCCCTCGAGGGTGTTGATCTCGCCGTTGTGGCAGAGGAACCGGAACGGCTGCGCGCGCTCCCACGAGGGCGTGGTGTTGGTCGAGTAGCGCTGGTGGAAGACGGTGAACGGGGCTCGCAGGCGCTCGTCGGCCAGGTCGGCGTAGAAGGCGGCAAGCTGGTCGGCGGCGCAGAGCGCTTTGTAGGTGACGGTTCGGGTCGAGCAGGACGCCAGGTACAGCGGGGCGCCGGCGGTGTGCGCGTCGGTGACGGCACGGCGGCCGGCGCGCAGACATCGCCGCTCGGCCTCCTCGTCGTCGACGCCCGGCGCGCGGAACACCGCCTGCTCGATCGCGGGCATGCTGGCCCTGGCCTGGTCGCCGAGCGCCTCGGGGTCGACCGGGACGGTTCGCCAGCGCTCCAGCTCCAGCCCCTCGGCCGCCAGCGCCCGCTCGATGGCGACCATGGCGGCCTTGGCCTGATCGCGGTCCGCCGGCAGGAACGCCACGGCGAGGCCGAGGCGGCCGTTCCCGCCGCCTGGCGCGGCATAGAACTCCTGGTCGATGGGCAGCAGCAGCCCGGCACCGTCACCGGTGCGGGCATCGGCGGCCACGGCGCCGCGATGGCGCAGCCGCTCCAGGCCGCAGAGCGCGCGCTCCACCATCGCACGGCTCGGTCGACCATGGAGGTCCGCCACGAAGCCGATGCCGCAGGCGTCACGCTCGTGCAGGCGCGCGTCGTAGAGCCGCGCGCGCCGGGCTGGCGGGGGACTCTTGTATGCGGAACGGTCGCCCATACCTCCGCCTCCGATCGCCGGTATTGCGAGCGGACACCGAAGGTCGGGACGGGACGAGACGACGTTGTCTCGGACACACGAAACGGCGCCCGCGAGGCGAGCGCCGTTGCTCTCCGTGAGGTTACGGGCCTGTATCCGGCTCGTCAACATCTCGAGTCCGCCACGCTCCGATAGTCTTGGGCGGTGCGTAACGTGACCCAACCACCGGTGGAGGGGCTCGGCGGCGAGGCCGAGGACCATCTGCACCGCCTCATGGCCGCCTGGCAGCTCATCGCCGACCTGTCATTCGCCGACCTGCTGCTGTTCGTCGAGGCCGGCGCCGAGCGCTTCAGGATCGTGGGACAGATGCGTCCCTATACCGCCCGCACCTTGTACCCGGCCGACCTGGTCGGCGAGGTGGTCGAGGCGGGCTGGCACCCGTTCGTGGAGCGCGCGTGGCGCGAGCAGCGCCGCCTACGCGCGCCGCAGCCGGTGTTCATCGACGCCGAGCCGGTCCGGGTCGAGACCGTGCCGGTGCGCCGGCGCGGCAGCGTGCTGGCGGTGCTCAGCGTCGAGGCGGCCGAGGTGCCGGCGCGGGCGACCGGGCGGCTCGAGGGCGCCTACCTCCAGGCGGCCGACGCCCTGCTCGAGATGGTCTCCAACGGGACCTTTCCCTTCAAAGAGGCGCTGCTGATCGGCTCGCCGCGGGTCGGGGACGGCCTGATCACCCTCGATGCCAGCGGCAGGGTGACCTTCGCCAGCCCCAACGCCACCTCGGCCTTCCGCCGCATGGGCGCCAGCTCGCTGCCGCCGGGCCAGCCGCTCCCCAGCCCGGTGACGCTGCTGGTCGCCGAGGCCATGGCCGGCCGCCGGCCGATCGAGTCGGACGTGGAGGGCGACGGCGCCGTCACCGACGTGCGCGTGATGCCGCTGCTGCGCGGCCTGACCGAGCGCCGGGGCGCGCTGGTGCTGTGCAGGGACGTGACCGAGCTGCGTCGCCGTGAACGGGTCATCTCGCGCCGCGAGGCGACCATCCGCGAGGTCCACCACCGCGTCAAGAACAACCTGCAGACGGTCGCCTCGCTGCTGCGCCTGCAGGCTCGCCGGCTGACCGACCACCCCATGGCGGTGAACGCCCTGGAGGAATCGGTCCGGCGGATCGCCTCGATCGCCCTGGTGCACGAGACCCTCACCGAGGAGCCGACCGGCGCGGTGGACATGGGCGACGTCGCCCGCCGGGTGGTGCGCATGCTGGAGGGGTCGCTCGGCAGCGAGGGCGTGCGCATCGTGGTCGAGGCCGAGTCCATCCGGGTCGGCGCCAACGTGGCCACGCCGCTCTCGGTGGTGCTGAACGAGCTGGTCCAGAACGCGCTGGAGCACGGCCTCGGCAACCGGGAGGGAACCGTCACGGTGCGGCTGCGCGCCGCCGAGGGCGGGGCGCTGGAGCTCGAGGTGATCGACGACGGCGAGGGCCCGCCGAGCGACCCGGTCCCCGAGCCGGTCGCGCGGCCCGGCGGCGGCCTGGGGCTGCGCCTGGTCCGCGCCCTGGTCGAGGAGGAGCTGGGCGGCCGCTTCACGCTCACGCGGGCGGGCGAGCACGGCAGCGTGGCGCGGGCGAGCATCCCGCCCCAGCCGCCGGACCAGCAGCCAGACGCCGAGTTCCCCTGACCCGGACGATCCGTCCGCAGTCACCGAAAAGCCACCCGCCCGGCCCCGCGGGCGCTTGGGTCGCTCATGCGAGCCGGCCAAGACGATGTTAACGTGAACGTCAGTTTTGGGATGGCGACGGCGCCTGCCCGCCATCCTGACCCGCCTCGACGAAACCTGGAGAGATTGGTGCATGCGCCTTGCCACGCCCAGTTCCTCGACGGGCTGGACGCCAGGCGGCAACGCTACCGCGAGCTCCAGCACGAGCTCGACGCGCGGGTGCCGGCACACAACGGAGTGTGAGATGCGAGTCAGGAGGGCTTCCAGGCAGCCCGCCGCGGCCGGGCCCTCTGGCCGGCTCCCGGTCAGTGGACGACCAGGAGGGGGCGTTGCTCGCGGCGGAGGAGGCGGGCGGCGACGGAGCCTCGGAGCATGCAGCGGAGCAGGCCACCCCCGTGGGTGCCGACGACGATCAGGTCGGCGTCGACGTCGGTGGCGACCTCGTCCAGGCGGGAGGCGGGGTCGCCGCTGCCGATCCACAGGTTCCACGACACCCCAAGGGGGTCGAGCATCCGCGCGACCTCCATGCCCACCTCGAACTCGAGGTCCTCGCGCCACTGTTCGAGCAGGCAGCCCCAGCCGGGCATCAGCAGCCCGACGGCCGGCCCGCGGGGCCGCACGTGCACGACGGTGATGCGCGCCTCGGTGACCTGGGCGATCTGGGCAGCCATGCACACGGCGTTGAGGCTCGGCGAGGAGCCGTCAACTCCCACCACGATGTGCCGGAGCCCATCTCCACCACCGCTCGACAACCACAGGAGCGGGTCCGTGGGCATGGATCGCGGCACCGAGCGCCGTGCCATCGCCCAGCCTCCTTCCAACCCCTCGGGATGACCGGCGGGCCGCACCCTAAACGCCGTGCTCCGTAATCGTCGTACGCCACAACGAAGGGCGCAAGCACGACCGCAGATTTCGGGTCAGCGCTCGGCGGGGTGGACGCCGGGGACGTGGCGGGCCGCGAAGTCCAGCAGCAGTCCGGTCTGCCGGATGCGCTCCTCGGTGACCAGCGCCCCGTGGCCCGCGTCGAAGCGGTCGAGCTCGAACCGCTTACCGTACTCCTCGAGGCGCTTGGCGTAGTTGAGCACCTGCTGGAGGGGGCACCGCGTGTCGTTGTCCCCCACCATGATCAACACCGGCGTGCGCACCTGCTCGACATAGGTGATCGGCGAGCGCTCGCGGTACAGGTCCGGCTTCTCCTCCGGGCTGCCGCCGAAGAGGCTGCGGTCGTAGGCCTGCAGGCCCTCCGACTCGTCGGCGTAGGCGGACAGGTAATCGGCGACGGGCACCACCGCGACCGCCACCCGCCAGCCCTCGGGGACCGTGCCGATGGTCTGAAGGGTGATGTAGCCGCCCCAGGAGGCACCGGCGATCATCACCCGGTCGGGGTCGCCGACCTGGCGCTCGACCAGGTCGTCGCGGCCGGCGGTGACGTCCTCGACCTCCGGCCGCCCCGGGTCGCCCTCGAGCGCGTCCTGCCACGCCTTGCCATAGCCGGTGGAGCCCCGGTAGTTGACCAGCGCGACCGCCCAGCCGTGGTCGACCAGCGCCTGGACCTGCGGGCTCCAGGCATCGGCGTCGTGGTGGGTCGGCCCGCCGTGCACCAGCATGACGGTCGGGTGGGGCCCCTGCCCGCTCGGCAGCGCGAGGAAGCCGTGGACCTGGTCGCCGTGCTGGTTGGTGAAGGTCCAGCTCTGGTAGGGCTCCCCGCCCGGGGCCGGCTCGCCCGGCGGGCGCAGCACCGGCTCGGACCGGCCGACGGCGCGCACCTCGGGGGCGGCGGCGCCCGAGGACCAGCGGAACCAGACGTCGCCGGCTGGCCGCACCGACGCGCCGGTGATCGACCCGTCGGGATGGTCGAGCCGCTCCAGGCGCCCGTCGCGCAGGTCGAGCCGGTAGAGCTCGTCGCGGCCGGCGTGGGTGTGGACCAGCAGCAGGGCGCCGCCGTCGGGCCACCAGTCGGCCACCTCGACCTGGCCGGGCAGGTCCACCTCCAGGTCGGTCCGCTCGCCGGCGACCGGGTTCCAGAGGGCCGGCCGGAGCAGGCCGCCGCGCTCGTGCAGCAGCGCCAGCCGCCAGTCACCGGGCACCGGCGAGAAGCGGCTGGCCATCAGGCCGTAGCCCTTGCCGTCCCAGAGGTCCCCGATGGCCTCGCCGCGGTCCAGGTCGAAGGCGCGCAGGGCCGGGTGCAGGTTGTCGCCGTGCTCGGCGTGGTGCACCACCAGCAGGTGCCCGTCACGGCTCACGTCGGCGACGTCCACGGTCTGCTCGTGCCGGTACAGCTCGGTGGTGGGCGCGCCGATGCGCCCGACCCGGACGGAGAAGCCGGTCCGGTCGGCGGTCCCGAGCGCGAGCCGGCCATCGGCGGCCAGGGCCAGCCCGGCGCTCCAGGCCGGCTCGACGTCCGGCGCCAGCGGCGCGACCTCGCCCCCATGGAAGGGCTGGAGCCGCCACACGCCGATCTCGTCGCCCCTGGAATCGTCGAACCACAGCACGCCCTGGCCGTCGGGGGTGGGAGCGCCCATGACCACTCCGGTCGGGTGGTCGGTGACCTGCCGCTGGCTGCCGTCGCGGCGGTCCCAGGCATGGACCTGCCAGGAGCCCGAGCGGTTGGAGGCGTACACCAGCCGCTCGGGATCGCCGACGGCCCAGTGCGGCAAGGTGAGCGACGGGGCGCGGAAGCGGCGCTTCCAGCGTGGCTCGGTCATCTCGGTCATGGGGCGATCCTCTCAACCTGATCGGGGCGTGCGAGCTGGTGCAGGGTGGGCCGTCCGCGGGCGGCCAGCAGGCGCTCGACCATCCTGAGCGCGAGCCAGCCGAGCGCGGCGCCGAGGGTGTTGGCGAGCACGTCGTTCACGTCGGCCCGCCGGATGCCGGGCATCCGGAGCTGGTACAGCTCGATCGCGACCGAGCTGCAGCAGGCCGCCAGCACCACTCTGCCACCCCGGTCGAGCCAGCGCGCCACCAGCGGCAGCAGGCAGCCGGCCGGCAGGAACAGCAGCACGTTGCCACCGACCTCCGCGATGGTGGTGAGGCGGTGCTGGTCGGTCAGGATGGTCGACACCACCGGCGCGAGGGGGACGAGCTGGGCACGGCGGTGGTCTGGCCAGCGCGACAGCTCGTGCGACCACTGGATCGGCAGCAGCGTCATCGCCAGGACGAACGCGACGTAGGCCACGGCCAGGACCTGGAGCGCCGCCGGCACCAGCGGGTCGCCTGCCGGAAGGGCCCTGGGGCGCCTCACTGGGTGTTCCGTCCGGAAACGCGAGCATCGGCGTGCGGGGAAGTGGGCTGCTCGGGCATGGTGCAACCCAGCATACCGGGCTGGACCTGGGACCCGGCCCGGCCCCCGCGAGCGGTCGTTCGGACGAACAGGAGGCCTCCATGCAGCGGGATCGGGACCCTCTGAACGGGGAGGGAGACCGGCTGCTCCACATGATCGGCAATTCACATATCGACCCGGTATGGCTGTGGCGGTGGCCTGAGGGCTATCAAGCGGTCCGAGCGACCTTCTGGTCGGTGATCGAGCGCATGCGCGAGTACCCGGAGCTCCGCTTCACCTGCGATTCGGTCGCGCAGCTCGCCTGGGTCGAGGAGAGCGATCCGGAGCTGTTCGAGGAGATCCGGCGCCGGGTCGCCGAGGGGCGCTGGGAGATCGTCGGCGGCTGGTGGGTCGAGCCCGACTGCAACCTGCCGTGCGGCGAGTCGTTCGCGCGCCAGGGCCTGTACGGGCAGCGCTGGCTGCGGGAGCGCTTCGGCCGCATCGCCACCGTGGGCTGCAACGTCGACCCCTTCGGCCACAACGCCACGCTGCCGCAGATCCTGCGCTCCAGCGGCATGGACACCTACCTGTTCCTGCGGCCGGGCCCGCACGAGCTGCGACTGCCCGGGCCGGCGTTCTGGTGGCGCTCGCCGGACGGGTCGCGGGTGCTCGCCTACCGCATCCCGCACGAGTACCAGACCGTCGGGACCGGCCTGGACGAGCACGTGCGCGCTGCTGTCGCGCAGTTCCCGCCCGACTGGCGGGAGCTGGCCTGCCTCTACGGGGTGGGCAACCACGGCGGCGGCCCGACCCGGGCGAACCTCGACAGCATCCGCCGCATGTCCGAGGCCGGCGAGCCGGCGAGGCTGGAGTACTCGACGGCCAGGCGCTTCTTCGACCGGCTGCTGGAGCGGGGCGAGGACCTGCCGGTGGTCGCCGGGGAGCTGCAGCACCACGCGGTCGGCTGCTACTCCGCGCACGCCGGCGTCAAGCGCTGGAACCGCCGCGCCGAGAACCTGCTGCTGGCGGCCGAGAAATGGACCGCCGTGGCGGCGGTCGTCGCCGGGACGCCGCCGGCCACCGCGGAGCTGTCGCACGCCTGGCGGCAGGTGCTGTTCAACCAGTTCCACGACGTCCTGGCCGGGACCTCCGTCGAGGAGGCGTACGAGGACGCTCGCGACCAGCTCGGCGAGGCCGCCGCCATCGCCGGCCGCGCCGGCAACCGGGCCGTGCAGGCGATCTCGCGGCGCATCGGGATCGAGCCGGCGCCGGGCACGACCCCGGTCGTCGTGTTCAACCCCCACCCCTGGCCAGTGCGCGCGGACCTGGAGGTCGAGGTGGAGGCCGGGCCGTCGGGACCGCCCGCCCGGATGGCCGACGAGCGCGGCCGACCCGTGCCGGTGCAAACCATCCAGCCATCGGCCACCGTCCCCGGCTGGCGCCACCGCCTGGTCTTCCCCGCCGAGCTGCCGCCACTGGGGTATCGGACCTACCGCCTCTATGGGGATCGAGCGGGTGGGGCGCTGCCCGCGGCGGGTCGCGCGGGGGCCGGGGCGGTGCTGGAGTGGGGGCGGCTGCGGGTCCGGGTGGATCCGGGGTCAGGCTGGCTGGCGAGCCTGGTCGAGCTGGACAGGGGCGTGGAGCTGCTGGCGGAGGAGACGGGGCCGCACGCGGTGGTGCTGGCGGACACGACGGACACGTGGAGCCACGGGGCGCTGGCATACGGCGACGAGGTCGGCGCCTTCACCTGCGAGTCGCTGCGCGTCATCGAGGACGGGCCGGTGCGGGCGGTCGCGCGGGTCGTCTCGCGGTACCGCGCCTCGACCCTGACCGAGGACCTGGTGCTCGGCGGGGGCGGGATCCTGGAGGTGCGCGCCACCCTCGACTGGCACGAGCGGCTCGCCCTGCTGAAGCTGCGGGTGGGCACCGCGCTCCAGGACGTGGCGGCCACCTTCGAGATCCCCTACGGGCACCTGGAGCGCCCGCCGGGCGGCGGCGAGGAGCCGGTGGGCGCCTGGGTCGACGTGAGCGGCAGGCTCCCCGACGGGCGGCGCGGCGGTCTGGCGGTGCTCAACGACGGCAAGCACGCCGTCGACGTGCTGGGCGGCCGCATCGGGATGACGGTCGCGCGCAGCCCCGTCACCGCCTGGCACGAGCCCCGTGCGCTCGCCCCTGGCGAGGACTACCGGTACCTGGACCAGGGGGTGCAGCGCTTCACCTACCGGCTGGTCCCGCACGCCGGCGACTGGCGCGCCGCCGCCGTGGTCCGGGCGGCGGCCGAGCTGAACCAGCCTCCGGTCGCCCTGGTCGAGTCGTGCCACCCGGGCCCGTTCGATCAGCGGCGCTCGTTCGTGGCGGTCGAGCCGGCGTCGGTGCTGCTGTCGGTCCTCAAGCACGCCGAGGACCTGGGCGGCGACCTGGTGCTGCGCGCCTACGAGACCGCCGGCAGGCCTGCCGAGCGCGTCACGATCGACCTGCCGCTGCTCGGCCGGCGGATCGTGACCGCCTTCGGCGCCCACCAGATCAGGACCTTCCGGGTGCCCGCCGACCCCGCCGCCCCGGCGGTCGAGACCGACCTGCTCGAGGAGCGAGCGCCGGGTGGGACGAATGCGACCGGCTCCGCAGAGGTCGGCTGAGGGTTTCTCAGCGGCCGGGCCGGTGGGCGCTGCCGAGGACGTGCGGGGCGGTCGGGGAGGGGACCTGGGTCGTAGGGAACCGGAACCGCTGGAGGCGATCGACCACGAAGCCGGCGGTGCCGATGGCGGCCAGCGTGTCGCGGTTGGCATGGCAGCCGCCCGCGATCCGGTGCCAGACGGGATCCAGCAGGCGCTGCACGCGGGCAAGGCCGGGCTCCGGGGCGAGCACGTGCTCGAAGAAGCGCAGCTCCCCGCCAGGCCGGATCACCCGGAACAGCTCCGCCAGGGCAATGGCCTGGTCCGGGACCGAGCACAGCACCAGCGAGGCGACCCCAGCGTCGAAGCCGGGGGCGACCGGGAGGTGGTCGGCGGTGCCGTCCACGACCTCGACGGGCACGGGCGCCCGCTGCGCGGCGGTGGAGGCCAGCGCGCGCAGGTACGGCTCCGGTTCGACCGCCACGACCTGCTCGACGGTGGCCGGGTAGTGCCGGAAGTTCAGGCCGTTGCCGGCGCCGACCTCGATCACCCGGCCACCCAGCCCCTCCAGCAGCGTGCGGCGGTTGTCGGCGACCTCGCGCTCCATCCCGACGCTCATGCGGGCGTAGAGGCGGGCGAAGATCGGGTGGTGCACGGCCTTGCCTCGAGGCTGGCTGCTCACGGGCTTCCCCCGGGTTGCGCGACGCGACTCCCGCAGCCTATCCGGGCGCGGGAGCCGCGTCGCCGGCCGGCTCAGGCCATGGCGACCGCCGTCCCGCCGCGGACCCGCCAGGACGCCCAACCGGTGCCGGAGCGGTAGTAGGTCTCATAGACGTGGTTGTTCGTGCCCCGAGCGTAGACGTTGATGCCGCTGGTGCCGTACACGACCGCCGCCGGCGTGCCGGCGATGCTCACGCCGGTGTGCAACGTCCACGGCTTCCAGCCCGAGCGGTAGTAGATCTCGGCCATCACGTTGGTGGTGGTGCGCGCGAAGATATGAATGTCCGTCCCGTACAGCAGCGCGGTGGGGTCCCCGGCCAGCGTCGCGCCGGTGTGCACCTTCCAGGTCGACCAGCCCGTGCCCGACCGCATGTAGGTCTCGTACAGCCGTCCGTCGGTGCCACGCGCGTACAGGTTGAGCCCGGTGCTGTACCTGATGACCGAGGGGCTCCCCTGGATGGTCAGCGTGCCGCGAGGGGCCCAGTTCGACCAGCCCGAGGTGGTCTTGAAGACCGCCTCGTACAGCCGCTTGTCGACACCCCGCGCGAACACGTGGATCTCGCTGCCGAGCGTCGCCACCGCGGGACCGTCCTGGTCGTCGTTGGCCGCAGGCGGCGGCGGGAGCTGGGCAGAGGCGACGTCCAGATAATCGGTGTCGATGTTGATGGTCGCGCCGCCCCAGGTCTCGTTGTGGTCGCCCTGGTACTGCTTGATCCGTTGGTGGTTCGGCCAGTCGGCGTCGGGGATCACCGGGTCGGACACGGTGGCGACGCCGTCCCAGCGGGCGAACCAGACATAGTCGGGCCGGGCCTGGAGGGCGGTGTTGTCGTAGACGCCGACCAGGTCGCGGATCCCGGAGCTGACGCTCGAGTAGACGCCTGACAGGTAGCTCAGCTCGTGCAGCCGTGTCGACCAGCTGCTCAGGAAGGTGAGCACCGCTTGGCGGCAGGCGGTGTCGGTGGTGGAGTAGGCCTCCATGTCGAAGTAGCTGGTGCTGCCGGCGCCGATCCCCAGCAGGCCCCCGCTGGACACCGCGTCCTCCGCGGCGGCCCGGCCCTGCGCCCCGGCGGTGGCCGGGTCGATCCTGTTCGTGAACCCATCCCGGACGGCGCCCAGACGGTGCCCGCCCCAACGCGAGCCCTGGAGATGCGGTCGATCGGCTCGATCAGGAGCGCCTCGGTCCTACCGAGGAGCTTGGCCGGGCAGGACGGGTCCGCCCCGGGATGACCGAGGTACACCGCGTGGACGTCGAAGCGGACGCAGGCGGAGGGGTTGCGGGCGAGGTCCACCACCGGCCACGAGGTCGGCACCTCGACCTTGTAACCGTGATAGGTCACCTGCTTGGTGGCTTGCGACCGCGCCCGGGCGGAAGTGACCAACCCCGCCACCGCGACCAGCATGCACACCGTGACCAACCATCGAACCGTGCGCCGCCCACGTCCATTGCCCATCATGCCTCCGTTGGCCAAGCCTCGAATCCCACCGCGGGGCCAACGGAGCTGCCCAGGCGGCGCTGCCCTGGCCCGGCTGAGGGGGCGGCCGACTCGCCGCCCCCTCCATTTAGGAGGGCGAAGCAGGCCCCAGGGCGTTACACCTCCGGGCAGGCCGATTTGACACTTTTCCGGCCGCCAGGCAGCCTGCGGCGGGATGATCGGTGCCAGCTTCGATGCCGTCCTCGCCAGCGCCTCCGGTGGCGACGAGCATGCGTTCGCGATTCTCTGGCGTGACCTGCAGCCGGCCCTGCTGCGCTACCTCCGGGTGATCGCGCCGGCCGCCTGCGAGGACCTCGCCTCGGAGACGTGGCTGGAGGTGGCCCGCGGGCTCAGCCGCTTCCAGGGAAACGAGCCGGGCTTCCGCTCATGGGTGTTCACGGTCGCGCGCCACCGCACGGTCGACTTGCGCCGGCGCGAGGCCCGTCACCCCAGCACTCCATTTCCACCTGAAGAGGTCCCCGAGCGGCCGGGGCCGAGCGACGCTGCCGACCCGGTGCTGGAGGCCATCTCCACCAGGGCCGCCCTGGCGCTGATCGCCGAGCTGCCGCCCGACCAGGCCGAGGTGGTGACCCTGCGGGTGGTCGGCGGCCTCGACGTGGCCCAGGTCGCCGAGATCGTGGGCAAGCGCGCGGGCGCCGTGCGGGTGCTCGCGCACCGCGGCCTGCGCCGGCTGGCGGAGCGGCTCGGGGCCGACCTTCCAACCTCGCGGCGGGGCGGGGTAACGAAATGACAGGCGACGACGGTCTGCACGACGAGATGCGCCACCTACGACCGCAACCGGGCTTCCGGTCCGACCCCCTGGCCCTCGACGAGGGCACGGCCGAGCGACTGCTCGCCGGTGGGCTGGACCCTGCCGACGCGCCCCCTGCGTACATGCGTACGGCAATGGTCCTCGAGGCGATCGCCGCCCCGCCCAGCTCGGACGAGCTGGCGGACGAGGCGGCGGCGGTTGCCACTCTCACGGCGGTGACGCGCTCGTCCCCCCATCGAGCATCCCGTCGGAGGCCAACCGTGTTAACGAAGCTTCTGAGCGCCAAGATGGCCGCCGCTGCGGCGATCGCCGCGCTGTCGGTGGCCGGCGTCGCTGGCGCCGCCACCGGTACCCTGCCCGCCCCCGCGCAGCGGGTCGCGCACCAGGTCCTGGGTGCCGCCGGCGTCCCCGCGCCGGACGCTCACGCCAGCGACACCCACGGCTCCAGCCAAGCCGATCACAGCCCGACCGGTCCGGACGCCACTGGCGCCGCCAAGGCCGGCCTCTGCCGCGCCTGGCAGGCTGGTCAGGGAGCCGACCACGGCAAGAAGGCCGACGCCACCGCCTTCAAGGCCCTCGCGGAGGCCGCCGGCGGGAGCGACAAGATCGCCGACTACTGCAAGGACGTCACCACGGCGCAGAAGAGCGACGCGGCCAGCAACGCGACGCCCTCCAGCACCGTCCCCGCGCAGGCCCAGACGCACGACACCACCGACCACGGTGCCGGCAGCGGCCAGGGCTCGGGTGCCGGCCAGGGCCAGGGCGGCACCCCGTCCTCGACCACGCCGCCTGATCCGACCACGCCGGATCCACACAACTGATTCGCTGAAGCAGTCACGGCTCGCGGCCAGGCTGTCCAGGGAGAGGGCAGCCTGGCCGCGTCCACGTCCTCGCCACGAGCCGCCGGCTCGCGGGCCGGACGTTATCGAATCGTTGAGGTCGGGACGTTCGCGTTTGAAACGGAGCGTGCCGATCTTGCGCTCTTTCCTGGTGAGCCGACACGGACGTCGACACACTGGCAAGGAGCGATCCGTGGGACAGATGACGGTGCCTGGACCAGGGGCGACGAGCAGGCACGCTCGGCTGCCCACCGCCCTCCCCGCGCTGCTGCTGCTGGTCGCGGTGCTCGCCGTGGCGGTGCCCGCCGGCGCGGACGACGCGCCGGAGGCGCTCAGCTCGCGCCGGCTCTTCGACCAGTCGAGGCCCGGGGTCCAGCTCATCACCGTGGCCTTCTCGGCCGGCCTGGTCGTTCCCGAGGCGACCGTCACCGAGCCCAACGGCCGCGCCCTGGAGGCGATCGTCGCCGGCAGGATCCGGCGGGGCGAGATCCCGGCGACCCAGGCGGCAGCGAGCGGCGCGATCATCGACGAGATGGCCCGCGACCCGTTTCGCTGGATCACCGCGTCGAGCAGGGTGCACCGGACCAACGTCAAGCTGACGGCGACCGGGTCGGGGTTCTCGATCACCCCCGACGGCTATATCGTCACCAACGCGCACGTGGTCGCCCCCAAGGACGACGACATCAAGGCGGCGTTCCTCGCCAAAGACATCCGCGACGAGGGCGACAACTTCATCGCCGACGTCCGCCAGGACGGGCTCAGCGAGCGCCAGGCCACCAGGTTCCTCAACGCGCTGGTGAAGTGGGCGACCAGGAACGCCAAGCTTGCCAACTACAAGCGCACGATCTCCGTGGTGGGCTCCACCGGCAGCGGCGCGAGCAGCTCCTCGAAACGACGCGTCGCCAAGCTGATCGACGCCGGCGAGGAGTTCCCCGGCAAGGACGTGGCCATCGTCAAGGTCAAGGCGCGCAACATGGCCACAGTGCAGCTCGGTGACGACACCGCGCTCAGCACCGGCGACCGCCTGTTCGTGCTCGGCTTTCCGGGGGCGGCCACCTTCAACCCGGTGCTCTCCAAGGCCAGCCAGCAGGAGCCGACCCTCACCCAGGGGGTGCTCAGCGCCAAGAAGCAGGTCAACGGCGGCTACACGGTCTTGCAGACCGACGCCGGCATGACCCACGGCAACAGCGGCGGCCCGGTCTTCGACGAGCAGGGCAGGGTGGTCGGGGTCGCCACCCTCGGATCGGTCGACCCCAACACCGGCCGTGAGATCTCCGGCCTGAACTTCGCCGTCCCGGCCTCGATCGTGAACGAGCTGCTCCACCACGCCAGCGTCACCGCTTCGGAGGGCCCCGCCGGCAGCGCCTACCGCGAGGCGCTCGACGCCTACGACAAGCAGTGGTACAAGCGCAGCCTCCCGCTCCTCCAGCGGGTGAAGGCGCTCGACCCCGGCCATCCGCTGGCCAGCAAGCTGATCAAGGATGCCCAGACCGCCATCCGGCAGGGTCGGGACCGCACCCCAAGGGAGATCCTCGGGCTGCCCATCCTGGTGGTCGCCGGCCTGGCCGGCGCCGTGGTGCTCGCCGCGCTCTGCCTGTGCCTGCTGGCGGTGCGGTCGCGCCGCCGCCGCCGGCGGCGCCAGCGGCGGCGCGAGCAGCGGGCCGCGCCTCCGTTCGAGCCGTGGTCAGCGCCGGCACCCGTGCCGACGGCCACCGCCAACGACTGGAACGCCCAGCCCGGAGCGACCCAGCCGTACGCCGTCGGGACGCCCGGGGACCAGGGGGGCGACTGGTGGCGGGACGTGCGGCCCCGGCCGCCCGTGGCGCCCGCCACCCCGCCGGCCGAGGAGCCGTCCGACTATGGTTACGGCGGCAACGGCACCGGAGCCACCCCACCTGTGCTTCCCCGCCCCGCCCGCGCCGGCGTCCAGTCGTGGTGGACCACCGACGGAGCCGAGACCACCGAGCTTCCGGCAGCCACCGGCGCCCAGCCGGCCGACGCCCCCAAGCGGTCCCAGTCCACTGCCGAGCCCATGGTCTGCTCGAACTGCGGCCGCAACAACCACCCGTCCCTCCACTACTGCGAGCAGTGCTGGACGGTCCTGAGCTGAGATCGCGGCGTCACGCAACGCAAAGCGGGTGGAAGGGCCAGCGCTTCAGCCCTTCCACCCGCTTTTGCGACTGCTACGGAGTGGGGTCGGCGAAGGTGCCGCCGAAGATGTCGGAGTTCCCGAAGGTCGCCGGGCAGACCTGCTGCACTGCGGGCGCGACGGGATCGGCTTCCTGCGTCTTGTTCAACTCGTGGACGGCAGCCTCCTCGCCGCGCGGCTCCTCAGGGTCGGCGACCGGAGCGCCGATCCCCACCGCCTGGTCGTGGAGCGCCTGGCGATAGGTGTTGATGTCGGTGCAGACGGCGGCGTTGCGGACGTCGTTCCAGACCGCGGCGCCGTAGGTTCGGGTGGCCGCGGCGTAGACGTAGTCGCCGAGGAACTCGGCCGCCAGGTTGTTCTGGCTGCTGCCCCTCGGATCGCCGCCGGGGCTCCGGTGGACCTCGGTGAAGGCTCCGACGGTGCCGTTGGCGGCGACGTCGGCGTGCTTCACCACCCCGACCAGGTTCCGCGGCGAGGTGGTGTCGTTGCGGAACGGCGTGGTGTAGGCGTTGTAGACCACCCACGCGTCGGTCCCGTTCGGCGAGATCGCCGGGGCGGCGTAGTAGCCCCGGTCGCCAGCCGTCTGGATCGCCCTCGGAGCGGTCCAGGTGGCGCCCCCGTTGGTGGACGAGGCGAACAGCACCTGCTCGTGGTTCAGGCCGGCGCGACCGTCCGCCCAGGAGTTGATGATCTGGTTGGTGGCGTCGGCCCCGGTCGGCGCGCCGTTGGCGATGTCGACGCTCGGGTCGGGCCCGAGGTCGTCGCGCGCGCCGCCGATCCCGTCCTCGACGCAACGCCCGATCGCCGGCTCGAAGCCGGTGCACAAGTCGGTCGCCGGGAAGATCGGCTTCGCCTGCGTCCAGTGGGCACCGCCGTCCGTGGACGTGGCCATGAGCTGCTGGCCGACGCCGGGGAGCCCGTTGCCGAACTGGAACGCGAACACGTAGGCGACGCCGTGGCTGTCGGTCCTGATCGTGCAGCCGGACCGGCCGAAGCCGTTCTTGCTGCTGGTGTTGTTGGTCGCCGGGGTGATCTGGTGGTTGGTCCAGGTGTCACCGCCGTTGGTCGAGGTCGCCACGATCAGCGGCTGCGACACCCCCGGCGGGCTCCGGAAGGCGCCGTAGCAGATGTAGGCGTTGCCGAAGAACGGGCTCGACGAGGCGTTGTCGGCCCACACCTGCTCCTTGTCGGAGAACAGCGCGGAGTTCTGCTTGCTCACGATGACCGGTGCCCGCCAGTTGGCCTGGTTGGAGACGATCGACTGCGTCAGCCCGGTGGAGGCGGGCCCGTCGATCCGGGACACCGCGACCGCCTCGAACCCCTTGAAGGTCTGCCGCCCGGGGAAGTTCGAGGTCAGGTTCGCGTAGTAGAGGCGGGACCCGTTGGCCCACGAGAAGCTGCCGTTCCGGAACACCGGACCGAACGCCACCGCGGGGTCGCCGTCGGAGACCAGTCCGGCCTCGAAGTAGCCGGGCAGCGTCCCGATCGGGCCGACCTGCGGAGCGCACGGGGGGTCGGTGTCGCCGACCGCGCCGACGCAGTTGCGCGCGCTGAAGCCGGTGTAGGTCGGCTGGAGCCACGAGTCGCCGTTGTTGAACGAGAACGAGATGCCCGAGACCCCGACGCCGTCGGTGAAGGGGCAGGTGTTGTCCGTGCCCGCGTTGCAGGCCTCGAGATCGATGTTGTCGTTCGCACCCGCCGCCAGGACGCTCGGATGGTCGGCGTCGATCGCGACGGCCGGCTCGTTCTGTTTGTTGGGCGAGAATGGCGACACCGGGCTGCCCACCGTGACCCGTGTGTCGGCGTTGAACGCCAGGGCGCTCCCACCCTGCACTGCGACCACCGCTACCACCGCAAGGATGAGCAGAGCCCGCACTGGCTTCCGCATACCTCCTCCTTTCGGCCAGAGGCGGCGAGGCCGTGCGCATGCCAGCCAAGACCGCGCCTCCGGTCTACCTATAAGGGCGTCGGGGGTGGCTTGCGCGTTACATGACTGTTGGCTCGCATCCGGGCCGGCCGCGGTCCGCTGAGCCGCCGCCAGCGGCGTCCACGAGTGCTCCGCTCCTCGGGCGCGCCCGTGCGTTGACCCGACAGGGGCCGCCCCAAGAACGCCGGGCGCTGCCGTCCGGCGCTCTGGGGGACGAGGCGGCCCCTCCCTCTGACCAGGCGCTACGCCGATACGTGACCGGCTCCCTGCTCGCCCTCCAGCCTGCTGGTCTCGATCAGGAAGTTGATGGTGTAGGCCCCCTCGGTCCACTGATCTTCGGGACCCGCCGGCAGCATCGATGGGATGCGGCTGCGGTAGGAGTGCTCGCCGCGGCCCCAGTTGTCAAGGCCGAGCCAACGCTCGCAGACCACGCCGCCGGACTCGGCGCTGGCGCCCGCCCCGGCCACCGTCACGGTGAGCGGCTTGTTCGGGGAGAGCGCCAGCTCGAAACGCTCCTCGATGTCGAAGGTCTTGCCGTCGGACACCTCGAGAGGGCTGTCCGGCGGCCACTGGACGTGCTGGCCGTTGACGGCGAGGCCCAACGACAGTCGGCCCCCCAAAGCGTCGGCGTCCTCGACGGTGGCGTGGGTGAAGCGCACCACCACCTTGGTGTCGCGCTCCGGGGCGATCGCGGTGACGCCGAGCTGGCCGAGGGTCCCCGGCTCCGCCGGCGGCAGCGCCACCAGCGAGCCCTGCGCCGACCGGTAGGCCGCCGTGAGCTCGTAGCTGCCCTGCATGGTGCCGAAGCTCACCACCGCCTTGAACAGCGCCCGCTCGGCCCCGGGCTCCAGCGGCGTCGGGTCCCCGTCGCCGCCCAGCAGGTGGTCGAGCCGCTCCCCCGACGGGCCGCGCACGGCCACGCACAGCTCCGAGAGCCGCGCGGGATGGTCGCCGTAGTTCCTGACGGTGTACTGGGCGACGAAATGGCGGCCGAGCGTCGGCGTCCAGGAGTTGACCCAGATCCCACGAGAGACGGCGAGGTCCTGGTAGGGCGGCCGCTCGGGGACGTAGTCCTGCACGAAGCAGCCACGCCAGCGCTCACCGGCCACGCTCGACTCCAGGTAGGGGCTGCTCTCGTCGAGCGAGAGCACCACCTCCTGGTCGAGCCGGTCGGGGTCGTAGACGTGGATGCGCATGGTGCCGGCCACGTCGTCGGCGTCGTAGGCGTGCGCGACCACCTGGTGGTTGGCGCCGAGGTCATCGAGCGTGGACGCGGCCACCAGGCCGAGCACCACCGGCCTGCCGGCGTCGATGGCGCGCCGCAGCCGCGGGAGCTGCTGCTGCCTGGTGCGGGCGATCACGCCCGCGTCGGCCCAGGTCGCCTGGTCGGCGGCCAGCGTCCAGATCACGAACTGGCGAGCCGTCCAGGTGGCGAAGCTGTCGAACAACCGCTTGTAGAGGTAGTCGGAGAGCCGCGAGCCGTCGTGCGGCACGCCGACGCTCTCGAAGTCCTCGGCCTGGTGAGTCGGGACCGGCAGCCCCGCGTACCAGTAGTCGAGCGCGGCGTACGCCATCCCGCCTCCGCGACCCCTGGTCGGGACCTCGCCGAAGCCGGGCACGATGACCTGCTTGCCGGCGAAGTCGTTACGGAAATGGAACCCATGTCTCGATGGGATGAACCCAGTTGTCGGCACCAGCCCCCCCTTAGAGCGACGCCTCCAAGGCCCCGGCAGCGAACGACGCGCTGTCGGGTGCCGCGCCGGGGATCGTCGTCGGTGACGCAAGTGCGACGCAATAGCCAAAAGCGCCTGGTAAGAAAGCATGTAGTCAAGGGAGCGCTCCGCCCGTCCCCCATCAGGGCCTCAGCATTCACCCGATCGGGGCGGTCCGGACGACCGACGGCGGGCGGTCCGGAACGCTGCGAGCTTGATCCACAATGACCAGCCTTGACCGGGCAAGGCCGATACCGACCAAGTCAGCTCCGCCTGCTCCGTCTTGAATCAACCATAGATGGCCCAAATGACTCTCCGGCTATCTTTAGGGTTTTTTCAATGATCGACGCGGCCACGAGCTGATCTACCGACCGCTGCCAAGGCCCGGCCGGTCAGGCCGGGGCCTTGTGCGTGCCCGGGCCCCCGTGGCCGCTCAGGCGTCGGGGAGGGCGGCCTGCACCGGGGTGACCGTCCCGTTCAGCACCAGCAGGCCGCGGCCGGGCGGCCCGGCGGCCAGGTTCCGGGGCAGGCGCGCGCCGAGCAGGTCCCCGTCGCCGGGGGACCGCGGCGAGATCAGCAGGCCGCTGCGCGAGCGGCGCAGGTCGACCACGAAGCCGCGGCACTGCGACCCGAGGTCGTCGGTGGTCCCGGCCGCCACCACCGCCTGATCGGCGTCGCGGGCGCTGCGCGCCAGGCCCTCGAGCCGGTCCCCCATGCTGGTGTCCAGCAGCAGCTCGGCGTCGTCCACCAGCACCACGTGGCGGTCCAGGCCGTCGAGCAGCTTGTCGAGCAGCTCGACGTCCTTGCTCTCGGTGCCGAGCACCCCGAGCACCCCCTCCAGGGTGGCCAGCGCACGCAGCGGTGAGCGGCGGGGCGTGACCAGCGCCACCGGCACGCCGCGGGCGGCCAGCCAGCGGGTCATGGTTTCCAGTGCCGTGGAGCGGCCCGAGCCCGGCGGGCCGGCGATCACGAAGCCGGGGCTGGTCTGCGACAGGTCGACCCCGACCGGGCCGAGCGCGTCGCCGCCGGCGCCGATCAGCGCCCACAGCGGTGACGGCGGCACCAGGTCGGGATCCAGGCGCAGGGCCTCGGCGGCGGTCACGCGCGGCGGCAGCGCGTCCACGCGCAGTGGGCGCAGCGAGCGCGGCACGGCCCGGTGGCGCTCCGCGGCCGCGCGGCCGATGGCGTCCACCAGGCCGATACGGAGCGGGGCAACCTCGCCGTCGCCGCCGCGGCCCGCCTCCACCGGCGCCAGGTCGCCGACGGCGACCACCTCGCCGATCGGTGGCAGCCAGGGACTGCGCTGCGAGGCCAGGCCGAGGCGCCGCGACGCCTGGCGGATCGCGCCGACCAGCACGGACAGGTCGGTCCTGGCGTCGTCGCCGCCGCCGGCGACGGCGGCGCGCGGGGCGGGTCGGCCGAGGTCAGCCCAGCCGACCCTGGCGACCGCCGGCGCGGCGGCGACCGTGCTGGCGCCCGGCCGGCGGCCCCCGACGCGCGCCGCCTGCACGGCCGTCAGCGACGACGCGCCCGAGCGCACATAGCAGCGGCCAGGGGTGGACTTGGCGATGCCGGCGGCGTCGGGGGCGTCGATCACGTCGCTGGACTCGCTGGCGTCGGTGACCCGCAGGGCGATCCGCAGGTTGGTGTTGGCGCGGATGTCGGCGCTCACCACACCCGCCGGCCGCTGGGTGGCCAGCACCAGGTGCACGCCGAGGGAGCGCCCGCGATGGGCGATGCCGACCAGCCCGGTGACGAACTCCGGCAGCTCGGCCACCAGCGAGGCGAACTCGTCGATGATCAGCACCAGCCGCGGCAGCGGCTCCAGGCCGGGCTGGCGAGGGCGCTCGTCCCAGTAGTCCTCGATGTCCTTGGCGCCGGCGTGGAGCAGCAGCTCCTCGCGGCGCTTCAGCTCGGCCGACAGCGACGCCAGCGCCCGCTGCGTCAGGTGGCCGTCCAGGTGGGAGACCATGCCGACGGTGTGCGGCAGGCGCGCGCAGTCCTTGAAGGCGCTGCCGCCCTTGTAGTCGATCAGGACGAAGGTCATGGCGTCCGGCCGGTTGGCCACCGCCAGCGCGGCGATCAGCGTCTGGAGCAGCTCGGACTTGCCGGCGCCGGTGGTGCCGGCGACCAGCGCGTGCGGGCCGTCGCGGCGCAGGTCCAGCTCGAAGGGGCCGTCGGCGGCATAGCCGAGCGGCACCTCGGTGGTGCGGCCGCCGCGCGTCCAGGCGCGCTCGATCAGCTCGGGCTCCGGGTCAGGCATGCCGAGCAGGTCCAGCAGGCGGGCGCTGTCCGGCAGCATCCCGGCGGCGTCACGGCCGAGGTCGCGGATCGGCGCCAGCGCCCTGGCCACCCGCTCGCACCAGGCCGTGCTCACCTGGTCCCCGAGGACCGCGCCGATCGGGTCCAGCCCGCCGCTGCGCAGCCGCAGCCTGGCCGGCTCGTCCCACAGCCAGGTCGCCACCGTGCGGCACTCCTCCGGCAGCAGCCGCTCGTCGTCGTCCACGCAGATCGCGTGCACGCCGACCCGCGGCCCCTCGCCGAGGATCTGCGCCATGCCGGGCATCCGCCGCAGCGCCCGCACGCCGTCCAGCACCACCAGCACGCGCGGGCGCTCGGTGAGGGGGGGCGGGTCCGCCTGGAAGGAGCTCCGCTCGGCACCGCGCGAGAAGACCTCGTCGAGCAGCTCGCTGACGCGGCGTGAGATGGTCTCGGCGTCGGTGCCAAGCAGCGCGACACAGTCCTGCCCGTCGCGCGGCTGGGCGTGCGGCAGCCAGCGCACCCACTCCCAGACCTCGGTGGTGGCCAGTCCCGGCGCCAGCACCACGACCTGGAGGTCGCGCGGGCTGTGCAGGATGGCGGCCTGGGCGACCAGCCAGCGGGCGAGCCCGCGCGCGGCGGCGCGGTCGCCGGCCACGCCGACCACCCCGAGCGCCTGCAGGTCCAGCGGCACCGGCACGTGCCTGGCGGCCGGCGGCGCGCCCCCCTCCTCCTCGGTGGCGGGCGGGCCGCCGCGATCGCGCGCCAGCTCGATGGCGGCCGGCAGGTCGGCCGTGCCGACCCGGAGCTGGAGCACGTCGTGATCGTCGGCGCGGCGCTCCCAGAGCCGCCGGCGCGGGCCGGTGGCCACCAGCAGCAGGGTCGCCGGGTCGGGAAAGGCCTCACGCCGCTCGACCTCGTCGAGCGCCCGCAGCCGCTCCAGTTCGGCGGCATGCCCGCGCCTGGCCTTCTCGTACTCGCGCATGGCGGCGCGGTGGCGCTTGCGGCCGGTGCGCTTGTCGCTCCAGGCGCCGGCGCCCATGGTGAGCGGGCCGAGCAGCGCCATCGCCAGGTAGAGGACCTGGTGGAGCATGACCGCCATGCCGGCGCCGAACAGGGCCGGCAGCAGCATGGTGAGGACGCCGAGCCGCGGGCCGTCGCCCCTGACCGGCTCGCTCGGCACCACCAGGCGGCGGGGGCGTCGTGGCGGCAGCAGCCGCGGCGGCCGGTTGTAGGCCAGGCCGCCGTCGCCGCTGGGGACCAGCGAGGCGTCGGCCTCCTCAGGGAGGTGCAGGGCGAGCAGGCTGTCGCCGAGCGCCAGCACCCCGCCGTAGGGCCAGGCGGCCGGTCCGCCGAGGGTCTCGCCGTCCAGCGCCAGGCTGACCTCGGACGCCGCCTCGACGCTGGGGCCGTCGGGGGCGACCGACACGACCGCGGCGCCCGGCGGCACTGACGGGTCCTCCACGGTCACGGCGCAGCGGGGGTGGCTGCCGATCTCGAAGCGGCCGAGTCCGAGCCGGTGGACCGAGCCGGCGGCAGGGCCGCCGACGACCCGCACCTCGGCCACCCCGCCGGGCTGGGCGAGACTGGTCGCCTGCGCGTAGCGCGGGGACAGCGACACCACCATGCCGTCGCGCAGCACGCGGGCGGCCGGCAGCTCGGCGGCGAGCGGCCCGCCGTCGACCCACAGGGTCGTGGCGCGCTCCCCGCCCGCCTGCCGGGGCCCGGCAGGTGGCGGCCCGGGCGCCAGCAGCGACGCGGCGGCCTCCTGGGTGAAGCGCGGGTGGCGGATGACGATCGCGAGCTGCTGGTCGCCGGCCCGCTGGTCAGCGGCGTCGAGGCCTGCCGGGTCGCGGGCGCCCGCGGCGCCGCCGGCGGCCGCGCCGCCGGACCCGCGCGGCGCCAGCGTGTCCTCGATCGCCCGGGCCACCTCGCGCACGGTCGCGGTGCCATCGATTGAGACCAGGACGTCGGCACGGGCCCCGCTGGCCGCGTCGAGCACGGTGAGGCTGCACGAATACGAGATAACGCTCATTTCCGAAGTGCTCCGATCGGCGGGGAGAGCCATTCTAGGGCTCCTGTCCCGCCGTGGGGGAGCGAGCTCCCCCCACATGGATCGAGGTCCACGGGTACGAAGCGAACTCCGCATGGCGCTCATCATCACGTGTCCGGAACGAAGACCCTCCAGGTGACCGAACGCAGCCGTGGCCCCGTCGAGCGCAGGAACGGGATCACACGGACGGCGGCTACGACCCTGGGAGGTCTCCGCGGGCCAGGGCCAGCGCCTCCGGGTGGTAGACGTAGTTCGGCCGCAGGTCGGCCTGGTGGTAGTAGCGGTGGAACACCGGCGTGGTGGAGCCGCTGACCGGCGGGACGATCCAGCTCCAGTCGGCGGGGCAGAGGCGGCCCGCCTGCTCCTCGCGCCGCAGGTGGGCGAGGAAGCGGTGGGACTCGGTGTGGTGGTCGGTGATGGTGATCCCCACCCGCTCGAAGGAGTGGAGCACGGCGACGTTCAGCTCCACCAGCGCCAGGTCGCGCCAGAGCGTCCGCTCGCTGCTGGTGTCCAGGCCCATCCGCTCGGCGATCACCGGGAGCTGGTCATAGCGCCCGGTGTCGCCCAGGTTGCGGGCGCCGATCTCGGTGCCCATGTACCAGCCGTTGAACGGGGCCGCCCGGTAGCAGATCCCGCCGATCTCCAGGCACATGTTCGAGATCGCCGGCACCGCGAACCAGCGCAGGTCCAGCCCGGCGAACCAGTCGAAGCGCGGGTGGCTGAGCGGCACCTGGTGGACCACGTCGGCCGGCAGCTCGTACAGCCTCGGCGCCTGCCCGGGGGCCTGCACGACCAGCGGGAGCACGTCGAAGCGGCCGCCGCCACCGGCCCAGCCGAGCCGGCGAACCCGCTCGGTGAAGGCGAGGTTGCGGGGATCGCCGATCACCCCGCTCCCCACCTGATAGCCGGCGTAGCGCGTGAGCTGCTCGTTCCAGATCCTGGGCCCGGGACGGTGCGGAGCGCTCGGGTGGAACACGGTCAGCGTCGGGCGGATCCGCCCGGCGGTGATGGTCTCGCGCAGGTGGGCGACGCACTCGCTGGCGATCTCGTCGGCGCCGCTCACCCCGCGGCGGTCGCGCACCCGCAGGCTGCGCCAGTACAGCCGGCCGATGCAGCGGCTGTTGTTGCGCCAGGCCACGCGAGCGCCATGGACCAGCTCCCTGGTCGTGTGCCAGTAGGTCCCGAAGCGCTCGATGTGGGCCCGCACCTGGCGCAGCCGGACCTCCACCGGTCCGGCCTGCGGGTTCTCCTGGTGGTACAGGCGGATGAACCGCTCCGCCTCGGCTGGGTCGACCCGCTCGCCGCCTGGCGGCGATGCAGGCTGCTGACGTCGTGAGCCAACATCTGAAAGGGAGTGAACCGGACAGGCACTCGCCGGAGCGCCGTCGAACACGGCATTGGTCGACACCACAGCCCCCCCAGGCCGAACCATGATCTCGTGGGCAGGTTCCCTTCGAAATGGCGCGCCATCCTGGCATAGGTGGCATCTGCAAGCAGGACTCGCGTATTATAAGCTAATCCCTCGAATAGGGGAAGACTCACAGTAGGAGCAGTTCCGACTCGAGCGCCGAACAGCTCAGACGGTTGCAGATGGCGCGCTCAGAGCACGATCCAGTCGGTCACCAGCGCCGTGCCTTCCTCGACACCGCCGAGCTGACATCGCAGCGAGCTGAGCCCGGACGGCACGTCCTCGGCCCGGAACCGGCCGAGCTCGTCAGCCTCGACCGCGACCATGCCTCCCTGCTGGTGCCGGACGGTGACCAGGGCCCGCTGCGCGGGGACGAGCTGACCGATCAGGCGCCGGTGGGAACCCAGCACGGTGACCTCGACTCCGACCGTCAGCTCTGGCGCCTCGAAGGTGAGCTGCCGGGGAGCGTCCGGGCCGCGCACCACCCCGGCCGCCGCGGGCTCGGATGACGAGTCATACGTGAGCGCCGCGAGCGCCGCGTCGATGGTCCTCCACGCGAAGCTGTCGCGGCCGCTCTGGAGGACCTCCGGCGGCACCGGATCGGCCGCTCCGACCACCTCGGCCAGCACCCGCCAGAGCCGCTGGTGCTCCTCGCCGCCTGGGCCCTGGTCCGGGCTCGGGCTGCCGTGGTCGTGGGACACGTTGCTCGTCTCCTGTCAACTGGTTTTCTTGGAGAGCCGCTCATTCTGCGAGAGATACGTCTGATCCCAGTTTGCGCCGAAGTTGCTCCAGGCAGCGCGCCCGGGTCGGGCCGATACTACCGATCGGCATGCCGAAGGCTTCGGAAACCTGGTCGTAGCTCAGCGCCGGGTAGGCGAACAGCAGCGCGCGCAGCAACTCCTGGCACCGCTCGCCGAGCTGCCGGAACGATCGCCAGACCAGCCTCGCCCGCTCGTTCTCCAGAACCTGTGACTCGGGTGAGCGCGGCGTGGGCCTTCCGCGCTCGAACCTGCGGTCATCGTCGACCACGATCTCGCGATTGCCCGCCCGCAGCAGGCGCAGGCACTCCCGCCGTGCCGTGGTCACCAGCCACGCGCCCACCCGGGTGGGATCCTTCAGGCGCCCGAGGTGCTCCACCAGCCGCAGCCAGGTGACCTGCACCACGTCCGCCGCGTCAGCCCTGCCCAGCCCGTACGAACCCGCGATCGACCAGACCAGCCCGCTGAAGTGCTCGATGAGCCGCTCCCAGGCGCGGTCCTCGCCGCTGGCCGCCGCCGCAACCAGCGAGCCGAGCTCCTCGGCTTCCATGGCCGTCAGCGGTCGTCCAGACAGGGCAGCAGGACCGGCCCCACAGTGGCCAGCCGATCGGCTCGCGCCTTGGCGAGCAGCGCCTTCGCCGCCCGCCGGCCGTTCTCGCCCTCGCTCGACATGCGGCCGGCGATCAGGCCGGCGACCAGCGGAGTCGAGAAGGACGTGCCGCTCCAGCGCGCCATGCCCTCGAAATGGCGCACCTGGTTCACGTACGGCGGCTCCTTGCAGGTGAAGTCGCCGGTCGCGAAGGCGTTGACGAGGCCTTCCCCCGGCGCGTAGACGTCGACCCAGCCCCCGTAGTCGCTGAAGAACGCGCGGTTGCGCCAGTTGGCGTCGAGCGCCCCGACCGACACGACCCGCTCGAAAGCGGCGGGCCAGAACGGGCGGCGGTCGCTGCTGTTGCCCGCGGCGGCGACCAGCACGACGCCCTTGTGGAACGGGAACCGCGCCCTCCAGAAGGCCTCGAAGGCCAGCAGCGGGACGTCGTACCGGGTCGAGGTGCCGGCCGACAGGCTGATCACGTCGGCACCGGCGGCCAGCGCGGTCTCCATCTCCTTGACGAAGTCGATCTCCAGAGTGGCGCCCGCGAACACGAACGCGGCCCGCACGAACACCTCCGTCGCCGGTGCCATGCACCGCGCCACCCCGGCGATGAAGGTCCCGTGGCCGGTGTAGGACTCGATCTGGCCGTTGACGACCGGATCGAGGTCGCCGGTCACCCCGCCGAGCCAGCTGTGGTCCGTCGCCGCGCCGTCGACCAGCCCGGTGTCCAGCACGTGCAAGAGCACTCTGGCGCCATTCCCGCCGGACGGGCAGACGCCCGGGTCGGGGATCGCGGCGGGGTCGACCTCCTCGGGCTCGGTGGCGGGGCAGCCGGTCACCGGCGTGATCGACAGCACGTGGTTGGGGGTGGCGACGCCGACGCCGAGCTCCGCGTCGATCGCCTCCAGCGCTCGGATGACGTCGTCGAAGGCCGTCCCGTCGAGCGTGAGCCGGACCACCCCGTTGGTTGCGCCGGGAAGCCGGAGGTCCGGACGCCTCCGCGGCGCAGTCTGGCGCAGCAGCACCTCGGTCACGCGGTCGGCGTCCTCCGTGCGGGCCAGGATGATTCCGTCCTCGCACAGGAAATCGACTTCACCCTCCTTGGGCCCCTGCGTGAAACGGACTTCCCTGATCCTGATCGGGGGGTCCGCGCCGTTGAACGCGTCATGGATCAGCCGGACCTGGGCGTCAGTCCGGGTGGCCGGTTGTCGAGACGGTCTCCGCGCGGCGGCCATGGCTTCCCCTCTCGAACGACTGCCCAGGGACGGGCAGAATGCGACGATCTAACATGAAGCGTATGGCTGTGGAAAGACGCCAAATTGCGCATGAGGCCGACACGCTCGAACTGCTGCCACTTGCGCTGTCGCGACCAAAGGAGGCGCTGGCCCGAGCGCGTGCGGTGCTGGCGGCCGACCCCGAGCCGTACGACGCCTCGATCGCGCACCAGGCCATCGGCATCGTGCTGCGTGATTTCGGGGACGTGGGTGTGGCCGTTCGCGAGCTGCGCACGGCTGTGCGCCTGGCGGGCGAGGCGGACTCGCCGCAGCGCGAGGCGGACGTGCTCGCCACGCTCGGCCTCGCGCTGGTCTTCTCCGGTCGCACCCGCTCCGGACTGGCCGCCTTCGATCGCGCGGTGCGGCAGGCAAGCGGCCTGCTGGCGGGGCGCGTCCTGATGCGACTCGCCCTGGCGCTGTGGACGCTGGGGCGGCACCAGGACGCGCTGGAGGCGCTGCGGCCGGCGGTGACGATGCTCCGTCGCGCGGACGACATGATCTGGGAGGCGCGTGCCCTCACCGCGCGCGCGTTCGTGCACCTCGCGCTCGGCTCCGTCGAACGGGGGACCATCGACATCGCGCGCGCCGAGCGGCTGTTCGCAGCGGCGGGCCAGGAGTACGAGTCCGCCGTCGCCAGGCACAACCGCGGGGTGATCGCCTTCCGTTCGGGCGACCTGCCGGCCGCGCTCGCCTTTCTCGACGAGGCAGCTGGCCGCTACGACCTCCTCGGCGCCGAGGTGCCGGACCTCAGCATCGACCGCTGCGCCGTGCTGCTTGCGGCCGGGCTGTCGCGCGACGCGCTGGAGGAGGCCGATCGGGCGATCCGCGGGCTGGAGCAGGTGCGCGGGCAGGCCACCAAGCGGGCCGAGCTACTGCTGACCGCCGCGAATTCCGCGCTCGCCGCGGCCGACACCCGGACCGCCATGGAGCGGGCCGGCGCGGCCCATCGTCTGTTCGGCGCCCAGCAGCGGCCATGGTGGCGCGCGCACGCCGGGTTCATGCTGGTGCGGGCCCGCTTCGCCGCCGGGATGGCGAGCGGCCAGCTGTTGCGCCAAGCCGAGCGCACGGCCGCCCTGCTGGACGCGGTGCGCGCCGGCGACGCCTCGCAGGCGCATCTGCTGGCCGGGCGGACGGCGTTGGCGCTGGCACGGTTCCAGGACGCCGACCGGCATCTCGCCATCGCCGCGCGGGCGCGGCGGCGTGGCCCCGTGCTGTACCGGGCTGGCGGCTGGCTGGCCGAGGCGTTGCGGGCCGAGGCGGTCGCCGGACCGCGCCAGGTGCTCAACGCCTGCCGGCGGGGCCTCGACCTGCTCGACGAGCACCGGGACACCCTGGGCGCGTCGGAGCTGCGGGCGCAGGCCACCGCGCACGGCGCCGAGCTGGCGGCGCTGGCGCAGCGGCAGGCCCTTCGGGCCGGGCGGCCGCGGCGCCTGCTCGTCTGGAGCGAGCGATGGCGGGCGACGGCCCTGGCGGTCCCGCCGGTCAGGCCGCCGGACGACCACGAGCTCCAGGGCGACCTCGTGGCCCTCCGGGAGATCACCCGGCGCCTCGAGGACGCCAGCGCGCAGGGCGCGCCGACCACCGCCCTCCAGCGCGAGCGGCAGCGGCTGGAAGGCGGCATCCGCGCCCGCGCCATGCGCACCCGCGGCGCCAGCCGCGCCGGGCGCCGGCAGTTCGAGTTCCAGGTCGAGCCGCTGCTGGAGGAAGTCGGCGCCGCGCGCCTGGTCCAGATCGTCGAGATCGACGGCGACCTGCACGCACTGGTCTGTGGCGGTGGCAGGGTCCGGCGCTTCCCGGCGGGTCGTGCCGACGAGGCCGCTCGTGAGGTCGATTTCGCGCGCTTCGGGTTACGGCGCCTGGCCTACAACCGTCCGGTGGGCCGGGCGGGGACTGCCGTCGCCCTGCTGGAGGCGACCGGAAGGCGGCTCGAGCGGGTGTTCCTCGGGCAGGCCGGCCGTCACCTCGGCAGCGGGCCGGTTGTGGTGGTCCCACCGGGCAGGCTCCACGCGGTCCCCTGGGCGCTGCTGCCCTCGTTCCGCGACCGCGTGCTCAGCGTGGCGCCCTCGGCGAGCGTCTGGCTGCGCGCGAGCCGGGCCACCCCGCCCGCGCGGCGCGCGGTCGTCCTGGTGCGCGGTCCCGACCTTGGCAGCGGCGGCGCCGAAGTGCCGGCGCTGGCCGAGCAGTACGACGACATGACCGTGCTCGGCCGAGGCACCGCCACCGCGCAGCGCGTGCTCGGCGCCATCGACGGCGCCTGGCTCGCCCACATCGCGGCGCACGGGAGGTTCCGCGCCTCCAGCCCGCTGTTCTCCTCGCTCCGCCTGGACGACGGGCCGCTGACCGTCCACGACCTCGAGCGGCTGCGCCGGGCACCGCACCGGCTGGTGCTGTCGAGCTGCGATTCCGGGATCTCCGCACCGGCCGGAGCCGACGAGCTGCTCGGCCTCACCGGCAGCCTGGTGCCGCTCGGGACGGTGGGGATCGTCGCCAGTGTGCTGCCCGTCAACGACGCCGCCGTGGTGCCGCTGATGCTGGCGCTGCACCAGCGGCTACGAGCTGGCGCCAGCATGGCGGAGTCGCTGCGGGACGCCCGACTCCAGCTCGACGCCGACCCGGTCGTCGCGGCGACCGGATGGTCGTTCATCGCCCTGGGAGCGGGTTGACCCGGCAGCCGCGCCAGGCTGACCGGGCAGCCGCGCCTAGCCGGGCGGCGGGTCGTCGGGCTGGCGGTTCGCCACCGCCGAGCGGATCTCCGGCTGGGCGAGCAGCTCGACCAGAAACGCCGGCTCCGCGACCACCAGGAACGAACCCAGGTGCTGGAAGACGTTCACCGCGCGCGCGCCGACGCCGGTGCTCCGCTCGACCCGCTCCAGGAGCTGGCGCGACAGCCGCTCGGTCTGCTCCGGCGTGAGCACCGCCGCATCCTGGCCGCGCGGTCGCAGGCCGATGACGGCCTCGACCGGGCTCCCGGCGACGCCGGCGGCGTCGAGCTGGCGCAGCAGCTCGGGGTCGACCTTCGCGCCTGGTTCGTCACGCACCTTGTCAGGTCCCACGCTGTGTGGCGGTGGCTGGCCGCGATGCTACGCCGCGGCCACGGGCCTGAGCAGTGCCTCCAGTGCCCGTGGAGCGTCCGGCAGGCCTCGCCCGCCCCGCTCCTCCCACATCCCGGACGGACGCTGGCAGGACTCGAAGATCGCCTGCTCGAGCTGGTCCGCGGTCCCTCGTTGCCGACCGCGAAGACCGGCAGGATGTTGCGGGCCCGCAGCGCGTCGGTGATCAGCAGGAAGTCGTCCAGCCAGCCGCGGAACCCGAGCGACATGCTGAGGATGCTCGCGCGGGTGGTGTCCACCTGACCGGCGAAGCGGTTCATCCCGGCGAGCACTCGGGCGACCACGTTGCCGCCCTCGATCACCACCGCGCTGGACAGGATGGCACCCGGCGCCACGCCGACAGCCTGGCCGTCGACCGGCCGGCCGGCGATCGTCGCCGCAGTGTGGGTCCCGTGCTCATCCGTGTCGTGGGGCTCCGGAGCAGGCTCCACCTCGAAGCCCAGCGGGTCGAACTCGGCGAAGGAGGCGATGGCCCCTTGGAGGGCGGGGTGCCGGCCGTCGACGCCGGTGTCGAGGTGCCCGACCAGAACGCCTTCGCCGGTGAGACCCTCGCCCCACACGTGCGGGATGCCGAGCGCGTCGATGCCCCAGGTGATTTCCAGCAGTGGTGGCGCGGCGCTCATCCGGACCGGGCGGATGAGGCTCAGCGGCGGCGCGCCGGCCACCCTGGCGACCCTCGCGGTGTCGGCGCGCAGCCCGGCCAGCCCCTGGCGGGTGACCGTGCCAAGCGCCAGGCCGAGGTTGGGGTAGTAGCGGACGCGCGGCGGCCCCACGCGGCCCACCGCCAACGCCAGCGCCGAGTCTTGGCTCAGCTCCGAGACGGTGAAATGCCGCTCGATGCCGGCGATTGCCGATGACGCCGCTGCGGCTGCCGGCTCTGCCGCTGCCCCCGGCGGCGCGGCCGCCTCCGCAACGGCCGCCTCCGCCGCGGCGGGCTGCTTGAGCTCGACGATGACCTGCGCGGTTCCTCGAGCGCGCAGCTCCCGCGTGATCTGCTGGGACATCCTTCGCCTCCGGGCATGTCGATGCGCGCGAGCGCCGCAAGATTGGTGCCGGCCCCGACGGCGGATGCGTCGCGCCGTCGGGGCCGGTGGTCGGGTGCGCCTAGCTGTAGACCAGGAACCGCACGGGGATGTCGTGTTGCAGACCGGCGGGGGCCTCGGGGACGAACAGGAAGGGCGGCTCGGTGTCCGGGTCGAACACCCAGGTCGCATAGCCGGCGAACGGAGGCAGGCCAGGCCCGACACCCTTGATGTCCATCACGAAGTTCAGCTCGTACAGCAGCGGGCGGCCCTGCGCCGGGACCGGGAAGGTCCCGGGCGGGATCGGCATCACGAAGACGTCGATGAACCCGGGGCCGAAGGTGCCCGTCCTCGGGGCCAGATCGGGCCCGTTGGTGACGTCGGAGAGGTTGATCGTCTCTCCGTGGACCTCCCACTCGTAGGACGCCATGATCTGCGCCGCCGATGGGTTGGGACCGCCGGGCAGCGGCACCGGGTTGCGCCAGAGGACCACGATCATGAACGCGTCCTCGCCCGTGCGGATGATCTTGCTCGGCCGGAACGGCCCGCCTGGAGCCACCGCCTGGAGCGGGCCCAGGACCAGGATGTTCCACCACGGGTAGGTGATCCCGAAGAACTCGGAATCGGGCTCGGCGGCGGCGGCCACCCGGTCGCCGTTGCCCCGCACCGCCAGCGACGCCTCGACCTGCTCCTCGACCTTCGCCCGGTACCGGCGCGGCCACTCCTGCTGGTAGGCCTCCGTCCAACTCTGCAGCTTGGCCTTGTAGGCCTCAGCCAGCCGCAGCAGCTCCGGCTGATTCACGGAGGGCTCGCTGGCGGCCACCATGGTGCTGGCCGAGCCCTGCTCGTTGGTCTGATCGTTCCTGGTTCCGACGGTCATCGCGACCTCCCCCTGGATCGGGTCCGGCGTCGCCCTCGCGATCGCCTCTCCATCCCAGAGGGAGCGGACTACTCGCCTGATACCAGGAGATCAAGCAGTTCCGCTCGTACCCACCGCGATCCGCGCGCTGCCGCGCTTGCGGTGGCTCGGAACTCCTGGGGTCCTCACCGTCGCGATCCCGGTTGCCGAGCACTTGCCAGAGATGGTCTTCGGCGGCTCCTCGGCGAACTCGATCTCGCGAAGTTCAGCAAGCATTGTCGGCTCTGCCGCAAGATGCCGAGATGTCGCCCCCGCGATGAGCGATGCCGCCGCCCACTGCCGTTCACTGGAGGGGTCCTGTGAGCCACTGTCTCGCCATCGTCGGAGCGCCCCACGAACCAGAAGTAGCCGTCGGAGTCCACCTCGGCCCGGTCGCCGGTGTAGTACCAGTCGCCACGGAATGCGCCGGCGTCGGCCTCCGAGTCCCGCCAGTACTCCCGGAACAAGCCCACCGGTCGCTCCGGCTTGACCCGTACTGCGACATGCCCCTCCTCGCCGGGGTCGAGCACTTTGCCGTCGTCGTCGACCACGCACACGTCGAAGCCCGGCGTGGGCTTGCCCATCGACCCCGGCCGGACCTCCATGCAGCGGTAGTTGGCCAGCAGGTTCACCGTCTCGGTCTGCCCGAAGCCGTCATAGATCGTCAGCCCGGTGGCATCCCGCCAGACCTTGATGACCTCGGGGTTGAGCGGCTCACCCGCCGACACACAATGCCGCAGCCCCGACCAGTCGTAGCCGCCAAGATCCAGCTGCACCAGCCCCCGGTACACCGTCGGCGGCGCGCAGAAGGTGC
>WNGM01000020.1_pt1 | contig 114712 bp, 93 predicted proteins | sample 5400571 | NCBI WGS metagenome assembly WNGM01 (sample SAMN13153378, study PRJNA577476) | soil metagenome | isolation source: 100 cm soil or saprolite under Garry oak tree replicate 2 | place: USA:California | collected 2016-06-15
CCGCTTGTGCGGGAACGCAGCCGCATCTGCGTTACAGTCCGGACATGCCGACGTTCCGGATCAAGGAGGCCGCCAGCCTCCTAGGGGTCAGCACCGACACCCTGCGCCGCTGGGCGGACGCGGGACGGATCGAGACCACCACCGACACCTCCGGGCGGATGGCCGTCGACGGAACCGCGCTCGCCCACCTCGCGCAGGAGCTGGCCGAATCAGCCGACCACACCCAGAACAGGGTGGTGGTGGCCCACTCGGCCCGGAACAGGTTCAGCGGCCTGATCAGCAAGGTCACCCGCGACACCGTAATGGCCCAAGTCGAGATCCAGGCCGGGCCGCACCGGTTCGTCTCCCTGCTCAGCCGCGAAGCCGCCGACGAACTCGGCCTCGAACCCGGCATGCTCGCCGTCGCCGCCGTCAAAGCCACCAACGTCGCCGTCGAGATCCCCCACAGCAGCTAGCCTGCGACCCCGGCCAGATAACCCAGCCCAGGACGGCAGCCCCGGAGCCGTGAGCGCAGGCTCGAATTCCGCCGAAGCACTGCTGGTCCTGGATGCAAGCGTGGTGCCTGGGCGCGCGGGACTTCGATGGCGTAGCTGCCTGAACAGGACTCATGCGGCATGGTCGTCAAGGCGTTACGCAGGAACTTTGCCGTACCATGACCGGTTATGGAGGCGCGAGACCTGGACTCGGGGCTTCGCCTGGCGGAACTGCTCGCGGCATTCTCACTGGCGACTGACCTCGGGATGGGCCAGCCGATGGACCACGTCCTGCGATCTTGGCTGATCGCCCGGCGGCTGTGCGAGAGGCTGGACCTGGGCGAGGAGCCGCGAGCCTCGCTGTACTACGTGCTGATCCTGGCGTGGGTGGGCTGCGTCGCCGATACCGCCGAGGTGGCGGCCTGGTTCGGCGATGACATCGCCTTCCGGGGCGACAGTTATCAGGTCGACCTCGCGGGGCTGCCGATGATGGGATTCGTGCTGAGCCACGTGGGAGTTGGCAGCCCGTTCTTGCACCGGATCCGCCTTGCCGCCAATCTCGTCCTGACCGGCGGCCGAGCCGTGGAGCGCGGGCTGATATCGCACTGCCTCACGACGACTCAGATGGCTGAGCGGCTCGGGCTCCCGTCAGATGTGTGCGATCCGCTCCGGCAGGTCTTCACGCGCTGGGACGCCAAGGGTGTCCCGGACGGGGTTGGCGGTGAAGAGATCGCCAGGCCGGTGCGGTTGTTCCACTTGGCCGACACCGTCGAGGTGTACCACCGGGCTGGCGGCGTAGACGCGGCCGTCGGGGTTGCCAGGGCACGCCGAGGCAAGCACTTCGATCCTGAGGTAGTGGACCTGTTCTGCGCGACCGCCCCGGAGGTGCTCGCGCACATGGACCCGATGAGCGAGTGCAAGGCGCTGATAGAAGAAGAGCCGGGGCTCTGCCGCTCGCTGAGCGAGAGCGACCTTGACTCGGCGCTGGAGACGCTGGCTGACTTCACCGATTTGCGCTTCCCGACCAGAGCCGGGCACTCACGTGGGGTGGCGCACCTGGCCGCCACCGCTGCCGGTCTGTACGGGCTGCCTGACAAGGAGATTACGCTGCTCCGGGGCGCCGCCCTTCTCCACGATGTCGGCATGCACGGGGTGCCAGCGTCGATCCTCAACAAGCCTGGGCCACTGACGGGTACTGAGGCAGAGCGCATGCGACTGCACTCATACTGGACCGAACGGGCTCTGGCGCGCCCCGCGGCCCTGGCCAGGATCGGCGCCATAGCATCACTTGCCAACGAGCGTCTCGATGGGTCCGGCTATCACCGCGGCCTGTCCGGAGCCGCGATACCCGCCACTGGACGGATCCTCGCCGCCGCCGACGCCTGCCACGCCATGAGCGAGCCCCGGCCGCACCGGCCAGCCCTGTCGCACAAGCAGGCTGCCGACGAACTGCGGAGGGAGGTCCGGTCGGGTCACCTGGAGGGCAATGCGGTGGATGCCGTGCTTGCCGCCGTCGGCCAGCAACGGGGGAAGCGGCGGGCCGGGCCTGCCGGGCTCACCCCGCGTGAGATCGAGGTACTCACCTTGATCGCCCGCAGCGCGTCCACCAGGCAGGTCGCCCGCGGCCTCGGCATCACGCCGAAGACAGCGGAGACGCATATCGAGCGCATCTACGCCAAGATCGGGGCATCGAACCGCTCAACGGCCACGCTCTTCGCCATGCAGCATGGCTTGCTCGACAGCCTCGTCCCGGTCGATTTGTAGGGAGAATCCCCGACGACGCTGAACGCCGGCATCCGTAGCGTGCTTCTCGGAGGGCCCAACCTGGGCTCATGCGAAGGAGGCACTCATGCCAGGCAAGGCAGTCATCAGCCTGACCACCGGGCTGGAGGACCCAGAGAAGGTCACTGTCGCCTTCCTCGTAGCCGTGGGCGCGGCTGAGTCGGGCCGGCCGACGCTCATGTTCCTCACCAAGGAGGCCGTCCGTCTCGCGACCGAGGGCGTCGCCGTCGGCGTCGCCTGTGAGGGCTGCCCACCGCTGGCGGACCTGGTGAAGCGCTACGAGGCGGCGGGCGGGCGCTACTACGTGTGCCCGGTCTGCTTCAACGCCAGGATGCTCGGCCCGAGCTCGCTGATCAGCGGGGCCGAAATCCAGGGCACTGTCCCATTGTGGGCGTGGATCGGCGACGAGCCCGCCACCACCTTCAGCTACTGATCACGTCGTGGACCCGGGGGAAAGCCCATGTCAGCAGTGGATATTGGCGAGCTCAGGGCGAAGGTCAAGGAGATGTACAAGGCCGTGGCGGAGCAGCCGCAGGGCACGTTCCATTTCGAGATGGGACGCACGCTGGCCCTGCGCCTCGGCTATCCGGCCGGGCAGCTCGACCGCGTGCCGGCGCAGTCGATCGAGTCATTTGCCGGCGTCGGGTACCACCTGGGCCTTGCCGCCCTCGGATCAGGTGAGCGGGTGCTGGATCTGGGCAGCGGCTCAGGCATGGATGCCTTCCTGGCCTCGCTGGCCGTGCGCGCGGACGGCGAAGTCGTCGGCATTGACATGACCGACGAGCAACTCAGGAAGGCTCGCGCTCTCGCCGCCGGATCGGGCTTTACCAACGTGCGTTTCGAAAAGGGATACCTCGAAGATGTGCCGGCCAAGACCGGTTCATTCGACGCTGTCATCAGCAACGGCGTGATCAACCTGTGCGCGGACAAGCGAGCCGTGTTCGCCGAGATCGCTCGCGTGCTCCAGCCAGGGGGGAGGATGGCGATCTCTGACATCGTCACCGAGAAGCCGCTCACGGAGGCAATCGTCTGCGACGTGAACCTGTGGGCATCCTGCATCGGCGGGGCCATGCACCAAGACGACTACCAGCAGAGCATCCATGACACTGGCCTGAAGGTCGCGACAATCCAAGAGAACCCGGAGTACGCCTTCATCTCCGCTTCCGCACAGGGCGCGACCTCGGCCTATGGCGTCAAGAGCGTGTCGGTCCTGGCGTTTAAGTCATGATCAAGGCAGACCCCGGGAGACGCCGCGGCGATCATCGCTCGTCGTCCACCCGATCCACCGGCCGGCCTGTCATAGGAAAAGCGTGCCAGCGGTGCCGGGCCGGCGTGGCTTCCTCGCCGTTCCAGTGATCAGCCTGCTGCTGGTTGGCGATCGTCATGCGCGGCTTCGGTGCTCGATGTGCCCGGCGGCGTCGGCGACGGCACCGACGCGGATCTCCTCGATGGCGGTGCGCAGCACGCCGCCCCGGAGCGGGTCGGTCTCGGCGCGGGCCAGCAGTGCCTCACCGAGCTGGTCGGCGAACATGCTGGCCAGGCCCTGCAGCAACAGCAGCCGGCCCCGCCGCAGAACCGGCGTGAACGCGTCCGCGCGCCCCTGCAAGCGCAGCGGCTCCAGAACGTGGTCGACGACATGGCCGGTGACCGCCTCGGCCAGCTCGCCCAGCCCCGCGCGCAGGGCGCCGATGAGGTCGAGGACGCCGTCGGCGGGCAGGCCCGCGCCGACGGCATGGGCCACCAGGGCGAGCAGGGCGGGACTGCGGACCAGGACATGCTGTGCCTCATCAGGCTGGATGAGGCCCACCGCCCGCGCGCGCTCCAGCGCGGCGGCGGACAGTCCCGGCGCGCGGCTGTTGAGCTGGGCCGTGGTCAGGCGCAGCGGTATTTCGTCCAGCGCGGCCACACCCAGCTCCACCCCGAGCAGGGCGGCGAGTCCGCCTGCGTCACCTGCATCGAGGAGATCTTTGATGGCGGCCAGCGAGTAGCCGCGCCGCTGGAGCCGGCCGATGGCGGCCAGCCGGTCCAGGTGGGCCTGTCCGTAGATGCCGATGCGGCCCTGCCGCCGGGGCGCAGGCAGCAGGCGCAGCGTCTGGTACTCGCGGATGGTGCGGACCGGAAGTTGCGCCCGCTGGGCGAGCTCGTCGACGGTGAGCTCCACCGCCTCCGCAGCCTGGGTATCGGCCATCACATGGACACTACCGGTAAAGACCGTTACGGTAAATACTGTAACTATGACCGATGAGCTCCCCGAGCGCCTGCTGGCGGTGCTGCGAACGGCCACTGGCAACCCGTGCCTCGACTTCGCCGCGCCACCCGAACCACTGACCGGGGGTTTCTGGGCGGAGCTGCTGGCCTTCCGCCTCGCCGGCGCCCCCGCGGGCTTTGACGGCGACCTCGTCGCCCGGGTGATGCCCGACCCCGCACTGGCCCGCAAAGAAACGCTCGTTCAGGCCGAGGTGGCACGCTGTGGCTTCCCGACGCCGAAGGTCCGGGCCGCCGGCGGGCCCGGCGATGGGCTCGGACGCGCCTTCATGGTGATGGACCGGGCCCCCGGCACCCCGCTGCTCGCCGGCCTCGGCGGCATCAGGGCGCTCGCACAACTGCCCCGCCTCGCCACCACCATTCCCGAGACGCTGGCCGTCACGATGAGCGAACTCCACCGTATCGACCCCGGTCCGCTGCGCAGCCAGCTTGAGACTGGCCTGGCCGCCGCCACGACCGTGGCCGGCCTGCTCGAGCATCTGCGGGCGCTGACGGAAGCCCTCGACCGGAAAGATCTCGCCGGTGCCGGCCGGTGGCTGGCCGCCAACCCGCCGCCCGCCGCACCCGAGGTGATCTGCCATGGCGACCTGCACCCGTTCAACCTGCTGGCCGGCCCGGCAGGGGCGGCCACCGTGCTCGACTGGAGCGCGGCCCTGCTAGGCCCACGGGCCTACGACGTCGCCTTCACCACGGTGATACTGACCGATCCGCCCGTGCTGCTGCCGGCACCGTTGCGGCCAGTGGCAGGCGCGGCGGGCCGGATGCTGGCCCGGAGCTTCGAACACCGCTACCGCCGTCACAGCGGCGTCGCCATCGATCCGGGGTCACTGCGATGGCACCAAGGCCTCGTCCGCCTGCGCGCGCTGGCAGAGGTAGCCGGCTGGGACATCAGCGAGCGTGCCCGGCGAAGCAGTCACCCGTGGCTGGTGTCTGGTCCCGCCTTCGCAGCGCGCCTTTCCAGGCTCACCGGGGCCCGCGTGCGGCCACACTGAGCATGAACGAGAGGCCCGGCGAGTCCGCCGTCGGGGCAGCGGCCGGGGCCGGCGGGCTGCGGGCCTGGTGCGTGGCTGCAGGGTCATGGTCCGGCGAGGATTACAGCGCGCCGGGCCGCGGCGAGATCACCGCGTCAGCAGATCACCACGCGCAGCCGCTCGCGGGCAGCGGCGAGCGCGCGCTCCACCTGCTGGTAGCTCCCGCCTTCCGCGAAGACGAAGCCCAGGTACCGGTCTCCTTCCGGGAGCGGACGGACGGGCTGGCCGATGGGGATGGTGATGGTCACGCCGGTGATTCCGGGCACGGCCGCGGCTTCGGCGCGGCCCTCGACCGCCCGCAGCACGCCTGCCCGCTCGATGGGAAGCATGAGCACGCCGGAGGTCCCTGGCAGGTGGCGTGGTACCACACGCCGGCCGAGGGCGCTGGCCAGCACCAGCTCCTCCAGGCTCTGCCCGCCGCCGAACCGCAGCGCCCGGGAGCACAGGCCACCGATGGACCGGGCGGCCAGTTCCAGCATGACCGGCCGCACCTGGCCGCCGCGGTCGTCGATGCGCAGCTCGGCGTGGATGGGACCGTACCGGAGCCCGAGCGCGCGGGCGGCTTGCCCGGCGGTGCGGACGGCCGTGGCGAGAAGCCTCCCGGGTAGCCGGGACGGGGTGATAAGCACGGTTTCCTCGAAGGTGGGGCCTTCCGGGGTGCCTGGCTTGTCGAAGACCGCGGTGACCGTGAGGTCGCCGCCGTCCAGGAGGCCGTCGATGCTGAGCTCCCACCCGGGCACGTACTCCTCGATCAGCAGCGGTTCATTCCCAGGCCGGCCCGCGGTTGCCAGGATCCGCCGGATCCGCCCGGCTGCGGCGACGGCGCCTGCGGGGTCGTTGGCCCGCAGGATCCCCTGGCTGGCGCTGAGCGACACCGCCTTGACCATGCACGGATACCCCACCCGCGCCGCCGCATGGCGCAGCGAATCCTCCGAAGCGGCGCCGGGCACGATCTGGAAGGCGGGCTGAGCGATTCCGGCGTCCGCCCAGCGGCGCCGCTGCTGGGTCTTGTCAGTGGCGGCGACCACCGCCTCCACCGGGTTGTGCGCAAGGCCCAGGCGTGCCGCCACGGCCGCGGCCAGGGCCAGCATCGGGGTATCCGCGGCGACAACGGCGTCGACCTGCCCGGCCGCGGTCACGAGCCGGCTGGCGCTTCGGCCGGGGTCGCCGGGGTCGGTGCGCACGACGGGCAGGCCGCCCAGCGGCAGCGCGCCATCACTGCCGATCACCAGGTCGGCTCCCACCCGGGCCGCCGCAGCGAGGAAGTCAGCGGCGCGGTAGGTGCGGGCGGGCACCAGCAGCAGCACCCGCCCGCCGGCCGGACTGGCCGCACCCTCCATCGCCGGCACCTCATCGCCTGATTCCATGGCGGGTTACCGCTTCTCAGGGGAGAAGAACGGCTGGGTTCCGGCCTCGTGGTCGGTGACGTCTACCAGGCCGGTCATGCCGGGAAGGCGCGCCCGCAGCAGCGGCTCGATGCCCTGCCGCAGCGTCACTTCGGCCAGGCTGCAGCCCTGGCAGCCACCCTCAAACCGGATGCGCACCCACCCCTCCTCCACGCCGGCCAGCGCGACGTGGCCGCGGTGCGCGGCGATCACCGGGTTGATCTCCGCATCCAGGACGCGGCGGGCCCGCTCGGCCAGGCTGCCAGCAGCGCTTCCCGGCGGCTCAGCACCAGGTCCGGTTATCCGCACGCCGGTAATCTCCGGGACAGCGGCGCAGATCAGCGCCTCGATGCGCGAGGCCAGCGGGAGGACGGCACCCGGGGATCCGGTCACCTCCAGGACGGCAACACCGTCCGCGACGGCGGCGACCCGCAGGCCCGCCCCGCGGGCGATGACGGAGGGGAGCACGCTGCGTTCCAGCGCGGCCGCCACCCGGTCGGCGAGGTCCATCACGCGGCGGCCCTCCTAACCCGCCGATGGCGGGGACGGGGCGGCGGCTGCCTGGTGGCCTTGCGCGGTGCCGAGCGCGGTGCCCAGCGCGGCGTCGAGGTCGGCGATCAGGTCTGCGGGGGCCTCGATGCCGATCGACAGGCGCAGCAGGTCGCCGGGTACCGGGGAGGAGGGGCCCTCCGTGCTGCGCCGGTGCTCGATGAGGCTCTCGACCCCGCCGAGCGAGGTGGCCCGCTTGAACAGCTGGACGGCGGGCAGCACCGCCAGGGCGTGCCCGGTGCCTCCGGCCAGCCGGATCGACAGCATCCCGCCGAACCCGCCGTGCATCTGGCGGGCCGCGATCTGGTGGCCCGGATGCGACGGCAGGCCCGGGTAGAGCACCTCCTTCAGCGCCGGGTGGCCGCCGAAGTGGGTGGCGATCGCCAGCGCGGTGTCCGAGGAGCGGTGTACCCGCAGGAACAGGGTGCGCATGCCCCGCTGCAGCAGCCAGGCCTCGAACGGCCCCAGCGTGGCGCCGGCGTTGCGCCGCCAGGACCGGATCCGCTCCCAGAACGGATCGCGGCGGGCGGTCAGCACCGCGCCGGCCAGCACGTCGCTGTGGCCGTTGAGGTACTTGGTGGCCGAGTGCACCACCAGGTCGGCGCCGAGTTCCAGCGGCCTGGTCAGCACCGGGGTCGCCACCGTGTTGTCCACCGCCACCCGCACCCCGCCGGAGTGGGCCAGCTCGCAGACGGCGGCGAGGTCGGTGATCTCCCACATCGGGTTCGCCGGCGTCTCCACCCATATGAGCCGGGTACGGCCCGGCCGGATCGCGGCCGCCACCGCGGCCAGGTCACCGGTGTCGGTGAATTCCACGTCCAGGCCCCAGGTCAGGCCGAACTCGGCCAGCCATTTCCGCACCCCCCAGTACAGGACCCGGGAGACCAGCACGTGATCGCCGGGCAGCAGCGACTGGAAGACCGCGGTCGCGGCCGCCATGCCCGACGCGAACAGCGCGCACGCGCACCCGGCGCCCTCCAGGGCGGCCAGCAGCCGCTCGGCGTGCTCGAAGGTCGGGTTGTCGGCCCGGGTGTACTGGCGGTCCTGCCGGTAGGAGCCATCAGCCCGCCGCTCATAGTTCGTGGACGGATTGATCACCGGCGCCAGCCCCCCGGTCACCGGATCCACTTCGCCCAGCGCCTGCGCGGCCAGAGTCTCCGGCGACACAGATCGTCCTTCCATCGGCCCGCACCTCCTCCCTCGCCCGCGGCCGGCGCGGCTAGTACCGGCCAGCATCGCTTGTCTATAGGCGGCTGTGGTTGCCGGTGATCCACCGGGCTGCCAGCAGCCCGGACAGCAGGGTGAGCGCCCCGCCGGCCACGACCGCCGCGCTGAGGCCGAACGCGCCGGCGACCAGCCCGGCGATCACCGCGCCGACGGCGTAACCGAGGTCGCGCCAGAACCGGTATACCCCAAGGCCCTGCGCCCGCCACGACGGGTGGGTGTGGTCGGCCACCGAGGCGATCAGCGCCGGGTAGACCATCGCGGTCCCCGCCCCGAGCAGCACCGCGCTGGCCAGCCCGGCCACCAGCGCCCGGGACGGCAGCGCGAGCGCGGCGGGAAACGCGGCCGCCTGGACCAGCATCCCGGCGACGATCAGCGGCTTGCGCCCCAGGGTGTCGGACAGCCGGCCGGTGAGCAGCTGCCCAGCGCCCCACAGCAGCGGGTACACGCCCTTGATCAGCCCGATCGCGGCCAGTCCCAGCCCGCGGGAGGCGAACAGCAGCGGGAACACCCCCCAGGTCAGCCCGTCGTTGAGGTTGTTGACCAGCCCGGCCTGGCTGGCGCCGCCGCCTGGTGGGCCGCTTGCGGGCCAGAGTCTGGGTGAGTGGCGATTTCGGCGGCCACATGCGCGGCGGTGTCGCGGATCACCAGCACCGACAGGGCCAGCCCCGCCACCGCGTAGCCCACCCCGATCAGCTCCGGGACCGGGCGCAGCCCGTAGGCGGCGGCCAGGTAGCCGGTGGCCAGCGCGGTCGCGCCCACGGCCATGTACCCGGCGGCCTCGTTCAGGCCCATCGCCAGGCCACGGTTGCGCGGGCCGACCAGGTCGATCTTCATGTTCACGGTCATCGACCAGGCCAGGCCCTGGTTGACGCCCAGCAGCAGGTTGGCCGCGACGATCCAGCCCCAGGCCGGGCCCCAGGCGAGCATAAACGGCACCGGCAGCCCGGCCACCCACCCGGCCACCAGCAGGCTCTTGCGGGTGTGCCTCGCGGTCAGCTGCCCCGCCGCCAGGTTGGTCAGCGCCTTGGTGACCCCGAACGCGACGATGAACGAAAAGACCGCGAGGTAGCCGGCGAGGTGGAAGACCCGGGTGCCGACCAGGCTGGTGGTGGTGCGCTCCAGGCCGACCATGCCGCCGACGCACGCGTTCACCACCACCAGCAGCGTGAACTGCGGCCAGTTCTCGGCCAGCCCCAGCCGCACCGGCCGCGCGGGCGAGCCAGCCCGGTTGCGGGCGGTGCCGCTCACCGGTGTGCTCACCCGCGGGCCAGGGCCTGGCCGGTGGCCTTCGCCCAGTCGCCGGGGCCGCCGCGCAGCACCGACACCGCAGCAGCGCCGCCCGGGCCGGCGGCGAGCAGGCTGGCGCCGGTCATGGCCCGCTCGCCGTGCCCGCACATGACCGCGACCGGCCCTTCCGCGATCGCGGCCACAGCCCCGGCATCGGTGAGGGTGCCGAGTTCAGCGTGGTGGGCGCCAGGCAAGTGCCCCGATGCCCACTCGCCACGCTGGCGGACATCCAGCACCCGGCTCCCGTCAGGGATGTGATCTGCCGCCGGGTCCAGCAGCGGGATGCTCGCGGTCGGCAGCCCGGCCGCCCGCCACGCGCCCATGCCGCCGTCCAGTTCCCCAGCAAGGTTGTCATAGCCCACCAGCAGGGCGGCCTCGACCAGCTCCCCGCGGTCCTGCCCCGGACCGAGCACCACGATCAGCGGGCGGTCTGGGCTGGCGAGCCAGCCCAGCCAGGTCGCGAACGCCGCGCGCAGCTCGTTCGACAGCGATCCGGGGACGTGAGCCGCGGCGAACTCCGCGACCGGCCTGGCATCCACGATCGTCGCGCCCCCGGCGGCCAGCTCGGCGACGTGCGCGGGGGTCAGGGCGGCCAGGACCGGGCGGCAGGTGCCGTGCCGCGGCGCGCCGCGCCGGTTCACCGCGGGCATCCGGGCGAAGTACGCCGGATAGGAACCGAGCCTGGCCAGGGCCTGCCCGGTGAACGCGTCCTCGTCCGCCGCGGCCAGCAGGGGGTTGCCGTCCCGTTCCCGGCCGATCGTGGTGACGTGCTGACCCGTCTCACCGGCCGAGCAGAACGAGCCGGGCCCGTGCGTCGGGTAGGCCGCCAGATCGCCGGGCAGTCCGAGCAGGGCCTGGGCGGAGCGGTAGGCCGCCCTAGTCCACTCCTCGGCGCGGGCGGGGCCCGCCAGGTCGGTGCGGGCCACCCCGCCCGCGATCAGCGCGCCGCCGGTGAACACCGCCACCGGCTGAGCGCCGTCGAGCAGCAGGTAGCTCAGGTGCTCCGGGGTGTGCCCGGGGGTCGCCAGTGCCCGCAGGGTCAGCCCGCCCAGGTCCAGGTCCTCGCCGTCGCGCAGTTCCTCATGCGGGAACGACAGCCCAGACCCCGCGGGCGCGAGCAGCCGCGCGCCGCCGGCAGCCAGCTCCCGGCTGCCGGAAACGAAGTCGGCGTGCACGTGGGTGTCGGCGGTGAACGCGACCCGCAGCCCGTGCACGGCCGCCAGCCCCAGGTACGGGCGCGGGTCCCGGCCCGGGTCCACCGCCAGGGCCAGGCCGCTGCCCACCTCAGCGAGATAGGAATTGTTGCCCAGGCCCTCGCAGGGCAGCGGCCAGATCCTGGTCATCGCGTTTCTCCCGTCTGCGGCGTGCCCGGGCACGCGGCGGGCCTGCGCTGGCCCACGGTCCCGCGTTCATGCTGAGCCGGAGCAGAAGCGAACAGTTTTCCAATGTTCTAAAGTACATTTGAATAGTAGAGTGCTGCTTGTGTCAACCGAACGCAAGACCGCCCTGCTCGCCCAGTTCGCCCGCGTCGGCAAGGCGCTGGGCAGCCCGGCCCGCCTGCACCTGCTCGACCTGCTGATCCAGGCCGAGCGCAGCGTCGAGGAACTCGCCGCCGCGGCCGGGATGCCGGTCGGCAACACCTCCGCCCAGGTGCGGGCGCTGCACGCCGCCGGGCTGGTCACCTCCCGCCGCGACGGCACCCGCGTCTACTACCGGATCGCCAGCGACGACGTGGCTGCCCTGTACCGGGCGCTGTGCGAGCTGGCGCGCACCCACCTGCCCGACGCCGAGGCCGCCCGCGCCGCCTACCTGCACAGCGACGACCTCGACGAGCCAGTCAGCCGGGCCGAGCTGCTGCGCCGGGCCGAAGCCGGCGACGTGGTCGTCATCGACGTGCGGCCCGCCGAGGAATACGCCGCCGGGCACATCCCCGGCGCGGTGTCCATCCCCCTCGGCGACCTGCCCGCCCGGCTCGACGCGCTGCCCCACGGCAGCGAGATCGTCGCCTACTGCCGCGGCGCCTACTGCGTCCTGGCCCCCGATGCCGCCCGGCAGCTGCGCGCCAGCGGTCGGCCCGCCCGCCACCTGGCCGAGGGCATGCTCGAATGGCGCCTGGACGGCCTGCCCGTCGAAGCCGCCTAAACCTGGCCAGGCCACATGAGCTTCCCCGGCGCCGGGCGTGCCACACCGCCCGGCACGCCATGAGCGCACCGGAGAAGGCGCCCGTGGTGCTCGACGGCGGCGACCGCAGCTGCACCGCCCTGATCCTCGAACTGCGCGCCCACATCGCACAGCTCGGACCAGGAACCGTGATCCACCTGATCTCACACGACCCAGCGGCGCCCCTTGACCTGGCCGCCTGGTGCCACCTCACCGGCCACGCCTACCTCGGGTCCGTGCCCGGCGCCACGCCCACCTACGCGCTGCGCACCAGCGCCGCCTACCGCCCGACCCAGCCGCACTCGCCCTGGCGGCTCACTGATAACACCGGATGAGCATGCCCGCGAGGCTGCACGCCTCCGCGGCCTACCTGTGGGCAACTTGACCTAGGCTATTGGTTAGAGGATACTAACGGTTAGTGAATGCTAACCGAGATGCTGACCGGTGGGGTGCGCTGGCCGACGGCACGCGCCTGGCCATCGTGGCGTGCCTGGCCGACGGGCCTCAGGCTGTCGGGCAACTGGCGGCCGGGCTGCCCGTGAGCCGGTCGGCGGTGTCTCAGCATCTGAAGATCCTCAAGGATGCTGGCCTGGTGCAGGACATGGCTGCGGGAACGCGCCGGATTTACCGGCTTAACCCGGTCGCGCTGGCAGCGTTGCGGGATCAGCTCGACACATATTGGCAGCGGGCGTTGGCCGGGTACGCCGATGCCGCGGAAGCGCCGACCGAGGAGGCTTGATGGCCCAGACCGAGGCAGTGACGGTCCGCAAGCAAGTCGTGGTTGACACGCCGATCGAGCGTGCTTTCACGGTGTTCACCGACCGATTCGGGGACTTCAAGCCGCCGGAGCACAACATGCTCGGGGCGCCGATCGCCGAGACGGTGTTTGAACCCCAGGTCGGCGGCAACATCGTGGACCGGGCAGCGGATGGCAGCGAGTGCCGGTGGGCGCGGATCCTGGCCTTCGACCCGCCAGACCGGGTGGTGTTCAGCTGGGACATCAACCCGCGGTGGACGATCGAGACCGACCAGGCTCGGACCAGCGAAGTCGAGGTGCGGTTCTACGCCGAGTCGCCAACCCGCACGCGGGTCGAGCTGGAGCACCGGCACATCGACCGGCATGGTCCGGGATGGGAAGCAGTTACTGACGGCGTAGACGGGCCGGAGGGCTGGCCTTTGTACCTGGACCGGTACGCCGCGCTAGTGAAGGAAGGCCGCTGACATGCCGCCGATCGTGACCAGCGCCGAAATCGGGCGTCCGGCCGCCGAGGTCTTCGCTTACGCCACCGACCCAACTCGGTTCAGCGAGTGGCAGAAGGGCGTGGTGGACGGGCACATGGACGGCCCGGCCAACGGCACCCAATCACCGGCCGTGGGCGCAAAATGCGTGACGACGCGGCGCATCGGCGGCGCCAACCGCCGGTCCACTGCCGAGCTCGTGCATATCGACCCTCCTAAGACTTGGGGCGTGCGGGGCATAGATGGCCCGATCCGCGCGGGTGTCGAGGTCCTGGTCGAGCCGGTGACCGACTCCCGCTCCCAGCTGACCATCAGCGTCGACTTCACCGGCCACGGCATCGGCAAAATCCTGGTGCCGCTGATGGTCCGTCGGGAAGCACGCAAGGAGATGCCTGACAACATGGCGGCGCTCAAGCAGAGGATGGAAGCGGGCTAGGCCGCCAAGACACGCCGGGGAATGCAGCGGCGTCGGCGTCGGCGGCAACGTCGGGAACGCCCCGCATCCGGCCGATGCGCGCGACGCCGTCCTGGTAGGCCGGCCGGGGGAACAGGCTGCTGTAGCCGCCGGCGGAGGGGAATGGCCATGGGCCCGTTTCGGTTCCATACCCCACAGGGGGATCGGCTGGGTGCCCCTGACCCGAAGGAGGAACCATGGCGACGGTTGAGCTGACCGCCGAGAACTTCGAGACTGTGATCGGTGGCGCCGACCTGGCCCTGGTCGACTTCTGGGCATCGTGGTGCCGCCCCTGCCGGATGTTCGGCCCGATCTTCGAGCGGGTCTCGGCGGAGCACCCCGACGCGGTGTTCGGCAAGGTCGACACCGAGGCCGAGCAGTCACTCGCCGCGTCGTTCGGGATCACGTCGATCCCCACCCTGATGATCATCCGCGACAAGGTCATCCTCTACGCCCAGCCCGGCGCGATCTCCGAGCCCGCCCTGGCGGACCTGATCGCGCAGGCGCGCGCGGTGGACATGGACGAGGTCCGCGCCAGCGTCGAGGGACAGAAAGCCGGCACCGCCTGAGGCGGCGCGCGTCGTGGACCGCGCGCTCACCCTCTGCCACGATGGGGCCTTGCCCGGATGCCGTGACAGCACGTCATGGCCTGTTTCCACCGAGGGGATGCCCGATGTCCACGACACGTTCGGCCGGCCGACGGGGACGCTTGCCAGTGAAGCCGCCAGCCGAGCGGTTCCCCATCCAGTACCTGTCCAGTTACCTGCCCGCCCCGCTGCCCCCGCCCGCCTACCCCGTCGACGTGACCGGGGGGGTCACCGACTGGGGGATGCTCGGCAACGGCCCCGATCCGACCTGCACCACGCACCCGAAGGGCGTCGGGGACTGCACGTTCGCGGGGCGGCAGCACTACCGGATGGCCAAGGCGGCGGCCGGCCACCAAACCGAGACGTTCGAGCCGTCCGACGCGCTGGTCGCCGAGTACCTGGCCTACGACCACGGCCAGGACCGCGGCGCGAACATCGCTGACCTGCTGCTCTACTGGTACCGCGCGGGCACCATCCTGGCCTTCGCCCCGCTGGACCACACCAACCCCGCCGAGGTGGACTCGGCGATGGCCGCGTTCCACGGCGTCTACGCCGGGGTGAACCTGACCGCCGACGCGGACAGCCTGTTCGGCCACGGGCAGCCGTGGACCATCGCGGGCGGCGAGCGGCCCCAGCCGCAGGACGGGCACTGCATCGTCAAGGTGGCCGCCGACGGCGCCGCGTTCGACGGCTGGGTGACCTGGGGTGCCGTCCAGCGGTCCACGCTGGACTGGACCAATGCGTGCCTCGAGGAAGCCTGGGTGATCATCACCGCGGAGGACGCGGCGGCGGGCGACGTGAACATGGCGGCGCTGCGCGCCGACATCGACGCCCTGCACGGCACCGGCGGCTAACGAGCCCTCACTCGCGTTCCAGGCTGGTGGCGGGCCAGTCCAGCATGCGCGCGCCGATCACCGCCACCTGGAGCGCGAGCGCGTCCGCGGGCCTGACCGGATCCCGCCCGGTCAGGTCCCTGACCCGGGCCAGCCGGTAGGTCACGGTCCGCACGGACAGGTGCAGGTCCCGCGCGGCCGCGGCCGCCACGCCGCCCCTGGCGTAGTAGGCGTCCAGGGTGGCCAGCAACGGCCCCGCGCCGCCCCTGGCCCGCGCCAGCGGCGTGAGCAGGGTCTGCACCAGGTCCGTGATGGCCGCCCGGTCCCGCAGCAGCACCTGGTAGATGAGCAGGTCCGCGGCGCTGACCACCTCGTCGGCCAGGCCCAGGCGCTGGGCCGCGTCCAAGGCGTCCGCCGCCTCGTCGAAGGAGCGCACCACGCCGCTCGGCCCCGGATAGGGCCGCCCGAGGGCGATCCGCCAGGGCGGCGGCCCCGCCCGGCCGGGCTCGCGGGCATCGCCGCCCTGGGCGGCCGCCTGGCGGGCCAGCGCACCGGCCAGGGCGCGAGCCACCCCGGCCGCCTCATCGTCGCCGGCCGATCCCACGATGACCACCAGCCGGCCGCGGCGGCTCAGCACGAGCGAGGAGGACGGTGCCGCGGCCTCCGCGACCACGCTATCGATATGAATGCCGGCCAAGTTGACTCCGCCGTCGTCGGCGGAGCCCACCACCATCACCTGGTGCGGGCCAGCCAGGCGCAACCCCAGCCGCTCTCCCCTGGCCAGCAGGCCGACCACGCCGCCGCGGCCGGACAGCAGGTCCTCGAAGAACTCCCGGCGCTCCGCCTCCTCGCGGCGCGCCACCGACAGGTAGGCCCGCTCGAACCCGCCCGCGGCGGCCGCCACCGCGTCGTCCGCGGCATGCAGCACGGCCAGCACGGCGCCCTGCAGCACCGTGGGTGAGTAGCTGTCCGCGGGCAGTTCGCGCCACAGCCGCCACGTCGCCGACAGGTAGAGGTCGACCAGGCCGCCCAGGGCGACCCCGCCCTCCGCGGCCTGCTCCCCGGATCTGGCGTACCCGGCCAGCTCCATCGCGGACAGGCGGCGCCCGCTGCCGAACGCGTCCAGGACGGCGTCCAGGTAGTCGCCGAGCAGCCCCGGCGGGACCCCGCCGGCCTCACGGCTCGCCGCGCGGGTGATCGCGGCCAGGTCCGGCCGCCCGTCCCTGCCGCGCGAAGTCACTCCGGCCACCGCCTTCCCGCCAGACGCACCTGCCCGGGCGGGCACGGGCCGCTCGGGCCCGCATCGTCGTCGGCTCCCTCATATTGCCGGACGCAGGCAAGATATGGGGGTAACTTTTCGCCGGTGAGCACGAAGACCTCACGAGATCGGCAAGCAATAGTTAAGCATGAGCCCGGAACGGCCGGGCCCGGCATCCGACGGGAGGTCACCATGACGGCGTCACGCAGCCAGGAGACCCTCCTCCGCCGTGCCTGCGCCGTCATGGTCGCCAGCCGGATCGGGCAGTCAACCGGGGCACTGCTCACCCTGGCCGGCCCGGCCGCGCCCAGACCCGGGCACCGACGAGGTGCCCGGGCAGGGCGGACCGGCCTTGCCGCTCGCGCGAGGCACTGCAGAACGATAGGCAACGGCACGGGCAGGAGAAGGCCAGGACACTAAGTCAGCGAGAGCCATCGAGTGGCTGCGGCATCAATTCACGTCTCCGCCTGGGGCTGGGCGGCGGTTGCCGCTGGCCTGCTTATCCTGCTGGGCGCGGACCTGCTGGCGAGCTCCCGCCAGAACCGCCCTGCGCGGATGTCCGAGGCGGCCGGGTGGACGCTGGCCACCGTGGTGCTGGCGGTTTCCTTCGGTGCCCTGCTCGCGGTCACCTCGGGCAGCACGCCGGCCGGGCAGTACTTCGCCGGCTGGCTGACCGAGTACAGCCTGTCCATGGACAACCTGCTGGTCTTCGTCGTGCTGATCAGCCGGTCCGGTGTGCCGAGCCGGCTCCACGGCCGCGTGGTCCTGGCGGGCATCGGCATCGCCGTGGTGCTCCGCGGCATTGTCATCGGCCTCGGCGCGGCCGCGCTGCACCGGTTCAGCTGGCTGGAATACTTGTTCGGCGCATTTCTCATATATACGGCGGTCCAGGTAGCCAGGCACCCTAGCGGACCACCGTCGACCCCCGATGCCATGGACAAGGAAGCCGACACGGGGACGGCGGGACGCATCGCGGCACGGCTGACCCGGCGCGGCTCGGCCGGGGTGCTGGCGCTGATCGTCGCGCTCGGGGTGATCGACGTGGTGTTCGCCCTGGACTCCATTCCGGCCGTCTTCGGGCTGACCCGGGATCCGTTCCTGGTGTTCAGCGCGAACGTGTTCGCCCTGCTCGGGCTGCGGCACCTCTACTTCCTCGTCGCAGGGCTGCTCGCGCGGCTGGTCTACCTGCAGGCGGGGCTGTGCGTGATCCTCGTCTTCATCGGGCTCAAGCTGCTCAGCGAGGCGCTGCACGGCTCCGGCGTGACCAAGCTGGGCCCGATCCCGGTGCCGCAGGTCGGCCCCTGGCTGTCGCTGGTGATCATCGCCCTGGTGCTCGCCACCGCCGCCGTGGCCAGCACCGTGGTCAACCGGCGGCATGCCGCGCGGCCGGAACGGCCCGACCAGCCGGAGCGGCCCGACCAGCCGGAGCGGCCCGACCAGCCGGTCTGCGAGCGCCAGTAACCAGGCCCGGCGGGGCCCGGCGGCCTCAGCCGGCCCGGCTCAGGACGCGAGGGCCTCGCGCAGGTGCGCCACGACGTCGCCGATGGCGACCTTGACCGTCTCACCGGTGGCGCGCGTGGTGACCTCGACCGTGCTGTCGGCCAGGCCGCGCTTGCCCACGGTCACCCGGAACGGGATCCCGGTGAGTTCCGCGTCGCGGAACTTCACCCCGGCCCGTTCGGCCCGGTCGTCGATGATGACCTCGATGCCCGCCGCGGTGAGCTGCTCGTACACCGACTCCCCCGCCTTGGCGGACTCGGGGTCCTCGGACTGGGCCACCGTCACGACGACGGTGAACGGCGCCACGGCGACCGGCCAGACGATGCCGCGCTCGTCGTGGTGGCATTCGACGATGGCGGCCATCGCCCGCTCCACGCCGATGCCGTAACAGCCCATGGTGGGGTGCACCCGCTCACCGGACGCGTCGAGCACGGTGACACCGAACGCCTTGGTGAACTTGTAGCCGAGCTTGAAGATGTGCCCGACCTCGATGGTCGGCAGCAGTTCCAGCGGCTGCCCGCACCGGATACAGGGATCCCCGGCGGCCACCTCGCGCAGGTCGGCCCAGGATCCGACGCTGATGTCCCGGGCGATGTCCACCCCGCGCAGATGGAAGTCGTCGGTGTTCGCGCCGGTGACCATGTCCCGGCGGCCGCGCAGCGCCTCGTCGGCGAGCACGGGGAGGTTCGTCACCCCGACCGCGCCGAGGCTGCCCGGCAGCGCGCCGAGGGCCTCCCTGATCTCCTCCGGGCGGGCCGGGCGGATCTCCACCGCGGCGGTGGCGTCGGCCAGCTTCTGCTCGTTGAGCGCATGGTCGCCGCGCATCAGCACCAGCGTCAGGTTGCCGTCCAGCACGTAGACCAGGGTCTTGATCTGCCGGTTCGCCGGTGCGTCGTAGCCGGTCGCCAGGTCCTCGATGGTACGCACGCCCGGCGTGGCGAACCGCTCGGGAGCGGGCGGCCCCGGGCCGTCGGTGATCTCCGCCAGCCGGGACGTGGCCTTCTCCACGTTCGCCGCGTAGTTGCAGGCCGGGCAGTGCGCGACCAGGTCCTCGCCGACCTCGGAGGGGCACATGAACTCGGTCGAGTCCTTGCCGCCCATGGCGCCGCTCGACGCCTCCACGGGGATCACCGGGATGGACAGCCGCCCGAACATGGCCAGGTAGGCGGTGCGGTGCTGGTCGAAGGAGGCGTCCAGCCCCTCGGGCGTGAGGTCGAAGGTGTAGGAGTCCTTCATGGTGAACTCCCGCACCCGCAGCAGGCCGGCCCGGGGCCGCGCCTCGTCCCGGAACTTGGTCTGGAACTGGTACCAGGCCTGCGGCAGCTGCTTGTGCGAGTTCAGCTCTTGGGCGAGGACGCTGAAGACCTCCTCGTGCGTCACCGACAGCACGTTCTCGCCGCCCTTGTGGTCGGTGAGCGTGAAGATGACGTCGGCCATGGTCTCGGAGCGGCCGCTGCGCTCCCAGATCTCCTTCGGGTGCATGGTGGGCACCAGCAGTTCCTGGGCGCCGATCCGGTTCATCTCCTGCCGGATGATCTCGATCACCTTGGCCCGGACCCGCACCGCGAGCGGCAGCAGTGAGTAGTGGCCCGCCTGGAGCTGCCGGATGTACCCCGCGCGGACCAGCAGCCGATGGCTCGGCGCCCCGGCGTCCGCCGGGTCGTCCCGCAGGGTCGGAATGTGCATCTGTGACCAGCGCATGGGTCCAGGCTTCCTCGTCGTGGCGTCCAGGGGTAACCCCGCCGCGCCGGGCGGGGATGAGAAATCGAGCTTAGTGGCCCTGCGCCGGGGCCTCGACCCGGTTTCCCGGCTCCAGCGCCGGCGCGCCGATCGGGAGGCAGGTCAGGCACTCCGGCTGGGCCACCGGATGGTCCGGCTCGGGGCGCAGCACGTCGTTGTCGATGGTCAGCGCGGACAGCACGGCGGCCACGGCCAGCAGGCCCGCGCAGATGACCATGGCCATCCGGAACGCGGGGCTCATCAGGGCCGGCACCTTGTACGCCGCGCCGGTCAGGCCCACGGCCAGCGGGAGCCCGGCCACGGCCAGCAGCCCCGCGGCCCGGGCCACCGCGTTGTTGACACCGCTGGCGGTCCCGGCATGGCGCACGTCGGCGCTGGCCAGCACGGTGGCCGTCAGCGGGGCAACGGTCGCGGACAGGCCGAGCCCGAACAACACGACCGTGGGGAGCACATCCGTTACGTAATTAGCGTTACGTCCAATTCTGACCGCCAGGAGCAGGCCAGCGGCGCACAGCAGACAGCCACCGGTCATGAGCCAGCGCGGTCCGACCCGCTGCGCCAGCGCGCCCGCCCGCGACGACAGCACCAGCATCAGCAGGGTCAGCGGCAGCAACGAGACGCCCGCGGCCAGCGGCGAGTAGCCGGAGACCACCTGGAGCTGGAGCACCAGCAGGAAGATGGTGCCGCCGAGCGCGCCGTAGATCACGAAGGTCACCACGTTGACCGCGGTGAACTGGCGGGAGGCGAACACGTCCAGCGGGAGCATGGGCGGCACGCCGTGGTCGGCACGGCCGCGGCGGCGTTCCAGGAGCACGAAGCCGACCCCGGCGAGGATCCCGGCACCCCCGGTCAGCGCCGCGCGGGCCGGGCCGTGCACGGGTGCCTCGATGAGCGCGTCGGTGATCCCGGCCAGGGCGAGCGCGGCGAGTATCGCGCCGGCCCAGTCGAACCGGCCGTGGCTGGTGGGGTCCCTGGTCTCCGGCACATGGCGCGTCGAGACGGCCACGACCACGGCGGCCAGCGGCAGGTTGATAAGGAAGATCCACCGCCAGCCGACCGAGCCGATGAGCCAGCCGCCGAGGAACGGCCCGACCGCGCCGGCCACGCCGCCCAGGCCGGACCAGGCGCCGATGGCCCGGGGCCGGTCGTCGGGCGCGAACGACGCCTGGATGATCGCCAGCGATCCGGGGGTGAGCAGCGCGCCGCCGATGCCCTGCAGCGCCCGCGCGCCGATGAGCACGCCGATGTCGGGAGCGAGGCCGCACAGCGCCGAGGCCAGGGCGAACCAGATCACGCCGATCACGAAGACCCGGCGGCGGCCTAGCCGGTCGCCGAGCGCGCCGCCGAGCAGAATCAGCCCGGCCAGGGTGAGGGTGTACGCGGTGACCGTCCACTGCAGGCCGGCCAGCGAGGTGTGCAGGCTCTTGCCGATGGTGGGCAGCGCGACATTGACCACGGTGCCGTCGAGCATCGCCATGCTGGACCCGAGCACGGTGGCGGCGAGCACCCACCGCCCCTGGGTGCTGGTCAGCCGGATGGCGCCTGGCGCTGGCGAAACCGCTGCGGTCACGCCCTCGATCCTCTCACCGTGCCGGTCGCGTTGCCCAGCCCGCGCGCCGGCCCGCGCCGGGCCGGCGCGGGGCCGGCCGGGTCACGGGACCGGCTTGCCGCCCCGCCACTTCGACGAGCCGGGACCGTAGGCGAGGACGATCCACACCGGGCCGCGGGCGAACGTCATCGGCTTGCCCGAGTCCGTGGTGAACGTGGTGCCGCCGTCCGCGGCCGGCCGCGACCAGCGCGCGTGGTAGGCCTCGCCGTTGCGCAGCACCAGCGCGGTGCCCGAGCCGACGGTCTCCGCGTCGGGCGGCATCATCGGGCCCTGTTCGAGGAACCGGGACAGGCCCACCACCACGCGCTGGATGACGACGGTGGGCGCGGCCATCTGCCCGGCGCCGGTGCTGATCGCCGGGGAGCCGTCCATCCACACCAGCCAGCGGCCCCGGCGCGGTGACCAGGTGAACCGGAACGAGGCGGCCGGGTAGGACACCGACTCCGTCCGCCGGGGCTGGCCGCCGGGGGGCGGCGGGCCGAACCGGAACCCGATGTCGCGGGCCACGCTGGCGCCCGGGGCCTCCTTCAGCAGCGTCCGGACGCCGGCGTACAGGTTGTACGGCTCGACCCGGTCGACGGTCCGGAAGTAGCCGCCGGCGGTCCCGGCGTACAGGTCCGCGATCCGGGCGTGCCTGACCACCGGCACCAGCTGGGGCTGCGCCCCGGACCAGGCGAACGCCGGGCGGCCGAACTGGCGCAGCAGTTGGAGGTCGTCCTGCCGGGCGCTGCGCACCGGGCCGATCACATGCGGGTAGCGCGAGGAGAACACCGCCATGATCCGGCTCAGGCCACCCTCGACCGGGATCAGGTACACGATGTCGGCCCTGGCCAGCCCGGTGGCCGGCCGTTCCGGGAGGGTGTTCCCGATCTTCACGATCAGCACCCGCTTGAGCCGGTGCACCGGCTCACCGGTGAACGGCGACACCAGCGGGCCCTGGTGCCTGGGCGGCGTGCTTGGCGCCGTCTTCGGCGCGGACGCGAGCTTGCCCGCCGTGCCTTCGTGCAGGGCGAAGGCGATGCCGCCCGCGGTCAGCGCCACGGCCGCGACCGCCCCCAGTGCCGTGAGCGCGATGCTCCGCCGATCCCAGACCATCTGTACACCCCTCAGGGATTTGTTCCCCGGTGGCCCGATTTCATGATCGCGAGGACGACCCGGGACGGTAAGCCGCTACCCCGGCGCGGCCGCTCGACACACGGCCGCTCCGCGGCCGGCCGTTCAGCGGGCTTGTCACGGCCGGGGCGCCCATTTCGTCCTGGTGGGTGTCGTGACCATGGCGTCCGCCCCGTCCCGCGCGGACGGGGCGGGCCGTGGCACGCTGAGACCAGGAGGGCCGCCGGCGCACTCCGCGCCCGGGCCCGGCCCGCGATCATGGAGGCAGCATGGATCCGATGCCGGAGGACTGGGACCGCGCCGTTGCGGTCGTTGCCCACCCCGATGACCTGGAGTACGGGGCCGCCGCCGCGGTCGCCCGCTGGACCGGGCAGGGACGCCAGGTGGCCTACGTGCTGGCCACGGCGGGCGAGGCAGGCATCGAGGGCATGGCCCCGGCCGTGGTCGGCCCGCTGCGCGAGGCCGAGGAACGGCGCAGTGCGGCCGTGGTCGGGGTCTCCGACGTGGACTTCCTCGGCCACCAGGACGGCCTGGTGGAATGCGGCGTGCCGCTGCGCCGCGACATCGCCGCGGCGATCCGCCGGCACCGGCCCGACGTGGTGATCACCATGAGCTTCGACCTCACCTGGGGGGACGACGGGCCGGTGAACCACTCCGACCACCGCGCGGTCGGCCTCGCCACGCTGGACGCCTGCCGGGACGCGGCCAACTCATGGCTGTTCACCGACGCGGGCCCGTCCTGGAACGGGGTCAAGTCGATCTACGTGTGCGGCACCGCCAGCCCCACGCACTTCGTCGATGTCACCGGCACCATCGACGCGGGCGTGGCGTCACTGCGCGAGCACAAGGCCTACCTCGACGGCCTCGGCGGCGACTTCGACCCGGACGAGTTCCTGCGCAACATGGCGGGCTTCGTCGGCCTGGCCGCGGGCTGCGAGTACGCCGTGGGCCTGCGCCGCTACCCCGCCTGACCTGACTGGCCGGTCAGGCGACCGGCCAGGTGTGCGCGGGCTCGCCGGTGAGCATCAGCTTGAGGTACCGCTGGGTCATTTCGCACAGCGCGGTGTCGCGGTCGAGCCCGCTGTGCTCCTCCAGCGCGTGCACCGTCTCGGTCTGCCAGGTCGCCCCGGTGCGGCCGGTCAGGCAGCGCTGCTCGATGACCCCGAGCAGGCGCTCGGCCTCCACGGTGTCCACGCCCCGGCGGCACAGGCCCTCGTAGGACACCGTGAGCAGGCGGCGCAGGGTCAGTTCGGCGGCGGGCACCTCACCGAGGCCGGGCCAGTACAGCCGGGCCTCGAGCCCGTGCCGGGCGCCCTCCACCAGGTTGTCGTGCGCGGCCGCGAACGACATCTGGGACCAGATCGGCCGCTCCGCCTCCGCGAGCATGTGGACCAGGCCGTAGTAGAACGCCGCGTTGGCCATGACGTCGGTGACGGTCGGCCCGGCGGGCAGCACCCGGTTCTCCACCCGCAGGTGCGGTTCCCCGTCGGCCACCGCGTAGACGGGCCGGTTCCACCGGTAGACGGTGCCGTTGTGCAGCGTCAGCTCGGCAAGCTCGGGGATGCCCCCGCTGTCCAGCTCGGCAAGCGGATCCTGGTCCTCGACCAGCGGCAGCAGCGCGGGGAAGTACCTCAGGTTCTCCTCGAACAGGTCGAACACCGAGGTGATCCACCGCTCGCCGAACCACACCCTGGGCCGCACCCCCTGCACCTGGAGTTCCTCCGGCCTGGTGTCGGTGGCCTGCTCGAACAGCGGGATCCTGGTCTCCTGCCAGAGTTCCCTGCCGAACAGGTAGGGCGAGTTCGCGGCGACCGCGACCTGCACCCCGGCCACCGCCTGCGCCGCGTTCCAGTAGCTGCCGAACAGCTCGGGGCTGACCTGGAGATGGCACTGCACGCTGGTGCAGGCGGCCTCCGGCATGATGCTCGACACGTGCGTGAGCAGCCGGTCCGGTCCCTCGATAGATATCTGCATCTCCTCGCCGCGGGCGGCGCAGATCTGCTCGTTGAGCAACTGGTACCGCGGGTTGGGCGACATCGCGTCCTCGGTGGCGTGGTGCTCGCGCAGGCTGGGCAGGATGCCGATCATGGCCAGCCGGGCACCGGCCTGGCGGGCCCGCAGGTCGGCCCGGTTGTAGCTGTCCGCCAGCAGGCGCTCCATCGCGGCCAGCGCGTCCCCGGCAAGCAGCCGGGGCGCCATATTCACCTCGATGTTGAACCGCCCCAGCTCAGGGCTCCAGTCCGGGTCGTCGATGGCGGCAAGCACGGCGGCGTTGCGCATGGACGGCGCACCCGCCTCGTCCACCAGGTTGAACTCGACCTCCAGCCCCACCTGCTCCTGGCCGTCGGTGAACCGTGACTCCCGCAGCATGCGGGCCAGCACATCCAGGCAACTGCGGACCTTCTCGCGGTACCGGCGCCGGTCGGCCTGACTGACAACGATTGCGGGAACGTCCCTGCCCATCCGGCCCTCCACCTCCTGACACTGGGGGTGGCCTCCACAACAGACTGACATGCGCCACTCGTCATGAATAGACAGGACATTTCTTGCATAACGGAAAATCGCTGCTAGCCGGGTCTGTGGCGGGCCGCTCGCGGGCCCAGGTCAGCGGCTGCCGGGATGCGGCATGATGTCCTGGTGGACAGCTCAGTGGGCGCGGTGGTGAGTTACGTGGACCGCGCGGTGGACCAGATGACGGCAATTGTCACCGAGCTCGGCGATGATCTCGCAAACCGCAACCCGGCGCTGCCGGGGGCGAATTCGCCCTATGCGATCTTGCGGCATTGCCTCGGGGTCATGGAATTCTGGGGCGGAGAAGTAGTAGCGGGGCGCGAGATAATCCGGGATAGGCCCGCCGAGTTTCGCGCCCATGGCCCGGTGGCCGGGCTGGCCGCCGCCGCCGCGACGGCGCAGGGCCGGTTCCGCGCGGACGCGGCCACGGCGGACTTCGCCGCCCCGCCCCGTGGCGGCGAAGGGCACCGCGGGCACCCCAGCGAGCTGGAGCACGCCTCGCAGGGCCACGCGCTGCTGCATGTGCTCGAAGAGGTCACCCAGCACCTCGGGCAGATGGAGCTGACCAGGGACGTGCTGCGCGCCGGAAGCGCCTCCGGCTAGCGGGCCGAGGCCATCCGGCGGACGGTCTCTTCCAGCAGGCCGGGCGAGGTGCCCATGTTCAGCCGGGCGAAGCCGTGTCCCTCGGCGCCGAAGTCGGGGCCGTGAGCCAGCGCCACGCTGCCCTTCTCCAGGAACACCGCCGCCGGGTCGTCGCCCAGGTCCAGGTCACGGCAGTCGAGCCAGGCCAGGAAGCTGGCCTCGGGCGGGGCGTAACCAACTCCGGGCAGGTGCTCGGCGAGCAGGCCGGCCAGCAGCGCCCGGTTCTCGTCGAGCTGTCCGAGCACGGCGTCCAGCCACGGCAGCCCCTCGGTGAACGCCGCCACCGAGGCCAGCACACCGAGGTGGCTGGCCAGCAGCGCCTCCCACCGCTCCTCCAGCACCGCGATGCCCGCCGGGGCGCCCGCCACGGCCAGGCCGCACTTCAGCCCGGCGATGTTCCACCCCTTGGTCGCGGACGTGAACGTGAACGTCGTCTCGGCCTGGGTCAGCTCGTGATCGATGGCCAGGAACGGCACGAACCGCGCGCCGGGCAGGGCCAGCGGCGCGTGGATCTCGTCCACCAGCAGGATGGCGCCGTGCCGCTGGCACGCGTCGGCGACCAGCTTCAGGTCGGCGGGCGACCACACGTTACCGGTCGGGTTGTGCGGGCTGCACAGCAGGTACGCGGCGGCGCCCGGCTCGCTCAGCGCCGCCTCGATCGCGTCCGGGTCGAGGGCGTAGCGGCCGTCGGCTGCCCGGGCCAGCGGGGCGTCGATGAGCCGCCGCCCGTAGAAGCCGAACCGGAACCGGAACGGCGGGTACACCGGCGGGTTGACCACGACGCCCGACCCGGGCGGCGTGAGCGCCTGCACCACCTCGGCGATCCCGGTCATCACGTCCGGGATCGCGAAAACGCGGGCCGGCTCCACCGTCCAGCCCAGGCGGCCGGCCGCGAACTGCGCGAACGCGTCGGGAAGCTGCCCGGCGTGCGCGTAGCCGCAGTCGCCGATGGCCAGGGCCGAGGTCACCGCCTCGATGACGGGCTCGGCCAGGCTGAAGTCCATCTCCGCGACGAACGCGGGCAGCACGTCGGGCGGGTAGGCCCGCCACTTATGGCTCCTGCGCTGCCGCAGTTCCGGGAGTGCGCAGTCACCAAGCAGCAGGTCCACCCGACGCATGCTAGCCGCCGCTCCGGGCCCGCCTGCCGCCGGCTTCGGCGGCCCGCCGCGCCCGCGTGGGCGCACAGCACAGGATGATCATGACTTTGGTGGGCCTATAGCGCCACCAGAGTCATGATCACGAAGCGGTTTTGCGGCAGCCGGGGCGCAGGCGCGGGTCAGCCGGTCACCGGGGCGGCCAGGGGGACGATGTCGGCGACGACGCAGGAGACGTTGTCCGGGCCGCCGCCCGCGTTGGCCGCCTCGATCAGCTGGGCGGCGGCCTGGTCGGGGTCGCCGGTGCCGCGCAACGTGGCCCGGATCACCTCGGTGCTGACCACCCCGGTGAGCCCGTCGGAGCACAGCAGGTACCGGTCGCCCGCCCGGGCGTCGTGCAGCGAGGTGTCCAGTTCGACGGCACTGCCGTCGATGGCGCGCAGCAGCAGCGACCGCTGCGGGTGCGATGCCGCCTCCTCGGGGGTGATCCGGCCCTCGTCAAGCAGCGACTGGACCACCGTGTGATCGTGGGTGATCTGGAACAGCTCGCCGTCACGCAGCAGGTAGGCACGGCAGTCACCGATGTGCACCAGGGCGAGCTGGGAGCCCGACAACAGCATGGCGGTCACCGTCGTCCCGGTTTGGCTCCGCCCGGCACCGGCCCCCGCCAGGCCGCCCACCGTGGCGCTGGCCTGCTCCACCGCTTGCTCCAGGGCGTTGAGCAGGTCCCCGGCGGGCAGGGACGCATCCAGCGGCTTCAGCGCGTCGATCACGGCGGCGCTGGCCGTGGCCCCGCCGCTGCCCATCCCGTCGGCCACGGCGAGCAGGCGGCCGCCCGCGTACGCGGAGTCCTGGTTGGTCTCGCGGCACCTGCCGATGTCGGTCCGGGCCGCGTAGCGGATCGCGAGGGCTTCCTGGGCACCTGTCATGGCAGTCTTCCTTCCTGACAGCGATGCGATGAGGAAGGCGGCCAGGTCGCGCCGACTCGCGGTGTCGGCCTCGACCTGGGACCAGTACGCGGCGACCTCGTCGGCGGCCCGGGCCGGCTCCAGGTCGCAGACGACCCGGATCCGGGCCAGCGGCATCCCGAGCCGGCGCAGCCAGGCGACCAGCCGGGCCCGCTCGAGCTGGGCCGGGTCGTAGAACCGGTAGCCGGAGGCCGGATCCACGAACGCGGGCGGCAGCAGCCCAAGCTCGTCGTACAGCCGCAGCGCCTTCGGGGACAGCCGCGTGGCGTGGGCGAACGCGCCGATCGACAGCAGCCTCACGCCGGCCTCCTCATCTCCGGGCCCTGTGCCCGGTCTACCCGATGCTGGGGTTTGCCCCAAGGGCAGAGTCAAACCCGGCGGCCGGGCCGAGGGAGGGGAAGGAGGCGGCCGGGCAGGCGGAGGGCGGGGCCGGCAGATAAGGGGCGGGCCGGACAGGCTGGAGGCGGGGCAGGCCGGCAAGCGAGAGCGGGCCGGGCAGGCAGGCCGGCCGGCGAACAGGGCGGGCCGGGGAGGCAGGCAGGCCGGCCGGCGAACAGGGCGGGCCGGGGAGGCAGGCCGGCCGGCGAACAGGGCGGGCCGGGGAGGCAGGCGAGCACGGCCGGGCAGGCGGCGGGCGCGGGACGGGGTGCTAGCGCAGGTCGCCGGACAGGTACCGGTCCAGGTTCGGCGCGATCGCGGCGACCAGGTCCTCCGTGCTGACCTGGGCCAGCGACTCGACCTCCAGCACGTACCTGGTCAGGCCCAGGCCGAGCACCTGGCTGGCGACCAGCGCCGCGCGGTACCCGGCCTCCTCGGCCGCGACACCCGGAGCCGCCTCGCGGGCCGCCTCGGCGAGCGGGCCGAGGATGGCGCCGCCGAGGAACTCCCGCAGCATGACAACCGCCTGCTCGCTGGTGGGTGCCGACCGCAGCAGCCCGAGGAAGGTGGCCCGCATCTCGGCCACCTCCCAGACCCCGAGCACGGTCCGCAGCAGGTGCTCGCCCAGGCTCCGGTCCTGGCCGCGGGATCCCGGCGAGAGCGCCGCGTCCAGCACCTGTCTCGGATTGACCGGCAGCCGCATCGCGGCGGCGAACAACTGATCCTTGGTGCCGTAGAAGTGGTGCACCAGGGCCGCGTCCACGCCCGCGTCGGACGCGATCCCCCGGATCGTGGCGCGGTCGTAGCCCAGGTCCCCGAACCGGGCCCGGGCCGCGGTGAGGATCGCCTCCTTGGTACCGCTGTCACCGCCGCGCCGCCCGCTGCGGCTGGCCCGCCCCGGCTGGCTGGCCCGCCCCGGCTGGCTGGCCCGCCCCGGCTGGCTGGCCCGCCCCGGCTGGCTGGCCCGCCCCGGACGGGGGGCCTGACCGGGGGCACCGGTCACGAGGGCCCCCCGGGCCGGTCCAGGCCCGCCCCGCACGGCGAGCCTGCCTGGCAGCACCGGCGACGGGGAACCCCCGTGGCGGACCTGGGCCGCCACGGGCGGCGGGTTCCGCCGGGGATCCCGGTCATGGCTGGCCCTCCGTATTTCCAGAAGAAAGGGTGAGCTGGAAGAAGCGCTCTTCCAGGGTGGCCGGCGCGGAGGTGACCGTGGCGGGCAGGTCCCCGAGCGCCCGGCGCACCGCGCCGGGCGCCGCGCCGGGGACCCGTAGCGTGCGCCCGACCAGAGCGACCGGCAGGCCCGATGCCTCCAGGGCACCGAACGCCGCCGCCCATGACCCCGATTCCACCACGCTGACCTGGGCGTCGCCGGTGATCTCCCGGGCGGTGCCGCGGGCCACCACCCGGCCCGAGGCCATGATCACCAGCCGGTCGCACTCGCCCGCCTCGTCCATGTAGTGGGTGGTGACCAGGACGCCCGCGCCGGCCGCCGCGGCACCCGCCACCGTCTCCCACAGCCGGGCCCGGGCCAGCGGGTCCACGCCGGAGGTCGGTTCGTCCAGGACGAGCAGGTCGGGCCGGTGCGCCAGGGCCGCCGCGAACGCCGCGGTGCGCTGGACGCCCAGCGGCAGCGAGCCGACCACCGTGCTCCCGTAGCGGCGCAGCGGCTCGGGCAGGCTGGCGGCCCCGGGCCCCTCGCCGAACACCGCCGCCGAGAAGGCGAGGTTCTCGGCCGGGGTGAGGTCGTCGTACAGGCCCAGGCCCTGCGGCACGTACCCGATCCGCCGCCTGGTGCCGCGCGACGGCGGCTCGCCGAACAGCCGGATCTCGCCGCCCGTGGGGCGCAGCAGGCCGAGCAGCAGCCGGATCAGGGTGGTCTTCCCGGCGCCGTTCGCGCCGAGGAGGCCGACCACCTCGCCCGGGTGCACCTCCAGGTCGACCTGGTCCACCGCCACGAAGTGCCCGAAGGCGCGGGTCACCGCGACGGCCTGGGCGGGCAGCTCGGTCATCGGGACTCCAGTTCCGCGGGGACGCGGGCCAGCTCCCTGGCGAGGGACGCGACGGTGACCGCGTCCTGGAGGTCGGGCTGGACCGCGCCGTCGCTGTTGCCGGGCGCCGCGCCGGGGGCGGCGCCGTGGCCGTTGCCGGGATCCCAGACCCGCCAGCGGCCCTCCCGGCGCCAGGCGCGCCGCCCCGCCTCCCCGCCGGGCCGGGTGTCCGTCGCCGTCAGCGTGCCCGGCATCGCGGCCACGATCTGCTCCGGCGTCCCGCTGGCCAGCTCGGCGCCCGCGTCGAGGACCAGCACGGCCTGGGCCCGTTCGGCCTCGTCGAGATAGCTGGTCGCCAGCACCACCGCGGCCCCGTCGGCGGCCGCGCGGGCGATCAGCCACCACAGGTCCGACCGGCTGACCGGGTCCACCCCGGTGGTTGGTTCATCGAGGATGAGCAGGTCCGGGCGGTGCAGCATGGCGGCGATCACGCCCAGCTTCTGCCGCATGCCGCCGGAGAGCTGCCCGGCGAGCCGGCCGGTGACCCGGTCCAGCCCGGCCCTGGCGAGGAGTTCCCCGCTGCGCTCGCGGGCCGTCTGCGGCGGGACCCGGTAGGCGGTGGCGCGGAACGCCAGGTTCTCGGTGACCGACAGGTCGGGGTAGGTACCCGAGCCGGCCGACAGGTACCCGGTCGCCAGCGGGGCGGGCCGCCGGACCTGCCCGCTGGCCGGGGCGAGCGCGCCTGCCAGGCAGCGGAGCAGGGTGGTGCGGCCGGCCCCGTCGCCGCCGACGACCGCGCTCACCCGGCCCGGCTCGGCGCGGAACGAGACATGGTCGAGGGCCAGCGTGTCCCCGAACCGGACGCACACGTCGTCGGTGCCCCACCAGTCCGCGGCGCGCCCGGCCGCGCCCGGCGCGGTCACCCGGCGCTCCCGGTGACCGGGGCGCTCGCCGTGCTCGGGGCGCTGCGCGGGCTGCCGCTGCCGTGGCGCGGCGCGGCGGGCGCGAGGAAGGACCGGAAGCGCAGGCTGGCCAGGGTGAACACGATCGCGCCGAGCAGCGCCAGGAAGACGAACGGCTGCCAGAGCGGGCCGAGCGGCTCGGCCCGGAGCATCACGCCGCGGGCGATCTCGTTGAAATAGGTCAGCGGGAGGAGGTAGGAGATCCAGCGCACGCCGACCGCGATCGAGGACAGCGGGAAGATCAGCCCGGACAGCAGGATCTGCGGCAGCGTGACCATGAGCGAGAGCTGGATGGCCTGGCCCTGGTTCTCCGACACGCTGGAGATCAGCACCCCGAGGCCGAGAGTGACGAACAGGAACAGCAGCGCGCCGAGGGTGAAGACGGCGAGCGAGCCGCGGAACGGCACCCCGAACAGGCCGACCCCGACGCTCACGACGATGGCCAGGTCCAGGGCCGCCACGCCGAAGTAGGGCCCGATCTTGCCGAGGAACACGTCGCGCGGCCTCAGCGGCATCACCGCGAGCTGTTCCAGGGTGCCGGACTGGCGCTCGCGGACCACTCCCAGGCTGGTGATGATCGTGCCGACGAACACGAGCACGACGCCGGCCAGGCCGGGGATCATGATGTCCGAGGTGCCAAGGCCGGGGTTGTAGAGCACGGTGACCTCGGGCGCGGCGGTGGAGCCGGCCTGGCTGCCGGGCGGGCCCGCCTGGGCATGGACGCTGGCCGCGGCGGACAGGGCCGCGATCGACGCCTTGGCGGTGAAGAGCTGGCTGCCGTCGATCAGCACCTCCGGATGGCCGCTCCCGGTGACCACGGCCACCGCCGCGTGACCGTCCCGCAACTGCTGCTCGGCCCAGGCCCGGCCCTCCGATGGCTGCGTGTTGACCAGGTCGAAGGGCTTGCCGATGAGGTTCGCGGCCCGGGCGGCCTGCGGTCCCGCGGCGACCGTGGGGACCGTGGTCACGTCGAAGCTCGCCGCGTACCCGAACACGATGAGCAGCACAACCGGCATCACGATCATCATCGCGAGGGTGCGGCGGTCGCGCCGCAGTTGCCGGAACTCCTTCACGATCATCGCCCACATGACTGCTCCCTGACGGCTGCCGTGATTTCAACGCTCGTTGAATTCTACAGACGTTGAATTCCTGCGGTCAACCCGGGATTTCGGTGGGGCGGCCACGGTCGGCGGTCCGGCGCGGGAGGGGCGGCGGCTGCGGGGCCAGCGTGGTGGGTCGCGGGCCGCGGCGTGGTGGGTCGCGAGTCAGCGGACGGCGCCGGTGACCAGCCAGGCGGTTCCCCGGGCGCGCAGCGTCAGGGTGACGAACCGGGCCGCCAGCCACACGCTGTAGGCGAGCCAGAGGGCGACCAGGCCGCCGTGCCAGGCGTGCACGCAGGCCGCGGCGATGCCGAACACGGCGGCGGTGGCGAGCCCGGCCAGCGCCAGATAGTCCTGGTCCCCGGCACCGATGAGCACCCCGTCGAGCACGAAGACCACGCCCGCGACCGGCTGCTGTACCGCGACGATGACCAGGACCGCGAGGAGCAGGCCGGTCACCGCGGGCGAGGCAGCGAAGACCCCGGGCAGGAACGGGCGCGCGGCCAGCACGACGGCGCCGAACACGACCCCGTACACCGCGCCCCACGCGGTCATCCGGGCGGTCGCCGCCCGGGCCCCGGCCACATCGCCGGCGCCCAGGTACTTGCCGGTGATCGCCTGCCCGGCGATCGCGATCGCGTCAAGGGCCAGCGCCAGCAGCGACCAGATGCGGAACGCGATCTGGTGCGCGGCGATCGCGGCGTCGCCCATCCGGGCCGCGAGCGCGGTGGTCACCACGAGCACCACCTGCAGCGCGAGGGTCCGCACCACCAGGGACGCGCCCGCGAAGGCGGCACCGCGGACTCCCGCGCCGTCGGGCCGCAGCGCCACCCCGGCCCGCCGGGCACCCCGTGCGACCACGGTCAGGTAGATCAGCGCCGCCGCGTTCTGCACGATGGCGGTGCCCGATGCGGATCCGGCCAGGCCAAATCCCAGGCCAAGCACCAGGATTGCATTCAGGACGATGTTGCCCGCGCTAGCGCAGACCGCGACCGCCAGCGGGGTCCGGGTGTCCTGGAGCCCCCGCAGCACGCCGGTACCGGCCAGCACGGTGAGCATGGCCGGCGCACCGAACAGGCTGATCCGCAGGTAGGTGACCGCCCCGGCAGTGACGGCGGGGGACGCGCCGAACGCGTGCACCAGGACCGGAGCGAGCGGCCAGCCGGCCCCGAGCACGGCCACCCCGATCCCGGCGGCCAGCCACAGCCCGTCGATGCCCTGCTGGATGGCGGCCCGCCGGTTGCCCGCGCCGAGCTGCCTGGCCACGGCGGCGGTGGTGCCGTAGGCGAGGAAGATCGAGATGTTCACCAGCGTGACCAGCACCTGGCTGGCCACGCCCAGGCCGCCGAGCGGCACGGTGCCGATCCGCCCCACGATGGCCGAGTCGCCGAGCAGGAAGAGCGGCTCGGCCACCAGGGCACCGAAGGCCGGCACGGCGAGCCGGAGGATCTCCGCGTCGTGCGGGCCCCGGCGGAACAGGGAGGCAAGCCCGCGGCGGCGTGCCAGCGCGGGCGGATCCATAGCCGTGATCGTAATCGCGAGCTAGCCGCATCTGCAATTGAGTTGCAGCTCTGTCCGTGATCATCGCCTGGCGCGGTCGGCCGCCGGGTGCGGTCGGCCGCCGGGGTGCGGTCGGCCGCCGGGCGGGCCGGGCGGCGGCTGGCGCATCGCCGGGGATCTGGTCGTATGGAGACATGGCCCGCACCACGCACCGAGGCCGGTGGACCCTGGCCGACCGTTTCGCCTCCGCCTGGCACTACCTGCCGGTGGAGGTCCCGCCCGGCTCCCGCGCGCTCCGGGTGGAACTGGCCCACCGGACGCCGGGCTGCGTCCTGGACCTGGGCTGCCTCGGGCCCGGCGGGTTCCGTGGCTGGTCCGGGGGCGCGCGGCGGGAGTTCGTCATCACCCCTGACGCGGCCACCCCCGGCTACCTGCCGGGCGAACTGGAGCCGGGCACCTGGCAGGTGATGATCGGCCTCTACCGGGTGCCCGCCGACGGGGCCGAGTACCAGGTGACCGCCGAGACCAGCGGCAGCCCGGGACGGCTGGCGGTACCGCCGGTGCCCGCCGCGCCGCCACCGCTGGCCGACGGGCACCGGCCACCGCCCCGGGACCTGCCCACGGCACCCGGGCGGCGCTGGCTCGCCGGTGACCTGCACACGCACACGGTGCACTCCGACGGCGGGCTGACCGTGCCGGAACTGGCGCTGCTCGCGGCGGGCAACGGGCTGGACTTCCTCGCGATCACCGATCACAACACGGTCAGCCACCACGCCGAGCTGCCCGCCGCCAGCGGCCGGTACGGGATCACCCTGCTGCCGGGGCAGGAGGTCACCACGAACGGCGGGCACGCCGGTGCACTGGGCGACATCGGCTGGGTGGACTTCCGTGAGCCGCCGGACGCGTGGCTCGCGCACACCGAGCGGCGCGGCGGCCTGCTGTCGGTCAACCACCCGATCGGCGGTGAGCTGAGCTGGACGCTGCCGATGACCGGGCGGCCCCCGCTCGCCGAGGTCTGGCACTGGAGCTGGCTGGACCTGCGCTGGACCACCCCGCTGGCCTGGTGGCTGGCGTGGGACCCCGGCTCGGTCCCGGTGGGCGGCAGCGACTGGCACCGGCCGAGTGACCTGTCCGCGGTGGGCACCCCGACCACCTGGGTGGAGTGCGAGGCGGCGGATCCGGCGGCGGTGCTCGGCGGCCTGCGCGCCGGGCGGGTGGCGATCTCCGCCCGCCGGGACGGGCCGGTGCTGCTGCGGTGCGGTGGCGACCTGATCGCGGTGGACGCCGAGGGAACCACGCTGGCCGGGCCGGACGGGCCGCGGGCCCGGGTCACCGGGCCCCGCCAGGTCTTCGCGGCCATCCCCGGTCACCACCGGCTCCTCGACGACGCCGGGGCCACCCGCGCCCTCGTCGGCTAACGAGAGCATCCGGGGGCGTATGTGGTCGGTGGCGCACTGACCACATTCTTTGTGGTCGTTGCGCCGTCGACCATAAAGGTGCTGGGCAGGTGGGCGGCCGCCGTGCGCGGCCGATATGTGCGGCGCCGCCAACAGGCGGGCCCACAACCAGAGCAGGCCCGCGGCGCCCGGGCGGGCGCTCACGACCGGATCCGGAACACCGGGTGGTCCGGGGCGATGGCCAGCAGCTTGTCCTCGGGCGCGTCCGGGCCGACGCCCTGGAAGAACATGCCGACCTCGAACTTCCACTTCTTCAGGTAGGCCCGCAGCACCCGCGGCCGGTCCGCCACGGGCAGCTCGGTCGCGGTGAACGTCTCGACTCTGCGGCCGAGCCGCAGCTCACCGCCGCTGGCCACGCGCATGTTGCGGACCCACTGCGTGTTGCCGCGCGGGGCGACCAGGTACCGCTCGCCGTCGATGGTCAGCGGGTTGACCGGCGTGGTCCGCCACTCCCCCGACTTGCGCCCGCGCACGGCCAGCACCCGCGAGCCGTAGACGCTGATGCCCATCCTGGTCAGCCGGGCCACGACGGCGTTGAAGATCATCGTCCCGCGGTCGGGCACTACGTAACGCGGCTGGCTCTCGGCGTTCATGACTGCTCCTCGGTGCTAAGTTAGAGAGCGATGCTCTTTTCCAAGACCAGTGTTCTCCATCTGGCTCTACCTGTCAAGAGCACTGCTCTCTCTTTGGATAACTGATTCGGTGGCGGCATGATGGGCTCCAACATACGGAGGTCGCGAATGGAATCCACGCCGAGATGGGGCATCACGCTCCCGCTCCGCAGCTTGCCCCTGCCCGACCAGCGTGACCTGGTGGCCGCGCTGCCCGACCTCGGCTACACCGACGCGTGGTCGAGCGAGGTCAACGGCTCGGACGCGTTCGCCCCGCTGGCCGCCGCGGCCCAGTGGACCTCCGGCCTGCGGTTCGGCACCGCGATCGCCGGGATCTACACCCGGGGGCCGGCGCTGCTCGCCATGAACGCGGCGACCTGCGCGAGCCTGGCACCGGGCCGGTTCGTGATGGGCATCGGCACCTCCTCGCCGGTGATCGTGGAGGACTGGAACGGGCTGGAACTGGCCCAGCCCTACCAGCGGGCCAGGGACACGCTGCGGTTCCTGCGCGCGGCCCTGGCCGGGGAGAAGGTGAGCGGGGACTTCGAGACGTTCAAGGTCCGCGGTTTCCGCCTCGATCCGCCCCCGGCCCAGCCGCCGGAACTCGCGCTCGCCGCGCTGCGGCCGGGCATGGTGCGGCTGGCCGCCAGGCTCGCGGACGGGGCGATCACCAACTGGCTCGCGCCCGCCGACGTGCCGACGGTGCGCGCGGTGGCCGGGCCGGACTGCGAGCTGATCGCCCGGATCTTCGTCGTCCCCATCGACGACGCCGCCACCGCCCGGGCCATCGGCCGCCGCATGATCGCGGCCTACCTGACCGTCCCGGTGTACGCCGCGTTCCACGCCTGGCTCGGCCGCGGCGAGGTGCTCCGGCCCATGCAGGACGCGTGGGGCGCCGGGGACCGCAAGAAGGCACTCGAGCTGATCCCCGATCACGTGGTGGACGAACTGGTGGTGCACGGGCCCATGGAAGCCTGCCGGGAGCGGGTGGCCGAGTATCACACAACCGGGCTGGACACCCCGGTCATCATGATCGTTCCCGCACCGGGCGTGGACGAGGCGGCGGCGGTCCGCCAGCTCGCCCCGGCCTAGTCGCGGGGATCCCGGGTCCCCGGGAACCCGGCATCCCCGGCGAACCGGGTCCACGGTAACGGCCCATGGTGACAAGGGGCTACCAGGAGCCGGGCAGCGGCGCACCGTACCAGGACTCGATGATCCGGTGCGCGATGGACACCGGGGGCGGCAGCAGCACCTCCCGCGTGCTCACCGCCGCCTGCAACTGCTCCCTGGAGAACCACCGCGCCTCGGCGATCTCCTCCTCGTCCACGACGATCTCCTGCTCGCCCGCGGCGCGCGCCACGAAGCCGAGCATCAGGCTGCGCGGCATCGGCCACGGCTGGCTCCCGACGTAGCGGATCCCGCCGACCCGCAGCCCGGTCTCCTCGCCGACCTCGCGGATCACCGCCTGTTCCAGGGACTCCCCCGGCTCCACGAACCCGGCCAGGATGGAGACCCGCCGCGGCGGCCAGCTCCGGTTGCGGGCCAGCAGGCACCGGTCCTCCTCGTCGCGGACCAGCATGATCACCGCGGGGTCCACCCGGGGGAAGTGCTCGCTGCCGTCGACCGGGCAGCGCCGGGCGTGGCCGGCCTGGACGGCCTCGGTGACCGCGCCGCAGCGCGGGCAGTGGGTGTGCGTCGCGTGCCAGTAGGCCAGGGCGACCGCATGGGTGAACAGCCCGGCATCCCGGTCACCGAGCAGCGGCCCCGCCTGGCGCAGCCCGGCCACGTGGACACCGGGTTCCGGAGGGACCGCGGGCGCCGAACCCGGGGCCGGCAGCGGGCCCGCCCCGAGGCCGCCCCGGGGGCCGTCCACGCCGAAGTAGGCGACCCCGGCGTCGTCCACCCCGAGCAGGAACCGGACCCCCTCGGGCGCCTGCCCCGGTGCGGTCATTTCCAGCGCCGCCGCACCGCCGGTGAAGTCGATCCGCGCCTGCCCGTGGTCGAGCACGAGTACCCGGGTCGCCTCGTCCGCCCAAGCGGCCGCGATCCAGGCCTCGTCGGCACGGTGATGACTGGCCCGGTCCACGGCACCGCGGGCCAGGCTGAGGTCGCGGAGCACCCAGGCGCCCTCTCCCCGGTCCGCGGCCGGCACCCCGGGCGCGACGGCGGGCCCGGCGGGCTCCGGGGCGGGCGCACCGGGCTGCGGGGCGATGGCGCCGTCCGGCATCACCATCCGCCCGGGCCGGGGCTGGCCTCCGCTAGCTCATCCCACATGTAGGCCACGGCCTCGGCGCCCTTGAGCAGCATGGCCATGTCGACCTTCTCGTTCGGCGCGTGGATGCGGTCGGAGTTCAGCCCGCAGGCGATGAACACCAGCGGCGCGCCGAGGATCTCGGTGAGGTCGGCCTCGGGCCCGCTGCCGCCCTCCCGGGTGAACAGGGCCTCCATGCCGAACGCGCGCTCCACTGCCCGTTTGCCCGCCAGCACGGCGGGCGACCCGATCGGCGCGGTAGTGGGCCGCACCCCCGGGCCCTCGGGCGTGACGATCGCGTCGATCCCCGGCGGCGTGTGCGCCGCCACGTATTCCTGCAGCCCGGCGAGCACCTCGGCCGGGTCCTGATCGGCGACCAGGCGGAAGGAGAGCTTGGCGTGCGCCTGGCTGGGCACGATGGTCTTCGGCCCGGGGCCGGTGTGACCGCCCCACATGCCGTTGACCTCGGCCGTGGGCCGGGCCCAGACCCGCTCCAGCGTGGTGTACCCGTCTTCGCCGTAGGTGGCCTGGCTGTGCCCGGCGTCGGCGAGCCACGCCTTCTCCTCGAACGGCAGACGCCCGAACAGTTCCCGCTCCCCCTGGGTCAGGCTCGCCACCCTGTCGTAGAACCCGGGCAGCGTGACCCGCCCGCTGGCGTCGTGCAGGCCCGCGAGCAACCCGGCCATGACGTGCAGCGGGTTCGGCACGCCACCGCCGAAGGAGCCGGAGTGCAGATCCGACTGCGGGCCGCGCAGGGTGATGTCCGCGGCGGCCAGCCCGCGCATCCCGGTGCACAGCGACGGCACGTCCGCCGCCCACATCGTGGTGTCGGAGACCACGATGACGTCGCAGGCGAGCCGGTCGGCCTTGGCCCGCAGCAACGCGGCGAAATGCGGTGAGCCGGATTCCTCTTCGCCCTCGACCAGCAGCTTCAGCGTGACCGGGGGCGCGGTCGCCCCGGCCGCGGCCAGGCAGGCGCTCAAGCCCAGCGTGTGCAGCAGCACCTGGCCCTTGTCGTCGGAGGCGCCGCGGCCGAGCAGCACGCCGTCCCGCTCGGCCGGCTCGAACGGCGGGTAGTCCCACTCGCTGAGCGGTTCCACGGGCTGGACGTCGTGATGCCCGTACACGCAGACCGTGGGCGCGGCGGGGTCCGCGGCGGGCCAGCACGCGAACACCGAGGGCAGCCCGGGCGACTCCGAGGTGCCGGTCTCCCAGATCTCCACCTCGGGGAACCCGGTCGCGCGCAGGTGAGCCGCCAGCCACTCCGCGGACGCGCGCACGTCGGGATGGCGCGCGGGATCCGCGGAGATCGACGGGATCGCCAGCCATCGCTTCAGGTCGCCGAAGAAGCTTCCGGCGTTTTCCTCGATGTAGCTACGAACATCCATGCCTGAGATCGCCTCCCCAGCAGGCCGCCCCCGGCACTCTAGACCACCGGCCGCGGCCGCGCGCCGCGCAGGCCGGGCTACCGCGCGATGAACAGGTACTCGCGGGCGGTGCGCCGGCGGGCCGCCTGGTGCGTGCCGAAGGCGTAGGTGTGGTCGATGACCCGCACCTCGACGTGCCGCTTGACCTCGCGCAACAGCCCTTCGATGGTCGCGGCGTCGGGCACCGCGTTGGAGGAGTACGACAGCACGAGGGCGGAATCGCCGAACCGCTGGACCGTGCCGCGCAGCGCCTCGGTGACCGTGCGCGGGTAGGAGAACGGCGTGTAGCGCTTGGGCAGCTTCCGGGTCCGCGTGGTCTCCAGCGGCGCCTGGCCGCGCCAGTAGACCGACAGTCCCTCCAGGAAGTGGTAGCGCTTGATGTAGCAGTTGTCGTCGCGGGGCGGCGCATACGGCGGATCCAGGTAGACCACGTCATGGCCGCCCGGGGGCAGGTCGAACACGTCGCACGAGGAGGCGGCGCAGGGCCGGCCGCTGTCGAAGACCACCCCGTTGTAGTCGGCGGCCCGCTCCGCGAAATGCTCCCGGAGCGGCAGGCGCAGGTCACGGCGGCCGTCGTCGTAACGCAGGCCGGTGACGGTGAAGACGCCCCTGGGCTGGCGGCGCGCCGCGGACAGCACCAGCGCGGCGATGGCCAGCGCCCGGCGGTGGCCTTCCATCCGGTCGATGTGCGACCACGCGGAGTCGAGGAAACGCAGGTCGGCCGCGGTGAAGTAGATCCCGCCGAAGGTGCGCTGGATGTAGTCACGGTCGTCGGCGGGCGGGCCGCAGATCCCGGCGATGTCGTCCGCGCTGAGGATCACGTCCTGGTTGACCACGCTGGCCCGCGCGATGACCGCGGGGAACGTGAGGAAGTCGTTCGCAGTGACCTGGTAACCGCAGGCCTTGAGCAGGTAGGACACCACGCCGCTGCCGGAGAAGGCGTCGAGCGCGGTGGCCCCGCCCAGTTCGGTGAAGGCCTGCGCCAGGTGCGGGATCAGCCGGTACTTCGAGCCCATGTACCGCAGCCGGGGAAACAGCCCGGCCCGGCGCACCGCCCCGGCCACGCCATCGGTCCCGGCCACGCCATCGGTCCCGGCCACGCCATCGGTCCCGGGCACCCCGGCGGTCCCGGGCACCCCGGCGGTTCCGGGGACGCCGGCCGGCGGCTGACTGATCACGGTGGCGGCCACAGACGTCATACTCGCACCGGCCGGGATCCTCCCGCGGCAGGGCGCGCGGTCAGCCTCCGGGATGACGGCGGCGGGATCGTCCTGCGGTCGGGGTCCTAGATCAGCCCCGGGGATGACGATTTCGCCGCGGCCGGGGCCTTAGCGTCGGGAGCCATGACGCCGCCACCCCCGGCCCGGGCGCTGGAGCGCACGGCCGCCCTGGCCGCCACCGGGGCGCCCGCGAGCGCCCGGCGCCCGTTGCGCCCCGCCGACCGTGGCTGGGCTCCGCGCGGCGGGCGCGCCCTGGCGGCGGTCGCCGTGATCCGCCGGGAATGGCTGGCCTGCGCGTTCGGGGGGTCCGCCACCTTCGCCGCGGTCACCGCGCTGACCAGCTTCAACGCGCCAGAACGGGTGTGGGGCGGCGTCGCCGCGGTCAGCTATGCGGTCGCCGCGGTCACCGCCGCCGCGATGCGCCGCCGCGGTGTCAGCCTCGCGGTGCTGCTCGGCCTGGCGGGCGCCCTGGCCGCCCCGCTCGCCTGGATGGCCGTCACCGGCATGGCGCAGCCGGAGGTCGGCGTCATCGTCCGGGCCGCCGTGATGCTCGTGCACCGGGGCACGCCGTACGCGAGCCCGGCGGCGCTCGCCGCGGCCCATAGCTGGCGCGCGTACGACCCGTACCTGCCCGTCCTGATCGTGTTCGGCATCCCGCGGGCCTTCGGCGGCGGGCTGCTCACGGACCCGCGGGTCTGGTTCGGTCTCGCGTTCGCGGCCAGCTTCTGGGCGGCACTCCGCACCGCGCGGGTGCAACGGCCGGTGTGGTGGACCCTGGTGGTCACGGCCTCTCCCGTGGTCGCGCTGCCGCTCGCGGTCGGCGGGGATGACCTGCCGGTGCTGGGCCTGATGTGCCTCGGCCTGGCGCTGGCCGGCCGGGGCTCCCGGGACCAGTGGCGCTGGGCGGCCGCGGCCGGGCTGGCGCTCGGCCTTGCCGCGGCCATGAAGGCGACCGCCTGGCCGGCCGTGGCGGTGGTGGCCGTGCTGCTCGCCGCCCGCCAGGGCTGGCGCGGGGTCTCCTGGTTCACCGCCGCGGCGCTCGGCGTGGCCCTGGTCGCCGACGGCGCCATCGTGGCCGCCCATCCCGCGGCCGCGCTGGCCAACACCGTGCTCTATCCGCTCGGGCTGACCAAGGCCGCGAGCCCGGCCGCGAGCATGCTGCCCGGTCACCTGCTCGCGGCCGCCGCGGGCTGGGGCCACTGGACCGCGCTGGCGCTGATGGCGCTGGCCGGGGCGGGAGTCGGCGCCTGGCTGATCGCCCGGCCGCCCAAGGACTTCCGCGCGGCGGGCTGGCGGCTGGCCCTCGGCCTGGCGCTGCTGTTCCTGCTGGCACCCGCCAGCCGGGTCGGCTACTTCGTGTACCCGCTGGGCCTGGCCGCCTGGCTGCTGCTGTCCCGCTGGCCCGGCCCGCCGGGTGAGAAGTCAGTCGATCCAGTACCGCAGCGCCGGCGGCTTGCCGTCCCGGTTCACCACTGAGTCCAGCACCCCGCCGCACCTCTCGATGACGGCTCGCGAGCCGAGGTTGCCCTGGTCGCACGTCACCAGCACCCGGCCGACCCCGGCGGCCCGGGCGATGACCAGGCTCTGCCGGAGAATCTCGGTGGCATACCCCCGGCGGCGGTACCGCGGCAGCACGCCATAGCCGATGTGACCACCCCACTCGGCGAGAGACGCGTTGAGCTGGAACCGGATGGACGTCCGGCCGACGATCTCGCCCGCCACGTCGGCCACCAGGAAGGTGCCCGGCACAAGCCGGGCGGGCAGGTTGCGCCCGTGCCGGTGATCCTCGAGTTCCTCGAGATAGCTGTCCCACGGCTTGCCGGGCTGGTAGCCGAGGCCGAACGTGTGGCCCTCGGCGGCCATGGCCCGGTGCCCCGCCGCGAACGCCGCCTCGTCCTCCGCAAGCGGCGGGCGCAACCGCAGCGCCCGCGCCGTTCTCGCCACGCCGCTGGCAAGTCTGTCCGGGCCGGCCGCAACCATCGTGCCAGGTTAGCCCGGCCCCCCGGGAACCTCATCTCAGTTTCGGCCGCGGGCCGCTAAGCAGCGGCCATTGACAGCGGCGTCAGCGGCCTGGTGGAGGTGGTGCTCGACAACCCGTCGAACGCGCCGGTCGGCAGCTTCGCGGTGGCCAACACCGGCGGCTGGTGCTCCTGGCGCACCGTTCCCGCGAACATCACGAAGGTCACCGGTACCCATACGGTGTACCTGGAGTTCTCTTCGGGCGCCTCCGGTGACCCGCCCTAAGTGAGCCTCCACTACTTCAATTTCCCGGTTTCCTGACCGGTGGCGCGGGCCGGGCCGTGCCCCCGCCCCGGCCCGGCCCGCGCCACCAGGAGGAGCCATGCTTGTCGCTTTCTCAGTCACCCCGCTCGGCGTGGGAGACGCGGTCGGCGAGTACGTCGCGGACGCTGTGCGCGTGGTCCGCGACAGCGGGCTGCCGAACCACACCGACGCGATGTTCACCACGATCGAGGGCGACTGGGACGAGGCGATGGCCGTGGTCAAGCACGCCGTCGAGGCGGTCGCGGCCAAGGCCCCCCGGGTCAGCGTGGTGCTCAAGGCCGACATCCGCCCGGGGGTGACCGGCGCGCTCAGCGCGAAGATGGAGAGCCTGGAGCGCCACCTGGCCGGCTGACCTCGCGCCCCGGGCACAAGCGCGCCCGGCGCCCCGCGCTACCGGGGCCAGGCCGGGGAGCGGGTCAGCGCGCCTGGCCTGCCGGCGGGACCTCTTCGATGAGCGCGGCCAGCCCGGCCTCGTCGAGCAGGTCGGCGGGCCGCAGCGTCTGGTCGTGGCGCACGTAGTAGAAGGCCGCGCGGACCTGGTCAAGCGGCACCCCGGCCAGGGTGGCCCAGGCCACCCGGTAGGCGGCGAGCTGGACCGCGGCGGCGCGCAGGTCGGCGGCCGAGGTCGGCGGCTCCCCCGTCTTCCAGTCGACCACGTCGTAGCCGCTGCTGGCGGGGTCGGCGAACACGGCGTCGATCCGGCCGCGGACCGTCCGGCCCGCGACCAGGGTCTCGAACGGCACCTCCACGTCCACCGGCCACCGGTCCCCCCACCCCCCCGCCTCGAACCGCTCCCTGAGCAGGGCGAGGTCGGCGTCGTCGGGGTCGTCGGCCGGGTCGTCGGCGGCGCCGAGCAGGTCGGCCGGGTCGATCAGCCGCTGCTGGCCGAACCGCTGCTCCAGCCAGCGGTGGAAGGCGGTGCCCCTGCGGGCCTGCGGCACCGGCGGCCGGGGCATCGGCCGGCGGATCTGCTGGGCCAGCCTGTCCGGGTCGGCGGCCATGGTGACCAGCGAGGACACCGACAACTGGGCCGGCAGCGGCACCGCCGCCCCGGCACTTCCGCGCCGCTCGGACAGCTCGGTCAGCAGCAGGCCGGTGTCCCTGGCCCAGGCGCGGGCGAGCACCCGGTCGGCCTCGCTCAGCTCACCGCCGGCCCCAGCATCGTTCCCGGCCCCGGCGCCGTCCGCGGCCCCGGCGTCGTTCCCGGCCCCGGCGTCGGCCCCGGCCCTGGCCGGGGAGCCCTCGCCAGCCCTGGCCCCGCTCGCGCCGCCGCCCGCCCAGGTCCCGTCCGGGCCGCTGCCGCCGTCGTCATCGCCGGCCCCGCCCGCGCCCGGCGGCCGGGCAAGCTCGCGTTCCACCAGCGCGGCCGCCTCCCGCACGGCCTCCTGCCGCGGCCCCTCGGCGTCCGGCGGCCAGGACACGACGGCGGGCTCGGCCAGCGCCGGGTTCTGCGCGCTGTCGTCCGGCGCCGGTGCCCAGCGCGCCACGGTGCCCGAGCCGTCTGCGCACGCGGCGCGGACCTCCTCCAGGAACAGCGAGGGGCCCAGCGGTGACGCGGCCTCGCCCCACCAGTAGCCGCAGCAGGCGACCCAGTACGCGGCCCGGGTCACCGCCACGTAGGCGAGCCGCCGCTCCTCGGCCAGCTCGCGCGCCGAGCAGGCGCTGGTGAAGCCGTCCCGTGACGCCTCCTCCAGGTCCCGCAGCGCCGGCAGGTCCCCGGCGTCGCCGCGCAGGCCGAACGGGAGCAGCCGGGGGTTCTCGGTCCACCGGGTGGTGACCCTGGGCTTCGCGGGAAACACCGACGCCCGCGGGCCGGCCGCCAGGCCAGGCACCACCACCGCGGCCCACTGCAGGCCCTTGGCGGCGTGCACGGTGGTCAGCGTGACCGCGTTGGCCCCGCTCGGCTGGCCGGACTCCAGGCCGAACTCCTCCGCCTCGGCCGCGGTCAGGTAGGAGAGGAACGCGCCGAGCGTGGGCTCCTCCTCGTCGTCGGCGAACGCGGCCGCCGCGTCCGCGAACGCGTCCAGGTCGGCGCGGGCGACCGCGGGATCCCGCCATGGCTGCGCGGCCACCTCGATGTCCAGGCCCAGCGTCCGCTCGACCTCCCCGACCAGGTCGGGCAGCGGCCGGCTGACGTGCGCCCGCAGTGCCCGCAGCTCGGCGGCCAGCGCGGCGAAGCGCTGGTAGCCCCGCGCCGAGTAGGCGCCCCGGTCGCCCAGGTCGTCCAGCGCCTCTACCAGGCTGCCGGGCAGCGCGGTCAGGTCCGTGACCGCCTGCGCCAGCGCATCCTCTCCATCCAATACGCCGCGGCCCTCATCCCCGGCTCCTGCCGCCGGCGCCGCGCCGGGGCCGGCCAGGTGCGGTGTGCCCGCGCCGGGCCGGCCGCCGCCGGGCGGGTGCCCGCCGGGGCGGTGCGGGCCGGGGCCGGCCGGATCGCGGGGCTCGCGGGCCAGGTCCCGGGCGCGCCTGCCCAGGGCGACCAGGTCCCTGGGCCCGATCCGCCACCGTGGCCCGGTGAGCAGCCGGGCCAGCGCGGCGGACGCGGCCGGGTCGTGCAGCACGCGCAGGGTGGCCACGATGTCGGCGACCTCGGGGACGGTGAGCAGCCCGCCCAGGCCGACCACCTCGACCGGGACCCCCTGTGCCTCGATCGCCGCGCGCAGCAGGGCGAACTGGGAGCGCTTGCGGCACAGCACGGCGATGTCGGACGGCTGGACGGGAGGCCGGTCCCAGGGCCCGCCGTCCGGGGCGATGCCCGCGGGCAGCCGGATCAGGCCCGCGACCTGTTCCGCCACCCAGCGGGACTCCTCGGCGGCGGTCTCGAGCAGCGCGCAGACCACAGCGCCGCGCCCGGCCCGGCCCGGCGGCGCGACCAGCCTGGGCACCTGGGACACCTGGTCCCGCAGGTCGCGCTGGATGACCGCGGCGACGTCGAGCACCCGTCCGGTGTTGCGGAAGCTGGTGGCGAGCTGGGCGACCCTGGCCGGGTGCACGCCCGCGGGAAACTCCCGGGCGAACCGGGCCAGGTTGCCCGCGCTGGCGCCGCGCCAGCCGTAGATCGACTGGCACGGGTCGCCCACGGCGGTGACCGGGTGCCCGCCGCCGAACAGCGCCTTCAACAGCACGAGCTGGGCGTGGCTGGTGTCCTGGAACTCGTCGAGGAGGACCACCTGGTACCGGGCCCGCTCGATCGCGCCCACCTCGCGGTGCCGGGTCGCGATCCGGGCGGCCAGCGTCACCTGGTCGCCGTAGTCGATGACCTCCCGGGCCGCCTTGGCCGCGGCGTACCCGGCCACGAGCGGCAGCAACTGCTCCCTGGTGCGCTGGCAGTCCAGGATCTTCCTGACCGCGCCGGGCACGCGCCCGGGCAGCGCCCGCGCCGCCGCCTCCAGCCAGTCACCGATCTGGTAGACGTCCGCGGGGTCGGCCAGGTGCTCGGCGAGTTCCCCGGCGAGGTCAAGCACCGCGGCGGTCACCGACTGCGGGGACCAGCGCACGGCGTCCATCGGCCCGGCGTAGGCGGCCACCGCCCGGGCCGCCATCTGCCACGCCACCGCCGGGGTGATCAGCCGCACGGTTGGCTCCAGGGCCTCCCGCAGCGCGTGGTCGGCGACCAGCCGGGCGGCGTAGGAGTGGTAGGTGGACACGATGGGCTCGCCGTCGAGCAGGTCGCCGCCGGGCGGCTCACCCTGCGCCGCGGCGCTGGGCAGGCTGCCCGGCACCCGGCCGTCCAGGGTGCCGAGCACGGCGCCGCTGGCCAGGTCGGCCCCGGCGCGGCTGCCCAGCCGCCCGCTCGCCGGGCCGCCGCCCACCTCGTGCCAGGCCGGGCCGCCCAGCGGGCCGTACCCGGGCCCGCCGCCCGGCCCGCCGTGGTCCGGCCCGCCGTACCCGGGCCCGCCGGGCGGCATGCCGTATCCGGGCCCGTCAGCCGTGCCGCCGCCGGGCGGGCCGCCGGTGAGCAGGCCGCCGCCCGGCCGGAAACCGCCCGCCATCGGGACACCGGCCGGGCCGGCGGTCGCTGGCCCGTCCGGCAGGCCCGCCGCCACGCCAGCGGCCCCGGTCACGTCCAGGCCCGCCCGGCGCAGGCCCGCGAGCCTGGCGCGTACCCGCTGGCCCAGTTCGGCGGCGGCCTTGCGGGTGAAGGTGAGGCCGAGGACCCGTTCCGGCCGGACCATGCCGTTGGCGACCAGCCAGACCAGCCGGGCCGCCATCGTCTCGCTCTTGCCGGACCCCGCGCCCGCGATGACCGCCAGGGGCTCCAGCGGCGCGGAGATCACCTCGGCCTGCTCCGCGGTGGGCTCGGGCAGCCCGAGCAGCCGGGCCAGGTGCCCAGGCTCGTACCGGATGGGCAGGCTCACCGGGTGACCTGCTCGCCGTCGGGGTGGACCGGGCAGCAGGTCCGGACCGGGCAGTTCCGGCACCCGGGGTTCACCTTCGCCTCGAATAGCGGCCCGGCCATGCCCGCCGCCACGATCTCGACCAGGTCCCGCGCCCAGTCGGGCTCCGGGTCGTCGGGCAGCGCCCGCTGTGGCTGCACCCGCACCTGGGCGGACAGGCTCGCCTTGCCCACCTGGATCAGCTCGGCACCGCCCGGCTCGGTCAGGCCGAACCGCTCGAACGCCCCGAGCAGGACCGCGAGCTGGTACACGCCGAGCTGCGGGTGCCGGTCCAGGTCCGTGGACGGCACCGGGGTGGACCCGGTCTTCAGGTCCACGACGATGGCCCGGCCGTCCGGATCCCGCTCCAGCCGGTCCACCCGCCCGGTGATCTCCACCGCGCCCACCTGCGTGCGCAGTTGCTGCTCGACCGCGACCAGCTCCCGCGGGTTGGCCCGGTGCCAGGCGAGGAACTTGTTCACCATGACCCGGGCGCGTTCCCGCTCCTTCTCGCTGTACCAGGGGCTGCCGAAGTCCAGGTGATGCCAGATCTCGTCGATCCGCCCATCGATCATGTCGGCATCGGCGCCGGTGGCGGCGAGCACCGCGGCCGCGTGGATGAGGATGCCGAAGTGCCTGATCACGTCCGAGGACCCGGCGCCGGCCGCGACCTCGAGCAGCCAGCGCAGCCCGCACCGGTGGAACGACTCGACCTGGGACGGCGACAGCCGGACCAGCAGGCCGTCCGCGGCGGCGGGGACCGGCCCGGGGTCGGACAGCTCGGTGAGCTGGTACCACTGCCCCGGGTGGGCACCCCGGACCCCGGCCGCGGCCAGCCGGGCGAGCTGGGCCGCCGCCGCCCGGCGCAGCGCGGGCGGGCGGTCCGGGTCGGCCGCGGCCCGCCGCAGGTCGGCGGTGAGCGCGGGCAGCGACAGCCAGCGGGGGGCGGCGCCGGACACGTCCTCGATGCCGATGTCGTCGCCGGCCAGCTCGGCCAGGAACCTGGACGGCCGTTCCTGGCTGTCGTCACTGCCCGACGCGGTGACCACCAGGTGCCGGCGGGCCCGGGTGACCGCGACGTAGAACAGCCGGCGTTCCTCGTTGAGCAGCTTGGCCGCGAGGGCGGCGGCCATGGCATCGGTGCCGGTGCCCGGCACCAGCACCCCGGCGGCCGCGTCCATGAGCTCGTCCATGCCGAGCAGGGACGAGCGCATCCGCAGGTCGGGCCAGATGCCCTCCTGGACCCCGGCCACCACGACGACATCCCACTCCAGGCCCTTGGCCCGGTGCGCGGTCAGGATCCGGACGGCATCGCCCTCCGGTGCGTGGTCCGCGAGGGTGTCGCCGGGGATCTCCTGGCCGGACATGCTGTCCAGGAACAGCGAGGCCGAGCCCGGCGGCAGCCGCACCGCGAACCGGGCGGCGGAGTCGAACAGCGCGCACACCGCGTCGAGGTCGCGGTCGGCCGCGGCGCCGCGGGATCCGCCGGCCGCCGAGGTCGCCTGCCATACGGGCGCGATGCCGGAGGCGTCCCAGACGGCCCAGAGCACGTCGTGCGCGTTGCCCTCCGCCGCGGTCTGCCGCGCGAGCGCCAGCAGGCCGGCCACCCGCCGGGCGGCGTCCGCGGCGCTGGCATGGATCAGGGTCAGCTCGCGCGGGTCGCGCAGGACGGCGGCCAGCGGCTGCCAGTGAAGGGGGGATGGGGAGGCGGATGGGGCCTCACCGGCGTCCCGCGCCGCCGCCCGCAGCGCCCGGCGGAGCCGGCGCAGCCCCAGGGCGTCGGTGCCGCCGAGCGGCCCGGCGAGCAGTTCTACCGCCGCCTCCTCGTCGAGGGTCTCCGGATGCAGCGCGCAGCGCAGCAGCAGGAGCAGCGGGCGCACCCCGGGCTCGGCCTCCAGCGGCAGCTCGTCGCCCGCGATGACCGAGGGCACCCCGGTGGCCGCGAGTGCCCGGCGCAGCAGCGGCACCTGGCCGATGACCGACCGGACCAGGACCGCCATGGACGACCAGGGCACCCCGTCGTACAGGTGGGCCCGGCGGAGCGCATCGGCCACCACCGTGGCCTCCTGGCTGGCGCTGGCGGCGATCACCACCCGGACCGTCCCGGCCGGGGCGGACGGCAGCGGCCGCAGATCGCGATGACCGCCCGGCGGCTGGCTGCCGCGTGGCCGGTCACCGCCCTGGCCGTTGCCGGGCTTGCGGGGCGCCGGGACCGCCGCGGGCGGCGCCGCCGGGCGCGGCTGCGCGGCGGGCGGGGCGGGGAGCCTGGCCGCGATCCGGCGTGACGCCGCGAGCAGGACGGCTCCGCTGCGCCGGCAGGTGCCCAGGGCGATGATCCGGGCGGGCCGGTCGTCGGGGGTGCGGAACCGGTCGGGGAACCGCATGATCGCGCTCACGTCGGCGCCGCGGAACGCGTAGATCGCCTGATCCGGGTCCCCGACCACGATCAGTTCCCGGCCGTCGCCGGCCAGCGCGTGCAGCAGTGCCTCCTGGGCCGGGTCGGTGTCCTGGTACTCGTCCACCAGGACCACGTCGTAGGCCTTGCGCTCCCGTTCGCGGACCGCGCCGCGGGACAACAGCGCCGCGGCGATCCTGATGATCTCGGCGTAGTCGTAGGCGGGCACCGGGGCCAGGTCGAACCGCGCGTCATAACGGGCGAGGAACGCCCCGGCGGCGACCCAGTCATCCCGGTCCCGCTGGCGGCCCAGCCGGGCGAGCGCACGCCCGTCGAACCCGCGCTCGGCGCCGCGCAGCAGGAAGTCCCGCAGTTCCGCGGCGAATCCCCGGGTACCCAGGGCCGGCCGCAGCCGTTCCGGCCAGCGGGTCCCGCCGTCCTCGGCCTCGCCGCGCAGCAGCCGCCGCACCTCCAGCAACTGCTCCGGGCCGGACAGCAGCGTCGGCGGCTCGTCGCCGGCCAGCGTGAACTCGCGGCGCACCAGCGCGTACGCGTAGCTGTGGAAGGTCAGCGCGAGCGGCTCCCTGGTGGTCCGGCCCAGCCGTGCGGTGATCCGCTGGCGCAGTTCCTCCGCGGCCTTGCGGCTGAACGTCAGGACGAGCACCCGGTCCGGGTCGATGCCGCGCCGGGTGATGCGGTCCACCACGGTCTCCACGATCGCGGTGGTCTTCCCGGTGCCCGGCCCGGCGAGCACGAGCAACGGCAGCCCTTCATGGTCCACGACGGCCCGCTGTGCCGCGTCGAGGACCGGTGCCCCGCCCGCCCGGGGAGGCGGGCGGACCAGGTGATAGGCCGGCGAATGTTCACTCATGTCAATTAGGCATTCCAGCAGACCCCTATGACATCCCGCGCTCCTTTGCCGCGCAAGCGCCGGCGCGCCGCCAAAAAGCGCCAAGAAAGGGCATGGGCCGTTCCCCGTTTCCGCGCGATCCGCCGACGTGATCATGACTTTGGTGGGCCTGTGGCACCACCAAAGTCATGATCACGAACGCGGGGAGGGGCGTAAGCCCGGCGGATGTCCGCGCCGATAGCGGGCGGCCCGGCCGACCGTCGCGGTGCCAGCACTCCGGCCCGGAGACTCAGCGGTCCGGCGAGCCGGCGTGCTACCGCCGTGCGCTCGGGCCGGTGACCCAGCCGCCCGGCGTGAGCCAGCGGGCCTGGCGCATGTCCACGCCGGACACGCCGCCGTCGCGGGCACGGCGCAGCGGCGTGCCCTCTTCCAGGTAACGGGCCAGTGCTTCGCGCTCGTGGCCGGCCAGGAACGAACCGTCGGCGTGGATCACCCGCCACCAGGCCACTCCCCCGCCCCATTGCGACATCACCCGCCCGACCTGGCGCGGGCCCGCTTCACCGAGGTACTCGGCGATGTCCCCGTAGGACATCACGCGCCCCGGCGGGATGCTGTCGGCAATCCCGAGTACCCGTTCGGCGAAGTCGGTCGGGTGGCCGGTCACCATGGGCCGGACGAGGGCCAGGTGTCGTCGTCGGCGGGGGGCAGGCCGTCCGCCCGGCCGCCCGAGCGGCCCGGCGGTTCCGTGGCCTCGGGGTACCCGGCGAGCGGCCCGGTGTCCGCATCGAGGGAACGGCCACCCGGGGCCTCGGCGGCGCGGGGGAATCCGGGCAAGCCAGGTGACCCGGGGTTGGTCGGGCCGTCCGCGGCCACGAGGAACCCGGACCCGCCGGGCGAACGGAACCCGGGGAATCCGGAGCGCTCCGCGGTGCCGGGGCCGTCCGGGGAGCCAGGGAACTCAGCAGCGCCAGGGGTACCGGGGAGCCCGGAGCCTGCCGGGGCAACGGGGCCGCCGGGGGGCCAGGAGGATGGCTGGTGACCGGCGGGCGGCCGGTAGCCCGTGGGCGCCGACCCGTTGCTCGCTGGAGGTGGCCCGTTGCTCGCGGGCGGTTCGGGGCTGCCGGGCGGCGGCAGGTAGTCGGCGGCCTGCCCGTTGCTGTCCGGCGGGATCGGCTCGCGCGGCGCCCCATAGCCCGGATAACCCGCTGGCGCTCCGTAGCCGGGCGCTTCGTGGCCCCGGTCTTCGTGGCCCCGGTCTTCGTAGCCCCGGTCTTCGTAGCCCGTCGGCGGGCCGGGCTCCGCGGGCGGCAGGGAGCCGGCCGGCTGCGGGTAGGCCCCCGGTGCCCCGTATCCCGCTGGCCGTACGGAACCCGCCGACCCCCGGTAGCCCGAGGGCGGCAAGGTGTCCGAGGGCGGCACGGAATCCCTGGGCCTCTGGTATCCGGCGGGCGGCATGGTGTCCGCCGGCGGTATGAAATCCGCAGGCTCCCGGTATCCCAGGGACGGCACGGCACCCGTGAGCGGCACGGACTCCGCGGGCTCTTGGTAACCCACGGGCGGCACGGCACCCGTGAGCGGCACGGACTCCGCGGGCTCCCGGTATCCCGGGGGCGGCGCGGAATCCGTCGGCGGGCCGGGATCGGCAGGCTGCTGGAGCCCCATGGGCGGCCGTAGCCCGCCCGGTGGCTTGTATCCCCCCGATGCCCAGTAGCCCGCGGAGCGGCCGTAACCTCCCTCGCCCCCACCCGGCCAGGTATCGCCCGCCCCGGAACCACCAAGGCCATCGCCGCCCGGCCCGGCCCGGCCCAGCCCCGCGGCACCAGGCCCAGGCCCAGCCCCCGGCCCAGCCCCGGGCCCGGCTGTGCCGCCCCGGCCGCCGGGCGCGCCGGGGCCCGAACCCCAGCCGGCGGACGCGCCTGAACCACCGGCCCGGCCAGCGGTCGCACCAGGGCCGGCGGCCCAGCCGTCCGGCACGCCGTTGCCACGGGCCCAGCCAGCGGGCGCGCCGGAGCCACCGTACGCGCCGGAGCCAGCGGGCGAACCGGAGCCACCGTACGCGCCGGAGCCAGCGGGCGAACCGGAGCCACCGTACGCGCCGGAGCCGGCGGGCGAACCGGAGCCAGCGCCCCAGCCGGGGCCAGGACCGCCCCCCGGAGCCCAGCCGGCGGGCGCCCCGACGACGGCGGGCCGCCGGGTCACGATCAGCCGGAACACCAGGACAAGCACGACGACCAGGCAACCCAGCGCGGCCAGCGAGTCGACCAGGAGCTGCCGCTTGTTCCGCGGGGTCACCGGCACCGCGGGAATGGCCTGCGGGCCGCCGCCGAACTGCGCCGCCGCGACCAGGCCATGGCCGGTGCCCTGGTCCCTGGCCAGCCGCCCGGCCATCTTCAGCGCGGCCGTGGCGTCCACCGTGCCGAACCCGACCTGCTCGTCATAACCCCCGTGCGGCTTGTTCGCGGTGCTCGCGGTGATGGCCTGCACGACCAGGGCCGGGGCCAGCGTGGGATACAGCGACTTGATCAGCGCGGCCACCCCCGCGGTCAGGGCGCAGGCCGGGCTCGTGCCGCTGACCAGCCAGTACTGCCCGTCCCTGCCCTGCGCGGGCACGCGCACCCCGGGGGCCGCCACCTGGACCGACAGGTTGGCGCTGGAGAACCCGGCGGGCACGCCGCTCTGCGAGATGGCGCCGACCCCGAGTACCCCGGGGTAGTCGGCGGGGAACGAGTAGGGGGCGTTCCCGTGCTGGCCGGCGGAGGCGCCGCCGGAGTTGCCCGAGGACGCGACCACCACGATCCCCTGGGCCAGCGCAGCGGCGATCGCGGCGCGGACCGGGAGGCTCGCGCCCTGGTACCCCAGGGACATGCTGATGACGTTGACCCGCTTGCTCGTCGCGTAGTGGATCGCGGCGGCCAGGTGCCCCTGCACCTTGGACTCCGATTCGTGCTGGTACCGGTGGTACCCGGGATCGCCCTGGTCGGTGACCGCGCGGATGGAGAGGATCTTGGCGGCGGGCGCCAACCCCGTGATCCCGCTTGACCCGCCGGGGGCGTGCCCGTGCCCGGCGATGAGGGACGCCATCCAGGTGCCGTGCACTCCCCAGTTCACGTTCGCCGGCGGCGTGTTCACGCCGGAGAAGTCGCGTCCCGTCGTGACCGAGCCACTCAGATCCGGGACCTGCCCGTTCACCCCGCTGTCGATCAAGGCGACGGTCACCCCGGACCCCTGGGTGTGCTGCCACGCGCCAGCCACGTCCATAGCGGTCAGCACCCATTGCTCTTGCTGGCGCACGGCGTCGGCCCGCGCCGCGCTCGCCGAGCCGACGGCGACGGCGGGCGCGGCGAGCAGCGCGGCCAGCACGGCCGCCGGGGTGCGCCACCGGCGGAGGCGGTGCGGCGGCCTCAGCATCCGGGGCTCCCGGGGCAGTGCGGCACCGCCGGGGGGGCGCCGAGCCGGGAGGCCACCGAGTGGCCGACCCCGTAGGCCAGGTTGTCCATCTCGGCCTGGGTGTAGATGTCGTGTCCCTGGCTGAGCAACGGCCTGCCGTCGGCGTACCCCACGGTGGCGAGCACCAGGTAGGGGCCCGTAAGCCTGCTCCAGCCGACCTTGTGGCCCGGGCCGGCGAAATGCGCGGTGGTGGTGCGGCGGAACGACACGGCGCGCAGCCACGGCTGGGGGCCGCCATCCTTGTGCAGTTCGGCCGCCGCCCGTACCGCCGAGGAGACGGGCAGGACCGCGACGCCGACGGTCACCGCCAGGGTGTTGGTGGTGTCCTGGTACGTCGCCCTGAGGACTACCAGGCAGCCGCGCCGGTCGAGCACCCGGCCGACCGGGCGGGCGGTGGCGTTCCGGCACGAGGTCTGGGCGGCGATGCCGACCCGTTCCGCCCGGAGCGCCAGCGGCTCTCCCCCGCCGAACGCGGATCCGGGCAGCTCGTAGCCGATGGCCGAGGGGAAGATCCGGCCGGCGGGCCAGGTCCGCCAGCGCTTGGCTACCTCCCAGGACATAATTTGCTGCCGTTGGGCCTGGCTGAAGCTGCGCGGCAGGAACTGGATGGCGGCAGCCCCGGCGGACAGGGCCAGCCCGGTGAGCCCGGCCAGCAGGCCGATCATCACGATGAACCGGCCGAACCGGCCGCCACGCGGCCGGGGCGATGGTGGCGGGGACGCCTCGAGCGGCTGGGCACCGTACCCGGCACCAGCGGTCCGGCCTGCGAAAACGCTGTCAGAGGGGGGTGTGCGTGGCCCCGGCGGAGCCCACGGCGGCACGGCTGGTGGTCTGCCCGACTCGGGGCTCCCGTTTTCCAGCTCGTCCCGCATCGTCACAACGGAATCGTACGGCCTGGCCGGAGGTCCCGCCTCCCGGCGCGGGCTTGGCGGCCCCCGGGGGACCGCCGCCCGCACCGGCCCGCCTGTCAGTAGGCCGGGAGCGAGGGATCGACCTGGCTGATCCAGGCGAGCACACCACCGCCGACGTGGACCGCGTCGGAGAAGCCCGCGTCCTTGATCACGGCCAGCACCTCGGCCGACCGGGCCCCGCTCTTGCAGTGCAGCACGATCCGCTTGTCCTGGGGCAGCCGCTCCAGCGCGGCACCGGACAGGAACTCCCCCTTGGGGATCAGCGTCGCGCCCGGGATGGACACGATCTCGTACTCGTTGGGCTCCCTGACGTCCACCAGGAAGATGTTCTCGCCCGCGTCGAGCATGCCCTTCAGGTCGGTGGCGGTGATGGTCGAGCCCGCCGCGGCATGCTGGGCGTCCTCGGAGACCACGCCGCAGAACTCCTCGTAGTCGATGAGCTCGGTGATCGTGGGGTTCTTGCCGCAGACCGGGCACTCGGGGTCCTTGCGGACCTTGACCGAGCGGAACGTCATGTCCAGGGCGTCGTAGATCATCAGGCGGCCGGCCAGCGGCTCACCGATCCCGGTGATGACCTTGATGGCCTCGTTGACCTGGAGGGAGCCGATCGTCGCGCAGAGCACGCCCAGGACGCCGCCCTCGGCGCAGGAGGGCACCATGCCCGGCGGCGGCGGTTCGGGGTAGAGGCACCGGTAGCACGGGCCGTGCTCGGCCCAGAACACGCTCGCCTGGCCGTCGAACCGGAAGATCGAGCCCCACACGTACGGCTTGCCCAGCAGCACGCAGGCGTCATTGACCAGGTATCTGGTGGCGAAGTTGTCGGTGCCGTCCACGATGAGGTCGTAGCCGGCGAAGATCCGCATCGCGTTGTCGGAGTCGAGCCGCTCCTCATGCAGGTTCACCGTGACGAGCGGGTTGATCTCGTTGATCGTCTCCTTGGCGGACAGCGCCTTGGACTTGCCCACGTCCGAGGTGCCGTGGATGACCTGGCGCTGCAGGTTCGACTCGTCCACCACGTCGAAGTCGACGATGCCCAGCGTGCCGACGCCCGCCGCGGCCAGGTACATCAGCGCGGGCGAGCCGAGGCCGCCGGCGCCGACGCACAGCACCTTGGCGTTCTTCAGGCGGCGCTGGCCGGTCTTGCCCACGTCCGGGATGATCAGGTGCCGGGAGTAGCGCCGGACCTCGTCCACGGTCAGGTCATCGGCGGGGGAAACCAGCGGCGGCAGCGACACGGCAGGTCTCTTCTCCTAAGTCGTGACATGCGGGCACGGTTCCGCCCGCTCCAGGATTCAACCAGGCCCTCTCATGCGGCATTCCCCCAAGGTGGCCGCCATCACCAGGCTTGGCCCAGCCGCTGACATACGATGTCACGCCCTGCCCGGGAACCACGTCCGCGCTGGTCGCGTGGCTGGCGGTGGAGAGGACGGGGTGCCCCGCCGGGCTGGCGGGCCGGAAATGTCACCGTGGGCCGGTAGAACAAGGGACAGGCGAAGGCGTTCGGGGGCGGTGAGCGTGAGCCGGCCGGATCGCCGCGCAGCCCGGTATTGACCATTCACGGGAGGTTCCCATGCCTGCACTGCCCCCCGACCGGCCCGGATGCCCGAAGGCGCCCGGCGGGCGCAGGCCGCTGCCCGACTTGGCGGCGGTCCGGTTGTACCTGGTCCCCGACCCGGCCCCGCCCTACGACGAGGAGGTTTCCGCCGGGGAGCCGGGCTGCGGCAGGTTACCGGGCTGGGCCCCGCGCGCTGAATCGCCCGGCGCGGAACCGCCCGGCGCGGAACCGCCCGCCGCGGAACCGCCCGCCGCGGAACCGCCCGCCGCGGAACCGCCCGCCGCGGAACCGCCCGCCGCGGAACCGCCGTCGGCCGGGCTGCCCCGGCCCCCGGCCGCTGCCGCCGGGACGCCGCCCGGCTGGCCGGACCGTTTCGCCCAGGTACTGGCCGAGGCCCTGGCGGGGTCCCGTCCGCCGCGCCAACTGGTGCCGTGGACCACCCAGGAGACCCTGGACCGCATCCAGCGCCTCGGCCCGCGGCTCGCGTCCGCGCAGCGTCCCCTGGTCCGCCGGGTGGTCACCTCCCAGCCCGCCACGGACGTGCTGGAGATGACCGTCGTCGTGGGCTTCGGCCCCCGGGTCAAGGCGATGGCCGTCCGGCTGGAGCGAACCGGGGCGCGGCTCCCCGCGCGCCGGGGCGATCCGTTGACCGGCCGCTGGGTATGCACGGCCGTGGAGGCCGCCTGAGCGCTCGCCAGCCGCCGCCCTCAGGCCGGCCGGGTTCCGGGGCTGGCCGGACGAAGCGGTCAGCCCCGGCTGCCCGGCCGGCGCGGGCCAGCCACGCGCGGGCCAGCCACGCGCGGGCCGGCCACGCGCGGGCTTAGCGAGCGGCAAGCCCGGCCAGCCACGGGGCATCGTTTGTCCGGATAAAGCGCTGCGGTGCGGGCAGGCAGGCGCCCGGAGACCTCAGCCGCTGGCGCGGTTGCGCGGGTCGCCGTGGCAGAGCTTGTACTTGCGGCCCGAGCCGCACGGGCACGGCGCGTTCCGCCCGACCTTGGCGAACTTGCCGCCGTCGGCCGACTCGGTACGCCGCTCGACCTGGCCGCCGCCGTCCGCGCTTGGCGCGCTGTAGGAGAGCCGGCCGGAGCGCTGCGGGCGGCTGAGCCCGGGCGCGACGACCGAGGGCGTCCCGGCTCCGGGCTGGCCGCCGCCGGGCTGCCCGCCACCCGGCTGGGCTCCGCCAGGCTGCCCACCATCCGGCCGGGCTCCGCCAGGCTGGCCGCCGCCGGGCTGGGCACCGGCCGCCCGCTGGCCACGGTTTCCGGCCGCGTGCCGGCCGCGCGGCGCGCCGTTGCCGGTCGCGTTGCCCGCGGCGGGACCGCCAGCGGCGGGAGCCGGGCGCTGGCCGGGCCGGGCCGGCGGGGCCTGGCGCAGCCCCGCCGGGGCCGCCGGACCGCCGTTCGCCGCGTCCTCGACGATCGGGTTCTCCTGGACCTCGACCTGGAGGTTGAACAGGTTGCCGACCGACTCCTCCTTGATCCCCTCCATCATGCTGTTGAACAGGTCGTAGCCCTCGCGCTGGTACTCGATCAGCGGATCCCGCTGTGCCATGGCCCGCAGCCCGATGCCCTCGCGGAGGTAGTCCATCTCGTAGAGGTGCTCGCGCCACTTGCGGTCGAGCACCGACAGCACGACGCGGCGCTCCAGTTCCCGCATGACGTCCGGGGTGAGCTCCTCCTCGCGGCTGTCGTAGGACCCCTGCGCGTCCTCCCTGAGGATCTCGACGAGGAAGTCCCTGGACAGCCCGGCCCGGTCGCCGCCGGCCTCCTCGATCACGTCGTCGATGGTCAGCTTCGGGTGGTACAGCTCACCGAACGCGGTCCACAGCCGGTCGAGGTCCCATTCCTCGGGGAAGCCTTCCTCGGTCGCGCCGGTGACGTAGGCGGTGACCACCTCGTCGATCATCTGCCGGATCTGCTCGTGCAGGTCGGCGCCCTCGAGGACCTCGCGGCGCTCCCCGTAGACGACCTTGCGCTGGCGGTTCAGCACGTCGTCGTACTTGAGCACGTCCTTGCGGATCTCGAAGTTCTGCTGTTCCACCTGGGTTTGCGCGGACCTGATCGAGCGGGACACCGCCTTGGACTCGATCGGCACCTCCGGCGGCGTCTTTAGCCACTCCATGAAGTGGGCGACCTTGTCGGAGTTGAACATCCGCATCAGGTCGTCTTCCAGGGAGAGGTAGAACCGGGACTCGCCGGGGTCACCCTGACGGCCGGACCGGCCACGGAGCTGGTTGTCGATCCGCCGGGACTCGTGCCGCTCGGTGCCGAGCACGTACAGGCCGCCGATCGCGACGACCTCCTCGTGCTCTTCGGCCACCGCGCGCTTGGCCTTCTCCACGGCCTCCGGCCAGGCCTTCTCGTAGTCCTCCGGCGTCTCGACCGGGGACAGCCCGCGCTGGTGCAGTTCCAGGTCGGCGATGAACTCGGGGTTACCGCCGAGCATGATGTCGGTGCCACGGCCGGCCATGTTGGTCGCCACGGTGACCGCGCCCTTGCGCCCCGCCTGGGCCACGATCGCGGCCTCACGCTCGTGGTTCTTCGCGTTCAGCACCTCGTGCGGCACGCCGCGGCGCTTGAGCAGCCGGGCCAGCACCTCGGACTTCTCCACGCTGGTGGTGCCGACCAGCACCGGCTGGCCCGCCTCGTAGCGCTCGGCCAGGTCGTCCACGACCGCGTCGAACTTGGCCTGGGCCGTCTGGTACACCATGTCGGAGTGGTCGGCCCGGATCATCGGCCTGTTCGTGGGGATCGGCACCACGCCGAGCTTGTAGATCTGGTGGAACTCGTTCGCCTCGGTCTGCGCGGTGCCGGTCATGCCGGCCAGCTTGTCGTAGAGGCGGAAGTAGTTCTGCAGCGTGATCGTGGCCAGCGTCTGGTTCTCGTTCTGGATGACCACGCCCTCTTTGGCCTCGATGGCCTGGTGCATGCCCTCGTTGTAACGGCGGCCGTGCAGGATGCGGCCGGTGAACTCGTCCACGATGAGGACCTCGCCGTTCATGACGACGTAGTCCTTGTCCCGTTTGTACAGTTCCTTCGCCTTGATGGCGTTGTTCAGGAAGCTGACCAGCGGCGTGTTGACCGATTCGTAGAGGTTGTCGATGCCGAGCAGGTCCTCGACCTTCTCCACCCCGGACTCCAGCACGCCCACGGTGCGCTTCTTCTCGTCCACCTCGTAGTCGCCGCCGTCGTCCTCTTCCTCGGACTTGCGCAGCCGCGGCGCGATCTTGGCGAACTCGGTGTACCAGCGGGCGCTCTGCTCGGCCGGGCCGCTGATGATCAGCGGGGTCCGCGCCTCGTCGATGAGGATGGAGTCGACCTCGTCCACGATGCCGTAGATGTGCCCGCGCTGGACGCACTCCTCCAGGCCCCAGGCCATGTTGTCGCGCAGGTAGTCGAAACCGAACTCGTTGTTGGTGCCGTAGGTGATGTCGGCGGCGTACTGCTTGCGGCGCTCCTCCGGCGTCATCTGGGCGAGGATGACGCCGACCTCCAGGCCGAGGAACCGGTGCACCCGGCCCATCCACTCGGAGTCGCGTTTGGCCAGGTAGTCGTTGACCGTGACGACGTGCACGCCCTTGCCGGTCAGCGCGTTGAGGTAGGACGGGAGGGTGGCGACCAGGGTCTTGCCCTCACCGGTGCGCATCTCGGCGATGTTGCCGCCGTGCAGCGCGGCACCGCCCATGATCTGGACGTCGAAATGCCGCTGGCCCAGGGTCCGCTTGGCCGCCTCACGGACGGCGGCGAACGCCTCGGGAAGCAGGTCGTCGAGGCCCTCGCCGTTGGCCAGGCGCTCGCGGAACTGGCCGGTCATGGCCCGCAGTTCCGCGTCGCTCAGCGGGGCGAAGTCGTCCTCGATCGAATTGACCTGGTCAGCGATCCGCCTCAGCTGGCGCAGGATCTTGCCCTCGCCCGCGTGCAGGACCCTATCGATGATGACTGGCACTTCTTGTCGCGCTCCTCGCGGATCGGTCGGCGGTGTTCGGATCGCGGCCCGCCTGGCCTTGGCCCGCCACCCAGGCAACGGGCACCGGGACGTAATCGTGCCCGGCGTATGCGTCTCCCAGTCATGGTAGGCGGTTCGGCCGGTGATGCCGAGCCTTCGGGGCCGGGCGCACACCACTAAGCTGGCTTCGCCACAATAAGGTGACGGCCACGGGCACTCGGGGCCGGAGGTTTACGCGCCGTGGCGGATCGCCGCCGCGCACCGCGAGAGGAGCAGCGCGCATGGCGGACCAGGTGGGTTCGGGCATGGTGGCCGGGCATGCCGCGGAAGGCGGCCAGCTCAGCCCGGCTGCCGCGGGTGGGCCCGCCACGGTGTCGCACCACGGCCGGCCGGTGTCCTGGGTGGCGGTGAGCACCATGATGGCGGCGTTCCTGGTCGGCGGGTTCGGCCTGATCCTGGGCCCGCTGTGGTGGCTGTTCTGGGTGGGCGTCGCGATGTGCGCCGTCGGCGGCCTGCTGGCCCTGGCCACCCACATCTTCGAGGACTGGTACTAGAGCCTTCCTGCCCCGGCGCGCCCTCGTGCCTGGGCGGGAGCGCGGCGGCGGGAATGTCGGAGGGCGCGGCTAGGCTCCTGGGTTTGTGGCCAGTGCCCCGGTGATTGCGCCCGAAATCGTCCTGTCCCCCGATGACGCGCGGCGGATGACGCTGCGCGCGCAGGGCTTCGTCGGTACCGAGGGGCGGCGCGGTGGCGTGCCCGGCATGCTGCGCCGCATCGGGGCGGTCCAGCTCGACACGATCAGCGTGCTGGCCCGGTCCCACGAACTTGTCGCCTACGCCAGGCTCGGCCCGGTTCCCCGGGACCGCATCGAGCGCGCCTACTGGCACCCGGGCGCGCCAACGGCGTTCGAGTACTGGTCCCATGCGGCCTGCGTGCTGCCCATCGAGGAATGGCCGTACTACGCGTTCCGCCGCCGCGCGATACGATCCCGCGGCCTGCGCTGGCACACCGTTCCCGAGCGGGCCTGCGCCGAGGTGGTGGCCCGGCTGCGCGGCGAGGGCCCGCTGACCGCCACACAGCTCGGTGGCGCCAAGGGCGGCGGCCCCTGGTGGGACTGGTCGGAGACGAAGATCGCCGTGGAGTGGCTGCTGGACGTCGGCGACGTGATCTGCGTGCGCAGGGAAGGCTGGCGGCGGGTCTACGACCTGCCCGAGCGGGCCCTCCCCGCCGGGCTGCTCGGCCAGGAGCCGCCGGACTCCGACTGCCTGGCCCACCTCGCCGGGGTGGCCGCCCGGGCTCTCGGCGTGGCCACCCGCGCGGACCTCGTCGACTACCAGCGGCTGAACCACCTCACCAAAACGGTGGACCCGCGGCCCGCCAAGCGGGTCGAGGAATCCGCGCTGGCCGCCGGGCTCGCCCCGGTGGCGATCGGCGGCCCGGGCGGGACGGCGGTGCCCGGGTGGGCCGACCCCGGCGCCCTCGCCCAGGCCCAGGCCGGCCCGCGGGGCAGGCACCGGGCCGTGCTGCTGTCCCCGTTCGACTCGCTGGTCTGGGACCGCAAGCGAACGCTGCGGATGTTCGGCTTCGAGCATTCCCTCGAGGCGTACGTGCCCAAGCCCAAGCGGATTCACGGTTACTTCGCCATGCCGCTGCTGGCCGGCGGGCGGCTGGCCGGCCGGGTGGACCCGGTGCGCCGCGGGAAGACCCTGGTGGCCCGGCAGCTCTCCCTGGACGCCGCGGCCGCGGTCGAGCCGATGGCCCGGGCACTGCGCGAGGCCGCCGAGTGGGTCGGCTGCACGTCGGTGGAGCTGGGCCAGGTCAGCCCGCCCCGCCTCGCCGCGCCCCTGGCGGCCGCCCTCGCCTGACGCGGCACCGGCCGGCCCGCGCCTTTGCCCGCTGCCGGCGAGCGTGATCGGTGCGGGAGCAGGTGCGCGCGCATGGCTAGGGGCGGGTGCCGAAGGAGGGGCGGCCGGTCAGCTCGGGCAGCACCCGGTAGGCGTCCCGGACCCAGGCGCACAGCAGCGGCCTGGAGTCGCGGGGATCGATCATGTCCTGCACGCCGAACCGCTCCGCGGTCCGGAACGGTGAGCTGACCGCGGCCAGCTCCCGGCGGATCCGCTCGATCTCCGCCTGCGGGTCCGCGGCCTGGTCCAGTTGCGCGCGGAACGCCGCCTCGACGCCGCCCTGCACCGGCAGGGAGCCCCAGTCCCCGGACGGCCACGCCCAGCTCCGGCCCGCCCGGTGCCGGTTCACGATGCCCGCGCCGCCCACCCCGTAGACCCGCCGCACGATCAGCTCGGCCTGCGGGACCCGGGCCTGGTACACCGCGGTGATGGCCCGGGCGCCGTGCCGGATCGTGCCCCGCTCCTCGGCGACCCGGCCGATGGCCAGGCCGCCCTGGTCGGTGAGGCTGACGATCGGCAGGTGGAACGTCTCGCACAGGTCGGCCAGCCGGGTGATCGCCAGGGCTCCCTCGACCGACATGGTGGTGCCGCGGAACGGGTCGGTGGCGATCACGCCGACCGGATGGCCGTCCAGGCGGGCCAGCGCGGTCACCGTCGCGCCGCCGTACTCGGCGTACCGCAGCACCGAGCCGCGGTCGAATATCGCGTCCAGGATCGGGTCCAGCCGGTAGGGCGTGCGCGGATTGCGCGGGATCGCGGCGGCGAGCGCCTCTTCCCGGCGGCCGGCCGGGTCGTCGCAGGCCAGCACCGGCGGCAGCTCGTGCACGCTGCCCGGCAGATAGGACAGGAACCGCCGGGCCAGCGCGAACGCGGCGTCCTCGGAGTCGGCGAACCGCTCGATGGTGCCGTTGCGGCGGTGCACCTCCGCGCCGCCGAGCGCTTCCTTGGTCAGGTCCTCGCCGGTGCCGCCGCGCACTACCGGTGGCCCGGCCGTGAACAGCTGGCCGAGATCCTTGACCAGGACGGCCAGATGCGACATAACGAGCCGCCCGGCGCCAAGGCCCACCGTGGGGCCCAGGCACAAGGCGACTACCGGGATGACCGACAGGTTGTCGACCACGGCGTCCCAGGCGGGGTTGACCGGCACGTAGGTGTACCCGGCGTCCTGGGCCATCTTGACGCTGCCGCCGCCGCTGGCCCCGTCCAGCAGGCGGATCACGGGCAGCCGCATCTGGTTGGCGTACTGCTCGGAGAAGACCTGCTTGGCGTGGATGGCCGCGTCGCCGGAGCCGCCCCGGACGGTGAAGTCGTCGGCGCCGATCAGCACCGGGCGGCCGCCGACGCGCGCGGTTCCGGCCACGAAGTTGGCGGGCAGCACCGAGACCAGGCGGCCCTCGGCGTCGTAGTCGGCGAACCCGGTCAGGGCACCGATCTCGGCGAAGCTGCCCGGGTCGGCCAGCCGCTCGATGCGCTCCCGGACGGTGAGCCGGCCGGTGGCCCGCTGCCGTGCGACCTTCTGCGGGCCGCCCATGGCCTGGGCCGCCGCACGCCGCCTGCGGATCTCCTCGATCTCGGGTGTCCAGTCCGCCGGGGGCTCCGCCTGGCCTTCTGCGCTCAATTCATGGCCTCCCTCGCGGGCGGGCCTGCTCGGCGCACCAGGCCGTCCGTTGACGACAGGCTAGAACCCGTGCGGCCACGGCTGTCGGGCAGGATGGGAGAGTGCCCCGTCATGCGCCGCGCCACGATCACGACGCCGGCGGGCCAGCGGAACTGCTGGCCGCCAAGGCCGCCCTCCGGGAACAGGTGTGGGCCGCGATGAGCGCGGCCCGGGTGGCCCGGTTCCCCGGCGCGGCCGGGCGCATCCCCAACTTCACCGGCGCCGAGGCGGCCGCGCGGCGGCTGCGGGACCTGCCGGAGTGGCAGCGGGCCCGGACGCTGAAGGCCAACCCGGACTCGGCCCAGCTCCCGGTGCGCCAGCGCGCCCTGGAGGACGGCAAGACCGTGTACATGGCCGTGCCCCGGCTGGCCGGGGCGGAGCCGTTCTTCGCGTTGGACCCCGGCCACCTGGCCGACTCGCCGCGCAAGGCCGCCTCCATCAGCGGCGCCACCAGGTCGGCCCGCCGCGTCACGCTGGCCGAACTGGCCCCGGTGGACCTGGTGGTGATGGGCTGCGTCGCGGTGGGCGAGGACGGGGCACGGCTCGGCAAGGGCGGCGGTTTCGCGGACCTGGAGTTCGCGCTGGCCGGGGCGGCCGGCCTGATCGGCCCGGACACCGTGGCCGTGACCACGGTGCACGAGCTGCAACTGCGGCCGGCCGGGACGATCCCGCTGGCCGGGCACGACGTCCCGGTCGACCTGGTGATCACCCCGGACCGGGTCATCGACTGCCGGGACCGGCGCGGCCCGCGCCCGGAGGCCGGCATCCGCTGGGCGGAGCTGACCGGGGAGAAGATCGCCGCCATCCCGCTGCTCGCCGCGCGGCACGCAGAAAACCAGGCCCGATGACTCCCGTGCCGCCGCGGCGTCTCATCCCCCGGGCGGGGACATCGGGCCACCACGAGGAGGAGCGCCCGTGAGCGCATCGGGGCTGTCCACGGTACGGCTGCGGCGGCTGCGTGAGGTGCTGACCCGGCACGTCGAGCCCGGCGACATGCCGGGCCTGGTCGCCCTGGTCGCCCGGCGCGGCGAGGTGCACGTGGAGGCGATCGGCACCACCGAGGCCGGCGGCAGCGAGCCGATGCGCCGGGACACGATCTTCCGGATCGCGTCGGTCACCAAGCAGATCGCGGCCGCGGCGGCGATGACCCTGGTGGAGGAATGCCGGCTGCGGCTGGACGACCCGGTGGACGGCCTGCTGCCGGAACTGGCCGGCCGCCAGGTGCTGGCGCGGCTCGACGGGCCACTGGACGACACGGTCCCGGCGCAGCGGCCGATCACCGTGCGCGACCTGCTCACGTTCCTGATGGGCATCGGCGCGATCATGGCGCCGCCCGGGCGGTACCCGATCCAGCGGGCCATGGAGGAGGCCGGCCTGGGGGCCGGCCCCGCGGGCCCGCGGGCCGAGCCGGACGAGTGGATGAAGCGGCTCGGCCGCCTGCCGCTGGCCTACCAGCCGGGGGACAAGTGGATGTACCACACCGGCTCCGACGTGCTGGGGGTGCTGATGGCCCGGGCCACCGGGCAGCCGCTGGCGGAGGTGCTGGCCGAGCGGATCCTGCGGCCGCTTGGCATGACCGACACCGGGTTCCATGTGCCCGCCGTCAGCCTGCACCGGCTGGCGGCCGCCTACCGCCCCGACCCCGCGACGGGAGGGCTGGAGCTGTCCGACGACCCGCGAGACAGCCTGTGGGGGCGGCCGCCCGCCTTCCCGTCCGCGGGCGGCGGGCTGGTCTCGACCGCCGACGACCTGCTCGCCTTCTGCACGATGATGCTGAACGAGGGCCGGCACGGCACGGGCCGCGTGCTGTCCCGGCCGACGGTCGAGCTGATGACCACCGACCTGCTCACCGAGCAGCAGAAGGCGGAGAACACGATCTTCTTCGGGGGCAGCAGCGGCTGGGGCCTCGGCTTCCAGGTGTTCACCCGGCGGACCACGCTCGCCTCGACCCCCGGCCGGTTCGGCTGGACCGGCGGCACCGGGACCTCGGTCTATACCGACCCGGCCGAGGAGCTGATCGGGATCCTGCTGACCCAGCGGGAGATGACCTCCCCGCTGCCGCCGAAGGCATTCCGGGACTTCTGGACCTGCGCCTACCAGGCCATCGACGACTGAGCCCCCGGCCAGCCGGGCCCGGGGCTAGCCGAACTCGATCAGCTTCTCCCGCACCGCGATCATGACGGCTTCCATCCGGGAGTGGATCTGCAGCTTCTCCAGGATGTTCCGGACGTGGTTCTTCACGGTGTTCTCGGAGATGAACAGCTCCTTGGCGATGTCCCGGTTGTTCATGCCGCGGGCGACCAGCTTGAGCACCTCGATCTCGCGCTCGGTGAGCCGGGGCGCGGGAACCTGCTCGGCCCGCTCGGTTCCGTCGCGGGTGGCCATCGCCGCGAACTCGGCCAGCAGCTTGGCGGCCATCGAGGGGTTGATCAGGGACTGCCCGCCGTGCACCGCCCGGACCACGTCGGCGACCTCGTCGTAGGGGATGTCCTTGAGCAGGTACCCGCTGGCCCCGGCGCGGATCGCCTCGAAGAGGTCCTCCTCCTCGTCGCTGATCGTCAGCATGACGATCTTGGCGCTGGGCGACAGTTCCTTCATCGCCCGGCAGGCCTCGATCCCGCTGCTGCGGGGCATCCGGATATCCATGAGCACGACATCGGGCAGCGCCTGGCCGGCCTTCTCGACCGCCTCGGCCCCGTCGCTGGCCTCCCCCACCAGCTCGATGCCGGCCTCTTCGGCGAGCACCATCTGCAACCCGCGCCGGAAGAGCGCGTGATCGTCGACGATCAGCACACGGATCGGCTCGGGCTGCCGCGGGGCGCCTTGTGCCCCGCCGGCCGCTCCGGAGTCTCCGGCCATCGCATCCCTCCCTGACCATGCCCGCTCCGTCCGCCCTCCGTAACCGGGCGGCGCAGGTCACTGACGGCGGGATCCGCTGTGGCGGCGCGCCTCCCGGCGCATGCCGCCCCAGCCGCAGGCCCGTGCCAGTGCCTTGCGAACACACTCTGGCCGACCTGCCGTTGACGCGCAAACTCCGACCGTGTCGCGGTGTCACGGAGCGGTCCCCCGGCCCGCCCCGTGAGCCCCGCTAGGCCATCCGGCCCCCGTTGGCCGCAACGTCGGGCTGTGCCTGTTCCACCAGCCGGATCAGCCCGTACTGGTAGCCGTGCCGGCGGTAGACGACGCTTGGCAGGCCGCACTGCTCGTCCCGGAACAGGTAGAAGTCGTGCCCGACCAGTTCCATCTCGAAAAGCGCCTGGTCCACGCTGACCGGCGCGGCAGCGTGGAACTTCTCCCGGACCACGACCGGGCCGTCCCCCTCCATCTGGATGGGGACCACGCCACCGGTCTCCTCGGGCGGGTCCGCACCGGCGCCCGCCGGCTCCGCCCAGTCCGGCCGGTCCGGCTCCGTGCCGTTACTGCCCGGCCCGGACGCGCCCAGGTCCCACGGGCTGGCCTCGGCATAGGCGGCGTCGCCCGGCCGCGCGGCGGCAACCCCGGGGCCGCCACCGGGCGTCCTTGGGCCCGGGATCCGGCCCGCCGGCAGCCCGCCGTGCCTGGCCGCCTTGCGCCGGTCTCCCGAGCGGCGCAGTCGTTCCTCGAGCTTGGCCAGGGCCCGGTCGAGCGCGGCGAACCGGTCGTCGGCCGCCGCCTCGGCGCGGATGGCCGGGCCCCGGGACAGGATCGTCAGTTCCACGCGCTCCCGGCGCCCCGACTGGCGCGGATTGCGTTCCGCGGAGACCTCCACATCCACCCTGATCGCCTTGTGAGCCAGCTTCGTGATCTTGTTGAGCTTCGCCGACGCGTAGCCGCGGAACCGCTCCTGCACATCGGTGCGCCGACCCTTGAAGATGATGTCCATACCGGAAACCCCCTTCATCCCGAGTAAGGTCCCAGGTCTCGGCACCCGCCCGGCCGACCTGGTCTTCGACCCCACATCCGCCTGCCGAGGGGTTCGCGGCCTGTCGCCACTACTGCCCTTCTCCCGGCCCGGGAGATATCGGATCCCCCGGCGGGGCAGGACTTACCTCTAAGCCGCACCGTGATCGGTCGACGAGAAGTCGCCTTACGTGGGCCGTTTCGCCTGCGGCTGGCATCGGCTTGCCGGGACGAGCCACCTGCTCTTCGCGGGTGACCCAGCCTGGCGCAACCACGGACCCGGGCGGGTGCCATACCTCGAACGTAGCTTGAGGACGGCTGGATGTCAGGAGACCAAGGCCGGTTATCCGGGATAGATGACGGCCTGGCCAGCCGGAATGCCGCCTAGAGGCTGATTAAGCCCGATTGCCCGCTCCAGCCGCGAGCCGGCCAGCCCGAGGTACAGCGGGTTATCCGGGCCCGCGGCGGTGACCGTGAGGATGCCCGCCTCCCGGAACTTCAATTTGGGATTGTCCCCGTCCACCGGCACCTCCCAGAGCTGGCTGTTCTCCCCCGACCCGGTGACCACCAGCAGGTGGTCCTCGTCGAACCAGGTCAGGGCGGACAGCGGCGGCAGGATCGGCCTGAGCGGAGCCTGGGTGCTCAGCAAGAAGCCGGCGCGGTCGTGCATGATGGCGGCGACCACCAGGTGGGGATTCGCCCTGGTGCCAGCGATCATCGCCACCCGGTTGCCGTCCGGTGCTACCCGCAGATCGGTGATCCGGCCGAAGTCAGAAGACACCGTTACCGGGACAGCGGGCCATAGCCCGCCGATGAGCACCCAGACCCCCGGCCCGGCCTTGGTCACCCCGGTGACCCAGAGGTCACCGAGCCTGTCCCAGCTCAGCGAGGTGAACTTGATGCCGGTCAACTGGGCGTGCAGTTGCGCCAGCGACTGCCGCCGCCCAGGCAGGTTGACCAGGTTCCCGGTGTAGACGGTGTTCGCCGGCCCGCCGAGGCCGGCCAGGTGGCCGCCGTCTAGCGACACGGCGATCTGGCTCAGCGTCACCGGCGTGGTGCCGGAGCCCCGGAGCACCGCGGATCCATGGTCCGACTCTGCGGTGAGGCTGCGGAGGCCGCCGCCCTGGGAGAGGTAGTACGCGTTCTCGCCGACCGTCCACTGCGGGATGTCCCGCTGATAGGTGCCCAGGCTCAGCGTGTCTCCGGTATGCCGCCCCGGCGACCAGGGCCTCCCGTTGATCTTGAGTTTGACGGCACGGAACAGTGGCGCGCTGTAGACCGGGCTGGTCAGCGTGGTCACCAGCTCGGCCGCCATGGCCCGTACGTTCAGGCCGGTGGGCTGGGGCGGCACGGCGATGTTCACCACCGCGGTTCGGCCACCGGACGGGCCGGGGAAGACCTGGATGGGCTGCACCAGGTGAGCCCCCGGAGGGAAGGCGGACTGGGCCGCGCCCGCCAGCCATCCCGTGTGGCCGGAGATGAGGTCGTTGATCAGTGTCACCGCCGGGTTGGTGCCCTGGATGGGCACGAAGACCGGGTACGGCACCAGCTTCCCGCCCCGCCCCCCGTAGTAGTAGAGGTTCCGCGGCGTGTACTCCAGGTGGAACAGGTCGCTGGTGAGCAGCAGCTGGGTGGATACCTTCCCGGGAGCGGTGGAGAACAGCTGGGAGATCTTCCAGAGGCCCTTGGCGTATCGCAGGGCGAACTCCTCCGCCGGCGCCGTGACCCCGCCGGAAGCCGCGATGTACTGCCCGGCGCTGTTCAGCCTGGCCTGCTCTTGGCCGGAAACCTGCACGATGTTCTCGGTGGACAGCCCGTTCACCCGCCCTGGCGGCACGCTAACCGTTGGTTCCTTGGTCAGGATCGTCACCGCTGACCCCGGATGCCAGGCATCGCTGGCCCCCTCGGTCAAGTACTGCCTGGCCGCGGCGTAGTCGTTGGCACCGATCGCGCTGGCCAGCAGGAAATGCTTGACGACCTCCGTAGGGCTCCAGCCGGCCTGTGGCGGCCGCACCAGCAGGCCGCAGCACGGTCCCGCGCCCGCCGGGGGCGGCGGGGCGGAGGCTGGCTGCGGGCCGGTGCCCGACGGGATGACCGAGCAGCCACTGGCCACCACGGCCGCCGCCAGGAGCCCGGTGACCAGCCCGGTCAGGCCGCCGGGACGGCGGGGACGGGCGCCGCGCGGGTCACCCATCGGCGTCCTCCCTGCCAGCATTTCCCGGGCTGGCGCCGGCCGGCTCGGCACTACCCCGGCCGGCCCCGTCGCCGACCGGGTAGGTCACCGAGTCCACCCCGGCGACCTCGCCGGGGGTGGCCGGCTCGGCCTCGTCCGGGCACAGCGGCAGCGGCGACCCGGCGAGCTCGCCGCCCACGGCCCGCGGCAGCGTGAGCCGGAACACCGAGCCGCGCCCGCGCTTCCCCCAGGCCTGCAGCCACCCGGAGTGCAGCCGGGCGTCCTCCAGCGCGATGGCCAGGCCGAGCCCGGTCCCGCCGGTGGTCCTGGCCCGCGCCGGGTCGGCGCGCCAGAACCGGTCGAAGACGAACTGGTGCTCTCCCGGGCCGATACCCACCCCGTGGTCGCGGACCGCGACCGCCACGGCGTCCCGGTCGGCCGCGACGGTGACCACCACGTCCCGGCCCTCACCGTGCTCGACGGCGTTGTCGAGCAGGTTCCGCAGCACCCGCTCGATCCGCCGCCGGTCCACCTCGGCGATGCACTGCTCGGACGGCAGCCGGAACTCGATCCTGGTGCCCCGCCGGGCGGCAAGCTGCTCCGCGTCGGCCGCCGCGCGCAGCACCAGGTCACAGACATCGGCGGACTCCGCGTCCAGGGTCGCCACGTTCGCGTCGTGCCTGCTGATCTCCAGCAGGTCAGAAAGCAGCGCCTCGAACCGCTCGATCTGGCTCTGCAGCAGCTCCGCAGACCGCTTGGCAGCGGGATCCAGGGCGTCCCTGGCCCCGAACAACACGTCCGCCGCGATCCTGATGGTGGTCAGCGGGGTGCGCAGCTCGTGCGAGACGTCCGAGACGAACTGCCGCTGCACGCTGGACAACTCCTCCAGTTCCCGCAGTTTCTCCTGCAGGCTGGCGGCCATGTCGTTGAAGGAGTTGGCCAGCGCGGCGAGGTCGTCGGTGCCGCGGGCCTCCATCCGCTCGTTGAGGTTCCCGGCCGAGACCCGGCTCGCCGCCTGGGCGCCCTGGCGGATCGGCACCACCACCCAGCGGGTCACCAGCGACACGATCACCGCCAGCAGCAGCACCAGGCCGGCGCCGGCCACGATCAGGGTGTTCTGCACCAGCCGCAGCACCTGTATCTGCTGCGACAGCGGGAACAGGTAATAGAGCTGGTCATCCCCGGAGATCGGGACACCCACCGCCAGCGCGGGCCCCACCGGCCGGTGGGTCCTCGCGCTCGTCAGCGTCGTCTGCATCGTGTAGAAGGTGCCCGAATGGCCGTGCAACTGCTCCTCGGCCACCTCGCTCTGCAGCGCCGGGGGGATGCTCGGGTCGAGCTTCGAGTTCCCGGTGACACCGGCCAGGCCGGACCCGGCGCTGCGCTGCAGCACCACCACGTCGTAGATGTTTCCCAGCCCGCTGCCGGACTGGAGCTGGGTGACGAGCCAGATCAGCGCGGACGTGCTACTCCCGTTCGGGCTCTGCACGTTGGGGTCCCCCTGGGCGAACGCCAGCCCGTCGGAGGTCTGGACGATGGCCGCCTTGCGGGCGTTGCTGAGCAGCCCGCTGGCGATCTGTTGCACCAGGAAGATGCCGAGCACCGCGACCACCACCACCGAGACGACCAGCGTGGTGCCGATCACGCGCAGTTGCAGCGAGCGGTGCCAGCGGCGCACCAGCAGCCCGGCCAGCGAGCCTGCCTGGCGCCGGACGACCCTGAGCGCCGCGCGCAGCGCGGGCGCGAACCGGTGCCCGATACGCACGGCCGGACCGGGCCAGGCCGCGGGCCCGGTGCGTCCCGCGGTCGCCGGCCCTCCCCTGCCCGTCTGGCTGCTGTCCGTCAGGCTGGTCCCGCCTTGTAGCCCACGCCGCGGACCGTCACCACGATCTCGGGGCGTTCCGGGTCCTTCTCGATCTTCGCGCGCAGCCGCTGCACGTGCACGTTGACCAGCCGGGTGTCCGCCGCGTGCCGGTAGCCCCAGACCTGCTCGAGCAGGACCTCCCTGGTGAACACCTGGCGCGGCTTGCGGGCCAGCGCCACCAGCAGGTCGAACTCCAGCGGCGTGAGGTTGATCGGCTGCCCGTTGCGCTTCACCGAGTGGCCGGCCACGTCGATGGTGACGTCCCCGATCTGGAGGATCTCCGGGACCGGGTCCTCGGTCCGGCGCAGCCGCGTCCGGACCCGGGCGATCAGTTCCTTGGACTTGAACGGCTTCACGATGTAGTCGTCGGCGCCGGACTCCAGCCCCAGCACGACATCGACTGTGTCGCTCTTGGCCGTCAGCATGACGATCGGCACACCGGACTCGGTGCGGATCTGCCGGCAGACGTCGATGCCGTCCAGCCCCGGCAGCATCAGGTCGAGCAGCACCAGATCGGGGCGGGTGTCCCGGAACGCCTGCACGGCGTGATCGCCGTCGGCGACGAACATCGGGTCGAACCCCTCGCCCCGGAGCATGATGCCGATCATCTCCGAGAGGGCTGCGTCGTCATCGACGACCAGCACGCGTCCTTTCATGGACCTCATCGTTCCATGGAAACGTCGGTTGGGGCACCTTCTCGCGTTCCGCGCCTGGCGCCCAGGTCAAGCAGCGTACCCGCGTTGACCGGGCGGGCAACCCCGTGCTCGGTGACCAGGGCGGTCACCAGCGCGGCCGCGGTGACGTCGAAGGCGGGGTTGTGCGCCGCGCTGCCGGGCGGCGCGACCGGGGTCCCGGCGAACGAGGTCACCTCGTCACCGGGCCGCTGTTCCACGGTGATCTCGCCCGGCCCCGCCGCCGCGAAGTCGATCGTGGACACCGGCGCGGCGACCACGAACGGCACGCCGTGGTGGTGCGCCAGCACGGCGAGCCCGTAGGTGCCCACCTTGTTGGCCACGCTGCCGTCGGCGGCGATCCGGTCCGCGCCGGTGATGACCAGGTCCACCTCCCCCGCGGCCATCAGCGACGCCGCGGCCGAGTCGGCGAGCACCGCGTGCGGGATGCCGGCCCGCCCGGCCTCGTACGCGGTCAGCCGGGCCCCCTGGAGCAGCGGTCGGGTCTCATCCACCCACAACTGGGCCACGCGCCCCGCCCGGTGCGCCGCGAGGATGATCGCGAACGCGGTGCCCTCCCCCGCCGAGACCAGGGCACCGGTGTTGCAGTGGGTCAGGATGCGGCACCGGTCCCCGACCAGGCTCAGCCCGTGCCTGGCGATGGCCGCGCTCGCCGCGGCATCCTCCGCCTCGATCGCCCGTGCCCGGGCCAGGGCGGCCGCCGCCGCCCGCTGGCGCGCCACGGCGGAGTCCCCGCCCCCGGCATCACGCGCGGCCTGCCAGGCGGCCAGGGCCTGGCCGGCGCCCCAGCTCAGGTTCACCGCGGTTGGCCGGGACCGGCCCAGCACGTCCGCCGCCGCCGCCACGTCCTCGCCCCGGCAGGCGGCCAGCGCGACGCCGTATGCCCCGGCCAGGCCGAGCAACGGGGCCCCGCGGACCACGAGCCTGCGTATTGCATGGTCCAAGGTGGCGACGTCGCGGCAGGTGAGATGCGCCTCCTCAGCCGGCAGCCTGGTCTGGTCAAGCAGCACGACCGCCGGCCCGGCCGGCGGGTCCAGCCAGCGCAGTGCGCGAGTGCCCACAGCCAGAGTGTGCGGCATCGGCGCCACCAGGTCGAATGCGGTCACCGTGGCGGGGCAGGAAAGGGGTGATATCTGGAATGGCTGAGCGCCGTTTCCCGGCCGGCCGCTTCGTGCGACTATGGGCGCCAGCGCGGGGGCTGGCCCGGCACTGGCATCCGCTGTGCCGGTAAGGAGAAACATGACTGACAACGTGCCCCAGGGCGGCAACGGCTCCGGGGAGGGCGAGACGGCCGCGCCGCAGCCCTGGTTCCCGCCGTCCGGTGAGCCCGGTGGATACGGCCAGCCGCCGCCGTTCGATCCCGGCCAGCCGCCGGCCGGGGGCTACGGCCAGCCGGCGGGCGGGCAGCCCGGCCAGCCGGCGGGCGGTCAGCCGGGCGGATTCGGGCAGCAGGGATACGGGCCGCAGGGCGGGCCGGGGCAGCGGCGCTACGCCCCCTGGCCGAGCCAGCCCCAGGCACCGAAACCCGGCGTCATCCCGCTGCGGCCGCTCGGCGTCGGCGAGATCCTGGACGGCGCGTTCACCTCGATCAGGCGCAACCCCAGGGCCACGCTCGGCATCGCCGCGCTGCTGCTGACCGGCGCCGCGGTGATCACCACCACGCTGTCGCTGGTCCTGGTCCACTACGTGGGCACGGTCACGCTGCCAACGCCCGGCCAGCAGCTCACCGACGCCCAGGCCCAGCACCTGCTGACCAGGATGGGTGAGGTGCTCGGGCCGACCGCCGGGGTGTCTATCGTGCTCGCGTTCATCGTGGACACGGTGCTGACCGGCCTGCTCACCGTGGTGATCGGGCGCAGCGTGCTCGGGTACAAGATCACCGCGGGCGAGGCCTGGCAGATCGCCCGGCCCCGGATGGCCGCCCTGGTCGGCGCCACGCTGCTGATCCCGCTGATCCTGATCGGGCTGTGGGTGGTCTACGCGATCGTGCTGGTCGGCCTGGCGCTGCTGCACGCCCCGGGGGCCCTGATCGGCGGGCTGGCCGCGCTGGGCGCGATCGCCGGGATCGTGCTGACCATCTGGTTCACGATCATGTTCCGGATGGCGGGGCCCGCGGTGGTGCTGGAACGGGAGGGACCGGTCCGGGCACTCAAGCGGTCCTGGCGCCTGATCCGCGGCAGCTTCTGGCGGGTGTTCGGCATCACCGGCCTGGCCGGCCTGATCGTGGTGGTGACCGCGGGGGTGCTGCAGATCCCGTTCAGCGTCGCCGCGGCGCTGACCGGCAGCGGCAACTCGGTGCTGCCGGGCACCGGCGGCACCGTGGCGGGCATCCTCATCAGCGCGGTGGGCGGCGTGGTGGCCGGGGCCGTGGCGCGGCCCATCTCCGCCGGGGTGGCCGTGCTGTTGTACGTGGACCTGCGGATGCGCCGGGAGGGGCTCGACCTGATCCTGCAGACCGCGGCGGGCGGTGAGACCGCGCCGACCGGGGACGAGTTCGCCTCCCTGTGGCGTCCCGGCGCGCGAACGGCGCAGCCGGGGCCGGGCGCCGGGCCGGGGGTGACGGGCGCGGGCCTGGGCACCGGTCCGGTACCGGGCACCGGGCCGGGGCAGGGCACGGAAACGGGCCAGGGCATGCCCCCGGGCCCGGGCGTTCCGCCCGCCAGCGGCCCCCCGGCGTGGTGACCCGCGCCGCCAGCCTCCCCGCACTCCGAGCGGCGGCCCGCCTCGCGGCGCCCCCGCTCGCCATGCTCCCGGTCACGGCAGTCCCGTTCGTGGCGGTCCCGTTCGTGGCGGTCCCGTTCGTGGCGGTCCCGTTCGTGGCGGTCCCGTTCGTGGCGGCGCGGCTCAGGGTGGTCCCGGCCGTGGCGGCGCGGCTCGCGGCGCCCGCGGGCGGCATCCCGGTGGTCGGCAGGCGGGCCGGGCAACGGCTCGCCCGCACGGAACTGTCCAAGGCGATCTACCACCCCCGGCCGTCCCTGACCGAGCGCGTCGTGCACTTCGTCCTGACCTGGCTGAACAGGCTGTTCCGCGACACGCAGGCGCTGCCCGGCGGGTGGTGGGGGTTCGTCGCGCTGATCGCGCTGGCGGCGCTGCTGGTGGCCGTGGTCCGGGCCCGGATCGGCCCGGTCGCCAGGGCCCGCCGGAGCGCGGCCGAACCGGGCATCGCGGCCCGGGCGCGGACCGCGCGGGAGCACCGCGCCGCGGCCGGCCGGCTGGCGGCGGCTGGTGATTACGCGGGGGCGATCTGCGAACGGGTCCGGGCCATCGCCGCGGAACTCGACGAGCGCGGTGTCCTCATGCCCAGCATCGGCCGGACCGCCGATGAGTTCGCCGCCGAGGCCGGCCGCGCCCTGCCGCCGCACGCGGCCGACCTGCTCGGCGCGGCCCGGCTGTTCGACGAGGTCCGTTACGGGCGGCGGCCGGGCACCCGGCCGGGCTACGACCGGGTCACCGCGCTCGACACCCGCATCGGGGCGAGCGGGCGCCGCGCCGCGTCCCAGGTACCCGCCGGGGCGGGCACGGGAGCGCCATGACCAGCACCGCCCAGCGCGCACCCGCCGCCCCGGGCCCGCCGGCCGGCCGCCCGCCGGCCGCCCGGCGCCCCGCCGCGCCCGGCGGGATCCAGGGCGGCTGGCGGCAGTGGCGGGCCCCGGTGACGGTGGCGCTGCTGGTACTGCTCGGCGGCCTGGTCGTCGCCCTGCTCCAGGTGCGGCCGCCGGTGACCGGCCCGCTGGATCCCAACGACACCGGCCCGCTCGGCGCGCACGCGCTTGTCGCGCTGCTCCAGGCCCGCGGCCAGACCGTGGCCAGGGCCGGGTCGGCGGCCGAGGCCGCCGCGCGGGCCAATTCGCGCGGCACCACCCTGGTCATCACCAGCCCGCAGGAACTGTCCCGCGGCGACCTCGCCCGGCTCGCCCGCCTCCCGGCCGGGCTGCTGCTGGTGGCGCCCGGTCACGACGCCCTCGCCGCGCTCGCGCCCGGAGTGACGCTGGCCGGCCCGGCCGAGCAGGTCCGGAACCTGCCGCCGCGCTGCGACCTGCCCGGCATGGCCGCGGCCGGCCCCGCGGACCTGGGCGGGCTGCTGCTGCGCTCCGCCGCGCCCGGGGCCCGGCACTGCTATCGGCCGGCGGCCGCCACGCCGCCCACGTTCTCGTTTTTGGTGCGTTACGCTGCCCGCAGCCATCTGGTCACCGTGCTGGGCACCGGTGCCCCGCTGGCCAACGACGACCTCGGTGCCACCGGCAACGCCGCGCTCGCGCTGAACCTGCTTGCCGCCAGCCCGCGGATCGTCTGGCTGGTGCCCGGCCGGCTGCCCGGCCCGGTGCCGGGCCATCATGGCCAGCGGTCGCTGACCAGCCTGGTCCCCGGCCAGGTGTATGCCGTGGCGATCCAGCTCGACGTCGTCGTGGTGCTGCTGGCGCTGTGGCGGGTGCGCCGTCTTGGCCCGCTGGTGACCGAGCCGCTGCCGGTGGTGGTCCGCGCCTGCGAGACTGTGGAGGGCCATGGCAGGCTGTACCGGTCCCGCCGGGCGCGGGACCGCGCCGCCGCTGCCCTGCGCGAGGCCGCGCTGGGGCGGATCGTGACCCGGCTCGGCCTCCCGCGCGGCGTCACGGCCGACGCGGCCTGCCAGGAACTGGCCAGCCGGACCGGGCGTGACGCCGGCGAGATCCGGGCCGTCCTGTTCGGGCCGGTGCCCGGCGACGACGCGGCGCTGGTGAAGCTGGCCGCCGACCTGGACGCTCTGGAGGGACAGGTGCTGACCCCGTGACCGCGGACATCCCGCCCCTGGCCGGGCTCGACGACGACTTCGGCGGCAGCGCGGCGGCCGGCGGCCCGGCCGGGGCCGACCCGGCCGTGGGCGGCCCGGCGGGTGCCGGGCTGGCAGGTGCGGAGCCGACGGGTGCCGGCCAGGGCAGGGCTGGCCAGGGCTGGCGCGGCCCGGCAGGTGCCGGCCAGGCCGGGAGCGGCCAGCCGGGGGCGCGGGACCCGCGTGCCGCGCTCGAAGCGGTGCGGGCCGGCGTGGCCAAGGCCGTGGTCGGCCAGGACTCCGTCGTCACCGGCCTGGTGATCTGCCTGCTGTGCCGCGGCCACGCCCTGCTGGAGGGCGTGCCCGGGGTGGCCAAGACCCTGCTGGTGCGCGCCCTGGCGGGCACCCTGTCGCTGCGCAGCACCCGGGTGCAGTTCACCGCCGACCTGATGCCGGGGGACCTGACCGGCTCGCTGATCTACGACGCGAAGACCGCCCTGTTCCAGTTCCGCGAGGGCCCGGTGTTCACCAACCTGCTGCTCGCGGACGAGATCAACAGGACCCCGCCGAAGACCCAGGCGGCGCTGCTCGAGGCGATGGAGGAGCGGCAGGTGTCGGTGGAGGGCACGCCACGGCCGCTGCCCGAGCCGTTTCTGGTCGCGGCGACCCAGAACCCGATCGAGTACGAGGGCACCTATCCGCTGCCGGAGGCGCAACTGGACCGGTTCCTGGTGAAGCTGACCGTGCCCGTGCCCGGGCGGGAGGACGAGATCAGCATCCTGGCCAGGCACGCGGCCGGTTTCGACCCCGGCGACCTGGCCGGTGCCGGGATCCGGCCGGCGGCGGACGCGGCCGACCTGGCGACGGCCCGCGCCGCGGTGCGCGCCGTCCAGGTGGCGCCCGAGGTCACCGGCTACATCGTGGACCTGTGCCGGGCCACCCGGCAGTCCCCCTCGCTGCGCCTGGGTGTCTCGCCCCGGGGCGCGACCGCACTGCAGGCCACCGCCCGCGCCTGGGCCTGGCTCGCGAGCCGGGATTTCGTCATCCCGGACGATGTGAAGGCCCTGGCCAGGCCCACACTGCGGCACCGCGTGCAGTTGCGGCCGGAGGCCGAACTGGAGGGCGCCACGGCCGATGGCGTGATCGACGCGGTGCTCGGCTCGGTCCCGGTCCCCCGGTGACCTGGGCCCCGCTCCGCCGGGCCGGTCCCGTGATGATCGCGGCCGGTCCCCCGGCGACGCGGGACCCTGGGCGCCCGGCCGGTTCCCCGGTGAGCGCGGCCGGTCCCCCGGCGACGCGGGATCCTGGGCGCCCGGCCGGTTCTCCGGTGAGCGCGGCCGGTTCCCCGGTGACCCGGGCTTCGGCCGGCCGGGCCTCTGCCCCGGTGAGCGCGGCCGGTTCCCCGGTGACCCGGGCCCCGCTGCGCCGGGCTGGTCCCCCGGTGACCCGCGCCGGCGCCGCCCAGGGCGCGCGATGGCGCTGACCGGGCGTGCCGCCGCGGCCGCCGCGCTTGGCGCGCTGCTGATCCTGGCATTCCGGGACCCCGTCATGATCATCGTGGTGAACGCGGTGCTGGTGGCCGCGATCGCGGCCGACGTGGTGCTGGCGGCACCGGTGCGCCGGGCGCGGCTGAGCCGGTCCGGCGACACCCGGGTGCTGCTGGGCGAGCGCGCGTCCGTGCGGCTCGGGCTGGCCAACCCGGCCCGGCGGACGATGCGGGCCGTGGTACGGGACGCCTGGCAGCCGAGCGCGGGCGCCGCTCCCCCGCATGCCCGGGTCACCGTGCCGCCGGGCGGCCAGGCGTGGCTGACCACCGAACTGTCCCCGGACCGCCGCGGCGACAAGACCGCGGCGGCGGTCACGATCCGCTCGCTCGGCCCGCTCGGGCTGGCCGCGCGCCAGGGCAGGCAGCCGGCGCCGTGGACGGTCCGGGTGCTGCCCCCGTTCCGCAGCCGCCGGCACCTGCCGGAGAAGCTGTCCCGGCTGCGTCTGCTCGACGGCCAGCACCGTGCCCTGCGGCGGGGCCAGGGCAGCGAGTTCGACTCGCTGCGCGAGTACGTGATCGGCGACGATGTGCGGTCCATCGACTGGCGGGCCACCGCGCGGCTCCGGGACGTCATGGTCCGCACCTGGCGGCCGGAACGCGACCGGCAGATCCTGATCATGCTGGACACCGGGCGCACCGCCGCGGGCCGGGTCGGCGGGGTCCCCCGCCTGGACGCCGCCATGGATGCCGCCCTGCTGCTGACCGCGCTCGCCTCCCGGGCGGGCGACCGGGTGGACATGCTGGCCTTCGACCGGCGGATCCGGGCCCGGGTCGTGGGCACCCCCCGCTCGGCGGTGCTGTCGGCGGTGGCGGAGGCGATGGCGGGGCTCCAGGCCGAGCTTGTCGAAACCGACGCCGCGGCGCTGGGCAGCGCGGCCCTCACCGCGGCGCGGCACCGCTGCCTGATCGTGCTGCTCACCGACCTCAACCCGGCCGCGGTGACCGAGGGACTGCTGCCCCGGCTGCCGCTGCTGGCGGCCAGGCACGAGGTACTGGTGGCCGCGGTGGCCGATCCGGCGCTCGATGAGATGTCGGCGGACCGGGCCGACGCCGCGGCGGTATACGACGCGGCCGCGGCCGAACAGGCCCGGGCCGCACGGCAGCGGGTTTCCGCGCTGCTGCGGCGGCGCGGGGCGCACGTGGTGGACGCGCCGCCCGACCGGCTGCCCGCCGCGCTCGCCGACGCCTACCTGGGACTCAAGGCCGCCGGCCGCCTCTGACCCGCGCCCGCCTCCGACCCGCGCCCGCCTCCGACCCGCGCCCGCCTCCGACCCGCGCCCGCCTCCGACCCGCGCCCGCCTTCGACCCGCGCCCGCTGAGGGCGGCCCGGCCAGCACGACGACATCGGGCGGCGGCCCGCCGGGCTCGGCGGCCGGCCGGGTTTGGCGGCCCGGCTAGCGCGGCGTGAGGCAGTCGGTGCACTGGATCAGCAGGACCGGAACACCGTGGCCGGGGGCCAGCGTCACCCACCGACCGGGCACGACCGGGCCGGTGCCTGCCACGGTGATGAAGTAGCGGCCGGGCGCCAGGCCGCGGAACATGAATTCACCGTCGTCCAAGGTGACGGTCGTGGCGATCGGCGGCGGCGGGTTCTGGATCACCTTGCCGGGGAGCACCGGCCGCCGGAACACGCCGATGGCCTGCCCGGCGATGGGGGCACGGTCCGAGCCGTCTGACTTCTGCGAGACCAGCCGCCCGGTCACCATCCCCGCGGCCGGGACGGGCGGCACGCCCGGCGGCGTCGTCGTGGAGCAGGCGGCCAGGATCACGAGCGCGGCCGTGGCGAGGAACCTCATGCACCTTGGACGGGCCCTCCGGCCCTCCGGTTCCGGCGACACAGGCCGGGCGGGAATGGCGGGCCCGGGCGGCACGCGCCGCCCGGGCCCCTTCCCGCGCTCACCCAGATGCGGTGGGCGCGTTCTTGCGATGGTTCACCCCGGTGCCGTGTGGCCAACCCGGGCTCTGTCGGCGGCTACGACGTCTTGAACCGGGAGTAGCCGTACTCGTTGCCGCGCCCCCAGATCACCACATGGGGGACGACGATCCCGCTGCCGTTGACCGCCCACTCGGTGGTGATGAACGGCCCTACATCGGGCTCGAACGGCTGGGTGACCATGTAGTCGCCCCAGGCGCTGGCGTTACCGCTGCCGAAGAGGTTGAAGTCGTACCCCCACGGCTGGGTCGGGTTGACGTTGTCCTGCAGCAGGATCAGGCCGCCCGGGTAGTAGTCGATGGCGCTCGAACCGGTGCCGGTGCCGCCGCCCCAGGACATGGCGCAGCCCACGTATCCGTGCGCGTTCGGCGCGCAGCCGGCGTAGGCGAACGCGAACCCGTCGTTGAACGTCGCGCTGGTCTGGATGAAGCTCAGCGCGTTGAGCTTGAAGTACTCGTAGATGACGTAGGGGAAGGGGTCGCCTCCGCCCGGTCCCGCGGTGATGGCCACGCCGAGGATCGTGTCCCCGGCGAAGGCCGAGTTCGCCTGCGCGTTGTACTCGGCCCGGGATATCCAGGCCGTCTCCCATCTCGGGTCCAGACGGCTGCACCAGTTGGTGACCCTCCCGTCCTGGCTGGCGCAGCTCCCGCCGGAGAAGTTGTAACCACTCACCGACCGGTCCGCGAAGAAGTACGTGCCGCTGTTCTCCGGCCAGTAGTAGATGCGCTCCTCGGTGCCGCTGCCGCTGGCCGTGGTGTACCAGTTCGAGACCCAGTAGAAGGTGTCGAGCGAGCTTGTCCCGTAGGTCAGCCCGAAGGTGAAGTTGTCGCTCCTGGTCAGGTAGCTGTAACCGAACCCGGAACACGCGGCCAGCGGGTCGATCGGCAGGCGCGCCAGCCCGGTGTCGATCCAGGAGCTCCCGGAGGAGTTGTAGTGGTTCCAGGTGAGGTAGATGTAGTTGTTCGAGTACGCGATCTTCGGGTAGTCGAGCAGGTCGCCGGAGGTCCCGCCGAAGGCAGACGCGTCGAAGTGGTAGACGCACCACGAGGTGGGCGCCGTCGACCTGGTGGTGGCGATGGTGATCCCCTGCTGGCTGCCGCTGCCCAGGGTAAGCCCCTCATACACGAACCGGTCCCGGCTCGGCACGTAGGTGACGGTCTGGTCGCAGCAGAACCCGCTCGACAGGCTGTACGGGTTCTGGTAGTTCCACGTGGGCGGGCTCGCGCCGCCGTTCGTGGAGTAGGCGATGTCCCAGTTGCTCGTCTGCATGAGGTATTTGCCCGAGTTCGCCGTGTCCGGCTCGTTGACCGTCGACTGCGCGCAACTGCCCGAGCACGACGTCGGGATCGCGGTGTCCTTGAAGACCGTGAACGTGGTCGGCGCGTTGTGCTGGGCCGGGCTGGTCTGCGGGCCCCGCAGCGGCGCCACGCTGGCCGCGGTGGTATGCGGGCCGATGGGCGCCTTCTTCAGCGAGTCGAGCAGTTTCATGTCGCGGGCCCGGGCCGCCTTCTCCGCCGCGGTCGGCACGAACGGCTTGCTGCTCGTGGCCGCGTGGATGACGGTGCCGGCCGCGACGTGGCCGGTTCGGGCCGCGGCCGCCTGCACCCCGGCGGGAGTGGTGCTTGACGCGTTACCGGGTACCGTCGCATACAGCCCGGAAAGCATCAGCGGAGCCGAGGCCACGGCAATTAATGTGACCCATCGGCCACTGGCCCTTATCGGTCGGATAACCATAGAGGATTTCCTTTCTGACGGCCCCGGGGCACGTCAATATCCCATTACTTAACTGCGTCGGCGTATTAGGGCAGCATCACCCCCCACGGCGTAACGATCCAGCCGACAAGGCTCACGGTACGTGCGGGTCAGGGCCGTGGAATCCCCCGAACCAGTGAAGTGAGTGCCCGGGTATCACGCCATCGGGGGCACCGGTGTATTAGCCGGTCGCGCCGCCGTGGTTACCACCGGGCGGAAATGCGCCGGGGCGCGGCGAGGTTCCCAAAAGCATGGCGGCTAGCTCCGTTCGCGACCTTACGCCGAGCTTTTGGAAGATATGCCGGACATGGGTTTGCACGGTATTCACGGTGACAAACATCGCCGCGGCGATCTCCCGGTTCGTCCGGCCCTGCGCGATCAGCGCGGCCACCCGCTGCTGGGTCTGGGTGAGCCCGCTCGCGATCGGCCGCGGCGCGATCGTGGCGAGTTCCCGGCGTGCCTTGGCCGCCCAGAGCGGGGCGCCCAGCCGCTCGAAGATCGCCAGCGCCTGGCCAAGGGAGTCCGCCGCGGCCGACTTGCGCCGCGCCCGCCGCTCGGTGATGCCCTTGATGAGCTGCGTCCGCCCCAGTTCGAACGGCATGGGCAACCGCTCGTGCACCGCGAGCGCCGCCGCGCAGGCGGACCGGGCGCCGTCGTGGTCACCTGCCATGCCGGCCAGGTGGGCTCGGCATCTGGCGGCCGCCGCCAAGGCCCATGGGCGGCCCAGCGTGCTTCCCCGCGCGTGCAGCCGCGCCGCGAGCGCCCGGGCGGGGCCGGTCTCGCCGAGCGCGGCCAGTGCCTCGATCTCGTCCGGCAGGAACTTGACCACGCTCGGCTGGTCCAGGCCGTGGCCGGCGACCAGGGGGCCCAGGTGCGCGTGTGCGGCGGGGTAGTCGCCGAGTGACACGGCGATGAAACCCAGCACGGACCGCACGCCCGGCCCGAGCGCGAGGTTGCCGCTCCGTTCGCACAGCGTGAGTGCCTCGGTGGAAAGGTCACGGGCCTCGTCCGCATGGCCCTGGTGGGCCAGGGCCAGCGCCAGCGCATACAGCGGCGCGGGCCGCATGGCGAGCTGGTGGCTGTCGCTGGCCACCGTGCAGCCTTCCCTGGCGTATTCGGCGGCGGCATCCCAGTTCCCCGCCCAGCATTCGAGTTCACTGAGGTGGGCGAGCAGGAACGGGAGCGCCGCGTCGTCGCCGCGGTCCAGGGCGCGCCGGTAGCAGCGGGCGAAGCGTTGCCGCGCCTGGTCAAGCTGGTCGGACCATTTGAGGATGGCCCCGTGGAGGAGGGCAGGGCCGGACAGCGCCAGGTACTCGACCGCCTCGCCGCCGCCCGCCGCGCCGCCGCCGCCCGCCGCGCCGCCGCCGCCCGCCGCGCCGCCGCCGCCCGCCGCGCCGCGGCCGCCCGCCGCGCCGCGGCCCGCTTGGCCGCCGCCCGCTTGGCCGATGTGCGCCCCGCCGCGGCCCGCTTGGCCGATGCGCGCCCCGCCGCCGCCCGCCTCGCCGGCCTCGTCGCCGTCGGCCGCCTCGAGTCCGCCCGCCCGGTCCAGCAGGTCCGTGCGCACCGGGCCGCCCCGGAGGAACTCCACGGTGGCCAGCCGGGCGAGGGCATGCGCCAGCAGGCGGGGCCGTCCGGCCTGTTCGGCGGACCGGAGCGCCGCACCCGCCCAGCGGGCCGCGGCGGGCAGATCGCCGGCCGCCAGCCTGGCCTGCGCGAGTTCGGCCTCCGCGTGCCCGCGAAGCTCCGGGTCGCCGGCCGCCTCCAGCGCCGCCTGGCGGAACAGTTGCTCGGCCCGCGCCCAGCCGGACTGGTGGTAGCAGATGGCCGCCTGCCGGATGAGCAGCGCCGCGCGACGGGAGCCGGGCGGGCAGCCGGTGAGGGCGGATTCGACCAGTTCCCGGCTCCGTCCGATCTCCCCGGCGCGGAAGTGATAGTCGGCCGCGCGCAAGATCCTGGCCGGCCCGGCGCCGGACGGCCGGGCCGGGGTCATCCGGATGGCCTGCTCGGCGAGGACCGCGGCCGTCTCCGGCGCCCCCCTGGCGGCCGCGTGCCGGGCGGCCGTGTCCAGCAGGGCGGCGATCTGTTCGGCGGGCCCCTCCGCGGCCAGCGCCAGGTGCCACGCGCGGTCCTCGATGTCCACGGCGCTCGCCGCCAGCCGCCGGTGCACGTCCCTGCGCTCGCTCATGGTCATCTCGGCGTACAGGACCGGGCCGAGCAGTGGATGGGTGAACCGCAGCGCGTCACTGTCCCGCCTGATCAGGCCGTCGTCGATGACCTGGTCCATGGCCGTCCAGGATTCCTGGTCGCTGGACGCCGCCCGGATCACCTGCTCACGCGGGTCGGCGGACGCGGCGATCAGCCGGCCGACCCGCAGCGCATCCGGGGACAGGCCGCGCAGCCGGGGGCGGACCAGGTCACCGATCCCGGGCGGGATGGGTATCGGCTCGCCAGCGGCGCACGCCCGCCCTCGCTCCAGCAGCGCCCGCCCGCTCTCCAGGGCGTAGAGGGGGTTGCCGCCGCAGGCGTCGTATAGCCGCCTCAGCGTGGACCTCGGGAACGTGACGCCCAGCCGGGACCTGAGGATCGCGGCGATGGCGCCGGGGCTCACCCCGCCCAGTTGCGCGCATGCCAGGCTGCCCGGCGAGAGTGCCTGTTCCAGCCCGAGCGGGAACACCGGAACCTCACCGCGGAGGGTCAGCAGGATCGAGACAGCGGCCTGCTCCAGCCGCCGGATGCAGAACTCCAGGACGGCCGCCGAGGGGCGGTCCAGCCATTGCGCGTCGTCCACCGCCAGCAGCACGGGCGTGTCCCTGGACAACATCCGCAGGCCGTCCAGGACCGCACGGGCCAGCACGCGCGGCTCCGGCCACGCGTGGCCGCCTCGGCCCGGGCTGCTGCCTAGGCCCGGGCTGGCGGCCGCGCTCGGATCGCCGGATGCCGCGCCCATCCCCTGATTGCCGGCTGCCACGCTTGGCCCTTGTCCGCCGGCTGCCGCACCCTGCCCTTGACCGCCGGCTGCCATGCCTGGCCCTTGACCGCCGGCTGCCACGCTTGGCCCTTGACCGCCGGCTGCCGCACCCTGCCCTTGACCGCCGGCTGCCACGCCTGGCCCTTGACCGCCGGCGACGGGCTCGCTGTGCCAGCCGCGCAGCGCGACCGCCAGGGCCCGGCCGCGCGCCTCAGGGAGACCGGGGATTATCTCCTCCAGCACGCCGCCGAAAAGATCATCGAGCGCGGAAAAGGCGAGGGGCGCCTCCGCGCTGGCCGGGCGGCAGGACAGCACCCGGTGGGTGCGCGAAGCGGCCCGCACGGCATGCCGCCAGACTGACGTCTTGCCGATCCCGACGTCGCCCACGATGACGAGCGCCGCGGGCGCGCCGGCGGTGGCCGCGATGAACGCGCCGATCTCGGCGACCTCGGGTTCCCGCCCGATCAGCCCGGGATCCTGGGTCCGCCCATGCGGTATCGCCAACCCGGCCGCCATCCGGTCTCCTCTTCCCGAGTCACGGGCGCGCCTGATCCGGCGCCTCACCCGACAGAGACGTCAGCGCAGGGTCAGATACGCCACCGCCTCACGCTTCTACATCGCTGATTGTGTTCATATAGTTACAAGTAGCCAGCACAAGGCGGCCCGCCCTCGCAGTGGGGTGCATCAGAGCGCGCCTGGGGCAGTGGCCGGGCCGGCGGGCCAGGGCGGGCCGGCGCGGGCCGCCGGTCAGCCGACCACCGGGGCCACGTCGGGCGCCTCGGCCATGTCAGCGGTCAGCCCGGCGGCCTGCGCGCGGCGGCCCGCCACGATCACGTAGCCGAGGAACGCCGCCTCGGCGACCACTCCGATGAGGATCCGGGCCCAGGTGGCCAGCGGCGACGGCGTCACGAAGGCCTCGATGAGGCCCGAGGTGAGCAGCACCACGATGAGGCCGAGCGCGATCGTGATGGAGGCGCGCCCCTCCTCGGCCAGCGCCCGGGCCCGCGGGCGCGGCCCTGGGTCGATGACGGTCCAGCCCAGCCGCAGGCCGGTCGCGGCCGCCAGGAACACCGCGGACAGTTCCAGCATGCCGTGCGGGAGGATCAGCGCGAAGAACAGGACCCCCTTGCCGTGGGCGATCATCAGCCCGCCGATGACCCCGACGTTCGCCGCGTTCGAGAACAGCACCCACAGGGTAGGCAGCCCCAGCACGATCCCGAAGATCAGCGACTCCGCCGCGACCCAGACATTGTGGGTCCAGACCTCTGCCGCGAACGACGTGGCGGCGTACTGGGAGTAGTAGTGCTGGAACTGGTGGTGGACCAGCCGCGACACCTGGGCCGGGGGCAGCAGCGCGGCCTGCACCTGGGCGGACCGGGCGACCCACCAGCCGATGACGAAGGCGAGCACGAGCGAACCCGCCGCGGTGCCCAGCCACCACCAGCGCGCCCGGTAGGCCATGGCGGGAAAGGAGACCAGGGCGAACCGGCCGACCATGCCCCAGCCCGGCGTGCTGGCGCCGACCACGGCGGACCTGGCGCGGGCCACGCGGCTGGACAGCGCGGCCACCAGGATGGGGTCCTGCCCCGCCGACTGCACGACGGACAGGTGCGTGGTGGTCTGCTGGTACCGGGCCACCAGCTCGTCGATCTCCTCCCCGGAGAGCCGGCGGCGCCGCTTGACCAGGTCATCGAGCCGCCGCCAGTCCGCCTCGTGGGCGGCGGCGAAGACGGCGAGATCCACGGTGCCCAGGCTAGAGGATGTCCGTTTCGCTACTGGGCGTTAACCTTGGTGCGGGCGTGATCGGCGCATGGCCCGGCATGAGAAAGCGGGGACTTCCGACGTGGCAGATGTCGTCACCGGCGAGGCTGTCGTCCTCGAGGTGCCGTGTGCCCGTTTCCCCAGCCGGCTGCTCGCGCTCGCCCTCGACCTGGCTATCCAGCTAGTCCTGCTGTTCATCCTGTTCTTGATCGTCGGGCTGGCGCTCAGCGGCGATGGGGTGAACGGGGCCACGGCGGGCGCCATCACGCTCACCGTGACGATCCTCATCATCGTCGGCTACCCGGTGCTCTGGGAGACGCTGACCAGGGGCGGCTCCCCCGGCAAGTTCGCGCTGGGCCTGCGCGTGGTCAGCGACGACGGCGGGCCGGAGCGGTTCCGCCAGGCGCTGGTGCGCGGCCTGTCGGCCGTGGTGGAGATCTGGCTCCTGCTCGGCTGCCCCGCGCTCGTCTCCTCCCTGCTGTCGGAACGGGGCAAACGGCTGGGCGACCTGTTCGCCGGCACCTTCGTGATCCAGCAGCGGCTGCCGGGCGCCCGGACCGGGGCGGCACTGCCGGTGGTGAGCCCGAAGCTGGCGTCCTGGGGGGCCCAGCTCGAGATGTCCGGGCTCACCGATCAGACGGCCGAGACGGCCCGCCGGTACCTGGCCCGACTGCCAGAGCTGACCCCGGCGGCACAGGCGGAGCTGGGCGAGCGCATCGCTGCCGCGGTCCGCGCCCAGGTCAGCCCGGTGCCACCACCGGGCACGCCGGTGATCGCCTACCTGAGTGCGGTCCTCGCCGAGCGCCGCAGCCGGGAGCGCTCCCGGCTGACCGCCGCCCCGCCCGACGCGGGAGCGGCATGGCGGCCGCCAGCGGGGGCAGCAATCCAAGAGCCGACCGGTGCAGCAAGGGAAGGGGAAGCTCCCGGGCACGAACCACCCGCCGCAGCAGCGGGCGGATTCGTGCCCCCGGCCTGACCATCGGGCCGGTGCGGGCACATCGCCAGGGATGTCTATGAGCGCAGCCACCCCCCCGGACGCCGGGGCCGGCCCCGGCCAGAACGGACCCGGCGAGCCCGCCGGGCCGGGCCGGGCCGGGAGCGGCCCGGCGTGGGCCCGGGCGTGGCGGCACCGGTGGGCCCGCGCCGCGCTGGTGGTGCTAGCCGTCGCGGTGATCGTCACCGTGGTCATCCTGGACCGGCACGCGCTCGGGCAGTCGGTGTCCGCGCTGGGCAGCCTGGACCTGCGCTGGTTCGCGCTGGCGGTGCTGTTCGAGATCGGCTCGCTGGTGGCGTTCGGGCTGAGCCGCAGGCGGCTGCTGCGCGCCGACGGCGCCCAGGCCAGGTTCAGCTCGGTGATGGCGATCACCTATGCCGGGAACGCGCTGTCGATGTCGATACCGTTCGCCGGGGCGCAGTTCGCCGTGGTTTTCTCCTACCAGCAGTTCCGCCGCCGCGGGCTGGATCCGGCCGTCACCGGGTGGGCGCTGGGTGTCTCGGCCATCGCGTCCTCGTCGGCGCTCGCGCTGGTCCTGGTGTTCGGCGCGGTCGCGGGCGGCGCGCCGCTGGCGACCGCGGCGGGGTTCCTCGGCGCCGCGGTGTTCGCGCTGCCCGCGATCACGGTGATCCTCGCGCTGCGCTACCCGCGGGCCAGGGTCGCCGCCAACCGCGTGATCAGCCGGGCCCTCGGCCTGGTGCGGCGGATCATCCGCAAGCCCGGGCTCGACCCGGACGTCCTGGACGAGTTCCTCCAGCAACTGGCCGGCATCCGGCTCCGCTGGCCCCAGTACGGGGAGGTGTTCGGCCTGGCCGTGGTGAACTGGCTGGCCGACTGCGCCTGCCTGGCGTGCGCCATCCGGGCCACCGGCCAGCCGGTGCCCTGGGCCGGGCTGCTGCTGGCCTACGGCGCCGGTGCCGTCGCGGGCAGCACCGGGGTGACGCCGGGCGGGTTCCTCATCGTGGAGACCGCCCTGACCGCGGCGCTGGCGGCGGCGGGCATGGCGCAGGCCAGGGCGCTGGCCGCGGTGCTCGCCTACCGGCTGATCAACTTCTGGATGATCCTGCTTGGCGGCGGGGTCACGCTCATCTTCCTGCGGATACGGGGCAGCCGGGCCCGCCCGTTCCCGCGCGTCGATGACCGGCCGCGGGCCGGTGCCGATGCCACGGCCGGGCCCGCCACCGAGTCCGCCGACCAGCCCCGCTGAGCCGCGGCTACGGCCCGCGGAGGCCCCACGGCGGACCGGCCGCCGGATGCCACCGTCAGGGGGCGGCGCGCCAGGAGTTCAGGTACTCGCGCTGCGCCTCGGTGAGCGTGTCGATCCGCGCTCCGGAGGACTCCAGGGTCAGCCGGGCGATCTCCTCGTCGATGACGGAAGGTACCTCGTGCACGCCCGGCGACAGCGCCTCGTGCTCGCGGGCCAGCCAGCGCAGCACCAGCGCCTGCCCGGCGAAGGAGACATCCATGACCTGGGGCGGGTTCCCTTCCGCCGCGACCAGGTTGACCACGCGCCCCTCGGCGAGCAGCACCACCCGGCGGCCGTCGTCCAGGGTGTACTCGTCGGCGTGCGGGCGCACGCCGCGGGTCACCTTCACCGCCGCCCCGGTCAGCGCGGGCACGTCGATCTCGGCGTCGAAGTGCCCCGCGTTGGCGAGGATCGCGCCGTCCCGCAGCACCGCCAGGTGCCCGGCCGCGACCACGTCCCGTGACCCGGTCACCGTGATGATCACGTCGCCCGCGGCGGCGGCCTCGCGCATGGGCAGTACCCGGTACCCGGACAGGATCGCCTCCAGCGCCCGGACCGGGTCCACCTCGGTGACGACGACCTGGGCACCGAGCCCGCTGGCCCGGGCCGCGACACCCCGCCCGCACGGGCCGAACCCGGCCACCACCACCGTCCGGCCGGCGAGCAGGATGTTGGTGGCGCGCAGCACCGCGTCCAGGACCGACTGGCCGGTGCCCGCCGTGTTGTCGAACATCCGCTTGGTGGTGGTCGTGTCGGTCGCCACCATGGGGAACGCCAGCGCGCCCGCCGCCGCCATCCGGCGCAGCCGCAGCACCCCGGTGGACGTGGACTCACACCCGCCCCGGACTCCTCGCACCAGGTCCGGCCGCTGCCCGGACAGCGTGTCGACCAGGTCGCCGCCGTCGTCGATGACCAGATCCGGGCCCGAGTCGAGGGCCCGGTGGATGTGCTCGGCGTAGGTGACCTCGTCCACGCCCGCCCGGGCGAACACGCACGTGCCCGCGGCCGCCAGGGCGGCGGCCACGTCGTCCTGGGTGGACAGCGGGTTGGAGGCCGCCAGGAACACCCGCGCGCCGCCCGCTCGCAGGGCGCCGACCAGGCCCGCGGTCTCCGCGGTCACGTGCAGGCAGGCCGCGACGGTCAGCCCGGCGAACGGCTGCTCACCGGCGTAGCGCTCGGTGAGCAGCCGCAGCACGGGCATGCCCCGCTGTGCCCAGCCGATCCTGGCCCGCCCGGCCTCGGCCAGGCCCTCGTCCGCGATGTCGGAGGGCGGGCATTCCCCGGCGCCGTGGGTCATGGCCTCAGTAGCGGTAGTGGTCCGGCTTGTACGGCCCTTCCACTGGGACGCCGAGATAGCTGGCCTGCGCCTTGGTCAGCTCGGTGAGCCTGATGCCCAGGGCGTCCAGGTGCAGCCGCGCCACCTTCTCGTCCAGGTGCTTGGGGAGAGTGTGGACGCCTGCCCGGTAGTCCTGCGGCCGAGTGAACAGCTCGACCTGAGCGATCACCTGGTTGGTGAAGGAGTTGGACATGACGAAGCTCGGGTGGCCGGTCGCGTTCCCCAGGTTGAGCAGCCGCCCCTCGGACAGGACGATCACGGCGTGCCCGTCGGGGAACACCCACTCGTCGACCTGGGGCTTGATGTTTTCCCTGCGGATGCCGGGCAGCCGGGCCACGCCAGCCATGTCGATCTCGTTGTCGAAGTGCCCGATGTTCCCCACGATCGCCTGGTGCTTCATCTGGCTCATGTGCTCAGCGGTGATGACGTCCTTGTTTCCGGTGGCGGTGACGAAGATGTCGGCCGTGGCCACCACGTCGTCCAGGCGTGCGACCTGGTAGCCGTCCATCGCGGCCTGGAGCGCGTTGATCGGGTCGATCTCGGTGACGATCACCCGCGCTCCCTGGCCGCGCAGCGACTCGCCGCAGCCCTTGCCCACGTCCCCGTACCCGCAGACGACCGCGACCTTCCCGCCGATCAGCACGTCGGTGGCCCGCTTGATGCCGTCGATGAGCGAGTGGCGGCAGCCGTACTTGTTGTCGAACTTGGATTTGGTGACCGAGTCGTTGACGTTGATGGCCGGGAACAGCAGAGTGCCGTCGGTGGCGCGCTCGTACAGGCGATGCACCCCGGTGGTGGTCTCCTCGGTGACGCCGATGATGCCCGCGGCCATCCTGGTAAACCGGTCCGGGCTAACAGCCACGCCGGCCCGGAGCAGATCGAGGATGACGGCGAGTTCCTCGGGGTCCTCATCGGTGGCGAGCGGCACCGCCCCGGCCTTCTCGTACTCGGCTCCCTGATGCACCAGCAGGGTCGCGTCGCCGCCGTCGTCGAGCAGCATGTTGGGCCCGTCCTCGCCCGGCCAGGTCAGCGCCTGGTCGGTGCACCACCAGTACTCGGTCAGCGTCTCGCCCTTCCAGGCGAACACCGGCACGCCCCGCGGGTCGTCCGGGGTCCCGTCCGGGCCGACCGCCACCGCCGCGGCCGCGTGGTCCTGGGTGGAGAAGATGTTGCAGCTTGCCCACCGCACCTGCGCGCCGAGCGCGGCCAGCGTCTCGATCAAGACCGCGGTCTGCACGGTCATGTGCAGCGAACCGGTGATCCTGGCCCCGCGCAGCGGCTGCGTCCGCGCGTATTCGGCACGCACCGCCATCAGCCCGGGCATCTCATGCTCGGCGAGGGTGATCTCCTTGCGCCCGAACTCCGCGAGCGAGAGATCGGCGACCTTGAACGGAAGGGTTTCCGCGGGCATGTCCGCTCCTGTCCTGTTGCTGGGCTGTCAGGCGGCGCTCACCGTTTCGTGATCATGACTTAGGTGGTGCCCCAGGCCCACCGAAGTCATGATCACGAATCGCTTGTCGGCACGATCGGCATGGCGACAGACCCGACCGTAGGCGATATCGGCCCGAATAGCACGCGGTGGCGCGAGTTCTTGACACAAAAGTGTTAAGTTTGCTGTCATGCGCATCACGGAAGCGGCTCAGTGGCTCGGCACGTCGCCCCGGATGCTCCGGTACCGGGACATGCTCGGCTTGCTGCCACCGGTCCGCGAGGCCAGGCGGGCCCGGGGGACGGCACCTTCCGGCCTGCCCCGGGCGCACCGCCGGTTCGGCGACGACGACCTTGCGGCGGTCGCGCACGCGCTGGCGATCGAGCAGCGGTACGACATCAGCCCGGCCGCGCTGGCGTTCGGCTTGAAGGTCCTCACCGAGCCGGGCGTCCGCGCGGAAGTGGCCGAGCTGGGCCGCCGGATCGGGCGGATCGCCCCGCCGCCGGCCCGGGCCCTGGACTTCGAGCAGGAACGGGCACGACGGCTGCTGCGGCTGCCACCCGGCCGTACCCCTGCCGGCGGCCCCGGCTGAGGTCAGCCGGCCGCCTGCCGGGCCGACCATTCGCCGCGCAGCATCGCGTAGATCACCTCGTCGGTCCACTCACCCTTGACGAACTCGTTCTCCACCAGGTGCGCCTCGCGGCGCAGGCCGGCCCGCTCCAGCACCCGCGCCGACGCGATGTTGCGCGCGTCCAGGCGCCCGGCGATCCGGTGCAGGCCCAGCCCCTCGAACCCCAGCCGGAGCAGCGCGCCGACGGCCTCGGTGGCCAGGCCGCGGCCGTGGTAGGCGGGATTGAAGACGTAGCCGACCTCGCCTTGCTGGTGCTCCTGGCTGTGCCACATCAGCATGCAGTCACCCACCAGTTCGCCGGTCCGCGCCAGGTCGGCCACCAGGGTGAGCGCCTGGCCCGCCTCGGTGAGCGCGCCCATGCCGGCCCGCTCCGTCACCAGGCTCTGGACCTCGGACCGGCTCCGCGGCTCGGTGTACAGGTACCGGTGGACCTCCGGGAGCCGCTGGTAGGCGTACAGGGCATCGACGTCGGCGGGAGCGTAAGGGCGCAGCAGCAGCCGCTCGGTGCGGACCGGGTACTCGGGCTCGAACATGCCTTCCTTCCAGGCCGGGCAACGCCAGTGTGCCGGGCGCCGAGACGGCCTTCCCGGGGCACGGCGGGCGGGGCGGTCACCGGCGCGGGCGGCGCCGGACGGCGCGGATCGCCGGGTCGGTCGCGTCCGCGCGGGACTCCCGGTACAGGTCGGGTTCCAGGTAGATCACCTTGGCGATGGGAACCGCGGCCCGGACCCGCCGTTCGGCGGCGTCGATGCCCGCGGCGATGTCTTCCGCACGGTCCCGTGGCCGCACCGCTATCTTCGCCGTGACGAGCAGCGTCTCCGGGCCCAGGTGCATCGTCCGCATGTGGATCACGCACTGCACCTCGGGCCCGGCTTCCAGCGCCATGACGATGTCGCGCTCGACCTCGGCGCCCGCCGACTCACCGATGAGCAGGCTCTTCATCTCCACCGCCAGGATGACCGCGACGCAGCCAAGCAGCACCCCGATCGCCAGCGATCCGGCCCCGTCCCAGGCCTCGTTGCCGGTGATCACCGTGAGGGCCACGCCCGCGGTGGCCAGCATCAGCCCGGCCAGGGCGGCCATGTCCTCGAGCAGGATCGCCGGGAGTTCCGGGGCCTTGGCGCGGCGGATGAACGCCAGCCAGTTGTCCCCGTTGCGCTGCTCACTCGATTCCCGCACCGCCGTGCGCAGCGAGAGGCTCTCCATGACGATGGCTATCGCCAGGACGACGAACGCGACGACCGGGTCGTGCACCGGCTCGGGATGGGTGATCTTGTGGATGCCCTCGTAGATGGAGAACAGCGCGCCCACGGTGAACAGCACGACCGCGACCACGAACGCGTAGAAATAGCGTTCCCGGCCGAACCCGAACGGGTGCTCCTCGGTCCGGTCGCGCCGGGCCCGGTTCCGGCCGAGCAGCAGCAGTAGCTGGTTCCCGCTGTCGGCGACCGAGTGGACGGCCTCGGCGAGCATCGAGGCCGAGCCGGTGACGAAGAACGCGATGAACTTCGTGGCCGCGATGCCGAGGTTGGCGGCAAGCGCCGCGACGACCGCCGTCAGCCCGCCCGAGTGCCCGGGCTCCGCCTGCGGGCCGCCGGGCCCCGCGCCCGCCTGCTCGGGCCCCGCGCCCGCCTGCTCGGGCCCTGCGCCCGCCTGCTCGGGCCCCGCCACCTGCGCGGCCCCCGAAGCCTGCGCCGGGCCAGAATCGGGCGCGGAAACCGAATCGCCCGCAGGCCCCGGGCCCGGCGGGGACGCCGAGGACTGCCCCCCGGACTGATCGGGCGGGCCCTGCCCGGAGTCAGTGGTAATGTCCGGTTCCCTCCTACGCGATCCGGGCCTTCAGTTCCTGGATCGCCGCGATCGGCGCCGGGTCGATGCCGTTCGCGATCGCCAGATAGACGGAGGCGTAGTCGATCAGCTGCACCAGGCTGGCGAGCCGCTCCAGCGGCTGATCGCCGGCCGCGGCCAGCTCGGTCACCTCGATGCCGCGATCGGCCGCGATCCGCGCGGATTCCTCCCGCCGCCGCGACACCTGCGGGTGCTCATGGGTGTCCCGCAGCATGATCAGCCGCAACGGCACCGGCGGCGCCTGGCGCGGCTCGGCCGCAGCCAGCCCGGTCGCAGCCAGCCCGGCCGTTTCCGGCCCGGGCGCGAACGGCCCGTCGAAGACGACGACCTGGTTGTGGTTGGCCTCGGGCAGCACGCCCGCGATCGCCGGGTACTTGCCGTTCTCGTGCAACTGGCAGGCGAACCGGGCGGCGGCCACCCAGGTCAGCGGCGAGGTGCCCCAGATCATCGGCAGCGTGCCGGACAGCTCGAGCGCGAGCGATTTCGCCGGGTTGACGAAGGCATCGCTGTCCGGCCGGCACAGGTGCGCGACCCGCTCCAGCTCCACCGCGGCCGACTCGTAGGCCTGCTCGGGCATGTCCAGGACGCCGAGCCGCGCGGCGGCCACGACCAGCGGCACCGACAGGCCCCAGAGCATCGACCGCGGCATGCCGGACGGCTTGACGCTGATGAACCCGGCCCGGGCCTGCTCGGCCAGGGCGGCGAGCGCGGAGCCCTCGCTGCCCACGGCGAGCAGGCGGCAGCCCCGGCGCACGGCTTCCTCGGCGGCCGACAGCGTCTCCTCGGTGGCCCCGGAGCAGGAGACCGCGATGACCAGGTCGGCGGCGCCCACCCAGCCGGGCAGCCGGTAGTCGTGGACGGTGGTCACCTGTACCGGGCAGCCCGGGCCGGCGACGGCCGCGAGCACCTCCCCGGCGATCCCGGACCCGCCCATCCCGGTGACCACGATCGCTCGCGGCCGGCCGCCCGCGAGCAACTCGTCCAGGCTGGCCTCGGCCGCCGACCGCGCCGCCTCGCGCACCTGGGCCGCGGACGAGGCGACCTGCCTGAGCATGCTGGACGGGTCGGCCGTTTCGAGGAGCGCCGCGTCGTCGAGGCGCTCGGCTGCCGCCAGGGTCACCCCGCGGCCCCCCCGGCCTCGCTGGCCTTCGGCTGGCCGGGGCGGCGCGCCTCGTCCACCAGCAGCACGGGGATGTCGTCGCGCACCGGGTACGCGAGCGCGCATTCGGAGTTCGTGCATACCAGCTCGCTGGCGGCGTCGTCCTCGCGGAGCGGGGCGTGGCAGGCCGGGCAGGCCAGGATCTCAAGCAGCCAGTCGTCTATCTTCACGGCGTCTCCTGGAGGATGCGCGGCGGGTCAGCCGCCGCGGACGATGCGCAGGACCTCGTCACGCGTCGCGGCGAGGGTCGGTTGGTCGGATGCTTCCACGTTGAGCCGCAGCAGCGGCTCGGTGTTCGACGGGCGTACGTTGAACCACCAGTCTTGGCCGGTCACGGTCAGCCCGTCCAGGTCGTCCATGCCGACGCCGGGACGGCCGGCGAAGGCCCGCCGGACCGCCTCGGTCGCGGCGCGCTGGTCGGTGACCTCGCTGTTGATCTCACCGGACGCGACATAACGGCCGTAGCTGGCCAGCAAGTGCGACAGCGGCGCGCCCTGCCCGCCCAGCGCGGCGAGCACATGCAGGGCGGCGAGCATGCCCGAGTCGGCGAACCAGAAGTCGCGGAAGTAGAAGTGCCCGGAGTGCTCGCCGCCGAACACCGCGCCGGTCTCGGCCATCCGCGCCTTGATGAACGAGTGGCCGACCCGGGTGCGCACCGGCTGCCCGCCATGCTCGGTGATGATCTCCGGCACCGCCCGGGAGGTGATCAGGTTGTGGATGACGATTGCGCCGGGTTCCCTGGCCAGCTCCCTGGCCGCGATCAGCGCGGTGAGCACCGACGGCGAGACGATCTGGGCGCGCTCGTCCACGACGAAGCACCGGTCGGCGTCGCCGTCGAAGGCCAGGCCCAGGTCGGCACCGTGTTCCAGCACGGCCCGCTGCAGGTCGGCGAGGTTCGCCGGGTCGATCGGGTTGGCCTCGTGGTTGGGGAACGTGCCGTCCAGCTCGAAGTACAGCGGCACCAGCGTGACCGGCAATCCGGCGAAGACCTCGGGAACGGTGTGGCCGGCCATGCCGTTGCCCGCATCGACGACTACCTTCAGCGGCCGGATGCCCGACACGTCGACCAGCGACTTCAGGAAGCCGGCGTACCCCGGCAGCAGGTCGCGGCCGGTGACGGTGCCGGCGGGCCCCGGGTGGGCCGGCACGCCCTGCTCCGCCGCCTCCCGCAGTTCGCCGAGCCCGGTGTCCTCCCCGACCGGTTTCGCCCCGCTGCGGCACAGTTTGATCCCGTTGTACTTGGGCGGGTTGTGGCTCGCCGTGATCATCGCCCCGGGGATGCCCAGGCTGCCGCTGGCGTAGTAGAGCATGTCGCTGGACCCGAGCCCGCCCGCGACCACATCCGCCCCCTGTGCGGTGGCTCCGCGGCCGAACGCCTCGGCCAGCGGCGGCGAGGAGGTCCGCATGTCATGCATGACGGCCACGGACGGCGCCCCGGTCAGCCGGGCGAAGGCGGCGCCGATCCGCTCGGCGACGGTTTCGTCCAGCTCGTCGGGGACGATCCCCCTGATGTCATAGGGCTTGAAGATCTTCGAATAGTGGCCCACGCTGGCCCTTGCCTCCCGTGTCAGCCCGAGGGCACGTCATGGTGCTGGCTCCGGGGCGGTGCCCCGTGATGCACGGAAACCGAGCCTAACCGGTCGGGCCTGCCCGCCAGGCGCGGGACGCGGCTTCAGCGGGTGCCGGGCTCCGTCGGTGACGACCGGAGCACCCGCAGGTGTCCCCGGCGGCCCACCTCGACGCCCTGCCCCACCGGCTCCGCCGAGCCGGCCGGCGCCGCTTCCCTGACGGCGTTTGCGAGCGCCTCCAGGTCGTCGGCCTGGGCCGGCCGGGGCTCCTCGGGGTGCACGGGGAGCCGCACCACATCCCAGCCAAGCGGGGCGGTCAGCCGGCCCGCATGGCCGTCACACAGGTCGTAGCAGTGCGGCTCGACATAGGCCGCCAGCGGCCCGAGGACCGCGGTGGAGTCGCGGTAGACGTACGTCAGCGTGCAGACCGCGTCTTGCTTGCATCCCGGCCTGGAACACCGACGCGCCATCAGCCAGCCTCACTCGCGGAACCCGGCCGCGCGGATCCGGCTGAGGGCTGGATCACGCACATACTCACAAGGGCAGACCGTACCGATATGCGACAGCTAACGCCACCACCAGGGCCACTCGGAGTGATCGTGTCTTCCGCTCCCGTGGAAAGGCGCCGGTAGCGGCGGCGCATTCGAAAGTGCACTTGCAGGGTGCCATACGCTGACGGTCGCGCGCGGGATACCCTCGGAAACTGTGCAGACCGACGGGGGCACCCCGCAGCGCCCTGCCCGGATAAGGCGCCGGGACCGGCACGGGCGCGGCCTGCGCGGGGTCTTGGTGCCGCCGGATGTGCCGCTGTACCGGACCCGCGCGGAGCGGTTCGACGACCTGGTCCTGCAGGCCGTGGCCCGGCTGGAGCCGCAGTGGGAGGCGCACCTGTCGGGCATCGAGTTCGCGGTCGAGGAGATTCCGCCGGCCGACGCCCCGGTCACCGGGCCGCGGGGCCCGGTGCCGCTGTCCCGCCTGGAGCCGGGCTCGGATCAGGCGGGCCCCGGTGAGCCGCCCGAACCGGCCAAGCCGGCCGACGCTGGTCCGCGGCCGGACGCGCTGATCACCCGCGAGGCCGGCGACGGCGAGGCCGGGGAGCCCGGGCCGCAGCCGCCGCGGATCGTGGTGTACCGGCGGCCGCTCATGCTCCGGGCGGACGGCGAAGAGGACCTGGGCGAACTGGTCTTCGACGTGGTGGTGGAGGAGTTCGCCCGGCTGCTTGGCATCGACCCCGGGGACGTCGACCCCGGCTACGCGGGCGGCGACTGACGGGAAACGGCCCTAGCGCGGGCTTGCCCGGCCCTCAGCTCGCCGCTTGCTTCACGAGTTCGCCGATCCTTGCCTCGTCGGCGGCGGTCAGCTCCGTCAGCGCGTAGGAGGTCGGCCACATGGCGCCCTCGTCGAGGTTCGCCGCGTCGCTGAAGCCGAGCGTCGCGTACCTCGTCTTGAACTTCTGCGCGGTTTGGAAGAAGCAGAGGACCTTGCCGTCCTTGGCATAGGCGGGCATCCCGTACCAGGTTCTCGGCGCGAGGGCTGGCACGCTGGCTTTGATGATCGCGTGGAGCCGCTCGGCCATGATGCGATCCGCGTCCGTCATCTCGGCGATCTTCGCGAGCACGGCGCTCTCGCCGTCCGCCTCGTCCGCGCGCGAGCCGCGGCGCGCGGATGCCTTCAGCTCTTGGGCGCGCTCCTTCATCGCGCCTCGTTCCTCGGCGGTGAATCCGTCGTACGTCTTGTTTTTCGCGGTGGCGCTCCTGGCGGGCTTCCGTGCGTCGTTCATTGCAGGCTTCCTCCCCTACGAGTCTTGATGGGGACGACTCTCATGGTAGGGAGTCGCCGCGCCGACGGCTTCTTGGAAACTGACCGGTTGTTACCCGGGTGCGGCCAGCGGCGATATCGAGGTGGTGGCTGGCTAGTGCCCGGGGGTGACCAGCGCGCCTTGCACGTCCGGAAGCGGCACCACGGTCAGCGCACTGGACACCGGCAGGACCGATAGCAGGGCGCCGCCCTTCCCGCTGCTCATGACGATGCGCCCGGCGTACACCGGCCCAGACCCTGGCAGCGGCGTGACGAGGAGCGCGAAGGCGGACCCGCGGTGCGCCCCGGCGGGCGCGGCGAGCTGCTGCAGCACGCTGTGGTGAGCCGGGACGGTCACGACGCTGCCCGGTGCCGCCTGGTCGCCGCCCGCGCCGATCTCCGTGACCCGGACCCGGGCACCGCGCCACGGTGCCGACAGCACCAGCGAGGACACGGCCCCTCCCCCGGCCACGTTGACGGCGACCACGCCCTGTTCCTGAAGGGCCGGGGCGGCGGCGGTGAAGACGCCGGGGGTTCCCTTCGGGCCGCCCGGGGTCATCAGCGACGCGGTGACCGGGACGTTGGACGAGACCTGGACCGCGCCATAGATGGCCGACAGCGACGTCAGCGATATCTGGGCCACCGAGCCGCCGGGGATGTCCAGGCCACCGCCGCCCGTGGGGTGGTAGGAGCCCTTGCGCGTGACCGCGCTCAGCGTGACGTGCGCGTCCTGGGTACCGGGCACGGTGATGAACAGTTGCCTGGTGCCCGCGGTGGGCGGCATGCCCGGGACGACGATGCGGGTCCCCGGCGTCCCGGACACGGGCAGCCATGCCCCGCTGTGCGCGCGGCCGGTGGTCTCCTCGACCGCGGCCACGACCTGGCCGACGCTGGTCCGGACGTTCACCGCGATCATCCGCGTCCCGTGCAGCAGGTGCGACAGGGACTGGGTGACCATGCTGTGCGGTGCCACGGCCACCCCGGTGTCGGGACTGCCTTGCAGCGGCCCCGCGTCGGTGAACGCCTCCACGTCCACGTCGGCGGGCTCGCTGCCCACGTTCATCAGGTAAAGCTGGATGTGCCCGACGGGGAAGGCGCCCGGGCCGACGAACCAGAAGTCGGTGCCCGGGGCGCTGCACCGCGCGGAGATCTTTCCGCCGGGCAGTACCTGCTCGGCCTCAAGCCCGCGGGCCATCGCCCCGGTCGCCTGGATCACCACGCCCCCCGCCGCCGGGGTGGTGACCACCGGCTGGCCGCTCGGCGACGGGGATGGGGACGGGGACGGCGTCTTGCCTTTGGCGGCCGGGGTCCTGCGCTTGGCGGGGGCCTTGCCGTGGCCGGGCGCCGCGGCATGCACATCGGTCATCGACAGGGTCCCGGCCTGGGTGAGGCTGGCCAGCGGGGCGCCGGTGCTGGTGCCGAGCCGGTTCAGCACGGCGCTCCCCGATCCCGCCGAGGCCGGGCTGGCGATCAGCGCGACCGGGGACCCCGGCGCACCGGCCAGGCCCGGGGCCGGGCAGGCACGGAGCACCGTGTTGACCGGGGCGCTGTGTTGTTGTGGCTGCGGGGTACTCGCGGCGAACGTCACGGTGTGCTTCCACACCGACAGTCCCGCCGCGGCGGCGATGGCCACGACCACCACCGCGAGCGAGATGGCCCGGTTCGCGATCAGGCTCCTCACCAGTCAGCTTCTCCCTGGTCGTCGCCCGGTGCGCGGTCCCGGCCGGGATCGTCCCGCTGGCCGTGACGGGAGGCACGCGGCGGAAGCGGCGGCAGCGGCGGGAGCGCCCCGTCGTCATCGCCCGGGCCGGGTCCCGGTGGCTGGGCGGGCCCGGAGGCCGCGGGCCCAGACCCGCCCGGCCTGGAGGCCCGTGCGTGGCCCGGCGACCGGCCACGGCGCCCCCCGCCACGGCCAGATGCCTGGCCGGCCCCGGCACCGCCGTCCGGGCCGCGGCCTCCCCCGGCGTAACCGGGGCTGTCATAGCCGTCCTGGGGCCGGCCGCCCTGGAGTGGGTCGGTGGAGTAAGGGCCGCTGTCGGGACCGCCGCCCGCTGGCCGCCCGCCCTCATAGGAGCCGCTGGGGTACGGGCCGCTGGAATGACCCCCGCCGCCCGCGGGCCGCCCGCCCTGGTAAGACCCGCTTGGGTAGGGCCCGCTCGGATGGCCCTCGCCGCCGGGATCCCCGCCCGGGTACGAGCCGCTGGGGTAGGGGCCGCTGGAGTGTGCCCCGCCACCTCCGGAGCGGCCGCCCTGGTAGGACCCGCTCGGGTAGGGGCCGCTCGGATGGCCGTCATGGCCGGGATCCGCGCCCGGGGACCGGCCGCCCCGATGGGAGCCGCTCGGGAGCGGGCCACTCGGGTGACCGCCGCTGCCGGAACCGCTCCCGCGGCCGCCGCCCGCGGACGCCGCGCCCTGGTAGGGGCCGGTCGGCAGCGGGCCGCTCGGATGGCTCCCGCCGTCATAGCTGCCGGCCGGATAGCCGCCACTGTCGCGGCCGCCGCTGTCGAGACCGGTGTCGACACTGCCGGCGTCGAAGCCGCCGGTGTCGCTGGGGCCGCCGCCGCGGGTACCGGGCCGCGACGGTTCACCCCGGCCGCCCGGGGCCCCCGGCGGTGCGGTGCGCCCGCCGCGGCCGAACCGCCCGGAGCTGGTGCCGCGGCGTTTTGGCAGGGAGAAACGCTCCCGTGCCTCGTGGTCGGCCCGCGGTTCGGCACCGGTCCCGTCGCCGGGGCCTGTCTCCGGAGCGGCCTGGCCGCCAGGGCTACGGCGCCCGCCGGGATAGCCGGCCGGGCCTTGGTCTCGCCGGGCACGGCGGGCCCCGATGCCGCGGCCGCGCGGGGCGTCCTGGCCCCGGGATGGCAGTCCCGTGTCGTAACCCGATCCGGCGCCACCCCCCGGCCCGGCGGCATCGCGCCCGGGCCCGGCGGCCGGGCCGTAGTCCTGGCGCGGCATGCCCGGGTCCGTGCCGGGACCACGCCCGGCCGGCTGGCCCGGCGCGGCGCGGTGGCTGTGCCGCCCGGGAACGTCACCGTTCGGCGCCTGGTAGGCAATGGTCTCGCCGGACAGGTCCGCCGCCGCGCGGCGGCCCCGGCCCACGGGGGCGGGCTGCTCGGGCACCGGCGAGCCCGGGTAGGCCGGGCCACCGGGAAACGGCTCGCCGCCGGGATAGGACCGCTCGCCCGGGCCGGTGTCATCGCCCGGGTAGGGCTCTTCCGCACCGGACGGGCCGCCCCGGCGGGGCCAGCCGGCCCTGATGCCCGCGGGCACGGCGGCGGCACGCCGCGACAGGGACCGGGCCGGGACGGCGGGACGGGGCACCTCGGTGCCGGGCGCCAGCTCCGGCTCCTCCTGGCCGTGCCGCGGCAGGCGCCGCCGCCGGGACCGTTCCTCCGGCTCCCTGGCGCGGCTGGCGCGGCGGCGGCCCTGCCCGGCGAACTCCTCGTCCTCCCGGGCCGGTTCCTCCTGCTCGGCCTCGGCGGCCGCCCGGGCACCCGGCAGGCCAAGCCCGGCCAGCACGAGCACGGCCAGGCCCTCGAGCGCCACGACGGCCACGCGGCCAGCGTCGCTGTGCCGCACCGACACGGACCCGCCGCCCGGCGGCAGCCGGAAGCCCTGTGCCCAGCCGTTCACCGGCGCCGCGAGCGGGGTCAGCGGATGACCGTTCAGGGTGGCGGTCCAGCCGCCGGCCGGCTCGGCGAGCATGAGCGTGCCGCCCGCCGCCGGGACCCGTGCGCCGGTCACGCTCACCGGTCCCGAGGAAACCGGCACCACGGTGCCGCCGGTTTCGGTCACGGTGACCCGCGCCGTGGTATCCACCACGCGCCAGAGCTGGAACTCCGGGGTGACACTCACCTGCCGCAGGCCGGGCACGTTGTCGAGCAGCCGGGCCAGGCCGGCGTTGACCGGCGCGGGCAGCAGCACGTAGCCGATGCCGAACCCGGCCAGGGCGCGCCCCTGGTCGGTGACGGCGCTGCCCGATGCCGCGGTGAGCGTGGCCACACACCGGCCGAGCGCCTTGCCGGACGCCGCGGGCAGTGCCAGTTCCTGCGAGCCGATCAGCGGGTCGGTGTTGCGGAGAACAAGGTAGTTCACGGCGCCGTTTGGCGCCGTCTGGAGCACCAGCGTCCGCAGCCGCTGCCCGGTGTCCGAGGACACCGACACGAACTCCGGCAGCAGCGTCCCGGTGGCCGGCCGGACCGGGCCGGTCACTCCGGAGGTGACCCAGTAGGCGGCGGCCAGCGCTGGGGCGGAACAGGCCACCGCGCCGAGCCCGAGCACGGCCAGCCCGGCCGGGCTGCGCCACCGCCCGGCGCGCAGCAGGCCGGGCACCCGGTCACCGGCGGCCACGATCGCGAGCAGCAGGCCCGCCCCGGCGATGGCGAGCGCCGGGCCCGGCCAGGCCCGGACCGGAGCGTCCGGGCCCGCCTGGCTGATGGCTATCCGGCTCACCGCCGCGGCGAAGATCAGCCCGGTCACGCCGACCGCCCAGCCGGCCAGCACCAGGCCCCGGCGGCCGCTGGCGACGACGGCGACGGTCGCCACCACGGCCAGGCCGCCGGTCACCCAGAACGGCGGCAGCCCAGGCCCGCCCGGGGACAGCAGCAGCAGGGCGCGCGCCGCGAGACCCGGGTCGGCCAGCCCGGGCCGGGCCAGGCCGGCCTCAAGGAAGATCCGGCCCGGGTGCCCGGCGATGTCGAGGGCCCAGGGCAACAGCAGCAACGGCGGGATCAGCACCACGATCAGCACGTCCAGGGCCCGGCCACGGCGGCGCAGCGCGATCAGGCCGAGGCCCATGACCACGGCAGTGATCAGCCAGAACAGCGGCACGAAGGCGGCCACGACCGCGGTGAGCAGCGCGGCCGCCCAGGCGGCCCGCCGGGCCCGGCGGCGCGGGGCGGTGAGGATCCGGCCCGCCAGTACGGCCACCGGCGGCAGCAGCACGAGCAGGACCGCCGTGCCAAGCCGGCCCGCCGCCACCGCGCCTATCCCGACCGGCAGCAGCGCGTACGCCAGCGCCCCGACGACCCGGGCCGGCACGTACGAGGTCACCCGGCGGGTGGCGAGGAACGCCGTGGCACCGGCGAGCGGCACGCAGCCGAGCAGGATCACGTCCACCGCCAGCCACGGCTTCCCGCCCAGGATGGTGCCGAGCACGGCGAGCAGCGCGACGTAGGGCGGAGCGCTCGCGGCGGTCCCGATGCCCACCGGGTGGAATCCCTGGATGTACTCCTGCCACAGGCCGGAGACGCCGCCCCAGGCGGGGACCAGCGCACCGCCGCCAAGCGGGGTGAAGCCGAGCAGCGAGCGCTCCGCGACCAGGGCGACCACGGTGAGGGTCAGGAGGAGCAGCACCCCGGGGCTGGTCAGCAGGCGCTGCGCCAGGCCGGTGTCGACCAGGAGCGAGTCGTCGTCGGACGGGTCGTCGGTGGCGTGATGGCTGCCCACCGCCTCGGCGGGCAGCGTCTTGGATAGCGTGCTCGTCGCGTACTCCGCGAGCATGCGGAACGACCGGCCGGGCGGCAACTGGGAGCCCAGGCGGCCGAACGCCTGCTGGCGGCCCCGTGCCCGGATCCGCCGGGCGGCCATCAGCCGCAGCGGGTGAGCGGCCACCGAGGTGTAGGCGGCCAGCTCGTCGATGGCGGCCGCGGGGCGCTTGGCCAGCAGGAAGAAGACCGTCCGCAGGGTGGAAAGCACCAGGTTGCCCGCCATTGCGGCGAGCATCGGCCGGGCCGGCAGGTTGCCGGTCAGCACCAGCAGGGCGTTGCGGCGGTCCAGGCGCCGGCGGTGCTGGGCCACCGAGGCGTCCCGGCGGTTCCGGGCCGTGGCCTCGACGTGGTAGACCACGGCGTCGGTCACCACCCGGACCCGGTACCCGGCCGCCTGCACCCGCCAGCAGAAGTCGGTGTCCTCACGGAACAGCCGCATGCCCGGGTCGAAGCCGCCGACCTGGTCCCACACGTCGCGGCGGGCCAGCATCCCGGCGCTGCTCACGGCGAGCACATCGCGGTCCCCGTCGTGCTGGCCCTGGTCGACCTCGCGCGGCTCGATGCCGGTGACCCGGCGGCCGGCCCGGTCGATCGTGGTGCCCGCCTCCAGCAGGATCTCCCGGTCGTTCCAGTCCATGACCTTCGGGCCGAACACCGCCGCCGCGGGCGCCTCCCGCGCCCCGGCCAGCAGCCGCTCCAGTGCGTCCGGCGCCGGTTCGCTGTCGTCGTGCAGCAGCCAGACCCACTCGGCGCGATCCTCACGGGGCCCGCCGGCCGGCGGGATGTGCACGTTCGCGGCCCGGTGGCGCAGCGCCTTGGCCACGGCGACGCCGTAGCCGGTGGCGCGGTCCATGCCGAAGACGGCGGCGCGGCCGAAGGCCTGGGCGAGCATCGAGCCGCTGCGGTCGGTGCTGCCGGTGTCTACGGCCACCACCCGCTGCACCGGCCTGGTCTGCTTCGTCAGCGCTTCCATGACACGCGGAAGCCACGCGGCTCCGTCGTGGGCGACAATCACCGCGGTAACGATGTCTTGGCTGTGCGTGCTGTCTGGTGACAAGGTCCCGCTAGCTGCTCGCAGTGGTCACCTGCCGAGGCACGCGGGGCCGCCCCCTGGCGTCCCGGCGAGGCTGGGGCACGCCGTGAACAATACGCGAACGTCGGGTTGGCGGAGGGGTAGACGGCCGAAGATAGCCCGGGTCTAGACCGGGCGTTTTGCCTGGGGAAACGGGTTGATTGGCTGGTCAAGCAGGGGTTTCGTTGGAGCCTTAGCGGGGTTGGTGGGGATCGGCAGAAGGTGGCCCTCTGCGCGGACAGGACTCCGCGCAGAGGTCACCTTCTACCGATCCTGGGGGTAGCGCTATCAGGGCAGGTCAGGCGCCGCCTGGGGTCGCTGGGGCCGCCACCGGCGTGAAGGGGGAAGCGGGATGGGTTCCGGGGATCTCGGGGTCCCAGAGGAACTGTGGCCTCGGGGAACCGGGCTGGCTGGCTAGGGGGTTCGATGGCCGGTCAGCGGCCGGGCTGACGGGGGCGGGGCCGTGGGGGCCGTGGGGTCCGGGGTGCCCGGGCCCCGGGTGATGTTCGGGCTGTGGCGAAGATGAGCGGTGGCCATCAGAGCAGCGCCGGCCACCTCGTGGGGGGTCCGGGGGCTCGGGCCCCCGGGCTGGTATTGCGGGCCCGGAGCCATGGCGAAGCCGACCGCAGGCCGGCGAGCATGGTGGGCCACTCTGGGCTAAGCGCCGCGTTTTAGGCGGCGGCGCTCGCGTTCGGACAGGCCACCCCAGATGCCGAACCGTTCGTCGTGCTCGAGCGCGTACTCAAGGCACTCGGTGCGCACGTCGCAGGAACGGCACACCTTCTTCGCCTCCCTGGTGGAGCCACCCTTCTCCGGGAAGAATGCCTCCGGATCGGTCTGGGCACACAGCGCACTGTCCTGCCAGGACATCCCCCCGGCGTCGTCCTCGCCGATACCAAAGATGTCGAGCCCGAGCGGGACGACCTCAGTCACGGCGCACCTCCCTTCCCTCCCGGGAACCCCGTTTCCGTGCGCGCCCTCCCGGGACAGACGCGAACTACACAAGTGAAATTACACGCGCGTGTCTTGCGTCGCGTCAAGCGGGATCCGTGATATTGGCTCCGGCTTGCCCCGGATGACGGGTAAATCCGGGCCGGAAATCTGGGATACCGGGGCCGTGGAGGGCCGCCGGGAGGACCGCCCGGGCGCTTTCGCGGGGGGTGAGCGGGGCACGGGGCCGGCCGGTTGCCAGACTTGCGGCCATGCGCATCACCGTTCCCGCAGGCGGCGTCGGCGCCGCCCGCTTCCTGCGCGGGCTGAAAGCCGAAGCGCCCGGCGCCGAGATCACCGTCATCGGCAACACCGGGGACGACATCACGCTGTTCGGCCTGCACGTGTCCCCGGACCTGGACACCGTGATGTACACGCTCGGCGGCGGCATCAATGAGGACCAGGGCTGGGGCCGGGCCGGGGACACCTACCACGTCCTGGCCGAGCTCAAGGCCTACGGTGCGGGCCCCGACTGGTTCGGCCTGGGCGACACCGACATCGCCACGCACCTGCACCGGACCAGCATGCTGGCGGCCGGGCTGCCACTGTCGGCCGCCACGACGGTGCTGTGCCAGCGATGGCAGCCCGGTGTCCGGCTGCTGCCAATGTCCGACGACCGGGTCGAGACCCATGTGGTGCTGGCCGGTGACGACGGCGAGCGGACCGTGCATTTCCAGGAATGGTGGGTGCGGATGGGCGCCCGGGCGCCCGCCGCGGGCTTCGTGTTCGACGGGGCGGCGCAGGCGTCCCCCGCGCCCGGGGTGCTCGACGCCATCGCCGGTGCCGACGTGATCCTGCTGCCCCCGTCCAACCCCGTGGTCAGCATCGGCACCATCCTGGCCGTACCGGGGATCGCCGCGGCGATGCGCGCCAAGACCGTGGTCGGGGTGTCCCCGATCATCGGCGGCGCGCCGGTGCGCGGCATGGCCGACAAATGCCTCGCGGCCCTGGGCGTGGACGCCACCGCCGCCGGGGTGGCGGCGCACTACGGGGCGGGGTTCCTCGACGGCTGGCTGGTCGACGAGCAGGACAAGGCCGCCGCCGACGCGCCGGAACTGGCGGGCATCACGGTCCGCGCGCTCCCGTTGTACATGAGCAGCCCGGCGGCGACCGCCGCCATCGCCCGCGCCGCCCTCGACCTGGCCCTGGAGCTGCGCGGATGAGCACCCCAGGTACCCGCCTCAATGGCCGCGAGGGCGATGAGATGAGCGTGACGGTTATCCCGGTCGAGGGGCTGCCCGAGGTCGCGGCGGGAGCGGACCTGGCCGCCCTGATCGCGGCCGCGGGCGCCGGCCTGGGCGACGGGGACATCGTGGTGGTCACCTCCAAGATCGTCAGCAAGGCGGAGGGCCGGGTCGTCCGCGGTGACCGCGAGCAGGCCATCGACGCCGAATCGGTGCGCGTGGTGGCCCGCCGGGGGGCGACCAGGATCGTGGAGACCCGGCACGGGCTGGTCCTCGCGGCGGCGGGCGTGGACGCCTCCAACACCCAGCCGGGAACGGTGGTGCTGCTGCCCGAGGATCCCGACGAGTCCGCGCGGCGGCTGCGCAAGGCGCTGCAGGACCGGCTCGGGGTCCGCCTCGGGGTACTGGTCACGGACACCCTGGGCCGCCCCTGGCGCACCGGGCAGACGGACGCGGCGATCGGCGCGGCGGGCGTGGCCCCGTTGCGGGACTACCGCGGCACGGCGGACACGTTCGGCGTGGCCCTGGAGGTCACGGTCGCGGCGGTCGCCGACGAGATCGCCGGCGCGGCCGACCTGGTGAAGGGGAAGGCGGACGGGATCCCGGTCGCGGTGGTCCGCGGCCTTGGGGACCTGGTCACGGATGCGGACGGGCCCGGCGCCCGGGCGCTGATCCGGCCCGCGGCCGAGGACATGTTCCGGTTCGGTGCCGCGGACGTGCTCGCGGCCCGGCGCACCGTGCGGGAGTTCACCGGCGACCCGGTGGACCCGGCCGCGGTGACCCGGGCGATCGCCGCCGCGGTCACCGCGCCCGCGCCGCATCACTCCACACCGTGGCGGTTCGTGGTGCTGGAGTCGGCGGCGGCCCGGACCGCGTTGCTCGACGACATGCTCGCGGCGTGGATCTCCGACCTGCGCGGCGACGGTTTCACCGCGGACCAGATCGCCCGCCGGGTACGGCGCGGCGAGCCGCTGCGGCGGGCGCCGCTGCTGATCGTGCCGTGCCTGCACGCCGAGGCCGCGCACCGGTATCCCGATGACCGCCGGAACGCGGCCGAGCGGGAGATGTTCGTCGTCGCCATGGGCGCGGCGGTGCAGAACCTGCTGGTCGCCCTGGCCGTCGAGGGGCTCGGCTCGTGCTGGGTGTCCAGCACCATGTTCTGCCGCCCGGTCGTTACCGAGGCGCTCGGCCTGCCGCCGGAATGGGAGCCGATGGGCGCGGTCGGCGTCGGCCACCCGGCCGCTCCGGCGCCGGACCGCCCGCCCCGGGACCCGTCCGCCTTCATGATCACCCGTTAGGCCCGGTGCAGGACCAGCAGGAACTCGGCCACACCGTGGTCAGCGAGAGAACCGAAGAAGCCGTATCCCGCAGGCGCCTTGATGCCCCAATCGGACAGCGTGACCGGGATCGACCCAGCGACCTGCAGCGCTGAGCCGTCGCGGCGCGCCGAAATCGCGTTGATGCGGCGCCGGCGGCGCAGGGATACCTGCCCCCCCGCGGCGCGCACGTTCTTGGCCCAGTTGCACTGCTCGCCAAGCATGGGTACGAGGTACCACTGGCCGTTCCGGCCGGCCATCCCGAGCGGGAAGCGGGTGACCTGCCCTGACCGGCGCCCGGCGACCTCGAGGGTCACCCATCGCCTGGGCATCAGCCCCAGCCCGAACACCGCCGCCCACAGCCGCGCGAAACGGCGCGCTCGCTGGTCAGCACGGCCTCCCGGATACATTGCCCGGAGGCGCTCATCTGACAAAGGCCAAGTACCCATGGTTCCTCCCTTCTGCCGCCGACCGGCCGGTGAGCCAGGTCGCGGAGCACTGCCCGTTGCTGTCTAGGGGTTAGGCTTCGAGATATAGAACTTGAAACATAGAGTCCTAAGTCCCAAGATGCCGCGGGGCTGGTGACGGAGGTACGAGGCTGATGACCAACTCACAGGCGCCGACCGGGCTCGCACGCAGGCGGCGCAGGCTGTCGGACCGCGAGACCGAGCAGCGGATGCTCGGCGCCGCCGTGCACATGGTGAACCGCACCGGCCTGGCCGTAAGCCTGGACAACATCGGCCTGGAGGATGTCATCCGCGAGGCGGGCGTCTCGCGGAGTGCCGTCTACCGCCTCTGGCCATACAAGGACCTGTTCATCAGCGATCTGGTGAAACAGCTAGCCAAGAGTGCCACCCCGACGATCGTCGGGGATGAGCTGGCGATGATCAGGCGAATAGCGGCGGACCACCCTGACTGGCTCGAGACGCCCGGGCTCCGCCGCCGGCTCGTCGTCGAACTGCTCCGCCAACTGTCGCTGCTCGACTTCCAGGCCCTGTACGAGTCGGCGGGGTGGCGTACTTACCTGGCCCTGCACGCGACGTTCATGAGCCTCGCCGACGGCGAACTGCGCGAGCAGGTCCGGCTGGCTCTCGCCCGGTCCGAGGAGGACCACAGGGCCCAGGTCGCGCGGGCCTGGAAGGAGTTGGCCGGGCTGCTCGGTTACCGGCTGCGACCGGGGACGGGAGCGAGTTTCGAGCTCATCGCGACGCTGCTCGACGCCACCCTGCGCGGGCTGGTGATCATGGCGCTGTCCACGCCCGGCATAGCCACGCATCGCGCCGAGGCGGACCCGTTCGGAGCCGGCACCAAGGACGAGTGGTCGATGCCCGCGATGGGCCTCGCCAGCATCGCGTCGGCATTCGTTGAGCCCGACCCGGCGATCGACTGGGACAGCGAGCGGATCGCGCGCGTCCGCCACGCGCTAGGTTGCCTCGCCGTTCCGGACGGGTAGCCGTCAGGCGAGTTTGAGGGCGGTCCGGCCGCGGACGGAGGTGCACACGCCGTCGCTCAGGGCAGCCGCCGCGAGGCGTTCCTCCGAAGGATTCTCATACAGGGTGGTGCGCTGCCGCAGCGGCCTGCCGAGCTGGCCAACCATGGCGGACATCTGGCTGATGGTCTTGTACGAGCCGTTCTGGGACCCGGCCATCCGGCTGATCGTCTCCTCCATCAGGGTGCCCCCGATGTCGTTGACGCCGCCGGTGAGCACCTCGCGGCAGCCCTCGTCGCCGAGCTTGACCCAGGAGCACTGGATCGAGCCGATCGCGCCGTGCAGCAGCAGCCGGGACAGCGCGTGCACCGCCCGGTTCTCCCGCCGGGTCGGGCCGGGGCGGGCCAGGCCGGCCAGGTAGATCGGCGCGTTCGCGTGCACGAACGGGAGCAGCACGAACTCGGTGAAGCCGCCGGTGCGCTCCTGGATGCCGCGGATCACCCGCAGGTGCCCGACCCAGTGCGCGGGCGTGTCCACGTGCCCGTACATCATCGTGGCCGTCGTCGGGATGCCCAGCTCGTGCGCGGTCGTGATCACCTCGATCCAGGCCGCGGCGGGCAGCTTGCCCTTCGTGAGCACCCAGCGCACGTCGTCGTCAAGGATCTCCGCAGCGGTGCCTGGCAGCGAGCCCACCCCCGCCTCCCGGGCTCTGATCAGCCAGTCCCGCACGGACAGCCCGGTCCGCGCGGCGCCGTTGCTGACCTCCATCGCGGAGAATGCGTGCACGTGTATCTCCGGGCAGCGCCGCGTGACCTCGGCCGCCAGGTCGAAGTACGCGGTGCCGGGCAGGTCGGGGTGGATGCCGCCCTGCATGCACACCTCGGTGGCGCCGGCCTGCCACGCCTCCTCGGCCCGGTCCCCGACCTGGGACAGCGACAGGGTGTAGGCGTCGGCGTCGGTGCGCCGCTGCGCGAACGCGCAGAACCGGCAGCCGGTGTAGCAGACGTTGGTGAAGTTGATGTTCCGGGTGACCACGTAGGTGATGTCGTCGCCCATCACGTCCCGGCGCAGCCCGTCGGCCAGCGCGGCCAGGGCGTCGAGCTCCGGGCCATCGGCGTCGAGCAGGGCCAGCGCCTGCTCGTCGGAGATCCCGGCGGGATCGCGTTCGGCCGCGCGCAGCGCCGCGGCCACGTCGGGCCGTAGCCGCTGCGGTGCGGTGCTCCCCCGGCGCGCCGCCGGGTCGATCCGGGTGGCCACCTCGTCCCAGTCGCCGTACACCTCGGCGAAGTCGTCCCGCCGGTCGGTGGTCCGCCCGGCCGTGTCGATCGTGACGTGCAGGTCGGTGCGGCCGGACGCCTCGCCCCAGCCGCCGTCTGGCTCCTGCCAGGGCAGGCCGTCCGGGATCGCGCCCTCGCGGGCCAGGCCGGTCGCCGGGTCGGCGAGCGCGGCCACGTGCGCGGCCAGGCGCGGGTCGAGCCAGGGCTCGCGCAGGTACCCGGGGTAGATCGTGAGCCGTTCGGCGAGCCGCAGCCCGGCGGCCTCGGTGCGGCGCGCCAGCTCCTCGATCTGCGGCCACGGCCGCTCCGGGTTGACGTGGTCCGGGGTGAGTGGCGACACGCCGCCCCAGTCGTCGATCCCCGCCGCCAGGATCAGGCCGTACTGATCACCGATGAGGTTCGGCGGGGCCTGGATCCGCGCCGACGGGCCGAGCACCAGCCGGGCCACCGCGATCGTCGCCGCCAGGTCGGCCAGCTCCGCGTCCGGGACCCCGCGCATCTTGGTGTCCGGCTTGGCGCGGAAGTTCTGCACGATGACTTCCTGGATCCCGCCGTACTCGCGGGCGATCCGCCGGATGGCGAACAGCGACTCGGCGCGCTCGGCCCGGGTCTCCCCGATGCCGATCAGGATGCCCGTGGTGAACGGGACCGCGCAGCGGCCGGCGTCCTCCAGCACCCGCAGCCGGACCGCCGGGTCCTTGTCCGGGCTGCCGTAGTGCGGGCCGCCCCGCTCGGTGAACAGCCGGGCCGCGGTGGTTTCAAGCATCATCCCCATGGACGGCGCCACCGGCTTGAGCCGCTGGAAGTCGCGCCAGGTCAGCACGCCCGGGTTCAGGTGGGGCAGCAGGCCGGTCTCTTCGAGCACCCGGATGGCCATGGCGCGGACATAGGACAGCGTGTCGTCGTACCCGTTGGCGTCGAGCCAGTCGCGGGCCGCGCTCCACCGGTCCTCGGGGCGGTCGCCCAGGGTGAACAGGGCCTCCTTGCAGCCGAGGGCGGCGCCCTGCCTGGCGATGGCGAGCACCTGGTCCGGGGACAGGTACGGGCTGTCCAGCCGCCCGGGCACCGTGGCGAACGTGCAGTACCCGCACCGGTCCCGGCACAGCCGGGTCAGCGGGATGAACACCTTGCGCGAGTAACTGATGACCCCGGGACGGCCCGCCGCATCGAGCCCGGCGTCCCTGGTGCGGCCCGCATAGCCGAGCAGCCGGTCCAGGTCGGCGCCGCGGGCGTGCAGCAGGGTGGCCGCCTCCCCCTGGTCGAGCGGCTTGCCGTCCCTGGCGCGGGCCAGCGCCCGCCGCAGGGCGGTGGCGGGCGGCGCGTCGTCGGCAGGCTGTGCGCCGTGGGCAGGTTGCACGGGCTGCGCGCCGGGGCCGCGCGCGTCAAGGCTCATTCAGTCACCCTACGATGCGCCTTCGGGGTGGCCGTGGCGCGCCCCGCGTCCGGCGCGCGCCCCGGCGCCCGGCCCGCCCCGGCGCCCGGCCCGCCCCGGCGCCCGGCCCGCCCCGGCGTCCGGCTCGCCCCCGCGTCCGGCGGCGCCGCGGTCAGGACTCGCCGATGACATCTCCGGGCTGAACCGAACCGAAGGCCGGCGCTCCGGCGGCCTCGTAGGTGTGCATGACCACACCGCGGCCGGTGCTGCGGACCTCGGTCAGCCGCATCGTGGCCGGCGGAGTGCCGCCGGCGAACAGCCGCTGGCCCCGGCCAAGCACCACGGGGAAGACCACGAGGCGGTAGGTGTCGATCAGGCCGTGCGGCATGAGGGACCGGGCCAGCGCGCCGCTGCCGTGGATCTGCAGTTCCCGGCCGGGCAGCCGCTTGAGCTCCGCGACCTGCTGCGGGATATCGCCGCGCAACGGCACCGCGCCCGCCCAGGTGAGGTCGGTCAGGGTCGCGGTGACTACGTGCTTGGGGCGCGAGTTGAACTGCGTGGCGACGTGGTTCGCGGGATCGCTGACATGGGGCCAGAACGCGGCCATGGCCTGGTAGCTGAACCGGCCGAGCAGGAACGCGTCCGCGGCGTCGAAGACCTCGTTCATGTACTGGCCGATGTCATCGTCGAAGTGCGGCGGCAGCCAGCCGCCCAGGTCGAACCCGTCCCTGGGGTCCTCCTCCGGCGCGCCCGGGCTCTGCATGACGCCGTCCATGGTCACGAAGGTGGTCAGGGTGAGTCGCATGGCTCCTCCTCGTCTGCCAGGCCGGCCCTGCGCCGGCTCTCACCCTCGTTACGAACGGTCCCCCGGCCAATCGACACCTTCCGGCACCGCGCCCGCCGGCCGCGAAACTACTGCGATATCGTATAATCCGATATCGTGATACCTACCGAGAACCCGGGCAGCGCGATCCTCGCCCTGCACCGGGCCACCCATGCCACCCTGCAAGCACTCACCGCCCGGCTGGCCCACCTGGACCTGCCCGCCGCAGACATCAACGTCCTGGCCAACCTCGCCGACGGCGAGGCCCGGACCGTCGGCGCGCTGGCCGACGCCACCGCCACCAAGCCGAGCACGCTGACCAGCCTGCTCGACCGGCTGGCCAAGCGCGGCTACATCGTGCGCGAGGTCGATCCCGCCGACCGGCGGTCGTTCATGGTCCGGCTCACCCCGGCCGGCCAGGCCGCCGCGCGGCGCGCCGCCGAAGCGGTCGCCGGCCTGGAACGGCAGGCGCTGGCCACCGTGACCCCGGCGCAACTCGCCGGCTTCCATGTCCTCAT
>WNGM01000016.1_pt1 | contig 114270 bp, 92 predicted proteins | sample 5400571 | NCBI WGS metagenome assembly WNGM01 (sample SAMN13153378, study PRJNA577476) | soil metagenome | isolation source: 100 cm soil or saprolite under Garry oak tree replicate 2 | place: USA:California | collected 2016-06-15
TAGCTGCCGCTACCGTGCCCGTTACCGTTCGGGTGGGCGGTTCCGTTGACGTCCGGCTTCGCGTGCTTCCTGGCGTTGCTGTAGGAGCGGCTGTCGTTGGCCGGTACCGCCTTGAGGGAGAACGACGGGCTGGTCAGCGGGTCGTCTTCGAGTGCGCCCGGGATGGGCGGCGGCGCGCTGGCGAGCGCGGCCAGGTCACGGTCCCTGGTGGCGTGCGGCCCGGTCGTGTCCCGCCGCCGGTGGTCGGGCCGGGGCTGGGGCCCGGTGTTCCGGGCCGCATGAGGTCCGGTGTCGCGCGAGGCCATGGGCCCGCTGTCGAGCGGCGCGTGCGGCTCGGGGAACGAGCGGCCGGCGGCGGCGTCCGTCTCCAGCCGCGCGGGCGGCGGGGGCGGGGGAGGCGGAGGGGCCTGCCGGGCGGCGGCACGGACCGGGAGGCGCTCGGTCACGGGCTCGCGCGCCGGCGTGCGCTCCTTGCGGACCGGCAGGTCGCGCTCTGGCGCGGGCGGCCTGGCAGGCCGGGAGTCCCGCGCGGCGGGCTTGGCCTTGGCGCCGCCGTTCGCCGGGGCCGTGGCCACCGGATCCCGTGCGGGCTTGCTCGGGCGGGCCATGGCCGACAACGGCTTGTCGGCGGAAACCTCGGCCCAGTACTGCTCGTCGGAGAGCTGGTCCCATTCGGTGCTCGGCCAGTCGTCGTCATCGTCGCGCTTGCCCCGCTGCCGGGACCGGCCCTTGGCCGCGGCCGGCGCGGGCGCCGCCTTGCGCCGCGAATCCTGCCGGTCCCTGGGGCCGTCCGTGGCGTCGTAGCCGGCCGCGGGGAACTCCACCGACGGGTGGTCGCCCGCCGGGTAGGCCCCGGCCGGGCCGAGGTCCATGGACGGGTAGTCGGCCGAGGGGAAGTCGTCGGCATGGCGCCGCGAGGGGCCGGCGTCATAGCGCCCGCGCGCCGGTGCGGACGCGGCGACGGCCGGGCGGGCCGCCTGCTTGCGGTAGCCGGGCGCGTCGGGCCGGGACGGCCTGCGCGGCGCGCCGTCGTAACCGCGGCCGCGGGAGTCCCGCTCCCTGGCCGGGCCGCGCGAGCCGTGACCGTCATGCTCGCCACGGCCGCGGGAGGCGCTGCCCCGCGCGGTCGCGGGCACCCGCCCGGTATCCCGCTCCCGCCACCGCTCGTCCTGGTCGCGGCGCCGGTCGCGGCCACTGGGCCGCATCTCCGGCTCGTCGTCCTCATCACCGCGCCCGAGCCGAATGCTCAGAAAGACCGCAATGAGGACTACCACGATTACGGCCACCAGGCCGATCACGAGCAGGATCATCGCACCACCCAACTAGCCATGGCCATCTGGGCAGCGCTAGCGAGGCGCACGCGGCCACGGCGCGGGCCTTCCCCAGTATCGCTAGCGACTTGGGTCACTACGGAGGGAACTCCTTGGGCTGTGATTCTGGCGGACCGGTATGGCCCGTGTCACGCGTTTAGAGAACTTTTACTTGTGTCGTTTACTCACTGCAACCTAGCAATTACGGATTGATAGCAGTAACGAGCCTGCCACGGGCTATAGCAGCGTTGGCTATGGCCATCCAGGCCGTTTTCGCACTAGACCTCGCGGCCAGCGAGAGCCTTCTGCCAAGGGCGTAAACGGTAAACCTGTAAAAGTGCCCGGGATTCGCTGGGCAGGGCGGATCATAGCCGATCGTGCCTTTGCTGTTGTCCGCTCGACGCGCCCCAGGCGGAAGTCGCCCGGCCGGAATATCGGAGGATTGCGGCCCTATGTCGAAGACGATCCAGTAGATATACGGCGTGATCGGCGCGGCGGCGTCATCCATGACCAGCGCGAGTGACTTTGTTCCGGCCGGCGCGCCCGACCAGTGAATCGCCGGATGCCGGCCCGCGCCGTGGCAACTGAACTCCGGCCCCATCGCCTTCCCGTTGAAGTCCGGGCTGGTCACCGTGATGGTGTCAGGAACAGCCACCAGGACCGTGCTGGGGCCGCCAATCAGGCCGCAGCCACTGATGGAAATGAGCGCCGCGGCAGCGGCGGCGGCGGCCGGAATCGATCGGCCGGACCTACCCGCCAACCGCCGCACCTGTCCCCTCTGTCCCGAGCCCGCACGCACCATCCGCAGCGATCGTATGCGCACGCGAACCCTCCCGTGGCCACCCTCGCGAAAGCGCCGCGGCTGCCGTGGATGGCGCCGGGCGACGCTTGGGCCTATGTAGCGCATCGGGTACCGGCGCCCCATGCGGGGGGTTCGGGGGGTCGTCCCCCCGGCTAGCACCGGAGCGGCCGACCACGGCGAAAGCGGCCGAAGGCCGATGAGCAGACTTATTCCGTCGGCCGCGTAGTCCCGAACATGATCTCGTCCCAGGACGGGACCGAGGAGCGCCGTGACCGGCCGCCCGCGGCCTTCCTGACCGGGCGCTCGCGCTGGGTGGCGGCAGCCGGCGCGCTCTCTTCCTTCTCCGCTGCCGTGCGGGCGCGGCCCGGCGCGGGCACCCGCGCCCGTTCAGGCTGACGGCCCTGGTCCGCGTCGGCGGCCGGGCCCAGCCTGCTGCCGATCGGGGTGACCGTTGCCCGCGCGGCGGGCCGGGGGCCGGGCGCTGGCACCGGCAGTTCCGCGTCGGGCTGGCACAGCAGGGTGGCGGTGTCGTCGGCCGGGGCGACGTGCCTGCGGTGCGGGTCGTAGACCCACTCCGCCAGGTGCGGGCGGCTGCCGGAGCTGAACGCGAGCGTGACCTGCCACCCGCCGTCGGCGCGCTTCCGGGAATCCCACTCGGCGTCCGCCGGATCGACCCCGGAGGCACGCAGGCCCTCCGCCACCAGGTCCCCGAGAGCGCGCCCAGGTCCGGAGTCCCCGGGCTGGCGCACGGTCGCGCGCTGGGCCTCCTGGGCACGGTAGGCACGCTCGGCCAGCACCGGGCCCTCGAACCGGCGCACGCGCTCGATCGGCACGCCCGCCGCGTCGGCGATCTCGTCGGCCGTCTCCCCGGCGCGAATCCGGTCCTGGATCTCCTTGGGTCGCAAGGGACTCTCCACTTCGATCTCGTACTGCGCAAGCCGCGAGAACTGCCCGCGGGCCACGACCCGCAGCCGGTCGTCGATCCGGAGCGTGAAGCGGCCACCGCTCCCCGGCGCCGTGAGAACGGCGTAGCTGCCGTCCTCACTGACCGCGACGAGGCGCAGTTCTTGCATTGGCGTCCCTCCTGCGCCGCCGGGTGACCCGGTGCACATGGTGCCGCGCGGCGGCGTAGCTCGGACCTCCCTCAGGCGAGTCTGACGGGTCAGTGCGCCGGAGGCCAGCACCGCGACCGGTGAGTCCGCGAGATCCGCGCCAAGTATCCCCGTTCCAGGCCGGCCAGGTGCCCAGGTTCCGTGATGGCCGGGAGTGCCCGGCTAGCCGGATATGCACGGATTGCCGGTCAGGCCAGGCAGGCTGCGCCATGATGGGGAACGGTGACAGGGAGCAAGATCTTGGGGCAGGCAGAGGGGACCGCACCTGGTGCAGGCGGCTAACGGGGTCTCGCCGCCGCGCGGCGAGGGCGATTCCAGGGGAGCGGAACTCGCCGACGTGATCTCCCGGCTCCGCCGGGCCATGCGCCGGGCGGCCCGCGCGGCCGACCCTGGCGCCAACCTGTCGGTCGCCCAGCTGGAACTGCTGTCCTGCCTGGCGGAGAACCCCGGCGCCCGCCCCGGCCAGCTCGCCCGGATGCTGCGGATCGCCCCCAGTTCGGAAGCGACTCTGGCCAGCGGCCTGCGCCGGGCCGGGCTGATCACCCGGTCCGGCGGCGAGGAGGACCGGCGCACGGCGTCACTGTCACTGACCGTGGCCGGCCAGGCCGCGGTGACCCGCTGGCAGGAGATCAACGAGCGGCTGCTGCGGTCCGCGATCACCGAGCTGCCGCCCGCCAGCCGCGACGTGGTGGAATCCGCGCTGCCCGCGCTGCGGGACCTGGCGGGGCTGATCGACACGCTGGCCGACGCCCCGCCCGCGGAGCCCCAGGGCACGCCCTAACGGGCCTCCGCCCGCCTGACGTCCCGGTCGTCCGCGACGGCCGCGACGCCGTCCGGCCCGGGCAGGGCCGGCTGTGGCCTGCTCATCCGGGACGGCCACCAGTTCCACCGGCCGAGCAGTACCACTGTCGAGGGCACCAGCAGGGTACGCACCAGGAACGTGTCCATCAGGATGCCCAGGGCCAGGCCGAGGCCGATGTCACGGACCTGGCTGCCGCCCGAGCCGCTGCCGGCGACCACCGTCAGCACGATGAAGGTGCCGGCCAGCACGAGCCCGGCCGAGGTGATCGTCGACCCGGTCGCGCTCAGCGCCCGGATCACCGCCTCGCGCAGCGGCAGGCGCCGCGCCTCCTCCCGGATCCGGGTCATCATGAGGATGTTGTAATCCTCGCCGAGGGCGAGCAGGAAGATGAACATCAGGAACGGCATGAAGAACACCAGGCCGCCGCTGTTGCCGATCTTGATGAAGACAAGCACCGACAGGCCTAGCGCCGCCAGGTAGGAGATCCCCACCGAGACGATCAGGTACAGCGGTGCCACCAGGCTGCGCAGCACCAGCGCGAGCAGGATCCCGATCGCCAGGATCGCGATGGGGATGATGCGCTTGAGGTCGCTGTTGGAGATGCTGCTGATGTCATAGAGGGCCGGCGCCTCGCCGCCGAGCGCCGAGTCGGACGCACCGATCGACTTGGCGACCGCGGTGGTCTCCGCACGCAGGGACGGCGTCGCGTTCATCGCGCTTGTGCTGCCCGGATCGCCGGCCTTCAGGCCCGTTTCGTACAGCACGGTCCGGCCATCCGGGCTGACGAAGTTGGCGGTGGCGCGGTAGGCCTGGTACGCGCCGACCGACACGCCCGAGCCCGGGGGAGGTGCTGGCGGCAGCGCCTTAGCCGGCCCGAGCTTGGCGTGCAGCGCGGTGAACTGGGCCGGGGTGAGCTGGGCGCCGGTCGGGTTCAGCGGCCCGCTGACCTGGGTGAACAGCCCGCTCGCCTGGAGCTTGCCGGTCGCCGCGGCCAGCGGTGCCGGGTCCTGCCATACCGGGGTGCCGAAGCGGAGGATCACCGTGGTCGGGTTGGCCGCGGACTGCGGGAAATACCTGGTGAGCTGCGCCTGCCCGGCGGCAGAGTCGGTGCCGGCGGGCGGGGCGGTGCTCCCGCCGAAACCGGCCGCCGCGTAGCCGAACACCGCGAACGCTAGCCCGCCGAACACCACGATCCCGGACACCAGGGTCGGGATCGGGTGCGTCACGATGCGGCCGGCCACGCGGCCCCAGGCGCCTGCCTTGCCGCTGCCCTGGATGTTCCACGGCAGCAGCTTCGGCCGCCCGAAGACCTTGCGGAACAGCGAGCGCTTCATGGCCAGCAGCGACAGCCGGATGGACAGCAGCGCCGGCAGCAGCGTCAGCGCCGCGATCAGGGTGACGCCGATGGCGATCGCGAACGGGCCGCCGAGGTCGGCGTAGAAGGAGAAGGAGGCGAGCAGCAGCGTCAGCATCGCCGCGATCACCGTGGCCGCGGAGAACGTGATGGACTCGCCGACCTTGGTCACCGAGCTGACGATCGCGTCCCGGGCCGGGCCCCTGGTGTGGAGGAAGTCGCCGAGCAGGCTGCCGCCCAGGCCGCGCGCGCCGGGGTAGTACTCGCCCGCGGTGGCGTGCTGCCCGGCCCGCAGCGCCTCGCGGACCCGGAAGACCAGGAACAGCCCGTAGTCGGTGCCCGCGCCCAGCACCAGCACGATCATCAGGAACTCGGCGATGGGGGAGACCTGGAGCCCGTGCTGGGCGGCCTCCGCGACCAGCGGCCCGGCGATGGTGAACGACAGCAGCGCCGGTATGACCGTCACCAGGGCGAGGGTGAACGACCGGAAGATCAGGACCAGCAGCACGAGGATGAACAGCAGCGACAGCAACTGGATCTTGCTGCCGGTGTTACCCGATGCCTTCTGCTGGTCCACCTGCGCGGCGACGTCACCGGCCACGTGCGCCTGCAGCCCGGCGGGCAGGTGCGCCTGGGCGATCTTGGCGCGCAGGCCGTCGATCAGGTCGGTGGCGTAGTTCTGGTTACCGCCGCCTTGCTGTGCGAGCACGATCAGTTGCACCGCGCGGCCATTGGCGGACACGCCGGCGTCCTGCACCTTGGCGACCCCGCTGACCGTCTTCAGCCGGGCGGGCAGCGCGGCGATCGCGCCGAGGTCGGCCTGCGACAGCGGCGCGCTGGGCTGGGCCGCGATGACCGGGATCGGGATCAGGCTGGCGGTGCCGAACGGCGCGGCGAGCTGCTGCGCGTGCGAGCTCGGCGCGCTGGACGGAAGGAACTTGGTGTTGTTGTTCTGGGTCACGCTGTTCAGCGAGGGAAGCAACATTACCGCGAGGTACGCCCCCCCTACCCACGCGACCAGCACCAGCCAGCGGAACTTGACGGCCAGGGAACCAATAGTTCTGAAGATGGTGTCAATGTGCACGGGGTCGAGCTTACGGGGCGATCCTGACAGGACGCTGTTAAGGGTCTGCCATAGGATCGGCTCGCCATGATTACCCAGAGAAGTCATCCGATCACGAACCGGCGTCGCCGGTGACCGGTTCCACGCGCTCCGGGGGGCCGCTGATCAGCGTGATCCTCGCCGTCCGGGAGGTGGCGGAGTACCTGCCCGGCTGCCTGGACTCGATCCTCGGCCAGCCGCGCCTGCCCGCCGGGATCGAGGTGATCGCGGTGGACGACGCCTCCCCGGACGCCTGCGGGGCCATCCTGGACGCCCGGGCCGCCGCGGACCCCCGGCTGCGGGTGATCCACCTGCCCGGGCGGGCCGGCCCGGGGCCGGCCCGGATGCGGGGCCTGGCCGAGGCCAGCGGCGCGCACGTGTGGTTCGCCGACCCCGACGACCGGCTCGCCGAGGGCAGCCTGGCCGCGGTCGCGGACCGGCTGGCGCGGGACCGTCCCGACATCCTGCTCATCGACTACCGCATCCTGCGGCCGGGCGGCGGCACGGAGCCCAGCCACGGCGCCGTGCTGCTGGCCGGCGATCCTGGCGTGGTCACGCTCGCCGACCGGCCCGCGCTGCTCGACCGCACGATGACGCTGTGGAGCAAGGTGTTCCGCCGGGGCTTCGTCACCGGGCTCGGCGTGCCGATGCCGCCGGGCATCCACGAGGATGTGCCGCTGTCCGCCACGGCGCTGCTGACGGCGGGGCGGATCGCGCTGCTCGACCAGGTCTGCTACCTGTACCGGCGGCGGCCCGGCTCGTTCCTTGGCACGGCGAGCCTGGACCATTTCGACATCTTCACGTCTTATGCACGGGTTTTCGCCGCGCTGGACGACGGCGCGGCCGCGGGGCCTAACATCCGGGCGGCGCTGTTCGGCCGGATGCTGGAGCACTACAGCTCGATCCTGGCCAGTGGCCTGGTACCGCGCGCCGCGCGGCGCCGGTTCTTCGGCCGGATGGCGGCCGACTTCCGCCGTTACCGGCCGCCGGGGTATCGCCGCCCGCCCGGCCTACGCGGCCTGAAGGTGGCCCTGATCTGCCACGACGCGTACCGCGCCTACGCGCTGCTGGCGCCGGTGAACGGTGCCAGGGTGCTGGCCCGCCGGGCGCTGGCCGGCGCGGGCTGACCGGCAGCGGCCGCCCGCCGGGCCCTGGCGGTCCCGGCGGCCGGGGGCGGACGTCGCCATCTCACCGCAAAACACGCGCAGGTCACGTAGTCTTTCTGCGGTAACGGAGCAGAGCGGGGATGAAGGACTCATGGGACAATGCGACACCTCATCGGGCTCATTCTGGCGATAGCGCTAGCGGCGACCGTGTTCTTCGGCGGCGGCTGGGGAGCGGAGCACATCGCCGCGCTCGCGGGCCACAGCGTCGGGCTGCCCAGCCGGACCGGCTTGATCGGCTTGGCCGCCGCGGCCGGGACCGGCCTGTTCCTGGGCATCCTGCTCGTGGTGCCGGCTGTGTCGCCGCTGGCCACCGGCCTGCCAGGGCTCGTTCTGCTGGGCTGGACGGCGCTGCTGGCGGTGAGCGCGCACCGCGCGCTGGCGTGGATCCCGCTCCAGGGGCACACGTTCGGCGCCGGGTTCCGCGTCCTGCTGCTGAACGGCACGCTGGCGCTGGCGGGCATGGCGATGATCGTCCCGATGTTCCTGCCGTCGCGCTGGCACGGCACCCGCTACGCCGACGACTCCGACATTCTGGAGATACCCGCCACCACCGGCCTGCTCTCCTAACCAGGGCTGCCCTCGGACCAGGGCAGCCCCGATCGCACCTCCCCGGAGGTCCGCACGGGGGCTGGCCCGATGGCGGCGGCCAGCCACGGACAGGGTTGGTCAGTGGGTTCCCGCGAACTGCTCGGCCTCGGTGGATCCGGCCAGCGCCACGGTGGCGGCGTTCGGCGTGATGGCCGAGGTCACCATGTCGAAGTAACCGGTGCCCACCTCGTGCTGATGACGCGTGGCGGTGTAGCCGGTGGGCTCTGCGCCGAACTCGGCCTCCTGCAGCCGCACGTAGGCCGGCATGCCCTCCTCGGCGTAGCCGCGGGCCAGCTCGAACATCGAGTAGTTCAGCGCGTGGAAGCCGGCCAGCGTGATGAACTGGAACTTGTACCCCATCTCGCCCAGCTCGCGCTGGAACTTCTCGATGGTGCCGTCGTCCAGGTGCTTGCGCCAGTTGAACGAGGGCGAGCAGTTGTAGGCCAGCATCTGGTCGGGGAACTCGGCCTTGATCGCCTCGGCGAACTCGCGCGCCTCCGCCAGGTCCGGCGTGGAGGTCTCCATCCAGAGCAGGTCGGAGTAGGGGGCGTAGGCGAGCCCGCGGGCGACCGAGGCGGCCATGCCGTTGCGGATCCGGAAGAAACCCTCGGCGGTGCGGTCGCCGGTGACGAAGGGCTTGTCGCGCTCGTCCACGTCGCTGGTGATCAGCGTTGCCGCGTGCGCGTCGGTCCTGGCCACCACCAGGGTCGGCACGCCGCACACGTCGGCGGCCAGCCGGGCGGCGTTGAGCGTCTTGATGTGCTGCCCGGTCGGGATGAGCACCTTCCCGCCGAGGTGGCCGCACTTCTTCTCCGACGCCAGCTGGTCTTCCCAGTGCACGGCCGCCGCGCCCGCCACGATCATGGCCTTCATCAGCTCGAACGCGTTGAGCACGCCGCCGAACCCGGCCTCGGCGTCGGCCATGATCGGCGCCAGCCAGTGGGTCCCGTTGCCGTTGCCCTCGGCCCAGGCGATCTGGTCGGCGCGCATCAGGGCGTTGTTGATCCGGCGGACCACCTGCGGTACCGAGTTGACCGGGTAGAGGCTCTGGTCCGGGTAGGTCTGCCCGGCCAGGTTGGCGTCCGCGGCGACCTGCCAGCCGGACAGGTAGATCGCCGGGAGGCCGGCCCGGACCTGCTGTACCGCCTGGTTGCCGGTCAACGCGCCCAGCGAGTTCACGTAGTCCTCGGTGTGCAGCAGCGTCCACAGCCGCTCGGCGCCGAGCCGGGCCAGCGTGTGCTCTTCCTGCACCGAGCCCCGCAGCCGGATCACGTCCTCGGCTGAGTAGCTGCGCTTGGTGCCACGCCAGCGCGGGCTCGTCGCCCATTCCCCGGCCAGGCGGGCCGCCTGGCCGACGGGGCTGGCGTCATGCTTCCCGTTGCTGCCTGCCGCGTACGCGGTGCCCTCGAGGCGACGATCGTTCACTGTGTTATTCCTCCCGATCCGTGTCGTCCCCTGGGTTGATGGGCCCAGCTTGCGCCACGCGGAGCCCGGCGGGCAGGGCAATCCGTAGTGAATATCTAGAGTTTTTTCTCTAATATGAAGATATGCCGCAGTTTCTAAGAGAAGAATCTGACTCATTTCGTTCTAGTGGTCTAGACCTTGCGACGTTCGGGCAGCGGCTGCGGCACCTGCGCCGGGCCAGGAACATGACCCTCGCCGAGCTGGGTTCCCGGGTGGGCCGGGCCCCGTCGGCGCTGTCCCTGCTGGAGAACGGGCGCCGCGAGCCGAAGCTGTCCCTGATTGACTCGCTGGCCAAGGCGCTGTCGGTGGCGCCGGAGGAGCTGCTGCGGCCACAGCCGCCGAGCCGCCGCGCGCAACTGGAGATCGCGCTGGAGGAGGCACAGCAGGATCCGCTGTTCCGCGATCTCGGCCTGCCCTACCTGAAGGTCGGTGCCCGGGTGCCCGGTGACGTGCTGGAGCACGTGGTGGCGCTGTACGGGGAACTGCGCCGCCAGCGCACCCGCCCGACGGCCACGCCCGAGGAGGCGCGGATCGCCAACGCCGAGCTGCGGGACGCCATGCGCGCCCGGGGGAACTACTTCCCGGAGATCGAGCGGCAGGCGGCCGAGGCGCTGGACGCGGTGGGCTACCGCGGCGGCGCGCTGTCCCAGAGCACCCTGATGGCGATCGTCGCCCACCACGGCTTCGCCGTGTCCTACGCCGACGACCTGCCCCGGTCGGTGCGTTCGGTGACAGACCTGCGGCACCGGCGGATCTACCTCAAGCAGGAATCGGTCGGCGTGCACTCACCGCGGACCATCCTGCTGCAGACCCTCGGCCACTTCGTGCTCGACCACGACCCGCCACGGGACTTCGCCGACTTCCTCCGCCAGCGGGTCGAGGCCAACTACTTCGCCGCGGCCGTCCTGGTCCCCGAGCGGTTCGCGGCCCGCTTCCTGACCGAGGCGATGCAGGCGCGCGAGCTGTCGGTGGAGGACCTGCGGGACGTGTTCTCGGTGTCCTATGAGATGGCCGCGCACCGGTTCACCAACCTGGCCACCCATCACCTCGGGCTGACCTGCCACTTCGTGAAGAACGACGAGGCGGGCGTCATCTACAAGGCGTATGAGAACGACGGGCTGATGCTGCCCGCCGACGACTCGGGCGCCATCGAGGGGCAGCGCATGTGCCGGCAGTGGTGCGGCCGCCAGGTCTTCTTCGCCGCCGACCGGTTCTCGCCGTGCTACCAGTACACCGACACGCCGTCGGGGACGTACTGGTGCGTGTCCCACATCGACCCGGGCCGCGAGCGCGGGTTCGCCATCACGCTGGGGTTCACCTACGAGCACTCCCGGTGGTTCCGCGGCCGGGACACGGCGCTGCGCCGGGTCTCCCGGTGCCCGGACGCCGACTGCTGCCGCCGCCCGCCCAGCGCGCTGGCCGGGCGCTGGGAGGGAATGGCCTGGCCGTCGGCCCGGGCGCACTCGCACATCCTGTCGGCGCTGCCGACCGGCATCTTCCCCGGCGTGGACGAGACCGAGGTCTACGAGTTCCTGGACCGCCACGACCAGGGCTGACGCAGTTAAAGAGACGCAGCCGGCCGGTACCGGTTGGCCTGGAAGCTACTCACCGGTAACATAGGGGTGCGACCGGACCTTGAGGAGCACCATGAGCAGTGCCGCCGACACTCCCGCGTTCAGCCTGGACCCCGGGCCCGGCCTGCGCGAGATGCAGGACTGGGTGCACGGCTTCGCCGCAAACGTTATCAGGCCCGCGGCCGCCGAATGGGACGAGCGGGAACAGACCCCGTGGCCGATCCTGGAGGAGGCGGCCAAGATCGGCCTGTACTCGCTGGAGTTCTTCAGCGAGCAGTGGCTCGGGCCCACCGGCCTCGGCATCCCGATCGCCTTCGAGGAGCTGTTCTGGGGGGACGCGGGCATCGCCCTGTCCCTGGTCGGCAGCTCGCTGGCCGCGGTCGCGCTGTCGTCCAACGGGACCAACGAGCAGATGGGCGAGTGGCTGCCGCAGATGTTCGGCGGGCCCGGCGATGTCAAGCTCGCCGCGTTCTGCTCCTCCGAGCCGGACGCGGGCAGCGACGTCGCCGCCATCCGCACCAAGGCCGTCTACCACGAGGCCGCCGATGAGTGGGTGCTGAACGGGACCAAGACCTGGGCGACCAACGGCGGCATCGCCGACGTGCACGTGGTGGTGGCGTCGGTCGACCCGGCGCTGGGCAGCCGCGGGCAGGCGAGCTTCGTCGTGCCGCCGGGCACGCCGGGCCTGTCGCAGGGGCAGAAGTTCCGCAAGTACGGAATCCGGGCCTCGCACACGGCCGAGGTCGTGCTCGACGGCGTGCGGGTCCCCGGCCGGTGCCTGATCGGCGGCAGGGAACGGCTGGACGAGCGGCTGGCGCGGGTCCGGGAGGGCGGCAGTTCCGGCGAGCAGGCGGCGATGAAGACCTTCGAGCGGTCCCGGCCCAGCGTCGCGGCCATGGCCGTGGGCATCGGCCGGGCCGCGGTCGAGTACGCCACCGAGTACGCGCGGAACCGGGTGCAGTTCGGCCGTCCGATCGGGCAGAACCAGGCGATCGCGTTCATGCTGGCCGACATGCAGGCCTCGGTGGACGCGGCCCGGCTGCTCACCTGGCGCGCCGCGTGGATGGCCCGCAACGGCAGGTCGTTCGACCACGCCGAGGGATCCATGTGCAAGCTGGTCGCGGGGGAGACCGCGGTCCGGGTCACCGACCAGGCCATGCAGATCCTCGGCGGCAACGGGTACACCAGGGAGTTCCCCGTGGAGCGCTGGCACCGCGACGCGAAGATCTTCACGATCTTCGAGGGCACCTCGGAGATCCAGCGCATGATCATCGGCCGCGCGCTCACCGGCCTGGACGTCCGCTAGCCAGCACGGCACGCGCCGCCACCGTGGCGCGCTGGCCGCGCTGCTGGCCTGCGGGACCCTGGCGGTGTACCCGGACAGCGTGGCGGCCGCGCACACGGTCCTCGTCGAGCCGTGGCTGGTGCTGTTCTGCCGGCGCAGCCGGCCGTCCCGCCCGGGCGGCGGCGCGCCCGGGCAGGCCGGGGCTGGCGGGCGGATCGTAACTCAGCGAAATCAGCGCAGCGGGGGATAGCCGACGTAGTTCTCGGCCAGCGTGACCGCCGCCGCGCGGGAGGTGGTCACGTACCGCAACTGGGACAGCTGCAGCGCCGCCTCCATCGGGCCGGCGCCCGGGGTGCGGTGCAGCATCGTGGTCATCCACCAGGAGAAGTGCGTGGACCGCCAGACCCGGCTCAGGCAGGTGTCTGAGTAGGCGTCGGCGAGCCGGTGGTCCCCGCGCAGCAGCAGGTCGGTCAGCGCGTCGGCGAGCACCGCCACGTCGGCGATGGCCAAGTTCAGTCCCTTGGCGCCGGTCGGCGGCACGATGTGCGCGGCGTCGCCGGCCAGGAACAGCCGCCCGTACCGCATCGGCGCGCTGACGAAGCTGCGCATCGGGGTGATGGCGATGTCCAGCGCCGCGCCCTCCTTCACCGCCCAGCCGGGCAGCGCGAACCGGTCCTGCAGTGCCGCCCAGATCCGGGCCTCGGGCCAGTCCTCGGCCCGCGCGTCGTGGTCCACCTGCAGGTACAGCTTGCTCACCTGCATGCTGCGCATGCTGTGCAGGGCGAAGCCGCCGGGGTGGTGGGCGTAGATCAGCTCGTCGGTGGCGGGCGGCGCCTCGGCCAGGATGCCCAGCCAGGCGTACGGGTACTCGCGCTCCCAGACGGTGCGCAGCCGGTCCGGGATGGCGGGCCGGCAGATGCCGTGGAAACCGTCGCAGCCGGCGATCACGTCGCAGGTGATCTCGTGCCGCTGGCCGCCGGACGCGGTGTAGGACAGCACGGGCTCGTCGGTGTCCAGGCCGGTCACCGCGGTATCGGACACCTCGAACTCCAGCGCACCGCCGTCGGCAAGGCGCCTGCCGATCAGGTCCTTGACCACCTCGGTCTGGGCGTAGACGGTGACCGTACGGCCGCCGGCCAGATCGCGGAAGTCCAGATGGTGCCGTTCCCCGGCGAACTGCAGGTAGATGCCGCCGTGCTCAAGCCCTTCGCGGTCCAGGCGGCCGGCCAGCCCGGACTCGCGCAGCAGCTTGACGGTGCCGTCCTCGAGCACCCCGGCCCGCTGCCGTGCCTCGCAGTAGGCCCGGCTGCGGATCTCCACCACCACCGAGTCGATGCCGCGCAGCGCAAGCAGATGGGACAGCAGCAGGCCGGCCGGGCCGGTCCCCACGATGCCGACCTGGGTGCGCTTGCCTGCCGTGGCGTGTCTCCTTAGGTGGGCCGCCCGCTACCGGGCCGGTTGTGCGAGTCGCGAACAGACGTCCTGAGCACGAACATGGGCGAATCTAAGTGATCGGTCCACGGGTGTCAACGCGCCCGGGCCGGGGTGCCGGCACGGCTCCGGCGGGGGCGTTCGGCGCGCCTCGGCGGCGGGCGTCCGTGCACCTGGGGCCGGTCGCGGCGGGGCAACCGGGCGGCCCGGCGGCGGGTGCCCGTGGCGGGCCGGCTGGGGGCACTTTCGCTGGCGCGGGTAGCCGTGCTACCCCTGTGTCATGAGTGATCACCGAGACCACACCCCGCTGCTCCCGGCGGCCGGCCGCGAGGCCACCGCCCGGGTCACCGCCCGCGCGCATGAGGAGAGCATCTCGCTCGTCTGGTTCCTCTACGCCGATCACGGCGGGATCATCCGGGGCAAGGCGGCCACGTCGGCGATGCTGCCGGCCCGCATGGTGACCGGGATCGGCCACACGGTCGCCATGATGGCCATGTCCATGCTGGATCACCTGCAGCCGGTGGACGGCATGGGGCCGGTGGGCGAGGTCCGGATCATGCCCGACCCGGCCACGTTCGTGCCGCTGCCGTACGCCCCGGGCGCGGGCGCGATGCTGGCCGACCAGGTGCTGCCCTCCGGCGAGCCCTGGGACGGCTGCGCGCGCACCTACCTCAAGCGCGCCATCGCCGAGGCGGCCAGCGAGGGCTACGCGGTCACCGCGGCGTTCGAGCCGGAGTTCACCCTCGGCCACCGCGAGCACGACCCGGGCGGCGGCCCGGACCGGCTGGTGCCCAACGACGACAGCCTGTGCTACTCGGCCACGGGCTTCCACCTGGCGCACGACTACGCGATGGACCTGCTCGGCGCGCTCAATGCCCAGGGGCTGCGGCCCGAGCACTACTACCCCGAGCTCGGCCATGGCCAGCAGGAGATGACGGTCCGGTACGCGCCCGCCCTGCGCGCCGCCGACAACCACGTGCTGTACCGGGAGACGGTGCGGGGCACCGCGTTCCGCCGCGGGCTGTGGGCGAGCCTGGCGCCCAAGCCCATCCCCGACCAGGCCGGTAACGGTGCCCACCTGCACATCTCGCTGCGCGACCTGGGCCCGTCCGGCGAGCTGGGGGACACCCCGGTGTTCTACGACGCGGGGGACCAGTACAGCCTGTCCAGGACCGGCTACCACTTCATCGGCGGCCTGCTCGCGCACCTGCCCGCGCTGCTCGCCCTGACCTGCGGGTCGGTGAACAGCTACCGGCGGCTCGCGCCGCAGATGTGGAGCAGTGCCTACACCGTGTACGGCATGGACAACCGGGAGGCGGCGGTCCGGATCTGCTCGCCGATGAGCGACAACCTGGCCAAGTCGGTCAACCTGGAACTGAAGCCGTCCGACTCCACCGCCAACCCCTACCTGGCCCTGGGCGCGGTGATTCACGCGGGCCTGGACGGGATCCGGCGCAAGCTGGACCCGGGCGAGGCCGTGAACGTCGACCCCGCTGTTCTTTCCGATGAAGAACGATTGGCGCGTGGTGCCCACCGCCTGCCGGACTCACTGGGCGCGGCGCTGGACGCCCTGGAGGCCGACACCGTGCTCATGGGCTCCCTCGGTGACCTGCGCGGCCGTGCCTACCTGGCGGTCAAGCGGTCCGAGGCGGCCGCGTTCGCCGACATGAACACCGCCCGGGAGTGCTTCGAGCACTTCACCAAGTTTTGATGGCGGCACCGGGCTGATTCTGATCATGAGGTGAAGTTAACCGTCAAGGCCCTTGGCCATCAGCGTCTCGCCGATTATGACGTCGGACGCGGCGATCAGCCCAGTGAACACCGATGAAGCGGCAGCATGCACCCCGCTCGCGCGGTGGGCCGCGAAGGCAGCGTCGTCGGCGTAGACCTCGGTGGTCCAGAACACGTGCGGATCGTCTTTGGAGCGGTGGACGGCATACAGGAGAGTGCCAGGCTCTTTCTCCGCTTGTTCGAGCAACGGCGCGAACGCGGCGACGTACTCGCCGGCCTTACCCGCCTTGACGGTGACGCGGGCGACGATCGCGACGTGTGACACAGATCCTCCTCGTGGCCGGCCTGCCTTGACAGTAGCTGTTACAGCAGCAGGAGACGGGCGGATATGCGCCCCTGCCCATACCGCATGTCCCCGTCATGATGCGCGGGTGGCCGGGCCGGGTGAGGTGGGTAGCCTCGTCGGAATGTGGCCAGGTGAGCGGGGTGCGGTCAGGCTGTGGGGCGGTCCGGTACTGCTGGCCGGGGTCGCGCTGGGCTTCGACGCGGTGGACCGCAGGGTCCCCTTCGGCCTGCTGAGCACCGGCCTGCTCGATGAGGTTGCCCATCTGGCCACCGCGGCCCTGGGCCTGTTGGTGCTGGCGTGCCTCGTTGACGCGCCCCGCCGGTTCTATGCCGCGGCGCTGGTCGCCTCGGTGGCCATCGACCTTGATCACATTCCGCTCTACCTCGGGCTGCTGCCGGACGACGGCCAGCGCCCGGTCACGCATTCCCTGGCGACGGTGGTGGTGTTCGCCGGCGCGGCTGTGGCCAGCCGCCGGCACCGGGCCGTGCTGGCCGGCGTGGTAACGGGGCTGCTGCTTCATTTCGCCCGGGACATCGCCGAGGGCCCGCCGGGGGTGCGGCTGCTGTGGCCGCTGCGGGGACAGGCGTGGACCGCCAGCGGCTGGTGGTTCCTGGCGATGATCATCGTGTTCACGGCTGCCCGGCTGATACTCGCCGCCGCCGGTGTCCCGCGCACCCGCGCCCGCCTGTTCCAGCGGCAGCCCCCGTCCCGCCCGTCGACGCAGTGAACCTCCCGCGGCGTGCGGGAGGTTCACTGCGCCCGGCCGGACCGCTCCGGATCACCGGGCCGTTATCCGTGCTGGATCAGGGCAGGAACGAGACCCCGTCGAGCGAGGTGAAGCACTGGGCGTTGGAGAAGGTCCCGCCCTCCGCCTCCACGGTCACCAGGCCGCTGTGCGTGATGTCGAGGCGCCCGTTGGTGGCGTTGCACAGGTCCACCGGGACGAAGACGTTCTTGGCGGGACGGAAGGCCGCCGGCAGGGTGAACGGAACCGCGTTGGTGCCGGCGGTCGCGATGGCCCCCTTGAAGGTGACGATCCCGGAACTGCCGTGCACCGCGGCCTTGGAAGTGCCGAAGGGCGCGTTGGTCCAGCCGTTCTTGAGCGTGAGGTTGGTAAAGAACTGCGCCGACTTGGCGAACGAGGCACCATCCAGCGAGGTGAAGCACTGGGCGTTGGAGAAATTATCGCCCTCGGCCTGCACGGTCACCACGCCGTTGGGCGCGATGAACAGGCGCCCGTTGGTGGCGTTGCACAGGTCCACCTTGACGTAGACAGCAGTCGCAGGGCGGAATGCCTTCGGCAGGGTGAACGGGACCGCGTTGGTGCCGGAGGTCGCGATCGCGCCCTTGAAGTAGATGACCCCGTTGATGTTGCGCACCGCGGCGTTGGAGGTGGCGAAGGGCGCGTTGGTCCACCCGTTCTTCAGGGTGAGGCTGGTGAACGACGTAGCCGCCTTGGCGAACTGGGCCCCGTCGAGCGAGGTGAAGCACTGGGCGTTGGAGAAGTTCCCCGCCTGCACGGTCACCACGCCGTTGGGCGCGATGAACAGGCGCCCGTTGGTGGCGTTGCACAGGTCCACCGGGATGAAGACGTTCTTGGCGGGACGGAAGGCCAGCGGCAGGGTGAACGGGACCGCGTTGGTGCCGCTGGTCGCGATCGCGCCCTTGAAGTGGACGATCCCGGAGACGTTGGTCACGGCGGCGTTGGAGGTGCCGAAGGGGGCGTTGGTCCAGCCGTTCTTGAGGGTGAGCGGGGTGAGCGCGTTGACGTTGGTCGCCTGTGCCGCACCGGCACCGAGGATGGGAAGGATGACCGCCGTGGCGCACAAGGCCCCGGTCGCCATCTGCCGCAGTCGTGTCACATGTCCTCACTTTCCGTGGGGTGCGCGGGCCGTAGGCCGGCCCGCCGACATGATCTAAAGCGACTGTAAAGTGCAGATAAAGCAACCGCCATAGCGATTGCCCGATAGCGATTACTCAATTCCGCGCGGACCCTGCCCAGTTGGCCGCGCGTGCCCCTGGGGGCTCCCGGCTATGACCAGGAGCCTGGGTATCTGCGTCCCTGGGGGCCGGGGCAGCGGGCAGCCACTGGGTGCGGCACCCGGCTCTGGCCGGAAACGAGGACTGAAGTTCTGGCCGGAAACGAGGGCTGGAGTCGCGTCGCGGCGGCGCCGTCCGACGTGCCCGGGATGTCCCAAGTGGGTAGATCTTCAGCGTGACTCGCCGCGTTGAGGAGGGGCCGTGACCGCTGCTGACACCGACTCTGGCTCACTGATCTCCGAGCGGGTGGCCGGGGGCATCCTGCCCAAGGTGCTTACCACGTTCGACATGGTCGCGATCTTCGTCGCGATCGTCTTGTTCATCACCAACGCGGCCGTGGTCCAGTCCGCCGGCCCGTCGGCGTTCGGCTGGTGGATCATCGGGTTCGTCGTGTTCCTGATCCCGTGCGCGATCGCCACCGGCCAGCTTGGCGCGATGTTCCCCGGCGAGGGATCCATCTACCTGTGGACACATAAGGCATTCGGCCCGTTCTGGGGGTTCTTCGCCGGCTTCTGCGCCTGGTGGCCCGGGGTGCTGGTGATGGTGGCCACCGGGACGTCGATGGTGGCGTTCCTCGGCTACGCCTTCCCGGCGGTGAACGGCTGGCCGATCCAGTGGCAGGGCGTGCTGATCATCGGGCTGATCGTGCTGTCCGCGCTCCTCGCCATCCTGCGCTTCCGGGTCACCCAGAACCTGGTCAACATCGTGTTCGCGCTGTACGGGCTGGCCATCCTGGCCATGTTCGTGTCCGGGATCGTGTACCTGGCCAAGGGGAACCACGCCGTGGTCAACCCGTGGGACTTCTCCGCCTGGAAGTCCGGCGCCGCGCACGGCATCAACTTCACCAACTGGACCTTCTTCGGCCTGGTCGTGCTCGCCCTGCTCGGCGTGGAGGTGCCGCTGAACATGGGCGTGGAGATCCGCGAGCAGCGGTCGGTGACCAGGTACCTGCTGTGGGGCTCGCTCGTCGTGGTGGTCGCCTACCTGCTCGCCACCTGGGGTGTCATGGTGACCGTGCCGACGTCGAGTTCGGCGGGCATCACCGCGGTGGCCGGCGTGGTCACCATCGGGCTCGGCAGCGTGGCCGGTAAGATCACCGCGATCATCCTCGCGCTGTTCTTCCTGTTCATCACCGTGGTGTACAACTACTCCTTCGCCCGGCTGATCTTCGTGTCCGGGCTCGACCAGCGGCTGCCGAAGGCGATGTCACACGTGAACAAGGCCCGGGTGCCGGACACCGCGGTGTGGGTGCAGACCATCATCGCCGCCCTGTTCACGCTGCTGGCCTTCGTGGTGATCCCGAGCGTCACCAGCGGCAGCTCGGCGGACGCCGAGACCAAGATCTACGACGTGCTGCAGGCGGCGGTCACCGTCATCTGGTGCATCTCGATCGTGATCCTGTTCGTGGACATCCTGATCATCCTGCGCCGCTTCCAGGCGCAGTTCCAGGCGCGCAGGATCGCCCACCCGGCGGTGTTCTGGGCCTGTTCGATCATCGGCGGCCTCGGCTCGCTGATCGGGGTCATCGCCACGCTGTCCGGGTCGTGGACCCCGCTGATCAGCAACAGCGCGGGCTCGGTCACCGTGCTCGGCGCCACGATCACCTACGGCACCTGGTTCTGGTGGATCGGCGGCATCACGCTGGCCTCGCTCGCCGTGGCCACGCTGCTGTACCTGGTCGGCCGGATCAGCGGGACCGGCGCGGCACCGCTCCGGGCGAGCGCCGGGCGGCACCGGGCATCGGGCGCGGATGGCTGAGGCCGGCGCGGTCGGCGCGGCCGTCGCCACCCTCGCCCTGGTGGACCACCACGTCCACCAGGCGCTGGGCGGGGACATCCCGCGCGCCGGATTCGAGCAGCAGATCACCGAGTCGGACCGCCCGGCGCCGCCGGGCACCACGCAGTTCGACTCCCAGCTCGGCTTCGCGATCCGGCGGTGGTGCGCGCCCTTGCTCGGCCTGGCACCCGCCGCGCCCGCGGAGGAGTACCTGGCCCGGCGGGCGGAACTGGGCCCGCGGCAGGCCACGGAAATGCTGCTGCGCGCGGCGGGCTTCGGCTGCCTCCTGATCGACACCGGCTACGTGCTCGACGGCATGCTGAGCCTGCCGGAGATGGCGACGGCGGCCGGCGCGCAGGCACGCGAGATCGTCCGCCTGGAGCAGGTGGCCGAGCAGGTGATCGCGGCCGGGGACGGGACCGCGGCCGGGTTCGCCGCGCGCTACCGGGACGCGCTGGCCGGGCGCACCGCCGGTGCGCTCGGGGTGAAGAGCATCATGGCCTACCGGCACGGGCTGGACTTCGACCCGGACCCGCCGGAGCCCGCGGCGGTGACCGAGGCCGCGGGCCGCTGGCTGCGCGGGATCGAGGCGGGCGGCGCCGTCCGGGTCACCGACCCGGTGCTGCTGCGCCACCTGCTGTGGGCCGGCATCGACCGCGGGCTGCCGGTGCAGTTCCACACCGGCTTCGGGGACCCGGACTGCGACCTGCGCCGGAGCGACCCGCTGTGGCTGCGCGGCTTCCTGGAGCGCTGCGAGCCGCGCGGGGTGCCGGTGATGCTGCTGCACTGTTACCCGTTCCACCGCGGCGCCGCCGCCCTCGCCCAGGCCTACCCGCACGTGTACCTGGACGTCGGCATGACCCTGCACTACGTCGGGGCCCGCGCCGCCGCGGTGCTGGCCGAGACGCTGGAACTCGCGCCGTTCGGCAAGGTGCTGTTCTCCTCCGACGCGGCGGGCCCGGCCGAGCTGCACTACCTGGGCACGCTGCTGTGGCGCCGGGCCACCGCCGCCACCCTGGGCGGATGGGTCGAATCCGGGGACTGGAGCGCCGCCGACGCCATCCGGGTGGCCGGGATGATCGCGGCCCGGAACGCGCACCGGGTGTACCGGCTCCCGTGACGAGTCGACTACCAGCGGTTCCGTCACAGACACGCAGGTCAAGAACGGCCAATTGCAGGATGCGGACATACCCGACATGCCATGATGAGCACGGCATTTACCAGGGAACAGCACGAAGGCCGCAGTGGGGCGGGTAATCCGGCGGTGCGCTATCAGGGGCGGGAGTTTCCGTTGGCACAAGCTCACAACTTTTCGTACGGCCTGGTCAACCCGGTGCTGGCCTACCTGATCTCCAGCCTGGGCTGTTTCCTCGGGCTGCAGTGCACGGCCAGGGCGCGGGCCCTGCAGGGCGCGGCCAGGGCCCGATGGCTGCTGCTGGCGGCGGTGTCGATCGGGACCACCGGCATCTGGGTCATGCACTTCATCGCGATGCTCGGCTACACCATCACCGGACAGGTGATCAGCTACAACGTGCCGGTCACCATCCTGAGCATGCTGATCGCGGTCGCCGTGGTGGCCGTGGGCCTGTTCATCGTCGGCTTCGGCAGCGGCGACGACTGGCCCCGCCTGCTGCTCGGCGGCTCGGTCATCGGGATCGGCGTCGCGGGCATGCACTACATGGGCATGTGGGCGATGCGGATGCCGGACACGATGAGCTACAGCCCCGGGCTCCTGATCCTCTCGGTGATCATCGCAATGGTCGCGGGAACAGCCGCCCTGTGGGCCGCGCTCCGGCTCAATGGCCTGACCGCCACGCTCGTCGCCTCGCTGATCATGGGCGTCGCCGTCAGCGGCATGCACTACACCGGCATGGCCGCGCTGCGCGTGTTCCACGCGCCCGCCGGCGGGATGCTGTCCATGGGCGCCGGGGCCGGCGCGACCTCGTTCCTGCTGCCGCTGATCCTTGGCATCAGCATCCTGACATTCCTGGTCACGGCGATCGTCACCATGGCCCCCACGGCCGAGGAGATGCGCGAGGACGCGGCCCTGATGGAGCGCATCGCGCAGTTGTCCAAGAATCTCGGCGAGGCCCCGCGCCGGTTACGGTGCCGCCGGATGTGTGAACCGGTGATGTCCCTCGGGCGTCTTTAGGGCAGATGCCCGGGTGCGCCGGGCGGCTGGGCGTGGGGCGGAGACCACATGGGCGCTGGGCAAGTGACGGGGATGCGCGGGTTAAGCCCGGGCGCGGCCGCGCTGGCGGCCGCGCTGGCGGTGGCCACGACGCTGGCCGGGGCGGGCGGCCCGGCGGCCGCGCAGGCCCATCGCGCAGTGCCCAGGGCCGGCGCGGTGGCCGGGACCATCGCCACGGTGGCGGGCGGCGTCGGCGGCCCGGCCAAGGCCACGAAACTGTGGCTGGCGGCGTGTGGCGTAACCTTCGGCGGCGGCAGCCTTTATATAGGCGACTTCACCTCGGTACGCAAGGTGAACCCGGGCACGGACTGGCTGACCACGCCCGCGGGCACCGGCGTGGAAGATCCGCTGGGCGACGGCGCCCCGGCCATCCGGGCCGGGATATCCGGCGGCTGCGGGATGGCGCTGGATAGTGCGGGCAACCTGGTGATCGTGGATCAGAGCCACGAGCGGGTGCGGGTCGTGGCCGCCCGGACCGGCACGTTTTACGGGCAGGCGATGACCGGCGGGCACATCTACACGGTGGCCGGCAACGGCTCCTTCGGGTCCTCCGGTGACGGCGGCCCGGCCACCAGCGCCAGGGTGGGCAGCCCGGAGGGGGTGGCGGTGGACCACGCGGGCAACCTGGTGATCGCGGCCACCGGCACCAACCGCGTCCGGGTGGTCGCGGTCAAGACCGGTACCTTCTACGGCAGGGCCATGACCGCCGGCGACATCTACACCGTGGCCGGCGACGGCTCCTTCGGGTTCTCCGGTGACGGCGGCCCGGCCACCGCCGCTGAGTTCGCAAACCCCTGGGACGTCGCCGTTGACGCGGCGGGAAACCTGGTGATCACCGACTTCAACAACGGGCGGATCCGGGTGGTCGCGGCCAAGACCGGAACGTTCTACGGCCAGGCCATGACCGCCCACCACATCTACACGGTCGCCGGGGGCGGCACTACCGGCTTGGGCGACGGCGGCCCCGCCACCAGCGCCGAACTGTCCGCCCCGCAGTCCGTCGCGGTGGACGGCGGTGGCAACCTGGTCCTCGCCGACCTCGGCCACGACCGGGTCCGGGTGGTCGCGGCCAAGACCGGCACCTTCTACGGTCAGGCCATGACCGCCCACCACATCTACACCGTGGCCGGCAACGGCACACCTGGGCCCTCCGGCGACGGCGGCCCCGCCACCGCCGCCGGGCTGGCCCCCTGGTGGGCGGCCGTGGACGGTTCCGGCGACCTGCTGATCGCCGACCTCAACAGTCACGAGGTACGCATGGTGGCGGACCGCACCGGCACCTTCTACGGGCGGCCGATGACCGCCGGGGACATCTACACCGTCGCCGGCGGCAAGAACGTGATTCTTCTTACCGGCCTGGGCGGCCCGGCCACCAAGGCACAGATCTTCGGCCCGAACAGCGTCGCCCTTGATGGGGCCGGCAACGTGCTGGTCACCGCCAGAAACGACGTACTGCTTGCGGCCGCGCGCACCGGCACCTTCTACGGGCGGCCGGTGACCGCAGGGAACATCTACACCGTCGCCGGGGGCGGCACCGCCCTGGGCGATGGTGGCCCGGCCACCAGCGCCCGCCTCGGCCTCCCGGAGGACGTCAGCCTCGACGCGGCCGGCAACCTGCTGATCGCCGACTCGGGCTTCGACCGGATCAAGGTGGTGGCCGCCAGCACCGGCATCTTCTACGGCCAGGCCATGACCGCCGGCGACATCTACACCGTGGCCGGCGGCGGCACCACCGGCCTGGGCGACGGCGGCCCGGCCACCAGCGCCGAATTGAGCCACCCCGGGGGCGTGACGGCGGACCACGCGGGCAACCTGGTGATCGGCGACAGCTTCAACGAGCGGGTCCGGGTGGTCGCGGTCACGACCGGCACGTTCTACGGCCAGGCGATGACCGCCGGCGACATCTACACCGTCGCCGGTGACGGCACCCAGGGATTCTTCGGTGACGGGGGCCCGGCCACCAGCGCCGAGCTCAACGCCCCGGCGCAGTTGTCGGTGGACGGCACGGGCAACATCGTGATCGCCGACACCGCCAACCAGCGGATCCGGGTGGTGGCCGCCGGCACCGGCACGTTCTACGGCCAGGCCATGACCGTCGGCGACATCTACACCGTCGCCGGGGGTGGCACCGGCGGGCTGGGCGACGGCGGCCCGGCCACCAGCGCCCAGATCTCCTTCCCCTCGGGCGTGGCCATCGACGGCTCGGGCAGTCTGCTGATCGCGGACAGCAGCTTCGAGCGGATCCGGGTGGTGCCGGTCACGACCGGCACCTTCTACGGCCAGGCCATGACCGCCGACCACATTTACACCGTGGCCGGCGACGGCAACCGCGGGTTCTCCGGCGACGGCGGCCCCGCCACCGGCGCCGAAGTCGACGGCCCGGACGGCGTGGTGCCCGACGGCACCGGCGGGCTGCTGATCGCCGACACCGGCAGCGGGCGGGTGCGGATGGTGGCGGGCTGAGGCGACCGGACGTCCCGGTTACCGCTCGGCCTGCCCGGTTCGGTTACGTCCTGCTCAGTGCGCTTTACGAACAAGGGTTCTTTGCGCGAACATTAGGCATCGGGCGCGGAACCTGGCCGCCGTCCCGGCGGCGGCCACGCCCGCGCAGCCGTCCCCTTGGGCCAGGAAGGAGGGCGCGATGGCCGATTTCCTCCGGACCGACGATGTCGCCGAGAAGGAACGGTTCGACCAGTGGCGTCACTGGATCTCCGTGACGTTCGTCCCGCTGGAATGCGCCCAGGTGAACCGGGCGCCGTTCCGTGGCGAGGTGGGCCACTGGGAGCTGGGCGAGATGCTGGTGTCCCGGGTGGCCGCCGACCCGCACCTCGCGGCCAGGACGCGGCGCACGATCGCCATGCGCGACGTCGCCTACTACAAGGTCGGCCTGCTCACCAAGGGCTCCTGCCGCCTGTCCCAGGAGGGCAGGGAGGCCCTGCTGCGCCCCGGTGACCTGGCCATCTACGACTGCCGCCGCCCGTACACCATGGCCTTCGGCGAGCGCCACGAGATGTCCTTCCTGATGTTCCCGTGCGACCGGCTCCGGCTGCCCCCGGCAGCGGTCGACCAGGTGCTGGTGACCCCGGTGTCGAGCGAGGGCAGCACCGGATCCCTGGTCGCCCCGTTCCTCGGGCGGCTGGTCGCCAACCTGGAGCAATCCCGCGGCCCGGTGAACTTCCGGCTCGCCGACAACGTCCTCGACCTGCTCGCCACCATGTTCGGGGAGCAGACCGGCGCCCCGCCGACCGACCCGGCCGCGATCCGCCGCTCGCTGCTGCTGGCCCTGTGCGGCTGGATCGACGCGCATCTCGGCGACCCGGAACTCGACCCGGTCACCATCGCGGCGGCGAACCACGTCTCGGTCCGCTACCTGCACAAGCTGTTCCACGACCAGGGCACCTCGGTGGCCCGCTGGGTGCGCGAGCGGCGCCTGGAGAACTGCCGGCGCGACCTGGAAGACCCGGCGCTCGGCCAGCGCGGGGTCCAGGCCATCGCGCGCCGCTGGGGCTTCGAGGACCCGGCGCACTTCAGCAAGATCTTCAAGGCCAGCTACGGCGAGCCGCCCGGGCTGTACCGCCGCCGCGGCGAGGCCGTCGGCGCCCGCGCCCCGTGACGTGCCGCCGGGGACCGGCACGCCACGGCGCCCGCGCGCCGTGACCGGCGGGCCAGGCCCGCGCCGTGACCGCCGCAACCGGCCCGTGCGCTGTGACGCAACCGGTGGGCACTGGCGGACAACCCACCGGCCGCCGGGTGCGCCGATGCTGCTTACCACCAGTGACGCAGCGAGCGCACAGGAGGTAGCGACGTGAGTCACACCGATGACGGAGCAGGGGCCGCGGCCGGGCCCGTGCCCGCGGCAGGATCCGGCACCGGTGCCGGGCTGAGCCGGCGCGCGTTCGTCGGCGGGCTGGCCGGCCTGGCCGGGGCGGCGGGCCTTGGCCTCACCGCCTGCAGCAGCGGCCTCAAGGGCGGCGCCACCACGGCCACCAAAACCATCAAGATCGGCTTCGTCAGCCCGATGACCGGCCCCGACGCCGCCTTCGCCACCGCGAACCCGTTCGTGCTGACCAAGGTGCGCGAGGCGTTCGCCAAGGGCCTGACCATCGGCGGCAAGAAATATCAGGTCGAGATCGTCACCGGCGACAGCCAGTCCAGCGACTCGCGCGCCGCGCAGGTCGCCCAGCAGCTCATCACCGCCGGCAACATCGACATCATGCTCACCACCTCCGCCCCGGAGACGGTGAACCCGGTCTCTGACCAGTGCGAGGCGGCGCACGTGCCGTGCATCGGCACGATCGTGCCGTGGCAGTCCTGGTTCCTGGGCCGCGGCGGCAAGATCGGGGCGACCGCGGCGACATCCACCTCGTTCAAGTACACCTACCTGTACTTCATCGGGCTGGAGAACGAACTCGCCGCGCAGGGCCCCGGCTGGAAGCTGATCAAGAACAACCACAAGGTGGGCTCGCTGTGGCCCAGCGACGCGGACGGCCAGGCGTTCCGCGGCGCGTTCACCAAGTCCCTGCCCAAGGAGGGCTTCACCCTGTTCGACCCGGGCCCCTACCCGGACGGGACGGCCGACTTCAGCACGATCATCAACAAGTTCAAGGCGCAGAACTGCGAGATCGTCTTCGGCTGCCCGCTGCCGCCGGACTTCCTGACCTTCTGGAAGCAGTGCAACCAGCTCGGCTTCAAGCCGAGAATCGCGGCCATCGCCAAGGCGCTGCTGTTCCCCAGCGTGGTGAACGCGCTCGGGCCGCTGGGCAAGAACCTGGCCACCGACGCCTGGTGGACCCCCACCGTCCCGTTCAAGTCGTCGCTCACCGACATGACCGCCGCGCAGTACGCCGCCGAGTTCCAGACGGCCACCGGGCAGCAGTGGCAGCAGCCGATGTCGTTCAACTACGCGGTGTTCGAGATCGCCGCGCAGGCGATGAAGGCCGCGGGCGACCCGCACGACAAGGCCGCCGTGGCGCACGCGATCGGCCAGTCCCAGGGCGAGGTGATGACCGGCAAGTTCGACTTCACCAGCGGGCCGGTGAAGAACGTGGCCACCCACCCCGACTACATGGCGCAGTGGCAGGTGAGCAAGGACCCGAAGTACTCCTACGACCTGGTCATCGTCAACAACGCGGCGGACCCGACCGTGCCGGTCACCGCCAAGCTGCTGCCGCTGTGACGCTGCTGCGGGTCGACAACGTGCACCAGCGCTTCGGCGCGCTGCAGGTGCTGAACGGAATCAGCGTGGCGGTCCCGGCTGGGCAGGCACTGGGGATCGTGGGGCCCAACGGCGCGGGGAAGACCACGCTGCTGGACATCGTCGCGGGCGGCCGCCGTCCCGACCAGGGGCGGATCACCCTGGGCGGGCAGGACGTGACCACCGCCTCGCCGGGCCGCCGCACCCGGCTCGGGCTCGGGCGCACCTACCAGGTGCCCCGGCCGTTCTCCTCGATGACCGTGTTCGAGAACGCCCTGGTCGGCGCCGCGCGCGGGGCCAGCCTGCGGCGCCAGGCCGCCTGCGACGCCGCCTACCAGGCGCTGGAGCGCACCGGCCTGGCCGCCCGGGCGAACGTGCCGGCGCACCGGCTGACCCTGCTGGAGCGCAAGCGGCTCGAGCTGGCCCGCGCGCTCGCCACGCAGCCGTCGGTGCTGCTGCTCGACGAGATCGCGGGCGGGCTCAGCGAGCCGGAGACCGACGCGCTGATCGGGACCATCGGGCAGGTGCACGCGGCGGGCACCACGATCATCTGGGTCGAGCACATCATGCGCGCGCTCACCCGGGTGGTGCAGCGGGCCGTGTGCCTGGCCGACGGCGGCATCCTGTTCGACGGCACGCCCGCGCAGATGCTCGCCGACACCCATGTCCGCCGCGCCTACCTCGGCGGCGCGGTGGCATGAGCACGCTGTCGGTCCGCGGTCTGGACGCCGGGTACGGCGACTTCCAGGCGCTGTTCGGGGCCGGCCTGGACCTGGCCTCGGGGGAGACGGTCGCCCTGGTCGGCGCGAACGGGGCGGGCAAGACCACGCTGCTGTCGGCGATCGCCGGCGCGCTGCGGCCGTGGGCCGGCGCCATCACCGTGGACGGCACCGACATCACCGCGCTGCCCGACTACCAGCGGGCCAGGGCGGGCGTGGTGCTGGTGCCGGAGGGGCGGCGGCTGTTCGGCAGCCTGACCGTCGAGGAGAACATCCTCATTCCAGTGACCGGCCGCGGCGCGGGCCCGTGGCCGCTGGAGGCCCTGTACGAGCTGTTCCCGATCGTGGCCGCCCGCCGGTCGCACCGCGCCGCGCTGCTGTCCGGCGGCGAGCAGCAGGCGGTGGCGATCGCGCGGGCGCTGGCGGCGAACCCGGCGGTGCTGCTGCTCGACGAGGTGTCACTGGGCCTGGCACCGGCCGTGGTGGACACGTTCTACGGGGTGCTGCCGCGGATCCAGGCCTCCGGGGTGTCGATCCTGCTGGTCGAGCAGGACATCGACCGGGCCCTGGCGGCCAGTTCCCGGGTCGTCTGCCTGCTGGAGGGCCGGGTGGCGCTGGCCGGCGACAGCGCGTCGCTGGACCCGGGCGCGCTCATCGCGGCCTACTTCGGCTCGGCGGCCGGGCCCGGCGCGGATCCGGTGGTCCGGGCATGACCTGGGTGAACGATGTGCTGCAGGGGATCTTCCTCGGCGGTGCCTACGCGCTGACCGCGGTCGGCCTGTCCCTCATGTTCGGCGTGATGCGCCTGGTCAACCTGGCCCACGGTGACCTGGCGGTGTGCGGCACCTACCTGGTCACCACGGTGATGGCGGCGCTGGGCGTGCCGCTGTGGGCCGCGCTGCTCGTCATGCTCCCGCTCGCCTTCTGCGCCGGCGCGCTGCTCCAGCTGCTGCTGTTCGACCGGGCGCTGCGGGCCGGGCCGGTCGCGCCGCTGCTGGTCACGTTCGGCCTGTCGGTCATGATCGAGAACCTGCTGCAACAGGTCTACTCCGCGAACACCCGGGGCGTGCCGGCGGGCAGCCTGGACGTCGCCGCGCTGCACGCCGGCGGCCTGGTGGTGCCCTGGCTGTCGGCGCTGAAGCTGATCCTCGCGCTGGTGGTGATCGGCGGGCTGAGCGCGCTGCTGCGGCTGACCGCCTGGGGCCGGCGGGTCCGGGCCACCTCGGACGACGTGGCGGTCGCCCGGCTGCAGGGCATCCGGGTCCGGCCGCTGTTCGCGTCGGTGACCGGCATCGCGCTCGGCGCCGCCGCGCTGGCCGGCACGCTGAACTCGGTGACCACCGGCGTCGATCCTGCGCTCGGCGCGCTGACCCTGATCTTCGCGTTCGAGGCGGTGATCATCGGCGGCCTCGGATCGCTGTGGGGCACGCTGCTCGGCGGGATGCTGCTCGGCGTCACCCAGGTGGTCGTCGCGCAGGTGAGCGTCCCCTACGCGACCCTCGCCTCGCAGTTGCTGTTCCTGGCGGTGCTGGCGGTGCGGCCCACCGGGCTGCTCGGCGCGGCGCAGGCGGGCTGAGGCATGGCCACCGGCCGCCCGGGCAAGCCGCTGGCCAGCGTGGCCGCGCCGCCACGGCCGGCCGCCGCCGGGGTGCCGGTCAGCAGGTGGAGCCGGGCCGCCACGGTGACCACGGCCGCGGCGGGTGCCGCCCTGGTGCTGCTCGCCGCCGCGCCCTACCTGGTCGGCGCCGGCGTCACCCAGCCGCTGGTCACGCTGTTCCTGCTGGTCAGCATGGCCGTGCTGTGGAACCTGCTGGCCGGGTACGCGGGGATGCTGTCGTTCGGGCAGCAGGCCTACCTCGGCATCGGCGCCTACGCCGTGTACCTGGTGAGCAAGGGCGGGGTGAGCCCGTTCGCCGCGATCGGGGGCGGCGCGGTGGCCTGCGCCGTGGCCGCCGTGCCCATCTTCGCCCTGCTGCGGCGGCTGACCGGCGGGTACTTCGCCGTGGCCACCTGGGTGATCGCCGAGTGCCTGTTCCTGTACGTCACCAACCAGCAGTGGATCGGCGGCGCCACCGGGGTCGGCCTGCAGCAGCTCTCGTCGATGTCGCCGGTGCTCCGCCAGGCGTACACCTACTGGGCCGCGCTGGCCGTGATGGCGGGGTGCGTGGCCGGGGTGTACCTGCTGGTGCGCAGCAGGTTCGGGCTGGACAGCCGGGCGGTGCACGACGAGCCCGCGGCGGCCGCCGCCATGGGCGTCGAGGTGGGCCGCACCCGGTGGATCGGCTACGTGCTCGCGGCCGCCGGGGCCGGCGCGGTCGGCGGCGTCCTCATCGTCAGCACGCTCTACACCGACCCCGGCACGGTGTTCAGCGTCAACTACAGCGCGGACATGCTGTTCATGGTCGTCATCGGTGGCCTGGGCACCATGGAGGGGCCGGTCATCGGGGCGGTCATCTTCTTCGCCGTGCAGCAGGAGTTCGCCTCCTACGGGGCCTGGTACCTGGTCGCGATCGGGGCGGTGGCGGTCACCGTGGTGCTCACCGCGCCCGGGGGCCTGTGGGGGCTGGCGGCCCGCCGCGGCTGGTCGCTGCTGCCGGTGGGATACACGGTATTGCCCGGGGCGGCAAGCCGCCCCCCGGAACCCCCAGTGCTGGCCCGGGGGGACGACCCCCCGGAACCCCCCGATGCCCCTGGCCCCGTTCCTTCGTCACGGGGCCAGGGGCCGCCGCCAGCCACGAGGGGTGGTACCGATGAATGAGGGTTCGGGTAGCACGAGCCGGGTGCTGCTGGAAACGATGCGCGAGGCCGGGGTCCGGTACCTGTTCGCCAACCTGGGCAGCGACCACACCGGGATCATCGAGGCTTACGCGCGGGAGGGCCGCGACGGGCCGGCCGCGGCCTTCCCCGAGCTGGTGCTCTGCCCGCACGAGGGGGTGGCGCTGTCCGCGGCGCAGGGCTACGCCCAGGTCAGCGGGGACGCGCAGGCGGTGCTCGTGCATACCGACTGCGGCACGCAGAACCTCGGCGGCGCGGTGCACAACGCGGCACGCGGCCGGGTGCCCGTGCTGATCCTGGCGGGCCTGTCACCGATGACCGCCGAGGGGGAGCTGCCGGGCAGCCGCAACGAGTTCATCCAGTGGCTCCAGGACACGCCGGACCAGCAGGGGCTGGTCCGCGGCTACGTCAAGTACTCCAGCGAGATCCGCACCGGGGCCAACGCCGGGCAACTGGTGCACCGGGCGCTGCAGATTGCCCGCAGCGAGCCGGCCGGGCCGGTGTACCTGGCCGCCGCCCGCGAGGTGCTCGAGGAGCCTGCTCCGCCGCGGCCTGCCCAGCGGCAGTGGTGGTCACCGGTGGCCCCGGCCGCCCTGGCGCCGCAGGTCGCCAGCGTGATCGCGGCGGCGCTGCGCAGCGCGGCCGCGCCGCTGGTGGTCACCTCCTACCTGGGCCGGGACCCGGCCGCCGTGGCCGCGCTCGTGGAACTGTGCGAGCAGGCCGCCATCCCGGTGCTCGAGTCGGTGCCGATGCGGATGAACTTCCCGTCCAGCCACCCGCTGCACTGCGGCTACCAGTGGAACGCCCAGGCCCAGAACCGGGTGCTGGCCGAGGCGGACGTGATCCTGGTGGCCGACAGCGACGTGCCGTGGATGCCCGCCGTGAACCGGCCCGCGCCGGGCGCGCGGATCTTCATGCTCGACGTGGACCCGGTGAAGGAGCACATGCCGCTGTGGCACATCCCCGCCTGCTGCTACGCCCGGGCCGACCTGGCACTCGCGCTGGGCCAGATCTCCGAGCGGCTGGGCGAGCTCGGCGGCGTCGCCGAGGACGTGGCCGTGGCCAGGGCGCGGCGGGCCGCGGCCGTGCACGAGGCGCAGCGCGCGGAACGGGCGGCCCGGGAGCGCCCGGGCGACGGCGACACGATCACCCCGGAGTACCTGGTCGCCTGCGTGCGGGACGCGATCGGCCCGGACACGCTTGTGCTCACCGAGGCGATCACCAACTTCCAGACCGTGTCCGAGCACCTGCGGCGCGACGTGCCGGGGACGCTGATCGGCAGCGGTGCCAGCTCGCTGGGCTGGTCCGGCGGGGCCGCGGTGGGGGCCAAGCTGGCCGCGCCGGAGCGGACCGTGGTGTCCCTGGTGGGGGATGGCTCCTACCTGTTCGGGGTGCCGTCCGCCGCGCAGTGGATGGCGCGCCGGTACCGCGCCCCGTCGCTCACCGTCATCTTCGACAACCAGGGCTGGAAGGCGCCGCTGCTGTCCACCCGCTCGGTGCACCCGGGCGGGGCCACGGCGGGCGGCGGATTCAGCACGAGCTTCGGCCCGCCGGCCGACCTGCCGGGGCTGGCCGCCGCGGCGGGCGGCGCGTACGCGGCCACGGTGGCCGCCGCCAGCGCACTGCCTGCCACGCTGCGCCGGGCGCTCGGCCAGGTCCGCCGCGGCCGGTCCGCCGTGGTGAGCGCCCGGGTGCCGCCGGTATGACGGCGCGATCGATATCGGCAAAGGAGGGGCCGCCATGGCTCGGCTAGCGGACAAGGTCGCGCTGATCACCGGCGGCGAGAGCGGCATTGGCCTGGCCACCGCCCGGCTGTTCGCCGCCGAGGGCGCCCGGGTGCACCTGGCCGGGCTCCGTGCCGACCTGCTCGCGGCGGCCGCGGCGGAGCTCGGGCCTGACGTGGCGGAGTGGAGCGTCACCGATGTCACCGACGAGGCCCAGGTGATCGCGGCGCTGGCCCAGGCGGCCGGCCGGTTCGGCGGCCTGGACGTGCTGTTCAGCAACGCCGGCATCAGCGGGGTCATCGCGCCCATCACCGAGTACCCGGCCGACGTGTTCCGCCGGGTCGTGGACGTGCACGTGATGGGCGCGTTCTACCTGCTCAAGCACGGCCTGCCGCGGCTGCGCGACGGTGCGAGCGTGATCATCAACTCCAGCGTGGTCGGGCTCACCTCGGACGCCGGCATCAGCGGTTACGCCACCGCCAAGCACGCCCAGGTCGGCCTGATGCGCACCGCGGCGAAGGAGGCCGCCGCCCGCGGCATCCGGGTGAACTCGCTGCACCCGGGGCCGACCGACACCGAGTTCCAGCGCGAGATCGAGGTGTCGGCGACCGGCGCGCCGCCGGACGTGGCGGCACGGCTGTTCGAGGCCAGGATCCCGCTGTCCCGGCACGCGTGCGCCGAGGAGATCGCCCAGTGCGTGCTGTTCCTGGCCTGCACGGACAGCTCGTTCATGACCGGCGCCACGGTCGCAGTGGACGGCGGGATGCACATCTGATGCCCGGGGGAGGGGTCCGTGCGGCCGGGGTGATCTCGCGCTAACTTGTGCGGAACCGTCCGCCGGCCGCCCCGCCGCCGGGCCGGGCATCCAGCGACAGGGGAGGACCCATGACCGGCACCGCCACCAGGCCCGGGGTGCATGCTCCGGCACCGCAACTGCCCCGCACCGCCGCCGACGCGGTGCGGGATAACGCCCTGTACGCGGCCAGGCTGGCGCAGCGCGCCGCGGAGATCCGCGCCGCGCCGGAGGAGCACAAGCCCAAGCTGGTGCTGTCCCGGCACGTCCGCGGCGAGAGCATCCTCGACAGGATCGCCGACGCGGTGAACAAGTTCTGCGGCTCGATGTGGGTGTTCATCGGCATCACCTGCGGCATCGTGTTCTGGCTGTTCGCGGGCAACGTCGTGGGGTTCGACAAGACGCCGTGGCCGCTGCTGCTGACGATCCTGAACCTGCCGCAGCTGTCCATCATGATCTCGCTGCAGGTGAGCGCGAACCGGGCGCAGACCGCCAGCGACAAGCGCGCGATCGCCGACCACGAGACGCTCATCGCGCTGCACGAGATGGGCAGGCAGCAACTGGACATCCTGCACGGCCAGGATCAGGTGCTGGCCATCCTGGACAACTTCGCCAGCAAGGACATGCCGGGCAGGCAGACGGAGATCATGACGGACGTCAAGCAGATCCTGGCGAAGATCGGGGCGGAGCCGGCGGCCGGCTGACCGGCCCCCGGGCGCGCCGCCGGGAAGCGGCCCGCCGGGCCCGGCGGGTCCCGGGGAACCAGCCGGGCGGCGCCCGCGTCCAACCGGTGTCTCATTCCCCAGTGACGCCGGAGTGGCACCATGGCGGTCCAACTCTCTTCTGCCCAGCGCGCGGTCGCGATCGGCGTGGCCTCCGCCGGGCTGCTCATCGGAGCGTTCACCCTCGGTCAGGGCAGCGCCTCGCCCGCCACGGCGGCAAGCGCCACGGCCGGCACGGCCGCGCTGACCGCCGCCGCGGCGCCCGCCCCGGCCGGTGCCCGGATCACGGTCACCGGCACCGGGAACGTGTCCGGCGTCCCGAACCAGCTGTCCCTGTCGATGGGCGTGCAGACCAACGCCGGCTCGGTGGCCGCCGCGCTGCGGGAGGCGAACTCGGCGGTGCGGGCGGTCACGTCCGTGCTGCGCCGGAGCGGGGTCGGCGCGTCCGACATCCAGACCTCGGGCCTGTCCATCTATCCCAGCTACTCCGGCAGCTCCGGGGTGCCCAGCGGGTACCAGGTCAGCGAGCAGCTCACGGTCACGCTGCGCCAGCTGTCCACGGCGGGCAACCAGATCAGCGCGGCGGCGCGGGCCGGCGGGAACGCCACCGTGGTCGACGGGGTGTCGCTCAACCTGTCCGACACCAGCACCCTGCTGGCCGCCGCACGGGCCAGGGCGGTGGCGGACGCCAAGGCCAAGGCGACCGCCTACGCCCGCGCCCTCGGCCGCCCGCTGGGCGCGGTGGTCAGCATGTCGGAGACGCCGCCGGCCGTGCCGTTCCGGCCGCTACCGCTGGCGCAAGCCGCCGGCACGGGCCGGGCCCCCTCGCCGGTCCCGGTGCACCCCGGCACCCAGCAGCTCAGCGTCACCGTCACCGCGGTCTTCGCGCTCGGCTGAGCATGGCGGCCGGTGGCGGCCGGCCACCCCGGGTAGTGGCGCGGGCACCGGGCGCCCGGTAGGCTCCCCCCATGCGAATCCGCGAGAGCCAGTGGTGGCGCCGCCCGAGGCGGTGACTGGTTCGCGCGCGTAACGACCAGAGGCGATCGCCCGGCAGCGGCGGTCGCTTCTCGCGTCCGGGCACCGGGCCCCAGATCGAATTACAGCGACAGGGGAGCTCACGTGGACCCGGCAGGACAGGCAAGCCAGCGGCGGGTTGAGTCGGTCACCCGTGGCGGGGTGCGGGTGATCCGGACCGAACAACCACTTCCCGCCGACGACATCGACCAGGTGTGCGCGCGGGTGGACGACCGGCGCGGGGGGGTGCTCAGCTCCGGCATGGAGTACCCCGGCCGGTACAGCCGCTGGCACATGGCCTACGTGAACCCGTGCGCGGAACTCGTCGCCCGGGGCCGGGTGATCACCGCCCGGGCGCTCAACCCGCGCGGCGCGGTGCTGCTCCCGGTGCTTGGCGCCGCGCTGGCCCGGGCCGGGCGGCCCGCCCCGGTGACCGGCCCCGGCGAGGTGAGCGTGTACATCCCCGAGCCCGACGGGCTGGTCGCCGAGGAGGACCGCAGCAGGCGCCCGACGGTGTTCTCCGCGGTGCGCGAGGTCATCGCCGCCTTTGGCCCCCGTGACGCCGTCACGGGGGCCAAAGGCCGGCGGGGGGTTCCAGGGGGGTCGGCCCCCCAGGTCAGCACCGCCTTCGCCGGCGACGACCCGCACCTGGGCCTGTACGGCGCGTTCGGCTACGACCTGGCGTTCCAGTTCGAGCCGGTCACGCCGCGCATCGACCGGCCCGCCGGCCAGCGTGACCTGGTGCTGCACCTGCCCGACGAGCTGTACGTGGTGGACCGCAAGCGGGAGACGGCGATGCGCTACTCCTACGAGTTCACCGTGGACGGCGTGTCCACCCATGGCCTGCCCCGGGACACGCCAGCGGCCGGAACCGGGCCGGGCGCGGCGAGCGTAACTCAGGAAAACCGGCCGGAGCCGGGAAGCTACGCGCGTGTGGTGCGGCAGGCCAAGGAGCGTTTCGTCCGCGGCGACCTGTTCGAGGTGGTGCCGAGCCAGGCGTTCCGCGCGCCGTGCGCCTCGGCCGCGGCGTTCTACCAGCTGCTGCGCCGGCGCAACCCGGCGCCCTATGAGTTCTTCTTCAACCTGGGCGAGGGGGAGTGCCTGGTCGGCGCGTCCCCGGAGATGTACGTGCGGGTGACCGGGGACCGGGTGGAGACCTGCCCGATCTCGGGCACCATCCGGCGCGGCACCGACCCGCTGGAGGACGCGGAGAACATCCGCGCCCTGCTCAACTCGGCCAAGGAAGAGTCCGAGCTGACCATGTGCACCGACGTGGACCGCAACGACAAGTCGCGGGTGTGCGTGCCGGGCAGCGTGCGGGTGATCGGGCGGCGGCAGATCGAGATGTACAGCCGGCTCATCCACACCGTCGACCACATCGAGGGCCGGCTGCGGCCCGGCCTCGACGCGCTGGACGCGTTCCTCACCCACATGTGGGCGGTCACCGTCACCGGCGCGCCGAAGACCTGGGCGATGCAGTTCATCGAGGACCACGAGAAGGCGCCGCGCCGCTGGTACGGCGGGGCGGTCGGGATGATCGGCTTCGACGGCGCCATGAACACCGGCCTGACGCTGCGCACCGCGCACATCGAGGACGGCGTGGCCACGGTGCGGGCCGGCGCGACGCTGCTGTTCGACTCCGATCCGGCGGCCGAGGAGAAGGAGACCGAGCTGAAGGCCCGGGCCCTGCTGGAAACGCTGGCCGCGGCCGCCGCCTCCGCTTCTTCCGCGGAAAAACGCCCAGAGGGCCCGGAACCTGGCGGCCCACCGGCGGACGGATTCCCCGGCAATGGCATGCGGGTGCTGCTCGTCGATCACCAGGACTCGTTCGTGCACACGCTGGCCGGGTATTTCGCCGAACAGGGGGCCCGGGTGACCACCCTGCGCGCCGGGTTCCCGGCCGCGGCGCTCGACGACTACCGGCCCGACCTCGTGGTGCTGTCACCCGGGCCCGGGCGCCCGTCGGACTTCGACTGCGACCGCCTGCTCACCGAACTGGACGCGCGGGGGCTGCGCGCGTTCGGGGTGTGCCTGGGGCTGCAGGCCATGGTGGAGCACGCCGGCGGCGAGCTGGCGCTGCTGCCCGAGCCGGCGCACGGGAAGCCGGGCAGGGTGCTGCGGCTCACCGGCGACGACAAGGGGCTGCTGGCCGGGCTGCCCGCGGATTTCGTGGCCGCCAGGTATCACTCGCTGCACGCGGTGCCCGGCCAGGTGAAGGGCGGGTTCACGGTGACCGCGGTGACCCCGGACGGCGCGGTGATGGCGATCGAGGACGCGGGCGCTGGCCGGTGGGGGGTGCAGTTCCACCCCGAGTCGATCCTGACCGCCGCGGGCGGCACCGGCCGCCTCGTGATCGCCAACGTGCTCCGGCTATGCCATGCGGCATTGGCACAACAAGCCAGAAACAGCCCTGCCGCCCGGGTTCCATGATCACGTGATCCCGTTCGCCGCCCGCGCGAACGGAATCACGCCGTAATAGCGAAACGGCTGCCGGAAGTTGTCACGGCGGCCCGCGAAGACGGCTGGCGGCAATTTGTCACATGGGCGCGATGACAACCTGTGACATTGGCTGGGATGCTGGTCCCATGCGGACGGCAACCAGGGGCGGCGGGTGAGAATGGGGCGCATCTTAACAGGCCGGGCCAGGACCACAATGGCCGTCACGGCCACGCTCGCGGCGGCGGTGATCGTGACGGTCCCGCTGACGCTACCGGCGCGAGCGGCGACCTCGGCCGCGAACCTGCCCGCGGCGGCCGGCCTCAAGGCCTATGTCTACAGCGGGACCGGCTACACCTTTACCGAGGGGGACGGGACCTACACGCAGCACCTGCTGGACGGGCGCGTGATCTGGTTCTTCTCCGATTCCTTCCTGGGAGCGGTCGGCTCTGGCGGCAGCCGCGGGCCGTCCGGCATGCTGCACAACCAGATCGTTGTCCAGGACAGCCCGACGGCGTCCGGCGCGTCGAACTTCCACAACGTCTGGCCGAACGGATGGGGTACCAATTCATTCGCCGCGAGCGGATGCGCCGCGGAATGGCCGGCCGCGTCGATCCAGTCCACGCTCAACACGGTGCAGGTGGTACTGCGGTGCGTCGACTCCAGCGGCAATGTCGTGCGACTGGACCTGGCCACGCTGACCATCAACTCCGGGCTGACCGGCTGGACGGTCAGCATTGACACGGCCAATTTCGATTCCGCCGCCCGGGTGCAGACGCCGACCTGCTACCCCGACACGGGCAACTCCCAGGTCGACTTCGGCCAGTCGATCATGCAGCTGTTCGGCACCACCTACATCTACGGCGTACAGCACTGCCCGAACACCGTCCACGCCTACGTCGCCCGGGTGTCCGGCAACGACCTTTCCCAGACCGGATCGTGGCAGTACTGGGACGGGGGCGCCTCGGGCTGGACGTCCCGGTCGGCCGGCGGTGAGTATGGCGTCGCCGCGATGACCTCCGCCGGGAGCCCGCTCATCCACGCCGGAAGCGAATACAGCGTCGTCTACGACCCGAACCGCGGCGTCTACCGCATGATCGCGACCGACATCGGACTGGGGCCGAAGATCGATGAATACACCGCCACCGCGGACCCGTCCGGGCCGTGGACCTTTGCCGGCACCATCGACAACACCCAGACCGACGGCGTCTACGGGAGCAAGCCGGCAAACGACGCGGGTTCGCCCTGCACGCTCACCACGTACGGCGCAAAGGAACAGCCGGCCTTCGAGTCGAACGGCGACATCGTGTTCACCTACAACGTGAACGTCACCGGGTGTTCCGCTGCCGACGCCGAGACCGCGTACGAGGCCAGCGTGGCGAATTACGACCCGGTGTTCATGTACGGCTGAACCGGTCGCACAGTCACGCGGCAGGTGCTTCCGCCCGCGGCCGCGATCAGGGGGGCACCAAGCCCATGGGCACGGCCGCTGCGGCGTCAGCGCTCGGGCCGGCCGAAGCGGAGCACGGCCCAGTCGCTGACCGGGCGGTAGCCCAGGCGCTGGTAGAGGGTGTTGCTGGTGGGGTTGGCGAGGTCGGTGAACAGCACCACGCCCTCGGCGCCGTCATCCAGGGCGGCCTGGGTGATCGCGGCGGTCGCCGCGCCGCCGAAGCCGCGGCCGCGCAGGTCCGGGGGCGTGTACACCGGGCCGACCCGGGCCTGCCCGGCGGCGGGCCGGTTCCGCCCGGCCACCGACACCGGCCTGCCCTCGTGTTCCCAGAGGATCAGCCCGCCGTTGCCGACCCGGTCGTCGACCACCCGCTCCGACTCGCTCGGCCCCTCCGGGCCCGCCTCGGCGTGGAACGCGTTGAGCCAGGCCAGGAGCAGGTCCCGGTCGGCCGCCGACGCGATCCTCGGCTGGCCGGGCGGCGGCGGGTCCGGCGGCAGCAACTCCGCCAGCGCGTACAGCCGCATCCGCATGGCGGTGCGGGCGGGCTGGCCGGTGCGCTCCTGCCAGGCGGCGGCGAAGGCCGAGCCGGGCTCGCCGGTGGCGTTGACCCCCGGGACCTCGCGGCCCCGGCCGGCCAGTTCCGCGGCCAGGCTGGCGGCCCGCGCCGCGGTCATGGCGGTCAGCACCACCGGGTAGGGCGGGGTGTGCAGGAACGCCGCGGCCAGGGCGCCGTCCGGTTCCGCCTGCCAGCCGAACAGCGGGGCGGGGCCGCCGAACGCGCCCGGGCCGCGCACCCGGATCGCCTCCGCGGCGGTGAGCATGATGGTGTTCTGCGCGGGATGCGCCCGCAGGAAGCCGCCCGCGGCGGCGAGATAGGTTCCCAGGTCCTCGGTGAGCTGCCAGGCCATGGCCCATCATGGGCGGCCGGCCGGGCGGGCCGCATCCCAATTAGCGGCAGATCCGCCGGCGGCGGGCGGCTGGCGCGCCGCGCCGAAGGCCCTGCTGGCGTGCCGGCGGGCGGCTGGCGTGCCGGCGGGACGGCGGGTCCGCCGATCGGCGAGGATGTGAGGCAGCGTCGACGGGCAGGAGGCCGGCCGTGGAGTACCGACCGCCGGGGGAGCGGGAGCCCGATTCCCAGTACCGGCAACTGCTGGAGCGGATCGTGTCCGCCGGGGTGAGCGTGCCCACCCGGCAGGGGCCCGCGGCGCTGACGCTCATGCAGCAGGCCATGCGCTTCGACCTGGCCAACGGCTTCCCGATGATCACCGAGCGCAGCCTCAAGTCGTTCTGGCGCAAGTCCATCGGCGAGCTGTGCGCGTTCATCAACGGCGCCACGACGCTCGCGGAACTGGCCGAGTTCGGCTGTGACTGGTGGGGGCCCTGGGCCACGCCGGAGAAGACCGGCTCGCGGGGCCTGGCGCCGGGCAGCCTGGGCCCGGGGTCCTACGGCGGCGCGTTCCGTGACTTCCCCACCGCCGAGGGGGGCGGCTTCGACCAGTTCCGGCACCTGGTGGAGCAGCTCACCGAGCTGCCCGGGGACCGGACCCACTTCGTCTCCCCGTGGATCCCGCAGTACCAGGTCCGCGGCCGGGGCAAGACCCCGAAGACCACGATCGCGCCGTGCCACGGCTGGGTGCACGTCCGGGTGCTGGCGGGCGGCCTGCACCTGCACATGTTCCAGCGCTCGGGGGACGTGCCGGTCGGCGTGCCGGCCAACATGATCCAGTACGCCGCGCTGCTGCTCATGCTGGAGCACCTCACCGGCATCCCGGCCGTGGCGTACTACCACACGATCTCCGACGCGCACGTGTACGAGAACCAGCGGGACGCGGTCGTGGCCATGCTGGCGCGGGAGCCGCGGCCGCTGCCCACGGTCCGGCTCACCGAGGTCGGCCGGAAGGTCACCGACATCCACGAGTTCCGCGCCGAGCACTTCGAGGTCAGCGACTACGTGCCGCACCCGCCGATCCCGTCCATCCCGGTCTCCCCATGATCGTGTCGCTGGTCGTGGCCGCGTCCGCCAACGAGGTCATCGGGGCGGACGGCGCGCTGCCCTGGCACCTGCCCGGGGACCTGCGCCGGTTCCGCGACCTGACCACCGGTCACGTGGTGGTCATGGGCCGGCTCACCTACCAGTCGATCCTGGACCGGCTCGGGCACCCGCTGACCGGCCGGACCTCCGTCGTGGTGAGCCGGACCCTCGGCGAGACCGGGCACCCGGGGGTGCTCGTGGCCAGGTCGGTCGCTGACGCGCTGGCCCTCGCCGAGCGGCTCGCGGAACAGGCGGGGGACACCGAGTTCTTCGTCATCGGCGGGGAGTCGGTCTACCGGGACGCGCTGCCGCGCGCCGATCGGGTGTACCTGACCCGGGTACACGGCCAGGTGGCAGGGGACCGGTCCATGCCCGACGGCTGGCTGGCCGGGTTCGAGCTGGCCGCCCGCGACGACGAGGCCGGCGCGCAGGGCCCGCTGCGGTACTCCCACCTCGACTACCACCGGGCGGCGCGGTGAGCCTGTACTGCTTCGAGAACGTGCGCACCCCCGAGCAGCGGGCCGAGATGGCCCGGCTCGACGCCGCGGGCATCTGCCTGTTCTGCCCGGAGCACCTGGCCAGCCACCCGCAGCAGCGGATCCTGCTGGCCACCGAGCACTGGAGCGTCACCCCGAACAAGTTCCCGTACCAGGGAACGAGCCTCCATCTGCTGCTAGTGCCCCACCAGCACGCCGGAGACCTGCTAGAACTCAGTGATGAGGTGCGGAGCGACTTCTGGGTGGCGCTCGCCGCCACCGCGAAGGCCCATGGGGTGCGGCACTACGGCCTGGGTGTCCGCAACGGCGACTGCCACTTCACGGGCGCGACCATCGCCCACGTTCATGCGCACGTGCTGGTGGGCTCGGAGGACCCGGACGCGCCGCCGGTGCGGATGAGGTTCAGCTCCCGGCACGGGTATCAACCCAGATCAGGCTGATTCCCCGGGCGCGCAGCGTCTCCTCGCCGTCGAGCACCGAGTACTGGCCGGCGAAGAAGCACCGGACGAACCCTGCCCCGGCGATGAGCCGGGCGCAGGCCGGGCACGGGAACGTCGTGGTGTAGAGGTCGGCGCCGGCCAGGCTGGTCCCGTCCCGCGCCGCGGCGGCGATCAGGGCCGCCTCGGCGTGGATGGCCGTGGACAGGTCCGCGCGGATGCCGCGCTCGAACGCGTCCCTGGGATCGCCGTCGAGGTAGGGGGCGTACTCGGTCGGGTGATGGCGGTTCCAGGCACAGCCGAGCACCTGGCCGTCCCTGGCGGCGACCGCGCCCACCTGCCGCCACCAGTCCGAGCTGCGCCGGGCCAGGTCCTGCGCCCGGCCAAGCAGCTCGCGGGGCAGGTCGGCGGCGGTGATCTCGCCGTCGAAGTGCACCGGGGCCTTCGCGGTCGCCCAGTCCCGGTCCCAGCGCAGGAAGGTCCGGTCGAACACCAGGCGCCGGCCGGCGCCCAGCCGGTAGCGGTCCGCGATGTCCCGCATGACCTCCTCGTCGGGCAGCACCAGGGGGTCGCCGGTGACGGCGGCGGCCAGGCCGTCCGGCTCGACCACGCGGACCCGGGGCCGTTCGCCGCTGGCCGGGGTGCCCGCGGTGCCCTGGGCGGCCGGGGCGAGGCGGAGGTATTCGGCGGCCCGCGCCGGGGGCAGGGCGCGGATGTCCTTGGCCAGGCTGGGATACCCGGCGATGAAACCGGGACCGAGGAGCAGGATCTCGGCGGCGTCGGCGTGCCGCCGCAGGAACGCCTCATACCCGGCATGGATCACCGGGAGGTAGAGCAGTACCTGCTTCACGTTCCGCCCGGTGACCTGCCCGGCTCGCCGCCGTCCCCGGGCGGCCCGGAGCCCGCGGCCGGCTCATCCGGTGCCGGCTCGGGGAGGCCGAGCTGGATCCGGCGCAGCCGGGCCGAGGTGCTCACCATTGCCATCCGCTCCAGCACCTCCACCCGCCCGCAGTAGTGCTCCTCGAGATCGGTGATCTCGGCGCGGGTGTAGGTGTCCGCGGTGGCCACCAGCACGTCCGGGCGGATGGTCTTGATCAGCCGCCACCGCTCGTCGCGCAGGTGCTTCAGCGTGACCAGCCCGACCCCGCGCTGGTGCGTCACCATGCGCAGCCGTTCCATCTCGGGCACCGCGGGCCGGTGCGGGCCCTTGCGGGCGCGGATCTTCTCGTCGCTGTCCAGGCCCACGATGAGGAAGTCGCCGTACCCCCGGGCGGCCTCCAGGTACATGGAGTGGCCCTCGTGCAGGATGTCGAAGGAGCCGCTGGTCAGGACGACCTTCAGGCCCAGGGTGCGCAGCGCGCCCACGATGGCGTGGATCCGCTCGTAGTCCGGCACGTAGCGCAGGCCGAAGTTGGACGCATCGGCGAACAGGCCGCTGTTGACCAGGGCGAGCGACCCGTTCGCGGCACCCGGGCCGGACCCGTTCCCCCGGGCCACGGGTGTCTGTTCGCCGGCCGGCGCACCCTGTTTCACGGGGCCGATCATAGCGGCCGTGGGCCACCGGGCAGGGTGTCCGCGTGAAGGCGCGCCGCGGGGGCGGCGGCGAGGAGCGCGGCGGCCCGGGCCATCATCCCGGCCGGGCCGCTGATGACGACGTCCCCGGTCCCGGGCGGGAGATGGGCGGCGGCCGCGTCGGCCACCGGCCCCGCTGGCGCAGCCCTGGCTAGAGGGGCGACTGATAGCTCGAGATCCAGTGGGTCTTCATCCAGAGCAGGGCGCTGGACCAGGCGCCGGTTACCTCTAGCACGCCGACCGCTACGAGCATCGCGCCGCCCGCGAGGCTGAACGCGCGCGCGTGCCGCCGGGCGAAGCTGAACGCGGTCACGCCGCGCTCGAACGCCAGCGCCACGATCATGAACGGGATGCCAAGACCGAGGCCGTAGGCGAAGGTCAGGATCGCCCCGCGCACCGCGGTGCCCGAGGTCATGGACAGCGTCAGGACGAAGGTGAGCGTCGGGCCCACGCACGGCGTCCAGCTCAGGCCGAACAGCACGCCAAGCACCGGCGCGCCGGCCAGTCCCGCGCGGGGGCGGAACGAGGGCCGGAGGATCCGCCCGGTGACCGGGATGCGGTCGAACACCCCGGCGAACAGCAGTCCCAGCACGATCGTCAGCACGCCGAGCACCTGGGTCAGCCCCGCGCTGTGCCGCTGTAGCACGGCGCCGAGCCCGCCGAACGCGACGCCCACGCTGGCGAACACCGCCGTGAAGCCGAGCACGAACAACAGGGTGCCGAGGACCGCGCGGTGCCGGGGCGGCCGTCGCCGGGCCGGGGCCGGCCCGCTGGGCGCGACCGTGGTCACCGCGACCGCGGCCGGGGCCCGCACCGCCCCGCCGTCCCCGGGAACCGCATCCCCGCCGGGCCCGGCGCCGCCGGAAGCCGGGCCGCCCGGGCCGTCCCCGTCCTGCGCGTCGACCCCGGACATGCCGGTCACATAGGAGAGGTAGCCGGGGACCAGGGGGAGCACGCACGGGGAGAGGAAGGTCACCGCGCCCGCGGCGGCCGCCACCGGGATGGCGAACAGCAGCGGCCCGGACAGGATCAGGTGGCCGACCCCGCCGCTCATGCGCTACCTCCCGGACCCGGCGCGGCCCACGCGGTGCCGGCCAAAGCTGGGCCGGTCACGAGCTGGGCCGGCCAAAGGCTGTGCGACCACACTATGCCCGCCCCGCGCGCCGCGGCCTGCGGCCCAACGGGTTTCGCGGCGCGCCGCGCCGCGCGGCTCGGCTTCGGGTGACGGCGCCGGCCGCCCGGCGCGGCTGCGCTCGGGGCAGCCGGCCGTCACCTGGGCACCGCGGCGGGCGCTGTTTCGAAACGTGCACGCTGTTCCATTGCCGGGCCGGTTGGATGCGCGTTATTGTGCGCTCAAGTTTTGATTTTTGTGCGATATAGGAGGTTTGCCATGCCGAACCTGTCTCGTCGCGTGCTCTTGAGGCTGCCCGCGGGCCACCAGAAGACGCTCCGCCACAGGCTGGTGCGGGGGGCCGCCATCGCGGCCGTGCCCGCCGCGCTGATCCTGGTCGCCGGGGCGGGCGCGGCGGTCGCCGGGCCCGCCGGGAGCGCGGTCGGCACCTCCCCGTTCCCCGGTCACGCCGCGGCCGCCGGACCGGCGCGGGCCCCCAGCCTGGCCGGGACGGCCGCCGCCACCCGGACGGGCTCGCACAGCGACTGGCCGTCGGCGCAGGGGCCGGGCATCAACTGGGCGCTGTCCGGCCAGGCGAGCGCGGACTCGTCCCAGTCCGGGAACCCGGCGTCGAACGCGGCCGACGGCGACGCGGGCACGGACTGGTGCCCGAACTCGTGGGAGGGCACCCTCACCATCGACCTGGGCCAGGCGCGGTCCCTCAATGGCCTCGGCATCACCCTGGACGCGTCGAGCCCGTCCGCCGACGCGACCATCCAGCTGGCGACCACCTCGGGACAGTGGACCACGCTGCCCACCGGCCAGAACGTCGCCCTGGATCCGGGGAGCCCCATGTACCTCCTGCTGCCACGGGGCACGCAGGCGCGGTACGCGCAGATCAACGTGAAGAGCGGGACCGGCGCGCCGGTGTGCGTGGGCGAGTTCCGGATGTTCGGGCCCGACCCGGCCGCGGCGCGGATGGCGCTCGGCGCGGACCTGTCCTTCACCCCGCAGGAACTCGCGGCCGGGGCCCACTTCACCGACCGCGGCGCCCCGGGCACCCCAATCTCGATCATGCGCGCGAACGGCGCCAACTACGTCCGGATGCGGCTGTGGGTCAACCCGCCGCCCGGCTACAGCAACCTGGCCAGCGACCTCGCGCTGGCCCAGCAGGTGCACCAGGCCGGCATGAGGATCTACCTGGACATCATGTACTCCGACTTCTGGGCGGACCCGCAGCACGAGAACATCCCGGCGGCCTGGCAGGGCCAGGACCTCACCCAGCTCGCCGCGACCGTGCAGTCCTACACCCGGCAGGTGATCTCGGCGTTCGCCCAGCAGGGCACGCCGGTGGACCTGGTATCCATCGGCAACGAGATCCGCAACGGGATGCTGTGGCCGGTCGGCCAGGTCGACTGGACCGCGAATACCGGCTGGGACAACCTGGCCACCCTGCTCAAGGCCGGGGTCGCGGGCGCCCAGGCGGGCAACCCGCGCGGTCACAAGCTGCTGATCATGATGCATTTCGACCAGGGCGGCAACAACCAGGTGAGCCAGGAGTTCTACCAGAACCTGATCTCACGGGGCGTGCCGTTCGACGTGATCGGGCTGTCCTACTACTCGTTCTTCCACGGCACCATCTCGCAGATGAAGGCAAACGTGGACGCGCTGGCGACCCAGTTCGGCAAGCCGATCATCATCGCCGAGACCCAGTACGCGTGGACCCTGGCCAACGGCAACGAGCTGGCCGGGGACAGCACCGGGGACTTCGTCTGGCAGCCGAGCCAGATCTCCGCCGGTTACCCGGCGACCCCGGGCGGCCAGCTCTCCTTCGTCAACGACGAACTGTCGATCCTGGCGCAGGTGCCCAACGGGCTCGGCGCGGGGCTGTTCTACTGGTCACCGGACTGGATTCCCGGCGTGGGCTGGGAACCCGGGGCCGGCGTGGGGTCGCCCAACGTCAACCTGACGCTGTTCGACTTCCAGGGAGCCGCGCTGCCGTCCATCGGGATCTTCGGCAACCCCGCGGACATCTGCGCGAGCTACGACCCGTGGAACACCCCGTGCATCATCGGCTCGTGACTCTGCTGGCCGGGGGGAGCGACCCCCCGCAACCCCCCGATGGCCTCAAGGCCCGGTGACTCCGTCACCGCGCCCTGGGCCCTGTCGGCCCGGGGAACCCGCCAGGTAGAGGGAGATCAGCGAGCAGATCAGTGCCACGCCGGTCAGCATCGCCATCGACGCCGACGCGCTGTCCTGGCCGGAGTCGACGAACGACGCGCCGGAGGAGGCCGCGCCGAGCAACGCGAGGAGGAACACCACCGATGCCGCGATCAGGGCGCGGTTGCGGGACAGGACCGACCTGACGACCAGGCTGATGGACCCGAGGACGAGCAGCAGGCCCAGCCCCGCGTGGATGCCAAGCGCCACCGGGCCGTTCGCCAGCGCCCGGCCGATCGCGGCCAGGAAGCCACCGCCCTGATCGCGCGCTGGCACCGTGACATAGAGGTTCACCCAGATGCCCAGGGCGTACTGGACAACCACGCCAATCCCCATGCCCAGGTTTGTCCGCCGCAGTATCTCCAGGTGGGCAGCCCCGGTATCGCTGCGCACTTCAGTGGAACCCGAGTCGAGCATCGCCGCCTCCAGTGCCTGGACTGAGTGTTGCCCCCCGGGTAGTTTCTACTCGCAATGATCCATCGACGCAAATATATCTGCCGGTGATAGTCTTCGGCTATGGGAACCCCTGATCCGGCACCGGCGGCGCAGCCAGCGAGCGGTGTCGCGTTCCTGCTGGTACAGCTGGGGTTCCACATCGCGGGACGGTTCGGCGAACGGCTCAAGCCGCTGGGGCTGGAACAGCGCCAGGCCGGGATGCTGCTCCGCCTGGCCGAGAACGACGGACGGTCACAGCAGGCCATCGCCGAGCTGATGGGGATCAACCCCACCCGGATGGTGTTCCTCACCGACGAACTGGAAAAGCTGGGGCTGGTCGAGCGCAGGCGCAACCCGGCCGACCGGCGCTCGCACGCCCTCTACCTGACCGAGGCGGGTACCGCGATGCTGGCCCGGGTCAGGGAGGTCACCCGGGCCCACGGGGACGCCATCACCGCCGGCCTGACCGGCGCGGAGCGGGAACAGCTCACCACCCTGCTCCGGCGGCTCGCCCGGGACCAGGGCCTGGCCGGGCACAGCCTGCCCGGCATCCCGCCACGCCACGGGCCCTGCTAGCCCGGGGGAGCGACCCCCCGGAACCCCCCGGGGCGCCGATGGCGTCTGGCCGGCAAGCCGGCAGGCCCCATCGCGCGTGCTAGCCCGGGGGCGCGGGCCACGGGGGGCCGGACACCGCGGGCGATACCGGGGCGGATTGACCGTCGCGTGCGGAGGGCGCAACGATGTTGCCCATGCGAACCACTCCGCCCTTCCGCGCCGACCACGTCGGCAGCCTGCTCCGCCCCGCCAGCGTGCGCGCGGCCCGCGACGACTTCGCGGCCGGCCGGATCACCGCCCAGCAACTGCGGGCCGTCGAGGACGAGGCCATCGCCGGCGTCGTGGCCATGCAGCGCAGCGCCGGCCTGCAGTCGGCCACCGACGGTGAGTTCCGCCGGGCCTCCTGGCATATGGACTTCATCTACCAGATCGGCGGGATCACCAAGGCGCCGGGCAACCTGGCGGTCAAGTTCCACAACCCGTCCGGCGACATCGAGTTCACCCCGGCCGCACTGCACGTGGGCAGCAAGCTCCACATGGCCAAGACCATCTTCGCGGAAGACTTCGCCTACCTGAAGTCGCTGGCGGGCAGCTCCACCGCGAAGCTGACCATCCCCTCGCCGAACATGGTCCACTACCGCGGCGGGCCCGCCGCGATCGACCCGGAGGTCTACCCGGACATCGAGGAGTTCTGGAGCGACCTGTCCGCCGCCTACGCCGACGAGGTCGCCCGGCTGGCCGCCCTGGGCTGCACCTACCTGCAGTTCGACGACACCAGCCTGGCCTACCTCAACGACCCGGCGCAGCGGGCCGAGATCGCCGGGCGCGGCGAGGACGCCGACCACCTGCACCTGCGCTACATCCGCCAGGTCAACGACGCGCTCGTGGCCAAGCCGGAGGGCATGGCGGTCACCACGCACATGTGCCGGGGCAACTTCCGGTCCTCGTGGGCCGCGTCCGGCGGCTACGACTTCGTCGCAGAGGCGCTGTTCAGCGAGCTGAAGGTGGACGGGTTCTTCTGCGAGTGGGACGACGAGCGCTCCGGCGGCTTCGAACCGCTGCGCTTCGTGCCGCGGGGCAAGATGGTCGTGCTCGGCCTGGTCACCACCAAGCGCGGCGAGCTGGAGAACCCGGACGTGCTCAAGCGCCGGATCGACGAGGCGGCCAAGTTCGTGCCGCTCGACCAGCTCTGCCTGTCGCCGCAGTGCGGCTTCTCCTCCACGGTGGAGGGCAACGTGCTGAGCTACGAGCAGGAAGTCGCCAAGCTGGAGCTGATCGTCAAGGTCGCCCAAGACGTCTGGGGGTAAGCGCAGGCTCAGTGCCGACCTGACCCCGCTGCGGACCTCACGCGACTTCCGGCTGCTGTACGCCAGCCGTACCGTCGTCGCGCTGGGCACGCAGGCCACCGAGGTCGCCCTGCTCGTGCAGGCCAAGCAGCTCACCGGGTCCGCCTTCGCGGTCGGCCTGCTCGGCGCGGTGGAACTTGTGCCGCTGGTGGTGTTCGGCCTGTACGGCGGGGTGCTCGCGGACCGGTTCGACCGGCGCCGGCTGATCGTCGCGTGCGAGGCGGGCCTCGCCTGCTGTGCGGCGCTTCTCATGCTGAACGCCCTGGCGCCGCACCCCGCCGTCTGGCCGCTGTATGTGGTCACGGCGCTGATGATGGCGATAGCGGCGCTCCAGCGGCCGTCACTCGAGGCGTCGATGCCGCGCGTGGTGCCCCGGGACCAGCTCACCGCCGCCGCCGCGCTGATGTCCATGTCCCAGAACGTGTCCTACCTCGCCGGGACAACCCTGGGCGGCGTCCTCGCCGCCGGTCCGGGCCCGGAGTACGTGTACGGGCTGGACACCGTCAGCGCCGTCATATCGTTCGGCTTCCTGTGGCTGGTGGGACCGCTGCCCGCGCCGGACGCCGAGGGCCAGCCGGTGACCGGCCTGCGGAGCATCGCGGCCGGATTCGGCTACGCGCGCAAGCGCCAGGACCTGCTCGGCTCCTACCTGGCCGACCTGTCCGCGATGACGCTCGCCTACCCGAACGCCCTGTTCCCGTTCGTGGCCGCCGACCTGCACGCGCAGTGGGCGGTGGGGCTGATGTTCGCGGCGCCGTTCGCGGGTGCCCTGGCCATCACCGTGGTGAGCGGCTGGATGGGCCGGGTACGCAGGCACGGGCTGGCCATCGCGATCGCGGCCGTCGTCTGGGGGCTGCTGGTCACCTGTTTCGGCCTGGCCCCGGACATCGCGGTGGCGCTCGGCTGCCTGGTGCTGGCCGGGGCCGCCGACATGGTGAGCGGGATCTTCAGGGACACGCTGTGGAACCAGACCATCCCGGACCGGCTCCGCGGCCGGATGGCCGGGCTTGAGCTGCTCAGCTACGGCGCCGGGCCGTCGGCCGGGCAGATCAGGGCCGGCGCGGTGGCCAGCGTCACCAGCGCCAGGTTCTCGCTCGCCTCGGGCGGGCTGTGCTGCGCCGGGGCGGTCGGCCTGGTCTGCCTGCTGCTGCCCGGCTTCACCCGGTACCGCGCCCAGGTCAGCGCCCCGGCCGGGGGCGGCGCCCAGTAACGCGACGGGCGTCGCGCTATTTGCCCACGGCGGCCCGGAGGCGTACCGTTCGGGGCGCACGCAAGGCCGGTGCGGGCCTGGCGCCCGCATGGGCGCCCGCAGTCGACGAGAAGGAGGCACGCCGCCAGCAATGGTGCTGCGGCGGCGGCCCCGGGCCTGCCGCGTGTCGTCGCCGTGAGCCACTGCCCCAGCACAACAGGCACTGATCACGAGAGGACGGCTACGTGAAATCCCGACTGATCCTGGCGGTGGCGGCGGTGTGCGCCATCGCCCTTGCCATCGCACCCGCCGCATTGAGAACACAGCACGCGGGCGCCGCCGTGCACGGCCTCTCGCTGCACGGGCTGAGCAAGCTGCAGAAGAATCACCTGTCCGGGTTCGCCTCGTTCGAGGCCGGCATCGGGGTGTCAGCCAAGGCGCCCCGGGCCCGCACGCAGGCCCGGATGAGCAATGCCGGAGTGAGCCTGTGCCCGCATAACTTCGGGTCCAACGTCCTGGTCAACCAGAATTGCCTGAACGTCACCGACCCGGACCTGCAGGGCCGCGCCCAGGCCCAGAACGAGACCGCCATCGCGCAGAACCCGTTCAACCCCCGCCAGGTGGTGGCCAGTTTCAACGACTACCGGCGCGGTGACGGGACCTGCGGCACCGCGTTCAGCGGCAACGGCGGCACAAGCTGGACCGACAGCACCATGCCCAACGGGTTCACCCGGGGCACCGCCTTCGGCGGCGTGCCCCGGCAGTACTGGCAGGCGAGCGGCGACACCTCGGTGGCCTGGGACACCCGGGGCAACGTCTATATGGCGTGCCAGGTGTTCATGCGGCCGGGTTTCGTCACCAACAACCCGGACACCTCCAGCGCCATGTACGTGTTCCGGTCCACCGGTGACGGCGGCGCGTCCTGGAACTTCACCGGGCACCCGGCGATCGAGACGTTCGCGTCCAGCCAGACCACCGGCCTGCCGCTGAACGACAAGGAGTACATCGCCGTCGACAACAGCCCGACCAGCCCGTTCCGTGACCGGGTCTACGTGGCGTGGACGATCTTCGCGGCGGACGGCACCGCCTATATCTTCGACGCGCACTCCGACGACTACGGGCAGACCTTCAGCAGCCCGGTGCTGGTGAGCACGACCAGCGCGTCGCTGTGCACCAACACCCTGGGCCTGCCGACCCCGCAGGGAACCTGCAACTTCAACCAGGGGGCCGACCCGTTCACCGGCCCCGACGGCACGCTGTACATCGCTTACTCCAACTTCAACAACACCGTCACCGGCAGCGACAACCGCAACCAGGTGCTGCTGACCAAGTCCACCGACGGCGGGCAGACGTTCAGCGCGCCGGTCAAGGCGGCCGACTACTACGAACTGCCCGACTGCGCCGCCGTCCAGGGCGGCCAGGACCCGTTCCGTGCCTGCGTGCCGGAGAAGGGCACCGCACAGAACTCGGTGTTCCGGGCGAGCAACTACGCCTCCGGAGCGGTGAACCCGCGCAACCCCAGCCAGGTCGTGGTCACCGTCGGCTCCTACATCAACCGTGACTCGAACGAGTCCAACGGCTGCGCGCCAAACGGCTTCAACCCGGCCACCGGCGGCAACCTCTACACCGGCACCAAGACGGCCGGGGCGTGCAACAACAAGATCCTGCTCAGCGTCTCCAACGACGCCGGGGCCACGTTCACCGGGAGCACCACCGACCCGCGGCTGCTGCCCGTCGTCAACACGGCGAGCCGGCAGGCCACCACGGACCAGTGGTGGCAGTGGACCACGTTCACGCCCAGCGGGACGCTGGCGAACTCCTACTACGACCGCCAGTACGGTTCCGACGAGTTCACCGGGGACATGGACTTCAGCGTGTCCACCTCGAAGAACCTGTCCAGCTTCACGACGGCGCGGGCCACCTCGTCGTCCATGCCGCTGCCGACGCAGTTCCCCGACACCCAGGGCAACAGCGTGTTCATCGGCGACTACACGGGCCTCACCGCGGTATCCGGAGCACACCCGCTGTGGGCCGACACCAGGAACGCCGACGCGTTCCTCTGCCCGGGCACGGCCGCACCCGGCGTGCCGCCGGCACTGTGCACGGCCGCGGAGCCGAACGGGCTGCTCGCCAACGATCAGCAGATCTACACGAGGACGATGCCGGCTTCCTAGCCGCGCACCGGCGTTCCGGCGGCCGGGCCCGCACGGGCCCGGCCGCCGGGCCGTCTGCTACGCCAGGGCCTGGGGCACCCGTGGCTCGTCACACGGGGACCAGCCCCTGGCCTGCGGCCCCAGGCCGGCGAGGGCAGCCTCGATCGCGCGGTGGAACGTCGGGTAGGCGTAGATCATCTCGCGGAGGCGCTGGACGGGCACCGCGGCGTGCACCGCCACCGCCAGCGCGCCCAGCACCTCGCCGCCCCACGGGCCCGCCGAGGTGGCGCCGGCCAGCACCCCCCGGTCGCAGTCCTCGACGAGCTTGATGAACCCGTCGTTGCCGGCCTTGTGTATCCAGCCGCGGGCCGACTCGGGCACCTGGGTGATGCTGGTGCGCACGGTCAGCCCCGCCTCCCGCGCCTGCCGCTCGGTCAGCCCCACCGCGCCGATCTCCGGGTCGGTGAAGGTGACCCGGGGCACCGCGTGGTACTCGGCGCACCGGTCGCCGGTGCCCAGGATGTCGCTGATGACGATGTCCGCCTGGTACATCGACATGTGGGTGAAGGCGCCCTTGCCGGTGATGTCGCCCAGCGCCCACACGCCGGGCGCGGCCCGCATGTGCTCGTCCACCGGGATGGCCCGCAGCCGCTCGTCGATCCCCGCGGCGCCTGCGCCGACCGAGGCGAGGTCGGCCCGGCGGCCGGTGGCCACCAGCAGAGCCGCGCCGGTCAGCTCATCCCCGCCGCCCAGGGTGACGGTGAAGCCGCCGGCCGGCGAGTAGGCCACCGCGGCGGCCTGGTGCCCGGTCCGGACCGTGATGCCGTCCCGGCCGAACACCCCGGCGAGCAGGTCCCCGGCCTCGGGCTCTTCCAGCGGGAGCAGCCGGTCCGCGCCCTCGGCGACCGTCACCCGGCTGCCGAACCGCGCGAAGACCTGTGCCAGCTCGGCGCCGACGGCGCCGCCGCCGAGCACCACCAGTGACTCAGGTACCCGCTCCGCTTCGATCGCCTCGTGGTTGGTCCAGAACGGGGTGCCGGCCAGGCCGGGGACCGGCGGCACCGCGGCCGTGGTGCCGGTGGCGATGACGATGCCCCGGCGCGCCCGCAGCACCAGCGCCTGCCCGGCGGCGGGGGCCACGGTGACCACCCCGGGCGCGGTGATCCGCCCGTGCCCGCGCACCAGGATCCCGCCCATGCCGGTGAAGCGCTCGGCCGCGACCGTGTCGTCCCAGTTGTCGGTGGCCTCGTCCCGGATCCGGCGGGCGACCGGCGCCCAGTCGGCGTGCACCTCCGACCGGCCCGCCAGCCCTTCGATCCGGCGCCCCTCGGCGAGCAGGTCCCCGGCCCTGATCATCATCTTCGACGGGACGCAGCCCCAGTACGGGCACTCGCCGCCGACCAGCCGGCTCTCCACCCCGGCCACCGCCAGCCCCGCCTCGGCGAGGCTGCCCGCTGCGTGCTCGCCCCCTGGTCCCATGCCGATGACGACAACATCGACATCTCGCTCACGGTCGGTCATTTCTCCTCCCCTGGGCATCGATCCGGCGCCTCAGGGTAAGCCAGCGGGGAATGTCGGCGGCGGCAAGTAGGTTTTTAATGACTACCCGGTGATCGACCGACGGACGGGGCCCACCTCATGATGAGCAGTCGCCCCGACGCCGTGCACCCGCCAGACCTGGCCGATGAGCTGACCGCGGAGCCGCTGACCGAGCGCGACGCCGAGGAGCACATCCACGGGATCTGCTTCAAGACCGGCCCGCCCGGCAAGGTCGGGGTCGAACTGGAATGGCTGGTCCGCGATGGCCGTGACCCCGGCCTGCGCGTGGACCAGCGGCGAGTGGCCGCCGCCCTCGCCGGGCTGGGCGCGCCTGGCGCGCTCCCTGGTGGCGGCCGCCTCACCACAGAGCCCGGCGGGCAGGTGGAGATCAGTTCCGCGCCAGCGGATGGCCTCGGCTCCTGCGTGGACGTCACCTGCCGCGATGTCACCGCCCTCCATCAGGCAGTACTCCCGGCCGGCCTGTGCCTGGCCGGGGAGGGCCTCGACGCGAGGCGGTCCCCGCACCGGGTGCTCGAAGTGCCCCGGTACGCGGCGATGGAGGAGTTCTTCAACCGGGCCGGCCCGTGGGGCAGGCTGATGATGTGCAGCACCGCGTCGGTGCAGGTCTGCCTGGACGCGGGCGGGCGAGGCGAGGGCCCGGCCAGCGTCGGCTGGCGGTGGCGCCTGCTGCACGCGCTCGGCCCGGTGTTCGTCGCCGCGTTCGCCAACTCCCCGCTGCGCGAAGGTCGCCCCACCGGGTGGAAATCGACCCGCCAGGCCATCTGGGCCCGGCTCGACCCGTGCCGCACCCGGCCCCCGCGGAACGCGGTGCCCGTGCCGATTGCGGGCAACGGCCGGCGGCGGCCACCGGATCCCGACCCCCGTGCCGCCTGGATCGACTACGCGCTGTCCGCCGAGGTCATGTGCGTGCGCAGGCCGGGTGACCAGCCGTGGACGGCACCCCCGGGGCTGACGTTCCGCGGCTGGCTGCGTGGCGCGGGCGAGCGGCCGCCCACCCTCGAAGACCTCTCCTACCACCTGTCCACGCTGTTCCCGCCGGTCCGGCCGCGCGGGCACCTGGAGTACCGGGTCATCGACGCCCAGGCCGGCGACGGGTGGATCGTGCCCGCCGCCGTGGTCACGGCGCTGCTCGACGACGAGGCCGCCTCGCAGGCGGCGATGGCCGCCGCGGAAACCCTGTGGCACACGGCGAGCACGGCGTGCGGGGGCGACTTCGGCGACGAGCCGGGCGCGGGCGGCGGGGCGGGCTGGGACTGCGGCAGCCCGTGGGAATGGGCGGCGCGGCACGGCCCGACCGATCCGATCATCGGGGACATCAGCGTGAAGTGCTTCGAGGCCGCCGAGTCGGCGCTGGCCCGGCTGGGCGCCCCGGCGCCGGTCAGGGGGGCCGTCAGCACGTTCGCCGAGCGCTACGTCGCCCGGTACCGATGTCCCGCCGACGACCGCCTCGACGAGGCACGCGCGGCGGCAAGCGGCTGTGACCCGAGCCCACTTCTCGCGGGAGGCATTGACACATGACACCGACCGGCACCGAGGCCGAGGCACTGCGGGACCTGGTCGCCGGCAACCTGGTGACCGCCCGGGAGCGCACCGAGCTGCTGACCGGCTGCGTGCACGACGGCGACCTGGTGCGCCAGCACTCCCCGCTGATGTCACCGCTGGTGTGGGACCTCGCGCACGTCGCCAACCAGGAAGAACTCTGGCTGCTGCGGGAGGTGGGCGGCCGGGAGCCGCTGCACCCGGAGATCGACCCGCTCTACGACGCGTTCGAGCATCCCCGGACGGAGCGGCCGGCGCTGCCGCTGCTGCCCCCGGCCGAGGCGCGCGCCTACGCCCACGAGGTCCGCGGCCGGGTGCTCGACCTGGTGGAGAAGGCCAGCTTCGGCGGCACGCGGCTGCTCACCGGGGCCTTCGCGTTCGGCATGATCGCCCAGCACGAGCAGCAGCACGACGAGACCATGCTGATCACCCATCAGCTCCGCAAGGGCGCGGCCGCGCTGACCGCCCCGCCGCCGCCCGCCGCGCCAGCGGACGCGCTGTCGCTGCCGCGCGAGGTGCTCATCCCCGGCGGGCCGTTCACCATGGGCACCTCCACCGAGGCCTGGGCGCTGGACAACGAGCGTCCCGCGCACACCGTCACGGTGCCCGCCTTCTACCTGGACACCACCCCGGTGACCAACGCCGCCTACGCCGAGTTCATCGCCGATGGCGGCTACGACGACCCGCGCTGGTGGAGCGCGGCGGGCTGGGACCACCGGCAGCGGGCCGGCCTGGCCGCCCCGCTGTACTGGCGCCGGGAGGGCAGCGGCTGGGTGCGGACCAGGTTCGGGGTCACCGAGCCGGTGCCGCCCGCCGAGCCGGTGATGCACGTGTGCTGGTACGAGGCGCAGGCGTACGCCGCGTGGGCCGGCCGCCGGCTGCCGACCGAGGCCGAATGGGAAAAGGCGGCCCGGCACGACCCGGCCACCGGGCGGTCGCGCCGGTTTCCCTGGGGCGACGAGGACCCGGCGCCCGAGCGGGCGAACCTGGGGCAGCGCTACCTCCAGCCGGCCCCGGCGGGCAGCTACCCGCGCGGTGCGAGCCCGGCCGGCGTGCGGCAGCTCATCGGCGACGTGTGGGAGTGGACGGCCAGCGACTTCCTGCCCTACCCGGGCTTCACCGCCTGGCCGTACCGGGAGTACTCCGAGGTGTTCTTCGGCAGCGAGTACAGGATGCTCCGCGGCGGCGCGTTCGGCGTCGCCCCGGTCGCCTGCCGAGGCACGTTCCGCAACTGGGACTACCCGATCCGGCGGCAGATCTTCGCGGGCTTCCGCACCGCCCGTGACGCCGAGCCCCCCGCCCCCCACCCGCCTCCCCGTCCCTCTCCACTTCCCCCTGCATCGGGCACCGGGGCGACCCGCTAGCCCATGTGCCGTCACCTGGCCTACCTCGGCCCGCCCGCGACGCTTCGCGCGCTGCTCCTGGATCCGCCGCACGGGCTGGGGACCCAGGCCTGGGCGCCGCGCCGGCAGTGCCACGGGACCATGAACGTGGATGGGTTCGGCGTCGGCTGGTACGCCGACGGAGACCCGGTCCCGGCCCGGTACCGGAGGGCCGGCCCGATCTGGGCCGACCCCGGCTTCGCCGACCTGGCCCGGGTCACCCGGACCCGGGCGGTGCTTGCCGCGGTCCGCTCCGCCACGGCGGGGACCGAGCCCGCCGCCGCGGCCGCCGCGCCGTACGCCTCGGGCCGCTGGCTGTTCAGCCACAACGGGGTCCTCCAGGGATGGCCCGCGGCGACCGAGCCGCTCGCCGCGGAGCTGCCCGCGGCCGACCTGCTCGCGCTGGAGGCACGGTGTGACTCGGCACTGGCCTGGGCGCTGGTGGCGCACCGGCTCCGCGCGGGCGCCGGGCCGGCGGACGCGCTCGCCGGGACGATCGGGGCCCTGGCCCGGCACCAGATCGGCGGCCGGTTCAACTTCCTGCTCAGCGACGGCCAGGTGATCGCCGCCACCGCGGCGGGCGACACCCTCAGCTACCGGCTCGGCGGCGGCGCGGTGCTCGTCGCCTCGGAGCCGGCCGACGACGAGCCCGGCTGGACGACGGTGCCCGGCCACAGCGTGCTCACCGCGACCCCCGGCGGGGTGGATGTCCGCCCGCTGCCCGTGCCGCCGGCCCCAGCGCCGGCCGCGCAAGAACCGATCACCCAGTAACTGGAAGGGACGATCATCCGATGACCGCACTCCGCGTCGAGCGCTGCCTGCCGGACGGCTTCCTGGCCCAGGCGTTGCGGGCGGACGCCCGGGCGGGCCTGTCGGCCACCCCGAAGGTGCTCCCGCCGAAGTGGTTCTACGACGAGCGGGGCAGCGAACTGTTCGAGAAGATCACCCGCCTGGACGAGTACTACCCGACCCGGGCCGAGCGGTCCATCCTGCGCGCCGCCGCCGGGCAGATCGCCGCCGCCACCCGCGCCCGCACCCTGGTGGAACTCGGGGCCGGCGCGGCGGACAAGACCAGGCTGCTGCTCGACGCGCTGGCCGGGGCGGGCACGCTGGCCAGCTTCGTCCCGGTGGACGTGAGCGAGACGGCGCTGATCGAGGCCGCGCGCCGGGTGGACGGGGAGTACCCCGGGCTCGCCGTCACCGCCGTGGTGTCCGACTTCGAGGAGCACCTGGGCCTGCCCGAGGGCAGCGGGCCACGGCTGGTGGCGTTTCTCGGCGGGACCATCGGCAACCTGCTGCCCGGCCAGCGGGCGGCGTTCCTCGCCTCGCTGCGGGCCCGGCTGCGCCCGGGGGACGCGTTCCTGCTCGGCACCGACCTGGTCAAGGACCCCGCGGTGCTGGTCGCCGCCTACGACGACGCGGCCGGGGTGACCGCCGCGTTCAACAAGAACATCCTGTCGGTGCTGAACGCGGCCCTGGGCGCGGACTTCGACCCGGACGCGTTCGAGCATGTCGCGCTGTGGGATGCCCGCGAGGAGTGGATCGAGATGCGGCTCCGCTCGCTGCAGCCGCAGACGGTGACCGTGCCGGCCATCGGCCTGGAGGTGGCGTTCGGCGAGGGCGAGGAGATGCGGACCGAGGTGTCGGCGAAGTTCCGCCGGGAACGGGTGGCCGCGGAACTGGCGGCGGCCGGCTTCGCCATGGCCGGCTGGTGGACCGACGAGCAGGGCAGGTTCGGCCTGTCGCTGTCGGTGCCCGGCTAAGCGCTGCTAGCCCGGCGCCGGGTGCGCCGCGGTCAGCGGCGGGGTACGCCGCGCTCCATCCGCCGTATCTGCGGGTCGGCCAGGCGCAGCGCGGTGATCAGCTCGCTGGCGACCCGCTCGGCGGCGATCGCCCCGCAGCTGAACAGGTCCACCGCGATCAGGTTCTCCTCCGGCCAGGTGTGGATGGCCAGGTGCGACTCGGCCAGGATCAGCACCAGGGTGACCGCCCCGTTGGGGAAGACCACGTGGCTGGAGTCGAGCACGGTGCCGCCGCCGGCCCGCACCGCGGCGCTCGCGGCCACGGACAGCTCCGCGATGTCCGACACCGGGGAGCCGGGGGTCAGCGCGGCGTCCACCGTCCAGAGCTGCTTGGGCACGGGAGCGGCCGCGGGCCGCGGATCCGCGGGGCGGCCCGGCGCGAGCTTTCCTGGCATGATGGGGGAGGATACCCGATGACCCGCGGCCGGCCGTGCGCGCCGGACCGCGCCGCCCAGGCCGGGAGCGCTGAGATCTCAGCAAACCTCAGCGGTCACGGGCACCTAGCATCCCGATCCAGGCAACACCGAGCACAGCATCCACACCGAACCCAGCACCCACAAGAACCCTTGACGCATGGACGTTGACGCAGTAGCCGCGGAGGTCGCCGCCGCGGTCGGGCTGGCGGAGGGGCCGGCCGGAGTTGCCGACGTCCTCCGGGTGATCGCCCGTCATGAGCCGGTCGCGGCGCGCGAGATCAGCCGGCGGGCCGAGCTGCCGGTCCCGATCATCGCCGCCGTCTGCAACGAGTTGCGCAAGCGCGGCGTGGTGGACCGGTCCCGCCCGGTGCGGCTGACCCCGGCGGGGCGGGCCAGCCTGACCGGGCAGGCGGCACCCGGGACCGGGATCAGCGGCCGGTGCCCGTGCTGCGGTGGCCTCGGCATGGTCGTCCCGGACGCGGCCGCCGCGCTGACCGGGCCGCTGGAGCGCGCGGCGCTCGCCGCCCCCGGGGCCAAGCTGGACCTGGACCAGACCCACTGCACCGCGGACACCAAGCTGCGCCGGGTGCTGGCGATGCACGAGGCGGGCGCGCTGGCCGGGCAGCGGATCCTGCTACTGGGTGACGATGACCTGGTCAGCGTGGCCCTGGCGGTCTTCGCCGGGCACGCCGGGCCCGCCGGGCGGCCGCGCGCCGTCACGGTGCTCGACTGCGATCCCGACCTGGTGGGCTACCTGCGCGGGGAGCTTGGCGCGCGTGCCCTGGCCGCCGAGGTCATCGAGCACGACCTGCGTGATCCGCTGCCCGCCGCGCTGACCGGCGCGTTCGACGTGGCCTGCACCGACCCGCCGTACACGGTGGCCGGGGCGGAGCTGTTCCTGTCCCGCGCGGTCGCCGCCCTGGCCCCGGGCGCCGGCGGGCACGTGTTCTTCTCGTTCGGGCCGCGCCGGCCCGCCGAGACCGTGGCCACCCAGCGCCTGATGGCCGACATGGGGCTCGCGGTCCGCTCGCTGACGCCGGGGTTCAACTCCTACACGGGAGCGGGCATCCTGGCGGGCACCAGCCACCTCTACCACCTGCGCACGACGCAGGACAGCCGGCCCGCCGTCACCGGGCGGTTCGACGGCCCGCTGTACTCGGCGCAGACCAGGGCCGCCGTCACCCGGCCGTACCGGTGCGCGGCCTGCGGGGCGGTGCACGAGGTGGGCCCGGGTGCCCGCTGGACGCGGATCGCTGAGCTGAAGGCGGCCGGCTGCCCCGCCTGCGGCGGCACCGTGCTGCGCCCGCAGCCACTGCGTGCCGGGCCGGGGGCGGGACGGCCATGACCGAGGGCACCGGCGAGTTCCGGATCCGCCCAGCCCGCGACGACGACCTGGACGTCATCGCCGGATTCGAGATCGACATCGCCCGGGCCTCGTTCGGCGCCGAGGCGATCGAGGACGCGGCGCTGCACCGCAAGCGGGTAGCCGGCGCGCTCGGCAAGCCCGGCGAGGTCACCCTGGTCGCGGTCGCGGCGCACGCCGGCGGCGAGCCGGTCGGCTGGGCCTGGCTGTCCGGGCGCACCAACTCGCTGACCGGCGCCAGGTACGGCAATTTCCGGTCGCTGGCCACCGCCGACATCCCGGGCCGTGGCGCCGTCGCCGAGCTGCTCATGGCCGCGGTGCTGCGGGCGGCGGACGAGGCCGGCTACACCCACCTCACCGGCAAGACGCATGCCAGCAACCTGGGCATGCGGGCGCTGTACCGGAAGTTCGGCTTCGAGGCCACCCACCTCACCATGGAACGGCGCCCCGGCCCGGACGGGGCGGGGCGGTGACCGCCGCCACGGCGCCGCCGCTGGTCAAGTGCGTGGTCTGGGACATCGACAACACCCTGCTCGACGGGGTCTACCTGGAGTCGGGAGCCACTCCGCCGGGCGCGAACCAGGCCATGGCCGGAGCCCTGGCCGACCTCGGCTCCCGCGGCATCCTGCACGCGATCGCGAGCAAGAACCCGCCGCAGGCGGCCGAGCACGCCGCCGCGGTGACCGGCGCCGCCTTCGCGGCCGTGGAGTGCGGCTGGGGCCCGAAGTCCGGCGCGCTGGCCCGCATCGCCGCGGACCTGGCGATCGGCACCGACGCGCTCGCGTTCGTGGACGACGACCCGTACGAGCGCGCCGAGGTCGGCGCCGCCCTTCCCGAGGTGCTCGTGCTCGCGCCGGACGAGGTCGCCGGCGCGGCCGGCTGGCCGGAGTTCGGCGCGGCGGCGGTGACCGACGAGGCCCGCAGACGGGGGGAGATGTACGCGGCCCGGCGCCGCCGCCAGGCCGCGGCGCACGTCTTCGGCGGGAGCCGGGAGGAGTTCCTGGCCGCGGCGGGCACCGAGGCGACCATCGCCGCCGCCACGGCGGCGGACCTGCCGCGGCTGCACGAGCTGGCCGCGCGGACCAGGCAGTTCAACTCGGCCGGCCGGGCCGTGGCCGAGGCGGAACTCGCGGCCCTGGCCGCCGCGCCGGACACCGACGTGGTCACGGTGCGGCTCCGCGACGCCTTCGGCGACGACGGCATCGTGGGAGCCTGCGTGACCAGCCACGACGCCGACGCCACCTGGACGGTGCGGCTGCTGATGATGTCCTGCCGCGCGATGGGGCGGGGTGTCATCGACGGCCTGCTGGCCTGGGTCACCCGGTCGGCGGCCCGGGCGGGCGCCGCGGAGGTGGCCGTCCGGTGCGTGCTGAACGACCGCAACGTGCCGCTGCGGCTCGCGCTGGCCGGGGCGGGCTTCCGCGCCGCGCCGCCCGCCGGAACCGGGGCGGGCGAGCCGCCCGGCCCGGGGCCGGGCGAGGTGGCCGGCCCGGTGTTCCGCAGGGGCACCGGCGCCCCGCTGCCGGTGCTCCCGGCCTGGGTGCGGGCCCCGGGCGAGCCCGCGGGGACGGGCACGGGCGCCCCGCCGCCGGGCGCGGCGGGCCCGGGGCCGGGCGGGCCCGCGGACGCGATCGCCGCCGAGCTGCGGCAGTACCTGGCGCGCATCACCGGCCGGGACGAACTGGCCGGCCTGCCCGCCGGGGCACCGCTGTTCGGCGACGCGGTGGCCCTGGACTCGCTGACCGGCACGCTGCTGTTGCGGGAGGTCCAGCGCCGCTTCGGGGTGGACGTGGCCGGCACCGACCTGAACCTGGACGCGCTGGCCACCCTGGGCACGCTGGCCGCGTTCATCGCCGGGCAGGGGGGCTCGTGAGCGGCGCACCAGGTTACCGGGTGACGGCCGGCGCGGCCCGGGCGGCCGGGCCGGCCGAGGTGTCCTGGTTCGACATCAGGGAGGTCACCCTGGGCCCGGCGGACCTGGCCGGCCTGGACGCCAGAGAGACCGCGCGGGCGGCCGCGTTCGTGTTTCCCGCCGACCGGCACCGCTACCAGGTCGCGCACGTGATGCTGCGCCGGGTGCTGGCCGGCCACCTGGGCACCGAGCCCGGCCGCCTCACCTTCGGCCGCCAGCCCTGCCCGGCCTGCGGCGGCCCGTCCGGCAGGCCCGTGCTGGCCTGGGGGGACGACCCCCCTGGAACCCCCCGGGGCGCCGATGGCGCCTGGCCGGCAAGCCGGCAGGCCCCATCGCGCACGCTGGCCCGGGGGGACACTCAATTCTCCGGGGACACCCCGGACCCCGATGGCCCTGGAACCCCCCGGGGCGCCGATGGCGCCTGGCCGGCAAGCCGGCAGGCCCCATCGCGCACGCTGGCCGGGGAAGGCGGCGGGCCCGGCGACCGCGGCGGGCCCGGCCCCTCCTTCTCCCTCGCCCGCTCCGGCGAGGCCGTGGCCATCGCGGTGGCCGCCGCGCCCGTCGGCATCGACGTGGAGCGGCAGGCCAGCGGGTGCGTGTGCTCGCTGGCGTCGGCCATGCACCCCGACGACGCCGCGCTGGTGCAGGCCCTGCCGGAGCCGGACCGGCACCTCGCGGTGATCCGCTGGTGGGTGCGGGCCGAGGCGGTGCTCAAGTGCGCGGGCACCGGCATCGCGCACGGCATGGACGCGTTCCCGGTGCTCGGCACCCCGGCGCCGGGCCGGGTACCGCCCGTGCCGCAGCCGCCCGCCGGGCCCGATGCCGCCGGCTGGGCCACCGCGGCCGGGTGCTCGCTCACGGCCCTGCCCGCGCCCGAGGGCTATCAGGCGGCGCTGGCCCTGCCCGGGCCGCGGCCGATCCGGTACCGGCAGGGATCCGGCGGCCGGTGACCGGCCCGTCCCCGGGCCCTCGCACGGCGCCCGCGCCCGGTAGTCTCGCACCTGTACGGAGGTGGTGAGCCATGACCGCGGTCTATGCGGTGGACGCCTGCCGCACCCCGGTGGGGAAGATCAAGGGGGCGCTCGCCGCCGTCCGCCCCGATCACCTGGCCGCCGATGTGATAGCCGCGCTGCTGGCCCGTAACCCATGGCTGGACCCGGCCCGGATCGACGACGTGTACTGGGGGGCCGCCAACCAGGCCGGGGAGGACAACAGGAACGCCGCCAGGATGGCCGCGCTGCTGGCCGGCCTCCCGGTGGAGATCCCCGGTGCCACGGTGAACCGGCTGTGCGGCTCGGGGATGGAGGCGATCGCCTGCGCCGCCCGGGCCATCGCCGCGGGAGAGGCCGACGTGTGCCTGGCGGGCGGGGCGGAGTCGATGACCCGCGCGCCGTTCGTGCTGCCGCGGGCCGAGGGCCCGTTCCCGAGGGAGGCGGGCCTCGCCGACACCCGCCTCGGCTGGCGGCTGGTCAGCCCCCGGATGGCCGAGATGTACCCGCCGGTCAGCCTGGGGGAGACCGCGGAGAACGTGGCCGAGCGCTACCACGTGACCAGGGAGCGCCAGGACGAGTTCGCGCTGCGCAGCCACCAGCGGGCGGCCGCGGCACGCGACGCGGGCCGGTTCGCCGGCGAGATCGTCCCGGTGGCCACTCCCGCCGGGGAGGTGACCGCCGACGAGGGCATCCGGGCCGACCTCATCCTGGCCGAGCTGGCTGCCAAGCGGCCCGCCTTCCGCCGCGACGGCACCGTGACCGGGGGCAACTCCTCCCCGCTGAACGACGGGGCGGCGGTGCTGCTGCTGGCCGCCGAGCGCGCGCTGCCTGGTGACGCCCCGGCCCCACTGGCCCGGTACGCAGGCACCGCGGCGGCGGGCGTGCATCCGGACTACATGGGCATCGGCCCGGTACCGGCGATGGGCAAGGTGCTGGCCCGGGCCGGCTGGCAGACGGACGCGCTGGACCTGATCGAGGTCAACGAGGCGTTCGCGGCCCAGGCGGTGGCCGTGGCCGACGAGCTCAAGCTGGACCCCTACCGGCTGAACGTCAACGGCGGCGCGATCGCCATCGGCCACCCGCTCGGCTGCTCCGGCGCCCGCATCACCACTACGCTGCTGCACGAGCTGCGCCGCCGCGGCGGCAGCCGGGGGGCGGCCGCCATGTGCATCGGTGTCGGCCAGGGCGTCGCCACCCTCTGGGAAAGCGGCTGAGGCACCCAGTGGAGCCAGCCGGGCACCGCCCAGGCGCTGGCGCCGTGGTCAAGGCCGATCCCGGTGACCGCGTCCTCACCGTGCCGAACATCATTAGCATGGCGCGGCTGGCCGGCGTCCCGGTGTTCCTGTGGCTGGTGCTGGGCCCGCGGGCGGACTGGTGGGCCGTGGGCCTGCTCATCGCGGCCGGGCTGTCCGACTGGCTGGACGGCAAGCTCGCCCGGGCCTGGAACCAGCAGAGCCGCCTCGGCCAGGTACTTGACCCGGCCGCCGACCGGCTGTACATCGCGGCGACCCTGGCCGGCCTGGCGGTGCGGGGCATCATCGGCTGGTGGCTGGTCGCCGTGCTGGCGGCCAGGGAACTGGTGCTCGGCGTGGCGCTGCTCGTGCTGCGCAGGCACTCCTTCGGCCCGCTCCAGGTCAGTTTCCTGGGCAAGGCGGCCACCCTGTGCCTGCTCTACGCGTTCCCGCTGCTGTTCCTCGGCTCCCACGCCGGTGCCGCGGCGCTGGCCGCACGGGTCACCGGTTGGGCCTTCGCGATCTGGGGAAGTGCCCTCTACTGGTGGGCGGCCGCGCTCTACCTCACGCAAGCGCGGCAGGTCATCGCCGCCGCCGGCCGCGACGAGGCGGCCGGCCGGCAGGATGTGCCGCTGGCCCAGCAGCGGCAGCCCGGCGATGATGGGGCATAGCGGACAGCGAAGGGAGAAATGCAGGCTGTGAAGGCTCTGGTGATGGCCGGCGGGGAGGGAACGCGGCTGCGGCCCATGACCGCCAATCAGCCCAAGCCGCTGCTTCCCGTGGCCAACAAGCCGATCATGGAGCACGTGCTGCGCCTGCTGAAGCGGCACGGCTTCACCGAGACCGTGGTCACGGTCCAGTTCTTCGCGCCGCTGGTCCGCAACTACTTCGGTGACGGCGAAGAAGTCGGGATGAACCTGCAGTACGCGACCGAGGAGATACCGCTCGGGACCGCCGGGAGCGTGAAGAACGCCGAGGACGCGCTGCGGTCCGGTCCGTTCCTGGTGATCTCGGGGGACGCGCTGACCGACATCGACTTGTCGGCCATGGTCGACTTCCACAAGAAACAGGGCGCGCTGGTCACGGTGGGCCTGGCCCGGGTGCCGAACCCGCTGGAGTTCGGCATCACCATCATGGACGACGACGGCCGCATCCAGCGCTTCCTGGAGAAGCCCACCTGGGGCCAGGTGTTCTCGGACACCGTCAACACCGGCATCTACGTGATGGAGCCCGAGGTGCTCGCCGAGGTGCCCGCCGGGGAGCCGGTGGACTGGGCCGGCGACGTGTTCCCCCGGCTGGTCAAGGCCGGCGCGCCGCTGCACGGCTGGGTCGCCGACGGGTACTGGCAGGACGTCGGCACGCACGAGAGCTACCTGAAGGCCCAGGCGGACGTGCTGTCCGGCCAGGTGGAAGCGGAGATCGACGGCTTCGAGATCTCCCCGGGGATCTGGGTCGCCGAGGGCGCCGAGGTGGACTCGGAGGCGGTGCTCACCGGGCCGCTGTGCGTCGGGGAGTATTCCAAGGTCGAGGCGGGCGCGGAACTGCGCGAGTTCACCGTGGTGGGCAGCAACGTCGTGGTGAAGGAGGGCGCCTTCCTGCACCGCGCCGTGGTGCACAACAACGTGTACATCGGCCAGGGCGCCACCCTCCGGGGCTGCGTGATCTGCAAGAAGACCGACGTGATGGGGTCCGCCCGGATCGAGGAGGGGGCGATCGTCGGGGACGAGTGCCTGATCGAGCCGGAGGCGTACCTGTCCGCCGGGGTGAAGGTGTACCCGTTCAAGACCATCGAGGCGGGCGCGGTCGTCAACACCAGCGTCATCTGGGAATCCTCCGCGCAGCGCACCCTGTTCCGCCCCCGTGGCGTGTCCGGCCTGGTCAACGTGGAGATCACCCCGGAGCTGTGCGTGCGCCTGGCCAGCGCCTACGCCAGCACGCTGCGCAAGGGCGCGACCGTCACCACCTCGCGGGACGTGTCCAGGGCGGCCCGCGCGCTGAAGCGGGCCATCCACGGCGCGCTGAACGCCAGCGCGATCAACGTGGTGGACCTGGAGGCCATACCGCTGCCGCTGGCCCGGTTCCACACCGCGCGCAGCGACGCCAGCGGCGGCATCGCGCTGCGCACCACCGCCGGCGACCCCCAGTCGATCGACATCGTCTTCTTCGACGAACGGGGCGCCGACCTGTCCCAGGCGGCCTGCCGCAAGCTCGAACGGGTGTACTCCCGGCAGGAGTACCGGCGGGCCTTCCCCGGCGAGATCGCCGGGCTGGTCTACCCGCCGCGGGTGGTCGAGTCCTACGCGGCCGAGCTGCTGCGCTGCGTGGACATGTCGGGCGTGCCGGACGCCGGGCTCAAGGTGGTACTTGACTGCGCGGACGGGACCGCCGCCCTGGTGCTGCCCTCGCTGCTCGGGCCGATCGGCGTGGAGGTCCTCACGCTGAACAACCGGCTCAACGAGGAGTCGCCGACCCAGACCCTGGCCGAGCTGCGGGCCGGCATGCAGCGCCTGGCCGAGCAGGTCGCGTCGTCACGTGCCGCCTTCGGCGTCCGGTTCGACCAGGTCGGGGAGCGCATCCAGCTCGTGGACGACAAGGGCGCGATGGTCAGCGAGGACCGGGCGCTGCTGGTGGTGCTCGATCTCATCGCGGCCGAGCGGCGCACCGGCCGGGTCGCGCTGCCGGTCACCACGACCCGGGTGGCCGAGCAGGTGAGCAAGTTCCACGGCGTCCAGGTGAGCTGGACCCCCACCTCGCTGCGCGGGATCACCGAGGCCACCGCCGCGGATGACGTGATCTTCGGCGCCGACGGGCACGGCGGGTTCGTGGTCCCGGAGTTCGGCCGGCACCTCGACGGCATCGCGGCGTTCATCCGGCTGCTCGGCCTGGTCGCCCGCACCAGGCTGACGCTCAGCCAGATCGACGCCCGCATCCCCAGGGCGCACCTGCTCAAGCGCTCCATGCCCACTCCCTGGGTGGCGAAGGGCAGCGTCATGCGCACGGTGCTGGAGGCGGCCGGGGACCGCACGGTGGACACCACCGACGGAGTCCGGATCGTCGAGCCGGACGGCGGCTGGGTGCTGGTACTGCCCGACCCCGCGGAAGCCGTCACCCACCTGTGGGCCGAGGGCGCCGACGCGGACGCCGCCCAGGACCTGCTGGACCGCTGGGCGGCCATCGCCGAGCGGGCGGGCACCTAGCCACGGGAACAGTCCGGTGCCCTCGCGGAGTTTGACTGAGTTAGTTCCGGCCCCACCACCCCGCCCAAGCCGGGACGGATCTGCGCGGCCATGAGACAATCGCACCTTGCCTGATTGCTCGCCGGGCAGATCCAGGGGGCGCCGGGAGTTCGACGTCGGAGGTTGCCCATGTGGCTAAGACGGGGCTGGCGGCACCGCCGCACCCGCCGCGGAAGAAACGCGTGGCGCATGGACCAAGCACCGGTGTCGCAGGTAGCGTGGGCGCACGTACCGGAGTTGACGCCACGAGCCGCCCCGGCGGAAGTGGCACCCGCGCCGAGCCCTTGGCCCGCGGAGGAGAGGCTGGACCAAGTGATGCCGAGCGTCTACTGTGCCCGCTGCGGGCGGGCGAGCCCGGAAGGGGCCCGCTTCTGCTCGCACTGCGGCGCGCCGCTTGTGCGCGGCGGGGGAGAGCGGCCCGGCGAGAGCACCTCGACGATCTCGCTGGCCGGCACCGACCTGGCCGACGCCGAGTACGAGGAGCCGCCGGCCGAGTCGGCCGCCACCGAGGCGCTGCCGGCCGGCACCGCCCTGCTGCTGGTGAAGCGCGGCCCGAACGCGGGCAGCCGGTTCCTGCTGGACAGCGAGCTCACCACGGTGGGCCGCCACCCGGGCAGCGACATCTTCCTTGACGACGTCACGGTGTCCCGGCGGCACGCGGAGTTCTACCGCCACGGGGCCGGGTTCATCGTGCGCGACGTGGGCAGCCTGAACGGCACCTACGTGAACCGCGAACGGATCGAGGAGACCGCCCTGAACGACGGGGACGAGGTCCAGGTGGGCAAGTTCCGGCTGACCTTCCTCGGGGCCCGGCGCTCGCAGGCAGACCGTGGCGGGGGCGCACAGGTCGGGGCATGAGTGCTGAGCCAGCCCGGGCCTACTTCGGCATCGGCGAGGTGATTGCCCAGCTTCGCGCCGAATTCCCGGACATCAGCGTCTCCAAGATCCGGTTCCTGGAGGCGGAAGGGCTGATCCAGCCCGCGCGCTCGCCCTCCGGCTACCGGAAGTTCGGGCCGGCGGACGTGGACCGGCTCAGGTACATCCTCACCGCCCAGCGGGACCGGTACCTGCCGCTGCGGGTGATCAAGGACCAGCTCGACGCCGACCGGCCCGCGGCCGGGCCGCTGACCAGGCGGGAACTGCTCGACGCGGCGGGGATCGACGAGCGGAGCCTGGCCGAGCTCGAGGAGTTCGGCCTGGTGCGCAGGTCCGGCGGGCACTACGCGCCGGAGGCGGCCGAGGCCGTCCGCGCGATCATCGCGCTCGGCCGGTACGGGGTCCAGGCCCGGCACCTGCGGGTGCTGCGGGCTTCCGTGGAACGGGAGACCGCGCTGATCGAGCAGGTTGTGGCGCCGGTCCTGCGCCAGCGCAGCCCCGGGGCCAGGGACCGGGCCGCCACATCCGCACGTGACATCGCCTCACTCGTGCTGACCGTGCACGCGGCGCTCATCGAGATGACGCTGGCCGACGCCGGTTTCGCGGGGCGCGAACAAGGAGGTACCGGCCGCTGACCGCAGGGCGCGGGCGTGCTCGCTGCCCGTGCGGGTGTACTTTGACAGGGGAATCCCTTCAGCAAGGTTCAGGACGGACAGTGCCTGACGCGAGGCGAGGACGGAGCCGCCGTGAGGAAGATGGAGGTCGTCGGCGTCCGGGTCGAGATGCCCACGAACCAGCCCATCGTCCTGCTCAAGGAGACCGAGGGGGACAGGTATCTGCCGATCTGGATCGGCCCGGTGGAGGCTACCGCTATCGCGTTCGCCCAGCAGGGCATGGTCCCCGCCCGGCCGCTCACCCATGACCTCTTCCGGGATGTGCTCGAAGCGCTGAGCGTCCAGCTCACCACCGTGAACATCACCGCGCTGCGGGACGGGATCTTCTTCGCGGACCTCATCTTCTCCAACGGCAAGGAAGTGAGCGCCCGGCCGTCAGACTCGATCGCGCTGGCGCTGCGCACCGGCGCCTCGATCTTCGCGGCCGAGGAGATCCTGGACGAGGCCGGGGTCGCGATCCCGGACGAGCAGGAAGACGAGGTCGAGAAGTTCCGCGAGTTCCTGGACACGATCAGCCCAGAGGACTTCGGCCGAGCCACGTGACGAAGTCACGGGGGAGGCCAGCGGGGGCCCGGGGTCGCCCCCCGGACTAGCTGCGGAAGGGCCACCTGATCCGGCCGGCTTGCCGGACAGGGTGCGACGCGCCGTACACGGTCGTTGACGCACACACTCGGTACGCCTAGCGTGCAAATCGGGTACCCAGGGTGGAGACTTCCCGGGTCGGAGGCAGGTGTGGCGGTAACCAGTAGTAACGACGGCGAATCGCACGCACGCGGCGCCGCCATGCAGCACGCCGGTGAGCAGGGCCTGCTGTTCGGTGACGAAACCCTCACCGTCCATTCCGACGATGTCGGCTACCGGGGCCCCACGGCCTGCGCCGCCGCCGGGATCACCTATCGCCAGCTCGACTACTGGGCCAGGACCGAACTGGTGGCGCCGAGCGTCCGCGCGGCGCACGGATCCGGGTCGCAGCGCCTCTACAGCTTCCGCGACATCTGCGTGCTCAAGGTGGTCAAGCGGCTGCTCGACACCGGCATCTCACTGCAGCAGATCCGGGCCGCGGTGACCCACCTGCGGGACCGCGGCACCGAGGACCTCGCCCGGCTCACCCTGATGAGCGACGGGGTCACCGTGTACGAGTGCACCTCCACCGACGAGGTGGTGGACCTGCTGGCCGGCGGCCAGGGCGTCTTCGGCATCGCGCTCGGGCGCATCTGGAAGGAAGTCGACGGCACGCTCGCCGAACTGCCCGCCGAGCGGGCCGAGAAGGCCGGCAGCGCCGACGGCCAGGCGGGCAGCAGCGCCAGCGACGAACTGTCCCTCCGCCGGGCCCTGAGAAGCGGGGGATAAGCCCCGGGGCTAGGGGCTAAGGCTGCTCGCCGCCATTCGGCGGCTTCGCCGGGGCCAGCCCCTCAGTGCTGACCCGGGGGGACGACCCCCCGGAACCCCCCGATGCGGCTCACGCCACGTCCCCGGAACCCGCTGAATCGGCCATTCCTGGCTGGCGGCTAGGCTCTCGGCGCATGGGTTTCTCTTCGGCCGGGATGAACTTCGCGGCGTTCCGCAGCCTGTCGCGGGCCATGCTGCGCGGATACGTCAGGGACCGGACGGCCCTGGCCTTCTCGATCCTGCTGCCCGTGCTGTTCCTGGCGCTGCTCGGCTCGCTCTACCGCAGCAGCGCCACGCCCAAGCTGAGCGTCGTGGAGATCGGCAGCGTCAGCCTGCTCGGCAACACCGCGGGCCAGCCGGGCCTGTCCGGGGTGCTCACCGTGACCCACTCCAGCGACAAGAAGGCCGCGGTCCGCGAGGTGCGCCGGGGCGACGCCGACGCGGCGGTCCAGCAGATCGGCAACCGGCTGGTCGTGCACTACTCGATCGCCGACCCGACCACGGCGGGCATCGTCCAGACGGTCTTCTCCTCGATCGTGCAGCGGGCGGACCAGGTGCGGGCCGGCCCGTCCGGCAGCTACCAGCTGCGCACCCACCAGGTCGAGAGCACCACGCTCAAGCCCATCCAGTTCCTGGCGCCCGGCCTGCTGGGCTGGGCCGTCGCCTCCGGGGCCACCTTCGGCGCGGCCATCACCCTGGTGAACTGGCGGCACAACAAGCTGCTGCGGCGGCTGCGGCTGGCCCCGGTGAGCACCGGCTCGGTGGTGCTGGCCCGGGTCGGGGTGAGCCTGCTCGTGGCGCTGGTCCAGACCGCCCTGTTCCTGCTGATCGCCACCACGCCCTACTTCGGCCTGAAGCTCACCGCGGCGTGGTGGATGGCGATCCCCGTGGTGCTCTGCGGCACCCTGGCCTTCATGTCCATCGGCCTGCTTGTCGGCGCGTTCGCCAAGACCCAGCAGGCGGCCACCGCGGTCGCGAACCTGGTCATCCTGCCGATGGCGTTTCTCGGCGGGGCCTTCATCCCGCTCGACTTCGCGCCGGCCTGGGTACGGGACGCCTCCTATGCGATGCCGCTGCGCTACCTGGTCACCGGGACGCAGGACGTCATGGCCCGCGGCGAGGGCCCCGGCGCCGCGCTGCCCGCGATCGGCATCCTGGCCGCGCTGACCGCCGTGCTCACGTTCATCGCCGTCCGGGTGTTCCGCTGGGACGAGATCTGACTCTGCTAGCCCGGGGGAGCGACCCCCCGGAACCCCCCGCTGGCTCAAGGCCCCGTTCCTTCGTCACCGGGCCTTGGCCCCGCTAGCCCGGGGGAGCGACCCCCCGGAACCCCCCGCCGGCTCAAGGCCCCGTTCCTTCGTCACCGGGCCTTGGCCCCGCCAGCCCGGGGGAGCGCGACCCCGGGACCCCCGCCGGCCCAAGGTCGGCTCGGGTAAGCTCGCAGTGCTGGCGACACCGTCCGGGAGAGACCACGGGCAACGCCCGGGGCGCCGAAGGGGCAACCTCCCCGGAACCTCTCAGGCAAAGGGACCGGACGGGACAGGCGTCTCTGGAGTCTCCTCAGGGGAGCGACGACAGAGGGGGAGACCGCGACAGGTGGCTCTCACCCCCCGGAGGCTCGCAATGGATTTCGCGGCACGGCACATCGGGCCGACCCCGGCCGAGCAGGAGCACATGCTCGGCACGCTCGGCTACGCCTCGCTGGACGAGCTGACCGCGGCCGCCCTGCCGCCCGGGCTGGCCGGCGGCGGCCTGGCGGGCCTGCCCGCCGCGGCGTCCGAGGAGGAGGCGTTGCAGCGGCTGCGCGCCCTGGCGGACCAGAACCAGGTGCTGACCTCGATGATCGGGCTGGGCTACTACGGCACCGTGACGCCCGCCGTGATCCGCCGCAACGTGCTGGAAAACCCCGGCTGGTACACGGCCTACACCCCCTACCAGCCGGAGATCTCCCAGGGCCGGCTGGAGGCGCTGCTGAACTTCCAGACCATGGTCGAGGACCTGACCGGGCTGGCGGTGGCCGGCGCGTCCCTGCTCGACGAGGCCACCGCGGCCGCAGAGGCGATGACGCTGGCCCGCCGGGCCGCGCGCAAGGGCAGCATCTTCCTGGCCGACGCCCGGTGCCTGCCGCAGACGCTCACGGTGCTGGCCACCCGGGCGGCGCCGCTGGGCATCGACCTGGTGGTCACCGAGGTGACCGAGCAGGAGGTGGCGGCCCAGCCCGAGGGGGAACTGTTCGGGGTGCTGCTGCCCTATCCCGACGCGACCGGGGAGATCCGCGACCCGCGGCCGGTGATCGCCGCCGCCAGCGAGCGGGGCGTGCTCACCGCGGTCACCGCCGACCTGCTGGCCCTCACCCTGCTGACGCCCCCCGGCGAACTGGGCGCGGACATCGCGGTGGGCAGCACCCAGCGGTTCGGCGTCCCGATGGGCTACGGCGGCCCGCACGCCGCCTACATCGCGGTCCGTGACGGCTTGGCCCGCCAGTTGCCCGGGCGGCTCGTCGGGGTGTCGCTGGACGCCGCGGGCCAGCCCGCCTACCGGCTCGCGCTGCAGGCCAGGGAGCAGCACATCCGCCGGGAGAAGGCGACGAGCAACATCTGCACGGCCCAGGTGCTGCTCGCGGTGATCGCCGGGATGTACGCGGTCTACCACGGGCCGGACGGGCTGGCCGCGATCGCCGGCGCCGTGCACCGCAAGGCCGCCGTGCTGGCCGCGTCGCTGCGCGCCGCGGGCTGCGGCACCGCGCACGGCGCGTTCTTCGACACGGTCGCCGTGACCGGCATCCCCGGCGGCGCCGCGGCCGGCGTGGCCCGGGCCCGCCGCCTGGGCTACAACCTCTACCTGGCCGGGCCGGACACCGTGCAGGCCGCCTGCGACGAGACGACCACCGAGGAGCATCTGCGGGACCTGGTGGCGGCTCTGGCTGATGTGGACCCGGCCGGTGTGACCCTGGCCGCGGCGGACGGCGCGCTCCCGGCCGGGCTGCGGCGCACCACCGGGTTCCTGGCCCACCCGGTGTTCCACGAGCACCACAGCGAGACCTCACTGCTGCGGTACCTGCGCCGGCTGGCCGACTTCGACCTGGCACTGGACCGGTCGATGATCCCGCTCGGGTCCTGCACGATGAAGCTGAACGCGGCCGCCGAGATGGAGCCCATCACCTGGCCGCAGTTCGCGGACCTGCACCCGTTCGCCCCGGCCGACCAGGCCCGCGGCTATGCCCGGCTGATCGGGGAACTCGGCTCGTGGCTGGCCGAGATCACCGGGTACGCGGCGGTGTCGCTGCAGCCGAACGCGGGCTCGCAGGGCGAACTGGCCGGGCTGCTGGCCATCCGGGCCTATCACGCGGCCGGTGGCGAGCCGGAGCGGGACGTCTGCCTGATCCCGGAGTCCGCGCACGGCACCAACGCGGCCAGCGCGGTGCTGGCCGGGCTGCGGGTCGTGGTGGTCAAGTGCGGCGATGACGGCGCCATCGACGTCCCGGACCTGCACGGGAAACTGGCCGCGCACCAGGGCAGGATCGCGGCGATCATGCTGACCTACCCGTCCACCAACGGGGTGTTCGAGGAGACCGTGACCGAGGTCTGCGCCGCGGTGCACGACGCCGGCGGCCAGGTCTACGTGGACGGCGCCAACCTGAACGCTCTGATGGGCCTGGCCAAGCCGGGACGGTTCGGCGCCGACGTCTCGCACCTGAACCTGCACAAGACGTTCTGCATCCCGCACGGCGGCGGCGGCCCCGGCGTCGGCCCGGTCGCGGTCGGCGCCCACCTGGCCCCGTACCTGCCCGGCAGCCCCGTCCCCGGCGGGCAGGCGGGCCCGCCGGGCAGCGTGGGACCGGTCGCCGCGGCGCCGTTCGGGTCCGCCGGGATCCTGCCGATCTCCTGGGCCTACATCGCCATGATGGGCGGCGACGGGCTGCGCCGGGCCAGCCAGGTGGCGATCCTCGCGGCCAACTACATCGCCCGGCGGCTGGACGGGCACTACCCGGTGCTCTACACCGGCCGGAACGGCCTGGTGGCGCACGAGTGCATCGTGGACCTGCGGCCGCTCGCCAAGCAGGCCGGGGTCACCGTGGACGACGTCGCCAAGCGGCTCATCGACTACGGGCTCCACGCGCCCACCATGTCGTTCCCCGTGGCCGGGACGCTGATGATCGAGCCGACCGAGAGCGAGGACCTGGCCGAGATCGACCGGTTCTGCGCGGCGATGATCGCGATCCGGCAGGAGATCGCCCGGGTCGCCGCCGGCGACTACGACCGCGAGGACAACCCGCTGGCCAACGCGCCGCACACCGCGCCGATGCTGGTCGCCGCCGACTGGAAGCACCCGTACTCGCGGGAGGAGGCGGCCTACCCGCTGGCCGGCGACCGCCGGGGCAAGTACTGGCCCCCGGTGCGCCGCATCGACCAGGCCTACGGCGACCGCAACCTCGTCTGCGCCTGCCCGCCCGTGGCAGCGTTCCAGGACTGACCTGCCCCTGCGCGGGCGGCCCAGGCCGCGTGACGAAGGAACGCGGCCTGGGGCCAGCGGGGGTTCCAGGGGGTCGCTCCCCAGGCCAGCACTGTCGGTCCCGCCTGGCAAGGTGGCGGCCATGACCGACAGGAGGCACGATGAGTGTCATGCGCGCGCCCGAGGTCCCGGAGATCTGGGCACAGGACCGGATATTCACCGTCGAGGACCTGGAAGACATGCCCGACGACGAGTTTCGTTACGAACTCGATGACGGGATGCTGATCGTGTCTCCCGCCCCGTCCTTGCCGCATCAGATCGCCGTCATGCGACTCGCCGTCATCCTGAACGCCGCCTGCCCGCCGGGCCTGCTGGTGGTGCCGGGACCGGGGGTCAACATCAACAAGTTCCAGCACCGTGTGCCTGACATCGCGGTCATCCGCACCGAATCAGTGACACCGATGTTCTTGGCCGAGCCACCGGTCCTGGCGGTAGAGGTCGCCTCGCCCCGGACACGCGTATATGACCGGGGCAGGAAACGAGATGTCTATGAGGGGTTCGGCATCCCCTCGTACTGGATCATCGACGTGGGCCAGGAGAAACCGAGCCTGACAGCCCTTGACCTGCGGCGGGGCAAGTACACCGAGACGGCGCGGGTGGCCGGGGACGAGGCGTTCCACGCGGCCCGGCCGTTCCCGGTCACGATCGTGCCGACCGACCTTGTGGCAACGGGTTCTGGGTGACGCCCGAGGGCGCCGGGCGCGCATAGAGTTGCTGCCGTGGCTGATCCGCACGGCTACCGGCCGGCCCCGGGCTCGATCCCGGAGTCGCCCGGCGTGTACCGGTTCCGTGACAAGCATGGCCGGGTCATCTACGTGGGCAAGGCCAAGAACCTGCGGTCCCGGCTGAACTCCTACTTCGCCGACTTCGCCAGCCTGCACCCGCGCACCCAGGCGATGCTGTCCACCGCCGCGGGCGTGGACTGGACCGTGGTCGGCACCGAGGTGGAGTCCCTGCAGCTCGAGTACTCCTGGATCAAGGAGTTCAGCCCCAGGTTCAACATCAGGTACCGGGACGACAAGAGCTACCCCTACCTGGCGGTCACGCTGGAGGAGAAGTTCCCGCGGGTGATGGTGACCCGGGGGGCCAAGCGGCGCGGCACCCGCTACTTCGGGCCGTACTCGCACGCGTGGGCGATCCGGGAGACCGTGGACACGCTGCTGCGGGTGTTCCCGGTGCGCACCTGCTCGGCCGGGGTGTTCAAGCGGGCCGGCCAGATCGGCCGGCCGTGCCTGCTCGGGTACATCGGCAAGTGCTCGGCGCCGTGCGTGGGGCGGATCAGCGAGGCGGAGCACCGCAACCTGGCCGAGGAGTTCTGCGACTTCATGGCCGGGCAGACCGCCCGGTTCACCAGGCGGCTCGAGGCGCAGATGCGCGAGGCGGCGCGGGCCGAGGAGTACGAGCGCGCCGCGCGGCTGCGGGACGACATCCAGGCGCTGGCGCGGGCGCTGGAACGGCAGGCCGTGGTGCTCGGCGACGGCACCGACTGCGACGTGATCGCGCTGGCCGAGGACCAGCTCGAGGCCGCGGTGCAGGTGTTCTACGTCCGCGGCGGGCGGGTCCGCGGCCAGCGCGGCTGGGTGGTGGACAAGGTCGAGGACGTGACCGCGGGCGAGCTGGTGGAGCAGTTCCTCGGCCAGGTCTACGGCGAGGACGCCGTCGCGGCGCCGGGCGGCGGCCAGCACGGCGACGGCGAGGCCGGCCAGCGGGCGGTCCGGGGCAGCATCCCGCGCGAGGTGCTTGTCCCGGTGCTGCCGCCGGCCGCGACCGCCGTAGAGGAATGGCTGTGCCGCCGCCGCGGCAGCCGGGTGAGCCTGCGGGTGCCCCGGCGCGGGGACAAGAAGGCGCTGCTCGAGACCGTGGCCCGCAACGCCGGGGAGTCGCTGGCGCAGCACAAGATGCGCCGGGCCAGCGACCTCACCACCCGCAGCCGCGCCCTGCACGAGATCCAGGAGGCGCTGGGCCTGGAGCAGGCGCCGCTGCGGATCGAGTGTTACGACGTGTCCAACCTGCAGGGGACCAACGTCGTCGCGTCCGCCGTGGTGTTCGAGGACGGGCTGGCCCGCAAGAGCGAGTACCGCCGGTTCAGCATCAGGGGGACCGGCGGCGAGGGCGATGTCGCGTCGATCCACGAGGTCATCACCCGGCGGTTCCGGCGGTACCTGGAAGAACGGGAGAGCACCGGCGAACTGGACACGCTGGGCGATCCGGCCGGCCAGTTCGCCGCCCGCGACCCGGCCGGCGGCGACCCGGCGGCCGGGCGGCCCGGGCCGCTCGACGAGGACGGCCGGCCGCGCAAGTTCGCCTACCCGCCGAACCTGGTGGTCGTCGACGGCGGGCCGGCTCAGGTCGAGGCGGCCGTCCGGGCCCTGGACGAGCTGGGCATCGACGACATCGCCGTCTGCGGGCTGGCGAAGCGGCTGGAAGAGGTGTGGCTGCCCGGCGAGGACTCCCCGGTCATCCTGCCGCGCAGCAGCGAGGGCCTGTACCTGCTGCAGCGGGTGCGGGACGAGGCGCACCGGTTCGCCATCACCTACCACCGGGCAAAGCGGTCAAAGGCGATGGCGATGAGCGAGCTTGACGCGGTACCGGGACTCGGCCCGGCCCGGCGGGCTACGCTGCTACGGCACTTCGGCTCGGTGCGCAAGATCGCCGGCGCGACCGAGGGGGAGATCGCGGAACTGCCCGGGATTGGCCCTCGCCTGGCCAGCGCGGTGCTGGCTGCGCTGTCACCCGGGCGGGGGAATGGCGAAACCAACGACAGGGGGGCGTCGTGACACACGCGCATCGGCCGGGACGGGCCAGGTGACCAGGCAGGAGAAGGCGGACATGACCGGGCCGCCGACCGACATCGTGATCATCACCGGGATGTCGGGCGCGGGGCGGAGCACGACCGCCAAGTCCCTGGAGGACCTGGACTGGTACGTCATCGACAACCTGCCGCCCGGCCTGCTGCCCACCATGGCCGACCTGGCGATGCGGGCCGACCGGGCGCTGTCCCGGATCGCCGCGGTGATGGACGTGCGCAGCCGGGCGTTCTCCACCGACCTGGCCTCCAGCATCCGCGAGCTCGGCACCCGCGGCATCCGGCCGCGGGTGCTGTTCCTCGAGGCCAGCGACGAGACGCTGGTGCGGCGCTTCGAGAACGTGCGCCGTCCGCACCCGCTGCAGGAGGACGGGCGGGTGGTGGACGGGATCGCCGCGGAGCGGCAGTTGCTCAGGGGGATCCGGGAAGAGGCCGACCTGGTGCTGGACACCTCCGCGCTGAACGTGCACGAACTGCGGGCCAGGATGCGCGACTTCTTCGGCACCGGCACGGCCGCCGCGCTGCGGGTGAGCGTGGTCTCGTTCGGCTACAAGTACGGCCTGCCGGTGGACGCCGACCTGGTCGCCGACTGCCGGTTCCTGCCCAACCCGCGCTGGGTCGACTCGCTGGCGCCGCTCACCGGGCAGGACGAGCGGGTCCGTGACTACGTGCTGAAGCAGCCCGGCGCCGAGGAGTTCCTGAAGTCCTACACCGACACGCTGCGGATCACCTTCGACGGCTACGGCCGGCAGGGCAAGCAGTACGTGACGCTGGCGATCGGCTGTACCGGCGGCAAGCACCGCAGCGTGACCATGGCCGAGGAGATCGGCCTCCGCCTGGAGGAAGCCGGCCTGGGCACCCAGGTGGTGCACCGGGATCTGGGGCGTGAATGACGGCCGGCCTCGTCCCGGTCGTCCCTGCCGTCCGGCCACTGAACCCGAAGGTCGTGGCCCTCGGCGGCGGCCACGGCCTGTTCGCCTCGCTGTCCGCGCTGCGCCGGGTCACCCGGCAGCTCACCGCGATCGTCACGGTCTCCGACGACGGCGGCTCCTCCGGCGTGCTGCGCCGGGACTTCGGCGTGCTGCCGCCGGGCGACCTGCGCATGGCGCTGGCCGCGCTGTGCGGCGACGACGCCTGGGGCACCACCTGGAGCCGGGTGGTGCAGCACCGGTTCGAGGGGCGCGGCGGCCTGGGCGGCCACGCCGTCGGCAACGTGCTGATCGTCGCGCTGTGGGAGCTGCTCGGGGACACCGTGCAGGGCCTGGACTGGGTGGGCAGGCTGCTCGGCGCGCACGGGCGGGTGCTCCCGATGGCGTCGGTGCCGCTTGACCTGGTCGCCGAGGTGGAGGGCGCCGACCCGGACCGGCCGGGGGAGATCACCCTGGTCCGCGGGCAGGTCGCCTGCGCGTCCACCACCGGCCGGGTGCGCTCGGTGTCGCTGATCCCCGCGGACCCGCCCGCCTGCCCGCAGGCGATCGCCGCGGTCGCCACCGCCGACTGGGTGGTGCTCGGCCCCGGTTCCTGGTTCACCAGCATCCTGCCCCACCTGCTGGTGCCCGAGCTGGCGGAGGCTCTGATCACCACCCCGGCGCGGCGGGTGGTCGCGCTGAACCTGGTGCCGCAGGCCGGGGAGACCGACGGGTTCTCGCCGCATGCCCACCTGCAGGTGCTCGCCGAGCACGCGCCCGGCCTGACGGTCGACGTGGTGCTCGCCGACCGCCGGGCGGCCGGGGGGTACGCCGCCGAATTGGAGAAGGCCGCCGGGCTGCTCGGTGGCAGGCTGGTGATGACCGACCTGGCGATGCGCGACGGTTCGCCGCACCATGATCCGCGGCGGCTGGCGGGGGCGTTCGCGGAAATCTTCGAGGGGGAGTGAAGCAATGGCCATGACCGGCCTGGTCAAGGACGAAGTGAGCCGCGTTGAGGTCCTGAAGCCGTGCTGCCGCAAGGCGGAGGTGTCCACCCTGCTGCGCTTCGCCGGTGGCCTGCACATCGCCGGCGGGCGCATCGTCGTCGAGGCCGAGCTTGACACCGGCGCCGCGGCCCGGCGGCTGCGCAAGGACATCGCGGAGGTGTTCGGCCACTCCAGCGACCTGATCGTGGTCGCGCCGGGCGGCCTGCGCAAGGGGAACAGGTACGTGGTGCGGGTGCGCAAGGACGGGGACAGCCTGGCCCGCCAGACCGGCCTGGTGGACAGCCACGGGCGGCCGGTCCGCGGCCTGCCCCGGCATGTGGTGTCCGGCCCGGCGTGCGACTGTGAGGCGGCCTGGCGCGGTGCCTTCCTGGCGCACGGCAGCCTCACCGGCCCGGGCCGGTCGATGGCCCTCGAGGTGACCTGCCCGGGCCCGGAGGCGGCGCTGGCCCTGGCCGGGGCCGCCCGGCGGCTGAAGATCCACGCCAAGGCCCGTGAGGTGCGCGGCGTGGACCGGGTCGTGGTACGGGACGGGGACGCGATCAGCGCGCTGCTGACCCGCCTCGGCGCGCACGACAGCATGCTCGCCTGGGAGGAGCGCCGGATGCGGCGCGAGGTCCGGGCCGCGGCGAACCGGCTGGCCAACTTCGACGACGCCAACCTGCGCCGCAGCGCCCGCGCCGCGGTCGCGGCCGGGGCCAGGGTGGAGCGGGCGCTGGAGATCCTGGGCGGCGACGCGCCCGAGCACCTGACCGTGGCCGGGATGCTGCGCATCCAGCACCGCCAGGCCAGCCTGGAGGAACTCGGCCAGCTCGCCGACCCGCAGCTCACCAAGGACGCGATCGCCGGCCGGATCCGCCGCCTGCTCGCCATGGCCGACAAGCGCGCCCGTGACCTCGGCATCCCCGGCACCGAGGCACAGCTTCCCCCGGACATGCTGCTGCCGTAACACCGGCGACACGACCGGACGGCCACGTGTGGGCCGTTCGGCCCGGGGGAGGCCGTTCGATAGGCTCGACGTGCCGCCCAAGTCCGCCGCACAGCAATGAGGAGAAGAACGCCGTGACTATCCGCGTGGGCATCAACGGGTTTGGCCGGATCGGCCGGAACTTCTGGCGCGCCGTCCATGCCGCGCAGGCGAGCGGGCAGGGCAGCGGCATCGAGATCGTCGCGGCCAACGACCTGACCGACCCGGCCACCAACGCGCACCTGCTGAAGTACGACACGGTACTGGGCAAGCTGGACGTGGAGGTGGCCGCCGACGGCAACCTCATCCGGGCCGGCGACCAGGAGATCCGGATCATCGCCGAGCGGGATCCGGCCGCCCTGCCCTGGGGAGACCTGGGCGTCGACGTGGTCATCGAGTCCACCGGCAGGTTCACCTCGCGGGACGCCGCGGCGGCGCACCTGACCGCGGGCGCGCGGAAGGTGATCATCTCCGCCCCGGCCAAGGGCGAGGACATCACGATCGTGATGGGCGTCAACGACGACAAGTACGACCCCGCGCGGCACCACGTCATCTCGGGCGCCTCGTGCACGACCAACTGCGTCGCGCCGATGGCCAAGGTGCTGGCCGACAGCTTCGGCATGGTCAAGGGCCTGATGACGACGATCCACGCCTACACCTCCGACCAGGTGCTGCAGGACTTCCAGCACCGGGACCTGCGCCGGGCCCGGGCGGCCGCGCAGAACATCATCCCGACCACCACCGGCGCCGCGAAGGCGACCTCGCTGGTGCTGCCCGGGCTCAAGGGCAAGATGGACGGGATCTCGATGCGGGTGCCGGTGATCGACGGTTCGGTCACCGACCTGGTGGCGCAACTGGAGCGCGAGGTCACCGTGGCGGAGGTCAACGCGGCGTTCCAGGCCGCGGCCGACGGGCCGCTGAAGAACTACCTGTGCTACTCCACCGACCCGATCGTGTCCTCCGACATCGTCGGCACGCCGTGGTCGTGCACGTTCGACGCGCCGCTCACCATGGCCAACGGTGACCAGGTCAAGATCGTCGGCTGGTACGACAACGAGTTCGGCTACTCGAACCGGCTGGCCGACCTCGCCGTCCTGGTCGGCTCGGGCCTGCGGTGAGCGCTGACCGCCGCCGCCCGGCCCGGTTTCGCTGCGTTACGGACCGTCGTGGCCGATGAAGCGCGCTGACGATCTCGATGTCGCGGGCCGGACCGTCCTGGTTCGCGCCGACCTGAACGTGCCCATGGATGGCGCGGCGATCACCGACGACGGGCGGATCCGGGCCAGCCTGCCGACGCTGCGGAATCTGGTGAGCCGCGGCGCCAAGGTGGTCGTCTGCGCGCACCTGGGCCGCCCGAAGGGGGACGGCTACGCCGAGCGGGCGGCCGGCGGGCCCTCGCTGGCGCCGGTGGCGGCCCGGCTCGCGGAACTGCTCGGCCAGCCGGTTCCGCTGGCCGCCGACGTGGCCGGTGAATCGGCCCGCGCCAGCGCCGCCGGCCTCGCCGGCGGCCAGGTCGCGATGCTGGAGAACGTCCGCTTCGAGCCCGCCGAGACCAGCAAGGGCGACGGGGTGCGCGGTGAGCTCGCGGGCCGCCTCGCCGCGCTCGCCGAGCGGTACGTGGGCGACGGATTCGGCGCCATGCACCGCAAGCACGCCAGCGTCTACGACACGCCCCTGCTGCTGCCGCACGCGGCCGGCCAGCTGGTCCTCGCCGAGGTCGCGGTGCTCCGGCAGCTGACCACCAGCCCGGCCCGGCCCTATGTGGTCGTGCTCGGCGGCGCCAAGGTTTCCGACAAGCTGGCCGTCATCGGGAACCTGGTCGGTGCTAGCTCTGACCCCACCACCCCGCCCAAGGCGGCCGACCGGCTGCTTATCGCGGGCGGGATGGCGTACACGTTCCTGGCCGCCCAGGGCCACCAGATCGGGGACTCGATGCTCCAGGCCGAGCAGATCCCGCAGGTCACCGCGGCGCTCGCCGACGCCGACAAGGCCGGCGTCGAGGTGGTGCTGCCGGTGGATCACGTGGTGGCGGACCGGTTCGCCGCGGATGCCAGGCCCGAGGTCACCGGCGGCCCGGACATCCCGGACGGCAAGATGGGGCTCGACATCGGGCCCGCCACCCGTGAGCTGTTCGCGGCCAAGCTGGCCGATGCGAAGACCGTGTTCTGGAACGGGCCGCCGGGGGTGTTCGAGTTCCCCGCGTTCGCCGCCGGCACGCTGGCGGTCGCCGAGGCGATCAGCCATGTGACCGGGCTGACCGTGGTGGGCGGCGGTGACTCCGCGGCCGCCGTTCGGCACCTTAATTTGCCGACTGGCGCGTTCACGCATATCTCGACCGGAGGCGGCGCGAGCCTGGAATACCTGGAGGGCCGCGACCTGCCGGGCCTCGCGGCGCTCGGGGACAAGACGTGAGCGCCGCCAGCGGCCGGGTGCCGCTGATCGCCGGCAACTGGAAGATGCACAACAACCACCTGGAAGCGCTGGCCCTGGTGCAGAAGCTGGCGTTCACGCTGAACGCCAAGGACTACGCGGCCGCCGAGGTGGTGGTGCTGCCCCCGTTCACCGCGCTGCGCAGCGTGCAGACCCTGGTGATGGGGGACAAGCTGGACATCCGTTACGGCGCCCAGGACATCTCCCCGCACGACGAGGGCGCCTACACCGGCGACGTGTCCGGGTCCATGCTGGCCAAGCTGGGCTGCAGTTACGTGCTCGCCGGGCACTCCGAGCGGCGCCAGCACCACGGCGAGGACGACGCCCTGGTGAACGCGAAGGTCAAGGCGGCGCTGAAGTGGGGCCTGGCGCCGATCGTGTGCGTCGGCGAGACCCTGGAGGTGCGCCAGGCCGGCCAGCATCTCAGCCACTGCCAGGCGCAACTGGACGGGGCGCTGGCCGGCCTGCCCGCCGAGAAGGTGGCCGGCCTGGTGGTCGCCTACGAGCCGGTATGGGCGATCGGCACGGGCGAGGTGGCCAGCCCGGAGGACGCGCAGGAGGCCGCGGCGGCCATTCGGGACCGGGTTTCCGCGGTTCACGGACGCGATGCAGCCGCGAATGTGCGTATCCTGTATGGCGGGTCGGTTAAGGCCGACAACATCGCGGTCATGATGGCCCAGACGGCCATCGATGGCGCCCTGGTCGGTGGGGCCAGCCTCGACGCCGGTGCGTTCGTGAGAATATGCCGGTACCGGGAGCTGGCCGTGGGTGCCTGAGCACGGTACCCGGAAGGACGAGGTCGGCAGTGGTCATCGCAATCTCCATCGTCCTGATCATCACGAGCCTGCTGATGATCCTGCTTGTGCTGCTGCACAAGGGCAAGGGCGGCGGCCTGTCGGACCTGTTCGGCGGCGGGGTCTCCTCCTCGCTCGGCTCGTCCTCGGTAGTGGAACGGAACCTGGACCGGCTCACGATCTTCACCGGAGTGCTCTGGTTCCTCTGCATCGTGGCCCTGAACCTGTTGATCAATCACTGAGGGTCGTGGCCCACTCGGGCCGGGTGAGCGGATTAAGCAAGGGGTGATCAGTGGGTAGTGGCAATGCCATCCGGGGGAGCCGCGTCGGCGCGGGCCCCATGGGTGAGGCGGAACGTGGCGAGGCGGCACCGCGGATACGGGTGTCGTTCTGGTGCGCTAACAACCATGAGACACGGCCGAGCTTCGCGACGGACGCGGCGGTCCCGGAGACCTGGGACTGCCCCCGGTGCGGCTTCCCGGCCGGCCGCGACGAGGCCAGCCCTCCTGCCCCGCCGCGCAGCGAGCCCTACAAGACGCACCTGGCCTACGTGAAGGAGCGCCGCACCGACTCCGACGGCGCCGCCATCCTCGCCGAGGCCCTGGGCCGCATCAGGCGGTGAAGCGGCGGGGCCGGGCACTTAGTGGGCGAAGCCCTGGCGCTTGCCTTCTGGGACCAGGGGGGCGCGGTCGTGCGGGTGTGCCGCCAGCGCGCGCCAGTGATGGTCCAGGTCGGACAGGAACAGGTCGGCCAGGTCTCGGGTGAAGCCGTTGCGGATCACCAGCCGGATGACCGCCGTGTCGGTGAGGTCCTCGGGGAAGGTGTAGGCGGGCACCAGCCAGCCCCGGGTGCGCAGTCGCTCGCTGAGGTCGAACACCGTGTAGCTGGACCCCGGATCCGCGATCTTGAACGCGAACACCGGCAGTTCGCGCCCCTCGGTGATCAGCTCGAACGGGCCCATCTTGGCGATGCGCCCGGACATGCGCACGGCGACGTCCTGGCATGCCTGGTGCACCCGCTGATACCCGGGGAACCCGAGTCGCAGGAAGTTGTAGTACTGCGCGGCCACGTGTGCGCCGGGCCGGGAGAAGTTCAGCGCGAACGTCGGCATCTGGCCGCCGAGGTAGTTGACGTTGAACACCAGGTCCTGGGGCAGGGCATCGGCCTCGCGCCACACCACCCAGCCGACCCCCGGGTACACCAGGCCGTACTTGTGCCCGGAGGCGTTGATCGAGGCCACCCGGGGCACCCGGAAATCCCAGTCCAGGTCCGGCTGGAGGAACGGCGCGACGAACCCGCCGGACGCGCCGTCCACGTGGACCGGCACGTCCGGGCCGCCGCCCGCGGCCAGCCGGTCCAGTTCCGCGTTGATCTCGTGCACCGGCTCGTAGCTGCCGTCCATGGTGGAGCCAAGCACCGCCACCACGCCGATGGTGTTCTCGTCGCACCGGGCCGCCGCCTCCGGCCCGGTCAGGTGGTAGCGGCCGGGCGCCATCGGCACCAGCCGCGGCTCCACCTGCCAGTAGCGGCAGAACTTCTCCCAGCAGACCTGCACGTTCGCGCCCATGACCAGGTTGGGCGGGGTGGTGGGGTCAGAGCTAGCACTGCGCGGGGTGGTGGGGTCAGAGCTAGCACTGCGCGGGGTGGCGGGGTCAGAGCTAGCACTGCGCCGGTCGGTCGCCGCCGTCACCGCGCGGCGCCGCTCGCGCCAGCGCCACAGCAGCGCCATCCCGGCCAGCATGCAGGCCTCGCTGGACCCGGTGGTGGAACAGCCGGTCGCGTTCACGCACTCCGGGGCGTGCCAGAGGTCGGCGAGGATGTTGACGCAGCGCGCCTCCAGTTCCGCGGTCTGCGGGTACTCATCCTTGTCGATCATGTTCTTTTCCAGGCACCCGGTCATCAGCTGCCGTGCCTGCGGTTCCATCCAGGTGGTGACGAACGTGGCGAGGTTCAGCCGCGCGTTCCCGTCCAGCATCAGCTCGTCCTGCACCACCTGCAGCGCGGTATCGGGCAGCATCTGGTGCCGGGGCAGCGCGTGCCGCGGGACCGGCTCCTGGGCGAGCCGGACGTACACGGGGTTGATGTCGAACTCGGCGGGCTCGCCCGACTGCCGGGCGTCGGTGTGCAAGGGCATAAGCATGGATTGTTGCAGGGTCCCGGCGCGCCGGCCGGCATTGAGGTGCCGACCGGCGCCGCCCGGGCCAGCACCGCTATCCGATCTTCACCCCGCCGCTGCGTGCCTGAAGCTCGGCGATCATCAGGAAGCCACCGCCGGTGCCCGGTGCCGCGCTGGTCATGTCCAGCCGGAGCTGGCTGCTGCGGACCGGGTCGAAGGTGAGCGTGGTCGGCTGGTTGGACCCGGTGGCCCAGTCGATGGCCAGGTTCCGCACGGGCGTGAACTCCCGGCCGTCCCAGTACGACACGGCGATCGTGGCGGGCAGCGCGAGCGGCCCGCCGGTGGTGAAGTAGGCGACGGCCGAGTCGATGGACTGCGGCTGCGGCCACGCCAGCGCGACCCAGTCGGCCGGGTTGGACACGCTCACCGCGCGCAGGTTGGCGGTCTGCGCCTTGTCGTAGTAGTTCGACCACCCGGTGGACAGGTCTCCGTCCAGCATCGCCGCGGGCACCGTGCCGGGCGCGCCGGAGTAGCTCGCGTCGGCCGCCGGTGCCCGGCCGGACCCGGCATGCGGGCGCCCGGCGGCGTGCGGCGCCGCCAGGGCAGGTGCCGCGGTGCGGGCCGCGACGGCCCGGCCGCCGCGCGCCGCCACCGAGCCGAGGGTGACCTGGGCGCCGCGCAGCCCGGGCGAGCTGGCGGTGACCGTGATGCGGTCGCCGTGCCCGGCCGCCGCGCGGCCGCCCCGGGGCGCCGAGCCGACGATCACGAGTGCGCGCCCGTTGAACGCGGGAACCGAGGATGCCTGGTAGCTCTGCGGGTTCTCCTGGCGGCCGTTGTCCACCCCGGCGAGCATGGCGGGCCCCGCGACGCGGAACTGGATCAGGTTGGCGGCGCCGGGCACCAGCACCCCGGCCCGGTCGGTGATCCCGACGGCGATGAAGGCCAGCGAGGTCCCGTCCGCGGGGATCGCCTGGGTGCTGGGCGTGAGCGTGATCGCCTGCGCCGGGCCGGCGGTGACGATCGAGTCGGTGGCCACGGTCCGGCCGTTCTGGGTGGCGACCGCGGTCAGCCGGCCCGGCTGGAACGGCACGGTCCAGGTGAGGTGCAGCTTGCCGGTGCTGCCGTTCGGGCTGGTGTAGCTGCCCGACGGGTAGTTGTAGTCGTCCCCGGTCGGCTCGGTGGTCTCCAGGTACCGGCGGCCGAACGTGGTCACCTTCTGGTCGAAGGATTTCGCGCCCAGAGACCGCCCGTTGAGGAACAGCTCCACGGTCGCGACGTTGGCGTATACCCACACCGGCACCGGCTGCCCCGGCCGGTAACTGGTCCAGTCCATCGGCACGATGTGCACCATCGGGGCGCTGGTCCACTGGCTCTTGAACAGGTAGTAGGCGTCCTTCGGGAAGCCCGCGGTGTCGATCGCGCCGAAGAACGACGCCTTCACCGGGAACACGTCGTACGGGGTCGGCTCGCCGATGTAGTCCTGGCCGGACCACAGGAACCCGCCCTGCCAGAACTCGCGGTCGCGGTCCTTCTTCAGCTCGTACTCGCCGCTCATGGTCCACGACGCCAGGTTGTTGTCGTAGGAGGAGGTGGCGCGCTTGCCCGGGGTGTAGTTCTCGCCGGTGTTGAGCAGTTGCGGGTCCTGGTACACGCCGCGGCTGGACTCCTCCGAGGAGGTCTCCGAGCAGAAGAGGAACGTGCCCGGGTAGGCCCCGTGCAGGGCGTCCATCGACATCGCCGTGTTGTAGTTGACGCCGAGCCCGTCGAGCATCCGGACGATCTGGTCCGGCGGCGAGCCCGCGGACGGCAGGCCGCGGTACTTGTCCGAGCCCATGACCACCGGCCGGGTGGTGTCCACGGCCCTGATGCCGGCGATCAGCCGCTGCGCGATGGCCGGGCCGCCCGGCAGGCCGGTGTCGGGGGTCTCGTTCCCGATCGACCAGAGCACCACCGCGGGCGAGTTCTTCGCCGCGTGCACCATCTCGGTGATGTCGTAGTCGCTCCACTGGTCGAAGTACAGGTGATAGTCGAACGGGAGCTTCCCGGTGTGCCAGCAGTCGAACGCCTCGACCATCATCAGGATGCCGAGCCGCTCGCAGGCCTGGACCAGCTCGGGGGCGGGCGGGTTGTGCGCGGTGCGCAGCGCGTTGGCCCCCATGCTCCGCATCAGCTCCATCTGGTGCACCAGCGCGTCGTAGCGCACGGCGGAGCCGATCGCGCCCTCGGTGGCGTGCAGGTCCACTCCCTGCAGCTTCACCGGCTGGCCGTTGAGCGAGAAGCCCGCGCCGGGGTCGAAGCTGAAGTACCTGATGCCGAACGGGGTCGTGGTGGCGTCCACCACCGTGCCGCCGACGGACAGCTCGGTCCGCAGCGCGTACATGCTGGGGCTTTCGATGGACCACAGCGCGGGGCTGCTCACCTTCACCGTGACGGTGGCGGACTGGGCCTGGCCGGCCGGCACGCTCACCGTTGCCGTGCCCTGCCCGGCGGGCCGGCCGCGCGGGTCGGTGATCGTGAGCGCCAGGTCCACGGTGGCCGCCGCGCTGCCGTCGTTTGCGATGTCCGTCTGGACCTGCACGGCCGCATGCCCGGACCGGAGGCTGCTCTCCAGGTCCGGCGTGGTGACGAAGGTGCCGTGCCGCGCCACGTGCACCGGGCCGGTGACGACCAGGTAGACGTTGCGGAAGATGCCGCTGCCGGAGTACCACCGGCTGCTCGGCTGCGCGCTCGGCACCTGGACGGCGAGCACGTTCTCGGTCACCCCGTCGGTGTGCACCAGGCTGGTGACGTCGAAGTTGTAGCCGGTGTAGGCGTAGGGGTGGTTCCCCAGCAGCCGGCCGTTGAGCCAGACGGTGGAGTTCATGTAGACGCCGTCGAACTCGATCGAGATCCGCTGGCCGGCCAGCGACGGCGGCAGCGTGAAGTGCTTGCGGTACCAGGCCAGGCCGGTCTGCAGGAACCCGGTGCCGCTGCTGGTGCCGGGCAGGTCCACCGGGGTGAGGTAGATGGCCCAGTCGTGCGGCACGTCGACGGCCTGCCAGTTCGAGTCGTCGAAGCCCGGCTGGTAGGCGTTGGCATACGCACCCGTCGGGTCGTTGGTCCCGTTCGGGTTGACCAGGACGAACTTCCAGTCCTGGCCGAAGTCCAGGCACCGGTCCGCCGCGGCACGGGCGGCCACCCGGGCCCGCAGGCTGCCCGGCCGCAGCACCGGGGCAAGCGCCGCCAGCCCCAAGCCGGCCCCGGCGCCGTAGAGCAGCTGCCGGCGCGATGGCTGGGCCGGCGCGTCGCCCGGCGCCGCTGGGAGGTGGTTGCTCTGATCACGGTCCACGGCCGTCACCTTGCCCTTTGTCGAACGTATTCGCTCACTAGCCACCAGGGAAATGAACTAAATCAAACACATCCTCTCGCCTGGCACCGAGATGTCAAGAGACCGCCGGCCGCCGGGGCAGCCGCTCCGGGGGCCGGGGGGTGCCGGATGAGAGCATGTCCTCCAGCGGAAGGGGAGGATGAGACCATGAGACTTCCGGTCAGCCCGCCGGTCGCGCCGATGCTCGCCAAGGCGGTCAAGGAGATACCCGACGGCCCGTACAGTTACGAGCCGAAGTGGGACGGGTTCCGGTCAATCATCTTCCGTGACGGTGACGAGGTGGAGATCGGCAGCCGTAACGAGCGGCCGATGACGCGGTACTTCCCCGAGCTGGTCACGCAGGTCATCGAGCAGCTACCGGAGAAGTGCGTGATCGACGGGGAGATCGTGATCCCCGACGGCGGGGGCGCCCGGCTCGACTTCGAGGCGCTGCTGCAGCGGATCCACCCGGCGGCCAGCCGGGTGAACCTGCTGGCCACCCAGACTCCCGCCCGATTCGTGGCCTTCGACCTGCTCGCGCTCGGGGACACCGACTACACCGAGCGGCCGTTCAGCGAGCGCCGGGCGGTGCTGGCGGACGCCCTCGCCGGGGTGCGCGCGCCGCTGCACGTCACCCCGGCCACCACCGACCGGGCGCTGGCCGGGCGGTGGTTCTCCCAGTTCGAGGGCGCCGGGCTGGACGGCCTGATCGCCAAGCGGCTGGACGGCGGGTACGAGCCGGACAAGCGGGTCATGTTCAAGGTCAAGCACGAGCGGACCGCCGATTGCGTGGTGGCCGGCTACCGGACGCACAAGACCAGCGAGGAGGCGATCGGCTCGCTGCTGCTCGGCCTGTACGCCGATGGCAAGCTGGCCAGCGTCGGGGTGGTGGGCGCGTTCCCGATGGCCCGGCGCCGTGAGCTGTTCACCGAGATGCAGCCCCTGGTCACCACGTTCGAGGGCCATCCGTGGAACTGGGCCAGGCCGGAAGGCGTCGTGGGCACCCCCCGGGAGGCCGAGGTCAGCCGGTGGAACTCGGGCAAGGACCTGTCGTTCGTCCCGCTGCGCCCGGAACGGGTGGTCGAGGTGCGCTACGACCACATGGAGGGCCGCCGGTTCCGGCACACCACCCAGTTCGTCCGCTGGCGCGACGACCGGGACCCGCACTCGTGCACCTATGCGCAGCTCGAGGAGCCGGTCAGCTTCGATCTGGGCGACATCCTGGGGTAGCCGCCCTGGGCGGCGCGCGCCGCGCCCGCGGCCGGCCGGCGATCAGCCCGCGCTCGGCCGCACGTACCGGCAGAGCAGGTAACCCTCGTCCGCCACCGCGTGCGCGAGCGTGAACCGCTGGGGGCCGCCGCCGGGCATGGGCGGGCCGCCGGTCAGGATCCGGCCGGCGCCCGGCCCGGCCAGCACCGGGCTGACGGTGAGGCACAGCTCGTCGAGCAGGCCCGCCCCGGCGAGCTGGGCCAGCAGGTGCGGCCCGCCCTCGCAGGAAATCCGCTGGTGCCCGCGCCCGGCCAGCGCGCCGACCGCGGCCTTCAGGTCGACGCTGGTCTCGCCGGCCACGATCACCTCCGCGGTACGCGCCACAGCGGCCCGCCGCTGCGCCGGGGCGGACCCGGTGGTGATGACGATCGTCCGGGCGTGCGGGGGAGCTTCGGTGAGCAGCGGGCCGCCGGGGTCCAGGTCAAGGGCCCGGGTGACCACGGCGATCGGCGGGGAGGGCGGGCGCCCGTCGCGCAGCCAGGCCCAGCGCAGCCCCTCGGTCTCGGGCCGCACCGGCCCGTAGCCCTCCGCGCGGGCCGTGCCGGCGCCCACCAGGATTACGTCGGCGAGCGCCCGGAGCATGGCGAACACCCGCTCGTCCGCTTCGCCGGACAGGCCGCCCGACCGCCCGTCCAGGGTGGCGGCGCCGTCCATGCTCTCCACCATGTTCGCCCGCAGCCAGCGGGCCGGGGGCGCGCCCAGCTCCGGGTAGGCGTACAGGCCGGCCAGGGCGGCGTCGGTGAGCTCGGCATCGCCCGGGTAGACCTGGCGCACCGTTACCGGCCTTCCTCGTCGCTGGTGCGGCGGCGCAGCACCACCATCGAGCGGCCGGTGAGCGCCACGTGGTCACCGGCCGCGACGTCGGGCCGGTCCGCCGGGTCCGCCGCACCGTCGGCCGCGGTGTCCGCCACCACCGCCCAGCGCTCGCCGTACTTGATGCCGGGCACCGTGAAGTCCAGGGTCTGGTGCTCCGCGGAGAACATGATCAGGAACGAGTCGCCGCGGACCCGTTCGCCGTGCGGGCCGGGCTCGGTGATCGCGTCCCCGTTCAGGAACACCGTCATGGCGCGCCCGTACGCGCCCCAGTCCTCGTCGGCCATCTCCTGGCCGGACGGGGTGAGCCAGGCGATGTCCGCCAGGTGCCCGTCGCCGGCCGGCGCGCCGCGGAAGAACCGGCGGCGCCGGAACACAGGATGCTCGCGGCGCAGGTCGGCCATTGCGCGGGTGAAGCGGAGCAGGCCGGGCTCGTTCTTTGCCGTGGCCCAGTCCACCCAGGACAGCTCGTTGTCCTGGCAGTAGGCGTTGTTGTTGCCTTGCTGGGTCCGGCCCAGCTCGTCGCCGCTCAGCATCATCGGGACGCCCTGCGAGCAGAACAGCGTGGCCAGGAAGTTGCGCCGCTGCCTGGCCCGCAGCGCATTCACCCCCGGGTCCTCCGTCGGCCCCTCGGCACCGCAGTTCCAGGACCGGTTGTCGTCGCTGCCGTCCCGGCCGCCCTCGCCGTTGGCCTCGTTGTGCTTGGCGTTGTAGGACACCAGGTCGGTGAGCGTGAAGCCGTCGTGGCAGGTGGCGAAGTTGACCGAGGCCACCGGGCGGCGGCCGCTGGTCTCGTACAGGTCGCTGGAGCCCGACAGCCGGGAGGCGAACTCCGGCAGCGCCGCGGACTCGCCCCGCCAGAAGTCGCGCACGGTGTCCCGGTACTTGCCGTTCCACTCGCTCCACAGCGGCGGGAAGTTGCCCACCTGGTAGCCGCCCTCCCCGACGTCCCAGGGCTCGGCGATCAGCTTGACCTGGGACACCACGGGGTCCTGCTGCACCAGGTCGAAGAACGTGGACAGCCGGTCCACGTCGTGCAGTTCCCTGGCCAGCGCCGCCGCGAGGTCGAACCGGAACCCGTCCACGTGGGCTTCGACGATCCAGTAGCGCAGCGAGTCCATGATGAGCTGCAGGGCGTGCGGCGAGCGCACGTTGAAGCTGTTGCCGCACCCGGTGTAGTCCAGGTAGTAGGTCTTGTCGTCGTCGTTGAGCCGGTAGTAGGCGGCGTTGTCGATGCCGCGGAACGACAGCGTGGGGCCGCGGTGGTCGCCCTCGGCGGTGTGGTTGTAGACCACGTCGAGTATGACCTCGATCCCCGCTTCATGCAGGGCTCTCACCATCGCCTTGAACTCGGCGATCTGCCCGCCGGGCTGGCGGGCGGCGGCGTAGCCGTTGTGCGGGGCGAGGAACGCGATGGTGTTGTAACCCCAGTAGTTGGCCAGGCCGCGCTGCTGCAGCGCGTGCTCGGAGACGAACTGGTGCACCGGCATAAGTTCCACCGCGGTCACCCCGAGCGCGGTCAGGTGCTCGATCACCGCGGGATGGGCCAGCCCCGCGTAGGTGCCGCGCTCCTCGGGGATCAGGTCGGGATGGCGCATGGTCAGGCCGCGGACGTGCGCCTCGTAGATCACCGTCTCGTGGTAGGGGGTCCGCGGCGGCCTGTCGTCGCCCCAGTCGAAGAACGGGTTGATCACCACGTTGACCGGCATGTACGGGGCGCTGTCGGTGGTGTTGGGCGAGGCCGGGTCGTCGAACCGGTAGCCGAACACGGCCTCGTTCCAGATGACCTCGCCGTCCACGGCCTTGCCGTACGGGTCGAGCAGCAGCTTCGCCGGGTTGCACCGGTGCCCCCTGCCCGGCTCGTACAGCCCGTGCACCCGGAACCCGTAGCGCTGCCCCGGGGCCACGTCGGGGAGGTAGCCGTGCCAGACGAACCCGTCCACCTCGGTCAGCGCGACCCTGGTCTCGGTGCGCGGCCCGTCGTCACCGTCGTCGAACAGGCACAGCTCCACCGCCTCGGCGGCCTCGGAGAACACCGCGAAGTTGGTGCCGCCCCCGTCCCAGGTGGCGCCGAGCGGGTAGGGGGTGCCGGGCCAGTGCCGCATCACCGGGTCCCGCCCGCGGGCTCGGCGCGGGCCCGGTCGACGATGGCGGTCAGGTCGAGCCGGGCGGGCAGCGTGCCGAACGGGGCCGCGGGGCCGCCGGGCGCCTGCGGCCCGAGCCGGGACGCGCAGTACCCGTCGGCGACGGCGGCGGGAGCGTGCCGCACCAACAGCGCCGCCGCGAGAGCGACCGCGATCCGCCCGGCCAGCAGCCTGGCCTCGTGCTGCGCCTCCAGGCCGGTCGCCGTCTCCAGGCCGGCCACCTGCGTCTTCAGCTCGGCCACGGCGGCGTCCAGCGCCGCGTCCGCGCCCGCGGCGGCGCCCAGCTCGGCCAGCAGCGCGCCGGCGGCGCCCTCGGTCCTGGCCAGCGCCCGCAGCACGTCGAGCGAGGTCACGTTGCCCGAGCCCTCCCAGATCGAGTTCAGCGGCGCCTCCCGGTAGATCCGGGGCAGGCCGGACTCCTCCACGTAGCCGTTGCCGCCGAGGCATTCCAGCGCCTCGACCGCGTGCGCCGGGAACCGCTTGCACACCCAGTACTTGACCGCGGGCAGCGCCAGGCGCAGCAGCGCGGCCTCGGCCGCGTCGCCGCGCGCCGCCCGGTCCGCCGCGCCGGCCAGACGCACGGCCAGCGCGGTCGCCGCCTGGGATTCCAGCGTGAGGTCGGCGAGGACGTTCGCCATCAGCGGCTGGGCCGCGAGTTCTTTACCGAACGCCTGCCGGTGGGTGGCGTGGTGCACCGCGGCGACCGTGGCGGCGCGGATGCCCGCCGCGCTGCCAATGACGCAGTCCAGCCTGGTCGCGCTGACCATCGCGATGATCGTGGCCACGCCCCGGCCCGGCTCGCCGACCTGGTAGGCCAGGGCGGCGTCGAACTCCACCTCGGCCGAGGCGTTGGACCTGTTGCCGAGCTTGTCCTTGAGCCGCTGCAGGCGCATCCCGTTGCGCTCGCCATCGGGCAGCACCCGGGGGAGCAGGAAGCAGGTCAGCCCGGATGGGCCCTGGGCGAGGGTGAGGAACAGGTCGCACATCGGCGCGGAGCAGAACCACTTGTGCCCGGTGAGCAGGTGGGCGCCTTCGCCGGCGGCCGGGACGGGCTCCGCGCGGGTGGTGTTCGCCCGGACGTCGGAGCCGCCCTGCTTCTCGGTCATGGCCATGCCGGACAGCAGGCCGCGCTTGCCCTCGGGCGGGCGCAACCCGGGATCGTAGGCACAGGCGGTGAGCAGCGGCTCGAGCCTGGCCGCCAGGGCCGGGGCGTGCCGCAGCGCGGGCACCACCGCGTAGGTCATCGAGATGGGGCAGCCGTGCCCGGCCTCGGCCTGGGACCACACGTAGAACTTCGCCGCCCGGGCCACGTGCGCGCCGGGCCGCGGCTCCGCCCATGGCGTGGCGTGCAGGCCGCGGCTGACCGCGGTGTCCATCAGGGCGTGCCAGGCGGGGTGGAACTCGACCTCGTCGATGCGGTTCCCGTACCGGTCGTGGGTGCGCAGCACCGGCGGGTGCTCGTTGGCCAGCCTGGCCGCCTCGGCGGTCTCGGCGCGGCCAGCCAGCAGTCCCAGCTCGTGCAGGCTCTCGGCGGCCCAGCCGGCGCCCTCCCGGTCCACGGCCTCCAGCAGCGCGGGGTCGGCCGCCACATCGTGACCTGTCAGCGGCGGGACCTGGTTGCGGACCTCGTGGGTGACCCGCGGGCCCTGGGTCACCACTCCCACCAGCCCCCTAAATATGCAGACCGCATTCGGTCTTTCCGGTGCCCGCCCAGCGGCCGCTGCGCGGGTCGGCGCCGGCCTTCACCGGCAGCGTGCACGTGGCGCAGCCGATGGACGGGTAGCCCTCGTCGACCAGCGGGTTCAGCACTACCCCGTGCTCGGCGATGTAGGCATCCACCTGCTCCTGGGTCCACCCGGCGATCGGGTTGACCTTCACCATCGCGCGCTTGGGATCCCACTCGACCACCCGGGTGTCGCTGCGCGCGTCGGTCTCCTCGCGGCGGACCCCGGTGATCCACGCGTCATAGGGATCCAGGGCCCGCTCCAGCGGGACGACCTTGCGCAGGTAACAGCACAGGTCCGGGTTACGGCCGTACAGCCGCGGGCCGAGTTCGGCGTCCTGCTCGGCCACGGTGCGGGACGGGGTGACGTTGATCAGGTTGATCGGATAGATCTGCGACACCGCGTCCCGGGTCCCGATGGTCTCGGGGAAGTGGTAGCCGGTGTCCAGGAAGACCACGTCGATGCCGGGCTTGACGTCAGCGGCCAGGTGGATGATGACCGCGTCGGTCATCGAGGAGGTGATACAGATGCGCTCGGCGAAGGTCTCCACCGCCCATGCGATGACCTCGCGTGCCGGGGCATCGGCCAGGTCCTTCGCGGCCTTCGCGGCCAGCGCGGCGAGTGCCTGCTGCCGCGCCTCCTCCTTGGCGTCCCCCGCCGTAGCCTCCTCAGGGAAGGTCGGCCTGGTCGCGCTCAATCTCACAGGAAGGCTCCCATCCGGTTAAGCGTAGCCGGTCACACCTGTACAGCCCCTGCAACCACATGTCTCGCAGGAAATGTTCCCACGAACCCCTGCCCGCCCGCGCCGCTTGCCGCTCATCGGGCGTTTCCCGAAATAGTCCCGATCACACACCACTCGCCGTCCCCGGAGCCCCCAGCCTCAACCACATCGGCCAAGGCCGCGTGATAAAGCAACGGAGCCGCAGGCCAGCGGGGGTTTCAGGGGGTCGCCCCCTGGGCTAGCACCGCGGGTTCCAGGGCGGCTTGCCGCGCTGGCCCGCGCCACTAGCCTTGCCGGATCCAGGCCACCGAGGGCTGGGGCGGCTCGCGCGGCGGCTTGTGCTGGCAGTCACACCAGTTACCGCCCGGGCACTGTTCGTGATGCGCGGCCCGGCAGGCAGAGCAGACCATGGTGCCATTATCAAGGTTCCGACAGGTTTCCGGACGGCATCCCCGGGGGCCAGGGATCCCCTGGGCCGAGCCCGGCCAGCGGCGCAGCCGACAGCACTGGGAGCCTGCGCCGCCACCGGGGGTCCGGGGGGTCGTCCCCCCGGGCCAGCACTACGGGCCCGGGCGAAGCTGCTGCAAGCAGCAAGCAGCATTGGCCGCCACGAGCAAGAATGGCCGCCGAATGCCGCGACGTTAGTTACGCGGCGTTGGCGCGGCGCATCCTGCGGCGCCTCTCGGAGGCCCTCTCCTCCTCATTCAGGCCACCCCAGGTGCCGTACTTTTCTGGCCGGGAAACGGCGTAGGTGAGGCATTCCGCGCGCACCGGGCATGCGGCACATACCGCCTTGGCCTTGCGTTCCCGCACTTCACGCTCGGGCTGCCGCTCCCCGTCCGGCCCGAAGAAGAGCACGATGTCCTTGCCTCGGCACGCGCCTGCGTCTTGCCAGGCCCAGCTCGGCCGTGGAGGCATGGCCACCTGCCGACGTACCTCAGACATGAATCGGTCTCCTCAGTTTCCGTGTGTTCCTCGGCCAAGCGAGCGCCGTGGTAGGCGGACACGCGGTCTCACGTGTTGCGGCATATACCCCGTCTACCCATCCAACGCGCCATGCCGCCCTCGTGTTCCCGCACATGCGGACACCTACGCAGCGCTACGCGCGCCAGGAAGTTCGGGGGCCAATCAAGGCGCCGGACGGGAGCGGGCGGTTGCACGCCAGCCGTCCCGACGAAGCCAGCCGGTTCAGCCGAACCGACGCTCAATTGTGCCATCCCCTATGACCGTTCCGCAGCCAGGCGAGAGAATCAACGCAGGCCCAACTGCGAGCGCAGGGTTACTGGTTGCCGATAAACGATCATCAACTGGACAAAGCCGAGGGTCGAGGGTCACCATGGGCAACATGTCAGCGTCGGACGCAGCACCTTTGCCCCGGCTTGGCGAGGTGTACTTTGACGTCAGGGGCGAGTCCCGCAGTATGCGGCTGAGCTGGTACGCGGACACGGGAGTGGCCGTGTTCAGCATCTGGCAGGGCGGCACCTGCACCGGGACATTCCGGCTGCCGATCGCCGACCTGCCCCGGATGATCGACGCGCTGCAGCGCGGTCCCCAGGGTGATGCCGCGGACCCGGCGGGCCCGCCGGACGCACCGCGGGGCGCCACGGAGCCGCATGACAGACCGGCTCAGCGAGGCAGAACGGGCCCGCATGAGCGGCCAGGTCATGGCCCCGAGGACTACGGGCCTGGCGCCGACTCCGGGCCCGGCACCGGGTACGCCGACCCGGGTCTCCCGGCGACCGGGGCCCACCGGGAGGCCGACTCCGGGGAGTACGGGCGCACCGGTGCCCACGGGAGATACGAGCCGGAGGCCACCGCGGCCTACTCCGGCGACAGCGTGCCCGGCGGCCAGGGCGGTTATCGGGGGGAGCGCGCGGACTCCTATGCGGACGAGCCCACCGGGGTGTACCGCGGCGACCTGCCGGGCGAGGACTACCGCGAGGACCCCGGCGCCGGCTACCGCGACGGCGGCCAGCGGCCCGACCGCCGCGGCAGCGGGCACCAGGGCGACCCGCTCAGCGGCGGGCACCAGGACGACCCGCTCAGCGGCGGGTACCGGGAAGACCCGCTCAGCGGCCGGTACCGGGAAGACCCGCTGGGCGGGCACCCGGGCGACCGGCGCACCAGCGGCTACCGGGAGGATCCGCCCGGCGGCGGCTACCAGGACGACCCGCGCAGCGGCGATTACCAAGGCGACCCGCGCAGCGGCGATTACCAGGAGGACTCGCGCAGCGGCGGCTACCGCGAAGACCCGCTCGGCGGTTACCGGGAGGACTCGCCCAGCGGCGGTTACCGGGCAGACTCACCTAGCGGCGGCTACCGCGAAGACGCACCTAGCGGCGGCTTCCGGGAGGGCCCGGGCGACGGCTACCGGGACGGCCCGGGCGGCGGCTACCAGGAAGACCCGCTCAGCGGCGGCTACCAGGAAGACCCGCTCGGCGGCGGCTACCAGGAGGACCCGCGCAGCGGCGGTTACCGGGCAGACTCACCTAGCGGCGGTTACCGGGAAGACTCGCGTGGCGGCCGCCGGGCGGACCGGCACGGCGGCGGAGACTACGCGGACGACCCGCTCACCGGTGCCTACCCGGAGGACCAGGGCACCGGCGGCTACAGCGGCGGGGCGATGACGGACCGCTATCGTGCGGACCCGGGCACCGGCGACTACCCGACCGGGCCGCGGGATCCGGCTATTGACAGCGGTGACTACGCCGCCCCGGCCGGCAATACCGGCTATTCGCCCGCGCGGCCTTACGTCGCGCCACTTCCCGGTGGTCCGGGAGGCGCCGCTGAAGGTCGCCGGCGCCAGCGCCGCCGGCCCGCCGGCCGAGAGGAAAGCGACCCTTCTCCCGATTCCTTCCCTTATGGTCGGCCGGCCGAGGAGCCCGAAGTACGCGGGCGCGGGAGATAAACCCCAGCCGTATTGGCCATCGCACGGGTTGAAGGCCAGCCGGGCAGCTCCCCGGTGCGCCGGAGAGTTCGCCGGCTGCTGCCGGCGGCCGTCGGCGGCCGCGAATGGCGTTCAAAGCATCACGCAGAGTGTGCCAACCGTGGCTTCCACCGTTCCCTCAGCAGTGTTGACCTGGGTGTCGTTACGGTTGAGCTGCCGCAGGGGGGATATATTTGGCACAAGGGGAAGGGGGGGCCAGGAGTGGCACAGAAGGTTTCGGTTACATACGCGTGTGACTACGACTCAAAAGAGATTCCGCAGGGCCAGCACAGGCTGCGCAGGTTCAGCATCGACGGCCGGGACTATGAGATCGACCTTTGCCTGAAGCACAGCGAAAGGTTCGACGAGGCCGTCAGCCGCTTTGCGTCACACGCCCGTAAGGCATCGGGCCGAGTGGCGCGGACAAAGCGGAGAACGGCTGCGCACCGTAAGCACAGCGCACAGGTCCGTGCTTGGGCCAAGGCGAATGGGCTCACGGTCAGCGAGCGCGGGCGGATTCCTGCGGACGTTGTCAGCAGGTACGACGCGACGCACGGCTGAGGTGGTTGCCCCTGCTCGCTGCCTTTGGCAGCTTCGCCGGGGCCTCAGCCTCGGTGCTAGTCCGGGGGGCGACCCCCCGGAGCCCCCCGGTGGCGGCGTGGGTGCTGGTCGCCGTGGGGCGCGCCGCGATCTGTTGTCGGGGCTAGGTGCTGATGGTTGCGCCGCGATCTGTTGTCGGGGCTAGGTGCTGATGGTTGCGCTGCGGTCAGGACGCGGTGCCAGCCTGGGGAGGGACGGCCCCGGGCTGGGCCGTCCCTGCCCGAGGGGTTACGGGGCCTGCCGGGGCTGGTTAGGCCGGCGGGAGCGTCTGCTGGCCGTCGGGCGCCGCGCCGTGCGCGGGCGGGGGCGCCGGCTGGGTACCGGCTGGCTGGGTGCTGGCGGGCCGGGCCTGGGTTGTGGTGCTGGCTGGTTTGGTGCGGTGGCTGACGGCGGCCGCCAGGACCTGGGAGTTCGGCAGCGACATGAGGCCGTCGGCGGTGTCCAGGCGCAGGTAGGAAATGCCGATCTCGGTCACGGTGCCTTCGAGCAGGCCACCCATCGCGCCGGAGCGCAACTGGATGGCCTCGCCCACGTTGAATGGCCGGGAAAGCAGCAGGACGAGCCCGGCGAAGACATTGCTCAGCGACTGTTGTGCGGCGATCCCGATGAGGATGGTGGTGAGCGCGCCGCCGACGACAAGCTGGCCGACCGGGACCTTGAACAGCGCCAGCGCGATAACGAGCGTGAAAATGACCCCGGCCAGCACGATCGAGTAGCGGACCACGGCCGCGTGCGCCGAGCCGGCCACCGGCTGAAGGGCCTGGCGGGTACGGCGGGCCAGCGCCAGGATCCCGACGATCCCGAAAAGGCAGAACGCGGCCGTGGCCACGGCGGCGACAATCTTGCTGGTCACATTGCCGTGCCCGGTCCAAGTGTCGAAGTTACGGCCGGCCGTGCTCGCGAGAATTCCGGCCGCCGCCGCGAGCACCAGCGCGATGATGGCGCGCCAGGGCCGGGCCCGCGCCTTGACCTCAGCAAGTTGCTTGGCCATGTCGAGCTGGCGCTGCTCGTGCAGGTCCACCGCGGTCCTTCCCTGGTGACTGACTGATCTCGTTCTCACGCTACTCAGGAAAGACAGGTGATCCCGGTGGCGCCGCGCGCCACCGGGATCACCTGCGGGCTTATCGTCAGGAAGCCTTCATGAGCGGCTTGCCCACCGGCAGGAGCGGCGTGCCCCGCATGCCGTTGGCCACGCCCGCGGCCGAGGCGTACCAGGCCGTCAGCGCGGTCAGGACGCCGACGTAGCCGCCGATCTTGACGATGTTGCTGTTTGCCGCGAAGTTGCCGACGAACAGGACGATCTCGGTCGCCTCGAGGGTGAGGAACACCGCGAACACCGCAGCGTTCACCATCGAGCTCCACAGCAGCATGTAGGTGTTGAAGATGGCGAAGGCGAGCAGGATCCAGGCCACGTCCTTCTGCGCCGCGGCCGCATGCGCCGCCGCCGCCAAGGGTCCCGCTCCTGCGGGGGCAGGCGCGACCAGCAGGGCCCACAGGCCGAGCCCGATCCAGAAACCGCCGTAGGTGGAGAACGCGGTGGCACCGAACACGTTGCGGTTACGGAACTCCCACATGCCCGCCAGCAGCTGGCACAGCCCGCCGTAGGCGAACGCGTAGCCCAGCCAAGCATCGCCGGTGGCCTTCGTCATCCAGCTGGCGTTGGCCGCCGATAGCAGGAATGTGGTGAGGGCGAAGGCGGCAAGGCCGAGAGGCGCTGGGTCTGCCGCTGGTGCCGTGACGATGGTTCGTTGTTCGTCGGTGACGGTCAACTGCTTCCTCCTGTCGAGGGTGCCTCCGCCAGGTCGCGGGCAGACCTGCATTGCGGCAAGGCGGACGCTGGAATGGAACGGAAGCCGCGCGGTGGCCCCGACCCGATACTCGAGCGATCAGAACGGCCAAGGAGACCTTCCTCCGCCTTCACATGTGGCCCTGCGGAACCACGGGGAAGACCTGCCCTGAGGGTAACGCCGAAGGCCGTGGTTGGGGAGGCCCAGGTTTACCACAGCGATATCGTTCTACTAACCTTTCGCCGCGGCCCGGCGCCCGGCGCGGGCGCTCAGCGGGGCGGCAGGCTCCGGGCGAGCACCCCGGACAGCCCCGCCCTGGTGGCGATCACGTAAAGCCGGTCCTGGGCGCCCAGCCGCAGGTCGGCGGCGGGGGACCAGTTCACCGGGCCGCCCCCGGCAGGCTCCACGGCCAGCAGCCGCACCAGGCCGTTCTGGTGCACCGCCGCCACCGCCGCGGCGTCGAGCTCGGAGCCCGCGCCCACCCCCACGTCGGCGATCAGCAGAACGTGCCTGCCCACCGGGATGGTGCGCAGCACCTGGTGCTCGAGCATCGACGCGGCGAAGGACGGGGCGGCCAGGTAGGGCACGCTGCGGGAGATCGTGTTGCCGATGCTGCGCTGCACCCGCGCGGCCAGGTCGTCGTCGCCCAGCCGGAGCACGATCCGGATGTCGCTGGCCAGGGCGCGGGCGTGCAGCGCGGTCTCCAGGTTGACGCTGTCGCTGTTGGTCACCGAGACGAGGGCCTGGCAGGTGCTGACCCCGGCCGCGCGCAGGATGTCCTCCCGGTGCGTCTCGCCGATCACCACCCGCATCCCCAGCCGCCGGGCCATGGCCACCCCGGCCGCGGTCTCGCTCTTGTCCACGCAGGCCACGCTGACGCCCAGGTCATGGAGCTGGCCGACGACCCGGGTGCCGACGTTCCCCAGGCCCACCACGATGACGTGATCGCTGAGCGGGCGCTCCTTGCGCCGCAGCGACCCGGTCAGCCTGGCACCGACCACCACGGCGGTGAGCACCGGCAGGAACGCCAGCCCGTCGAAGGTGAGCAGCACCTGTGCGATCTTCTCCGGCCCGGACAAGGCCGGGTCGCTGACCGCGGCTCCCGCGGCGTCCAGGCCGGTCAGGTACGCCGCGTTGGCCAGCGAGAAGCCGCCCGCGGTGGCAAGCAGCGCGAAGCCGATGACCATGATGGCGAACAAGGCACCGAAGGCCAGCCCGACCTTGTTCCACAGCAGGTGCCTGACCATGTCGGCGGCCGCGCGCAGCGGGTGCCTGCGCGGCCGGGCGAACGGGTTGCGGGGCGCGCCGTCCGCCACGGCGAGCACCAGGTCCGCGCGGCCCGCGTCGGGCGGCAGCAGGCCAGGAGACTGCGGGTCCCGTGACATCGCCAGCCCGCAGACCACGCGCCGGGCATGGGCGTCGGTCTGGCGGGCCACATACAGCGTGCGCCCGGCCACCCTGATGTGGCTGGGCGCGGGCTCGCCGAGCGCCGCGGCCACGAACGACGGCGCGGACATCGAGGAGCCGGACAGAACCGCGCAGTCACGGAAGAACGTGCGGATGCGCTCGCCCAGGCTGGTGTTGAAGATGGCCACCACCAGGCGCAGGTCCGGGTTGAGCTCCTGGGCGCGCAGCGCCGCATGGAAGTTGCCCAGGTCGTCCTGGCGCAGCAGGGCCAGCGACCGGGCCGACTGCACCCCGGCGGCGGTGAAGGCGCCGGCGTCAAGCTCCGCCCGCTCGATGACCCGCACCTTGGGCAGGCGGGCGATGCGCGGTCCCTGGCCCAGCTCCCGGGACCGCAGCAGGACCGTCACCTCCTCGCCATAGGTGGTGGTCAGTTCCTCGATGACCCGGGCGGCGAGCGGGTCGTCACCGCACACGACAAGATGGTCGCGGCGCGCCGCGAGCCGGGAGAGCGGAGGCACGGCGTGATCCTAGCCGGGCCGGTCGTACCGGGCCGGACCGGGGCGAATCGGATCAGGATCAGCGCAGGCCCGCCCCGTTCAGGGCGAGGCGATCCGGCCAAGCTGGGGCGGCAGCCGGCTCGCGGCCCCGCGGTCGAGCAGGAACAGGGTCCGCAGCCTGCCCCGCGCGCCCGCCGCCGGCACCTGGACCGGGCCGACGTCCGACAGCGCCAGCCGGACCGCCCCCGCCTTCTCCTGGCCCGCGGCGAGGACCCACACCTCCCGTGCGACGCGGATCGACGGCAGGGTGAGCGTCAGCCTGATCGGCGGCGGTTTCGGCGAGCCGCGGACGGCGACCACACTCCGGTCGTCATACAGCGCCGGCATGCCGGGGAACAGGGACGCGACATGGCCCTCGGGGCCGATGCCGAGCAGCAGCACGTCGAACCCGGGGACGGGCCCGTGGTCCTCCGGGCGGGCGGCGGCGCGCAGCTCGGCGGCGTACCGGGCCGCCGCGGCCTCCGGGTCGGGCCCGTCGGGGCCGTCGGTGCCGGGCATCCGGTGCACCCGCGCCGGGTCGGCGTCGTCGAGGTGGCGCAGCAGGGCCTGCTCCGCCCCGGCCTCGTTGCGGTCCGGGTGGCCGCCGGGCAGGAACCGCTCGTCACCCCACCAGATGTCCAGGTGGCGCCAGTCGACCGCGTCCCTGGCCGGTGCGGCGGCCAGCTCGGTCAGCACGGCGGTGCCGATCCCGCCGCCGGTGAGCACCAGCGACGCGTGCCCGGTCGCGGCCTGGACATCCACCAGGCTGGTGACCAGCCGCGCCGCGACCGCCTTGGCCAGCAGGCCCGCGTCGTGGTGGACGATGACCTCGGGCGGGCTCACGGATTCGGAGCCCCGCCATCGCGGAAACCGGAAAGTGCGCCGGCGTAGACCTCGTCGGGGTCGAGCCGGCGCAGTTCCTCCTCGAGCAGCTCGGTCGTCTCCCTGCGGTGCAGGGCGACCCGGCGCTCGGGCTGCCCGGGGCGGCGCAGGTGCGCGACCCGGCCGTCCGGCCTGGTGATCACGATCTCCCCGTCGCCGGTGGTGAAGCTGACCTCGGTGATGCCCGGCCCGGCAGAGGGCGAGCTGGCGATCTCGACACCGTAGGCGCGGGACAGCCAGGACGCGATCAGGTCGGCGGTCGGGTTGCCCGCCTCGGCGCTGACCGTGCCGCCGGTGACGTCACCGGACGGCTGGTCCATCGTCGCCGCCAGCAGCGACCGCCATGGCGTCGCCCGGGTCCAGGACAGGTCGGTGTCCCCGGGCTGATACCCCTTGGCGAGCATGGCCAGCGCGTCCCTGGGCGAGCCGGCGGCCGCGGCGTCGGTGATGCGCCGCTGGGCGAGCGCGCCCATCGGGTCCTGCGCCGGGATCGGCGGCACGATGTCCGGCCACCAGGTGACCACGGGCGTGTCTGGCAGCAGCAGCGGGGCCACCACCGAGTCCGCGTGCTGGCCGAGCGGCCCGTACATGCGCAGCAGCACCGTCTCACCGGAGCTGGTCTCGCCCACCCGGATCTCGGCGTCCAGCCGGGACCGCTGCTCGGGCCGCCGGATGATCACCACGATGATGCGGCACGGGTGCTGGCGCCCGGCCGCGCTCGCGGCCCGGACCGCGTCGTACTGCGCGCCCTCGTCGGTCACGATGACCAGCGTGAGCACCATGCCGCTGGCCACGCCGCCGAGGCGCAGCCGCGCCTGGCGGAGCGCGTCGTGGATCCCGCCGGTGGTGGTGTCGGTGAGGTCGATGGTCATGTCACAGCCTCCGCCATGCCCGGCCGTCCCTGGCCATGAGCGCGTCCGCGCTCGCCGGCCCGGTCGACCCGGCCGGGTACTGGTCCGGCTTGCCGTGCTCCGCCCAGAACTGCTCGATGGGGTCGAGCACCTCCCAGGCCAGCTCCACCTCCTGGTGCCGGGGGAACAGCGGCGGGTCGCCGATGAGCACGTCGAGCAGCAGCCGCTCGTACGCCTCGGGGCTGTTCTCGGTGAACGACTCGCCGTAGGCGAAGTCCATGTTCACGTCCCTGACCTCCATCGCGGAGCCGGGGACCTTGGAGCCGAACCTGACCGTCACGCCCTCGTCCGGCTGCACCCGGATCACCAGCGCGTTGTGCCCGAGTTCCTTGGTGTCGGTGGCGCTGAACGGCAGATGCGGCGCCCGCTGGAACATCAGCGCGATCTCGGTCATCCGGCGCGGCAGCCGTTTGCCGGTGCGCAGGTAGAACGGGACGCCGGCCCAGCGCCTGGTGTCCACGCCCACCTTCACCGCGGCGTAGGTCTCGGTATGGCTGTCCGGGGCGATCCCGTCCTCCTCCAGGAAGCCGGGCACCTCGACGCCGCCCTGCCAGCCCGCCGCGTACTGGCCGCGGGCCGTCCCGGTGGCCAGGTCTTCGGGCAGCCGGACCGCCGACAGCACCTTTTCCTTCTCGGCCCGCAGCGACGCGGCGTCAAAGGAGACCGGCTCCTCCATCGCGGTCAGCGCCAGCAACTGCAGCAGGTGGTTCTGGATCACGTCCCGGGCGGCGCCGATCCCGTCGTAGTAGCCGGCCCGGCCGCCGATGCCGATGTCCTCGGCCATGGTGATCTGGACGTGGTCCACGTAACCGCGGTTCCAGATCGGCTCGTACATCGTGTTGGCGAACCGCAGCGCCAGGATGTTCTGGACCGTCTCCTTGCCCAGGTAATGGTCGATGCGGAACACGGAGTCCGAGCCGAACACGGAGTTCACGACCTCGTTGAGCTGCCGCGCGCTGGCCAGGTCGTGGCCGAACGGTTTCTCGATCACCACCCGGCGCCACGGCCGGTGCCCGTCCGGGCCGGCCGGCGGCGCGGACAGACCGGAGCGCTTGAGCTGCGCCACGACGTCGGGGAAGAACTTCGGCGGCACGGACAGGTAGAACGCGTAGTTGCCGCCGGTGCCGCGCTCGGTGTCCAGCTGCGCCACGGTCTGGGCGAGCCGGTCGAACGCCGCGTCGTCGGCGAACTCGCCGGGCACGAACCGGATCCCCTCCGCCAGCTGCTGCCAGACGGTGTCGTTGAACGGGGTGCGCGCGTGCTCCTTCACCGCGTCGTGGGTGACCTGCGCGAAATCCTCGTCCTCCCAGTCCCGGCGGGCGAAGCCGACCAGGGAGAACCCGGGCGGCAGCAGCCCCCGGTTGGCCAGGTCGTAGACGGCCGGCATGAGCTTTTTGCGGGACAGGTCGCCGGTGACGCCGAACAGCACAAGGACGCACGGCCCGGCCACCCGGGGGATCCGCCGGTCCCGCGGGTCGCGCAGCGGGTTCACCGCGGTCACCGGCTCGATCCCGTCGCACGGGCCGCGTCGAGCAACTGGGCCAGCCCCGCCGCGCGGTCCCGCAGGTGCAGCCGGGCGGCTGGCCGGCCGCGCTGGTGCAGCGCGCCGATGTCGCCGAGCGCCTGGGCAAGCTGGAGCCTGCCCAGCGTGAAGTCCCGCCCCGGAACCTGCACGTCGCCCTGGACCGCGCCGGTGAGCTGCAAGAACACTCCGTTCTGCGGGCCGCCCTTGTGGTACTGGCCAGTCGAGTGCAGGAACCGCGGCCCCCAGCCGAAGGTGACCGGGTGGGTGGTCCGGCCGGCCAGCGCGTCCCTGAGCCCGGCGGCGGCCGCGTCACCGTCCCGGTCCAGGTAAGCCATGATCGCCAGGTAGCCCCGGTCCGGCAGCGCCAGCAGCAGCGAGTCGAGCACCCCGGCCAGCCCGCCGGCGGCGGGCAGCAGGCCGGGCTCCGCGTAGACCTCGACCGCGCCGTCGGTGAGCACCGGCTCGCCGGCCGGCAGCGGGCCGGTGCCGGCCTCGGCCAGCAGGCGCGCGGTGTTTTCCTTGGACTCGGCCACATTGGGCTGGTCGAACGGGTTGATGCCGAGCATCTGCCCGGCCACCGCGACCGCGTACTCCCAGACCAGGAACTGTGCGCCGAGCGGGCCCGTCACCGAGGTGTCGGCGGGGGAGGCGGGCGTGCCCAGAGCGACCAGGTGCAGGTCGGGGCCGGGGGAGAAGCCGGGCGCGTGCTCCCCGCCGACCGCCACCGGCAGGATGCCCCGGCCCTGCTTGCCGGTGGACTCGGCGATGAGCTGCTCCGCCCAGTCACCGAAGCCGGGCAGCCCGGACCCGCAGTCGGCGAGCACCACCTTGTCGTGGCCGGCCAGCGCGTATCCGCCGAGCGCGGCACCCAGCTCCAGGCCGGGGTTGCCGTCGCCCGAGGCCAGCGCGGGCAGCATCGCGTCGGCCTCGTTAAGCAGCCGCGCGGCGTCCGCGCCCGCGAGCGCGGTGGGCACCAGGCCGAAGGCGGTCAGCGCGCTGTAGCGGCCGCCCACGTTGGGATCGGCGAGCACCACCTGGTACCCGGCCTGGCGGGCGGTGGCCTCCAGCGGCGAGCCGGGGTCGGTGACCACCACGAACCGGCGGGCGATCTCCTCGGGGCGCAGGCCCAGGTCGGCGAACGCCCGCTCGTACACCCGGCGGTGGCTGTCGGTCTCGATGGTCGAGCCGCTCTTGCTGGAGACCACCACCAGCGTCCGGTCCAGCCGGTCGGCCAGCGCCCGGAGCACCGGGTGCGGGTCGGTGGTGTCCAGCAGGGTGAGCGGCACCTTCGCGGCCCGGCTGATCACCTCGGGGGCCAGCGACGAGCCGCCCATGCCGCACAGCACGATGTGATCGAGGCCCTGCTCGCGCGCGTCGCTGGCGAGCACGGCCAGCGAGCCGAGCAGCGCCCGGGACGCCCGGGGCGCGTCGAGCCAGCCCAGCCTGATCGCCGCCTCCGCGGCCGCGTCCGGGCCCCAGAGCCCCGGGTCCTTGGCCGCCAGGGCGGACGGCAGGCCGTCGGCCGCGAGCTTGGCCGCGGCCGGGCCGGCGACCTCCCGGACCGCGGCGCTGCGCCACGCTACCGAGACGCCGGGATCCCCGCCGGGCGGCCGCTCCTCTTCACCGGGCTGTGTCATCTGCGCTCCAGCTCCGCTTGAATCGTGTCCAGCAGCTCCTGCCAGGACGCGGCGAACTTCGACACGCCCTCTTCCTCGAGGACCGTGACCACGTCGTCGTAACCGATGCCGAGGTCCGCCAGCTCCTCGAACACCTTCCTGGACTGCTCGTAGGTGCCACGGACGGCGTCGCCGTGCAGCACGCCGTGGTCGGCCACGGCCAGGATGGTGGCCTCCGGCATCGTGTTCACCGTGTCCGGCGCGACAAGTTCTACCACGTACATGGTGTCCGGGTAGGCCGGGTCCTTGGTGCTGGTCGAGGCCCACAGCGGCCGCTGGATGCGCGCGCCCTTGCCGTGCAGCGCGGCCCAGCGCGGCGAGGATTCCGCGAACCGCTCCTCGAAGAGCTCGTAGGCCAGCCGGGCGTTCGCCAGGGCCGCCTTGCCGCGCAGCGCGGCGGCCTCCGGCGTGCCGATCTTGTCCAGCCTGCTGTCCACCTCGGTGTCCACCCGGCTGACGAAGAACGACGCCACCGACGCCATCGAGGACAGGTCATGGCCTGCCTCGGCGGCCCGCTCCAGCCCGGCGAAGAACGCGTCGATCACCTCGCCGTAGCGCTCCAGCGAGAAGATCAGCGTCACGTTGATGCTGATCCCCTCGGCCAGGCACTGCGCGATCGCGGGCAGCCCGGCGCGGGTGGCGGGGATCTTGATGAACAGGTTCGGCCGGTCCACCAGCCACCACAGGGCGCGGGCCTCGGCGATGGTCTTGTCCGTGTCGCCCGCCAGCCGCGGGTCCACCTCAAGCGAGACCCGGCCGTCCACCCCGCCCGAGGCGTCGTAGGCGGGCCGGAGAACGTCGCAGGCCCACCGGACGTCGTAGGTGGTGATGGCACGGGACGCCTCCGCCACCGACACGCCGCGCAGCGCCAGCTGGGCGAGCTGGTCGTTGTAGGCATCGCCGTGGCTGAGGGCATGGTCGAAGATCGTCGGGTTGGAGGTGACCCCGACCACGTGCCGGTCACGGGCCAGGGCTGCCAGGTTGCCGCTGGTCAGCCGGACCCGGTTGATGTCGTCGAGCCAGATGGCCACCCCGGCGGCGGACAGTTCGGCGAGTGCGTCGGAATGTGTGGTCATGACTGTTGCTCCCTTGCTAACCGGCGTGCGTACCTGCCGTACCGGTATCCCTTCCCGCCTTGGCCAGGCTAGACATCGCCGCGGCCACCACGTTCTCCGCGGTCAGCCCGAAGTGCTGGTAGAGGTCCTGGTAACTCGCGGAGGCGCCGAAGTGCTCCAGGCTCACGCACTCGCCCGCGTCACCGGTGAACGCCCGCCAGCCGAGCGCGATGCCCGCCTCGACGCTCACGCGTGCCCGCACCCGGGGCGGCAGCACCTCCCGCTGGTAGGAAGCGTCCTGCGCGGTGAACCATTCCACGCACGGCATGGAGACCACCCGCGCGGCGATGCCCTCGGCCGCCAGCTGCTCCCGTGCGGCGAGGGCGATCTGCACCTCGCTGCCGGTGGCGATGAGGATCACCGCCGGATCCCCGCCCGCCGCCTCGGCCAGCACGTACCCGCCCCGGGCGGTGCCTTCCGCGCTGGCGAACCCGGCACCGGCGCGGACGTCCGCCGCGCTGGCGCCGCGGTCGAGCACGGGCAGGTTCTGCCGGCTCAGGCACAGCCCGGCCGGCCGGCCGGTGTGCTCCAGGATGGTGCGCCAGGCCACCACCGTCTCGTTGGCGTCCGCGGGCCGGACCACGTCCAGGCCGGGAATGGCCCGCAGCGCCCACAGCTGCTCGACCGGCTGGTGGGTCGGCCCGTCCTCGCCGAGGCCGATCGAGTCGTGGGTCCACACGTACGTCACGGGCAGCCCCATCAGGGCCGCGAGCCGCACCGCGGGCCGCATGTAGTCGCTGAACACCAGGAACGTGCCGCCGTAGGGCCGGGTGAGCCCGTGCAGGGCTATCCCGTTGCAGATGGCCCCCATGGCGTGCTCGCGGATGCCGAAGTGCAGGGTCCGGCCGTAGGGGTTGCCGGGGAACATCCGGGTCTGGTGCTCGGCCGGGATGAACGACGGCTCGCCCTTCATCGTGGTGTTGTTGCTGCCCGCGAGGTCGGCCGAGCCGCCCCAGAGCTCGGGGAGCATTCCGGCGAGCGCGTTCAGGATCGCGCCCGAGGCGCGCCTGGTGGCGGTGCCCTTGGCGTCCGGCGGGAACTCGGGCAGCACCGCCGTCCAGCCCTGCGGCAGGCGCCGGGCGGACAGCCGGTCGAGCAGCGCCGCGCGGTCCGGGTTCTTCTCCCGCCAGGCCGCGAACGACTCCTCCCACTCGGCGTGCAGCTTCTTGCCGCGGTCGGCCACCTTGCGCGCATGGCCGACGGCCTCGTCCTCCGTGGGGAAGTTCACCTCCGGGTCGAAGCGCAGGATGCGCTTGGTCTTGGCCACCTCGTCCGCGCCGAGCGCCGCCCCGTGGGCCTCGCCGGTGTCCTGCGCGTCCGGCGCCGGCCAGGCGATGATCGTGCGCAGCGCGATGAACGACGGCTGCCCGGTGTGCGCCCTGGCCGCGGCGAACGCGCGGGCCAGGGCGGCCACGTCCTCGTGGTAGCCGCCGGCGGTGCGCCAGGAGACCCGCTGCACATGCCAGCCGTATGCCGCGTACCTGGCGCAGACGTCCTCCGACTTGGCGATGTTCGTGTCGTCCTCGATCGAGATCGTGTTGTCGTCGTACAGCACGATGAGGTTGCCGAGCTGCTGGTGCGCGGCGAGCGAGGAGGCCTCGTGGCTGATGCCCTCTTCGATGTCACCGTCCGAGACGAACGAGTAGACGTGATGGTCGAAGGGGCTGGTGCCGGGCGCCGCGTCCGGGTCGAGCAGGCCGCGCTCGCGGCGGGCGGCCATCGCCATGCCCACCGCGTTCGCGATGCCCTGGCCCAGCGGCCCGGTGGTGGTCTCCACCCCCGCGGTGAGCCCGCGCTCGGGATGACCGGGGGTGAGGCTGTCCCAGGTCCGGTAGCGGCTAATGTCCTCCAGGGTCAGCCCGTACCCGGACAGGTAGAGCTGCAGGTACAGGGTGAGGCTGGAGTGCCCGCAGGACAGCACGAACCGGTCCCGGCCCAGCCACTGCGGGTCGGCGGGATCGTGGCGGAGGATCCGCTGGAACAACAGGTACGCCGCGGGCGCCAGGCTCATGGCCGTGCCGGGGTGACCAGAGCCGGCCTGCTCGACCGCGTCCATCGCGAGCACCCGGATGAGATCGACCGCTCGCTGGTCCGTGGCTGACCAGGTCAGGTCGGCGCCAGATGCGTTGCTCACCGTGAGATCAGCGCTCCTCTCCAAGCGCGGGCGGGCGCAGGCCAGCAGGCGCGGCCGCCGGGATTCATCACGCTTGTAGACCCTATCTGCCTGCCTGGCAGGGCATCCCACCCGCATCTGGGGTCAGTACGCTTCCAGGCATGCTGACCCGGGACCCGCTCGCGGTGATCGAAGGGCGCCCGTACAGCCGCGGGCTCATCATCGGGGTGGCCGCCGGCCTGGGCTGCGCGCTGGTGCTGCTGGGCATCGACATGGTGGAAAGCGTGGACAGCGCGCGGCACAGCGTGGTCCCGTTCCTGGTCGCGCTGCCGCTCGCGCTGCTGCCGGTGCCGCTGCTGATCGCCCTGGTGCTGCTGCTTGACCGGCTGGAGCCCGAGCCGCCGGGCAACCTGGCGTTCTGCTTCGCCTGGGGCGCGGGCATAGCCGCGCTGCTGGCGGGCATCCTCAACACCGCGGGGCTGCTGTACGTCACCCAGCCGGCCCTCGGCAAGAGCGAGGGCCAGTTCGTCTCGGCCGCGATCGGCGCGCCGGTGGTGGAGGAGTCCCTCAAGGGCGCGGTGCTGGTCTGGCTGCTATGGCGGCGCAGGCAGGAACTGGACGGCCCCACCGACGGGATCATCTACGCGGCCATGGTCGGCCTCGGCTTCGCGATGATGGAGAACATCGGCTACTACATCTCCGCCCTGGCCCGGCCCACGGTCGGCGGCGTGCCGATGCTCGGCGTCACGTTCGTGTTCCGCGGCATCCTCGCGCCGTTCGCGCACCCGATGTTCACCGCCATGACCGGGATCGGCGCGGCTTACGCGGCCACGCACCGGCGCGGCGGCTGGGCCCTGGCCGCCGGGCTGTTCGGCGCGATGGTCCTGCACGGCCTGTGGAACGGGCTGACCACCCTCGGCCTGGCCGGCATCATCCTCGCCTACGGGCTGCTCGGCTGCGTCCTGGTGGCGCTGATCACCGTGGTGGTCGCCGACCGGCGCCGGATGGTCGGCCTGATCCGCCGGGTCCTGCCCGGCTATCAGGCCACCGGGCTGGTCGGCGAGGCCGACCTGCGGATGCTGTGCACGCTGTCGGAACGCCGCCAGGCGCGGCGCTGGGCCCGGGATACCGGCGGCCGGCCGCTGGCCAGGGCGATGGTCGCCTACCAGCTCGCCGCGACCGAGCTGGCCCTGGCCCACCAGCGGCTGCGGCGCGGCGGCGTCACGCCGGGGGAGTTCGAGGAGCGCCGGCAGGTACTGGCCGGGGTGATGACGTCGGCACGCCAGGCGTTCCGGCGGTTACCGGCGCCTCGGGCTGGCCGGGCCCGGCCACCACGGCGCCGCGGTCCCGCAGTGCGAACATCAGCCGCAGCGCCACGATCCAGATGAGGGTCGAGCCGCACACGTGCACCCAGACCAGGCCGGCCGGCAGCCCGTTGAAGTACTGGACGTACCCGATCACGCCCTGCAGGCCGATCAGCCCGAGCAGCGCCCAGCCCAGCCGGACGGCGGGAGCCGGGGCGCGGGTCAGCCGCAGTCCCGCCGCGAGCGGGACGGCGAGCCCGCCGAGCAGCCAGCCGATGTCCGCGTGGAACTGGGCCGCCCCGGACAGCGGGAGATCGAACCGGGGCACCGCGCCCGCACCGGCCAGCGGCCCGGTGCCGGTCACCACGGTCCCGGCGGCGAGCATCAGCGCCACCGCGGCCACCACGCCGTAGCCGAGCAGCCGCAGGTCGGCCCGGACCAGCGACCGGGCCGGTGCCAGGCCCTCGGCGCAGCGGACGTGCAGCGCGACCGCGGCGGCGAGAACCGCGACCGACGCCAGGAAGTGCAGCGCCACCATGCCCGGGTTGAGCTTGGTCAGCACCACGATGCCGCCGAGCACGGCCTGGGCGAGGATCCCGGCGGGCTGGGCGGCGGCGAGCCAGACCAGGTCCCGCCGCCTGCGGCCGCCGGGCCGGAACCGCCACGCGGCGACGAACACCACCACGGCGATCAGCGTGATGGCGATGGTGACCAGGCGGTTGCCGAACTCGATCCAGGTGTGGAACATCGGGTCGCCCGCCGAATGCGCGGCGACCAGGCTGCCGCGGGTGCACTGGGGCCAGTCCGGGCAGCCCAGGCCGGACTCGCTGAGCCGGACCGCCGCGCCGGTCGCGATGATGCCGGCGGTGCAGATCACCCCGGCGAGCGCGAAGGCCCGCATGGCGGCCGGCGAGGGATCCAGCACGGCCGCGGCCGCGCGCCCCGCGAGCGCCCGGGCTCCCGGGCCTGGGCGCTGGCGGTCAGGGATCTCCTCGGGCACGGACCTATGGTATTGGGCGGGGTGGCGGGGCCGGCTAGCAGAGTGCGGGGTGGCGGGGCCGGCTAGCAGAGTGCGGGGTGGGCGGGGCCGGCTAGCAGAGTGCGGGGCGGCGG